>Ga0187827_10001368_pt1 | contig 35975 bp, 33 predicted proteins | sample ETNtaG_39_FD_167969 | JGI IMG/M metagenome (GOLD analysis project Ga0187827, IMG submission 167969) | Marine microbial and viral communities from oxygen minimum zone, Eastern Pacific Ocean - ETNP2014_SV_150_PacBio MetaG (Illumina Assembly) | ecosystem: Environmental > Aquatic > Marine > Hypoxic...
TTCGTGATGGAACAAAAAAAATGAGTAAATCGGATGTCTCTGATTATTCCCGCATTATGTTAAATGACACTGCTGATGAAATTGTGCAAAAAATCAGAAAAGCAAAAACGGATCCTCATACATTGCCGGCTAACATGAAAGAAGCTTACAAAAGACCTGAGGCACTTAACCTGCTATCTATTTTTGCCTCGCTTAATAGTAAGTCTACAGAGGATGTTGTAGAACAGTATGCAGGAAAAGAATTCTCATCATTTAAAAAAGATCTTGCTGATGTAATTGTGGACAAAATAGACCCCATTGGAAAAGAAATGCAAAAATTAATTGATGATAAATCATATCTTGATGAAATAATGAAGAAAGGTAGAGAAAAGGCAATTTATGTTGCCGATTCGGTTTTAAGCCAGGTTTATGATGTTGTGGGTTTCTCTAAAACCTAAAATCCCCAACAAATAAAGAGAATACATAGTTTTTTCATACGATTGACATAATAATATCTATATAAAGTTCATTATGTTTATACAAGTTGAGCCTACCCCCAATCCTCTCACACTAAAATTTCTCCCAGGCCGCACTGTTACAAAGGAGGGGACAATATTTTATCAAAATGAATCCGAAGCTTCAAGTTCACCATTTGCTAAAAGAATGTTTGCCGTTGATGGTGTTAACCGTGTTTTTTTTGGAAGTGATTTTATTACAATTACAAAAGATGAAGACTTGGATTGGCAAGTTTTAAAACCAATGGTTCTTGGCGCCATAACAGACCATTATAATTCCGGTGAAGAGACTGTAATAGATAGTCCCAATCAAAAAAAATCCGAAGAATTAAATGAAAATCAAGATGATTCAGACATTGTGAAACAAATTAAAGAATTGATAAATACCCGTGTCAGGCCCGCTGTGGCTATGGATGGCGGAGACATAGTTTATCAAAAATTTGAAAAAGGCATTGTTTATCTTCAAATGCAGGGAGCTTGTTCAGGTTGCCCAAGTTCAGCAGCAACACTTAAAACGGGAATAGAAAACATGCTTAAGCATTATGTTCCTGAAGTAATAGAGGTCAGGTCGGTTAATGAATAATACTCAATTAGATACATAACATTTCAAAATGCATTTGATTATTTTATATAAACTTATGCCTTTGACTCAGCACTTCAGAAACAGAAAATTAATAAGATTGGATGTAGATCAAAAAAGAATCAGCTTAACTAATATATAATTAAATAAATTGATAAATGTGCTGCACTGCAATATTTTCTTGAATTATATTGCAATGCAATATATAATGCCCATATTTATAATAACTATAAATGACAAGAATAATTAAGGATGAATAACCAAGAATATCACAAGACCTACTATGAGCAAATATAATAAAATCAATATTAGTAGTCAAACTAATGATAGTGGAAAAAATTTTTTATTTTTCTTAATTGTTATTTCTTTGCCATTCATATTCACTATTTTTTTAAATTTTTTATTATTAGGCAATAAGGATAATGTAACGAAAATTGCTCTTAATAAATTCAATAATTTTTCTGATGAAATAATTTATAACAATATAATCGGCGACGCTGCCTTAGATACTAAAATAAAAAAAACTAGTAATTCGTTACTTTTTCAAGACAATTCTAGCATAAGTAAATTTGAAGAAACTATGCAGAATTATAAAAATAGTTTGTCAAATAAATTGACATCATTCAATAAAGTTATTTTACTAAGCGATTCATCGCCATTAAAAAAAATTAATTTATCAAGTAATATTAACGAAAGAAAAAAAGACTTTATTAATATTCTCTTACCCATAATAGTTGATCAAAATCGGAAAATTATTGTACTGCGCCAAAGGCTGATAGATTCAAAGAATTATTTAAATAAAAATAAAACCCTTAGTCAGACTGATCAGGTTCTTATTAAAAATTTAGCCACCAAATATTTTGTTACTGTAAAAAATAGACACAAAATTGATATTATCAATGATTTGCTTATATCCATTGATATAATCCCTAATTCAATTGTATTAGCCCAAGCGGCCAATGAAAGTGGATGGGGATCTTCTCGATTTGCTACTGAATTTAACGCACTTTTTGGTGAATACACCTATAATAACAACAATGGCATTATACCAGCCCGACGAGAAGAAGGAAAAAAACATTTAGTCAAATACTTTAAAACAATTGATAAGAGCGTTGAATCATATTTTATAAATATTAACTCTCATTTTGCTTATGATAAGTTTAGAAAACTTAGAAAAATTATTAGAGATAAAAATAGTCCTTTTAATGTTAATTTATTAATAGATAAATTAGATGCCTATGCTGAAAATGATGAGTATGTTGATATTATAATTTCTATCATTTATGATAATCAATTAACTCAATACGATGATATTCTACCTTTATTGACTATATCATAAATTATAATAAAAATTGGTGGCCAAACCATCGCCAATTATTCTTTTTATCTCTTGTGGTGCAGTTCAAGCGAGACCTTCCTTTATTCAGTTTTCTCAATAATCTTATTTCAATTCTTTCATTAAATATAAATAATTCATTCTCAACTCGTCCATCACTATCGAACATAAAACATTCAAGATTTTTTGCGAGTAGTTGATCTAATAAAGAAAAACCAATGTATGGAGGATTTTCAGTTATATGTGGATTGGTTGGGATAAAATCGTAAACACCCAAGCCTTGAACACTTGCGGCAAATTTTACTCTATCTATTTCTCCGTATCTTTCATTAAGTGAAAAACGTGGCAGATAATAAAGATTAGATGTTTCATTGATGGCACCAGAATGTTGGCCAAAAGCAGATTTATATTTATATTTTTTTAGTAATTCAAAGATTTTCTCATCAGTCTCTCCATAAGGATAAGCAAACAAATCTGGTATTTCCCCGATTTCTTTTAAAAAAATTTTATTTGATTTTTCAATTTCTTTCCTCAATTCTTCAAGAGTATAATTAGCCAAATGTTCATGAGTGTGTGAATGTGCGCCAATCTGAACTCCCTCTGCTTTTAGCTGATTGATTTCATCCCAATTTAAATAGTTTTTATTATTTTCAACAATAGTTGAAGTATTAACAAATAAGGTTACAGGAAATCCTTTTTCTTTAAATTTTGGCCAGGCAGCAGTGAGAAAAGACCTGTCTGCATCATCAACGCTTATGCCAATCGTGTTGTTTGGCAGGTTGCCATCATTAATTATTGTATCAAGTATGTAATCAAGAGCCATAACATTATATTCTGGTTTTGAAAATTCATCCAGATGTTTATCAAACTGGTCTAAGGTGATATTGGTTGTGGGATATTTTGAAATACCAAACTTATGATACATAAATACCACTGCAGAATTTTTAATATTATTAGCTTGAACTGCGCTACTTATAATAATAAAAAAAAGAGTGAAGATAGATAATTGATTAATTTTATTATTAAAAACTAACATTGTATGATCTTATTTTTAGATGCAGTTTCACCATTGCCAGTTTTTTCAGTTATTGAAGAAAATAAAGTTATTAAAACTATACATATTTTAAGTAAAAATAGTAAAAAAATCAGTGATTGTATTATACCCGCATATTTTACATTACAAGATCAGTTACAAGATAATGATAAAATTAAAAAATTTATAGTGTGTACGGGGCCAGGATCCTTTACCGCTTTGCGAGTTGGAATAGCATTTATGTATGGAATCAGTATTTCAAAGAATATATCTCTTATAGGTATTTCTTGTGCTGATCTTTTGCAACTTACAATACCAAAATCATATGAGAAAAAAACATTAATGATTATTTGCTCTTCCAATAATCAAAATTTTATTGCTATTTCATCCAATAAAAGTCATAAATATTTGATTAAAAAAATAGATGCCAAGCTCCATTCAATGAAAATTGATCATAATCAATATAGTCATTGTATCTCAAATTCTGAAATACCTTCAAATTTTATTAATATTCTAGGTAAAAAAACTTATCAACAAACAAACCTTAATGAAATAGTTAAATTTAATTTGAAAAAAATATTATCACTGCCAATAAAATCAATTGTTGAACCTATCTATATTTCTGAAAACAAATTATTTGATTAATGCACTTACAATATCTTCACTTATACAACAGTTGAGAAAAGTTACTCTTGAGGTTTTTAAAAGTAATACTTTCACAATCATATTGTTATGCAAAGAAAATAAATTTAATCAAATTAGTAAATGAATAAAAATCCAAAAAAAAGAATTTTTGTTAAATCATATGGATGTCAAATGAATATGTATGACTCAAACAGAATAAAAAATTTATTTGAACCCAAAGGATATTCTGAAACAAGAGATTTAACAAAAGCAGACCTGGTTGTATTAAACACGTGTCACATAAGAGAAAAAGCATCTGAAAAAGTTTATTCAGATATCGGAAGAATAAAAAAAATTAAAAAAAATAAGTACAAACTTGTAATTGCTGGATGTGTTGCACAAGCAGAAGGTAGTGAAATAAAAAAAAGAGCTCCTACTGTAGATTATATAGTTGGACCACAGTCATATCATAAACTTCCGTCAATGATTGAAAATAATAGCAATTTTATTAATGGTGAATTTTTACAAAATGAGAAGTTTAAAAACTTACTATTTAAGTCTTCTAATTCAGTTTCTGAATTTGTTTCAATACAAGAAGGATGTAATAGGTTTTGCTCTTTTTGTGTGGTTCCATACACAAGAGGTTCTGAATTTTCGAGATCAATAAATGAAATTAAAGAAGAGATAAAAAAATATATAGATAATGGAATAAAAGAAGTTATTTTGCTTGGTCAAAATGTAAATGCATATCATGATGATAGTCAAAATGGAAAATATGCTGATCTTGCTTATTTAATTAATAAAATTTCTGAGTTTGATAGAATTAAAAGAATTAGATACATGACCTCACACCCCAATGATATGAGTAATTCATTGATAGAAGCTCATGGAAAAAATTTAAAACTAATGCCATTTCTTCACCTTCCTATACAGTCAGGATCTGATAAAATATTACAAAAAATGAATAGAAAACATAGCGTAAAAAAATATTATGAAATAATTGATAAACTAAAATCCAGGAGGCCTGATATTGCTTTATCTTCAGATTTTATCGTAGGTTTTCCAGAAGAAACTAATAAAGATTTTGATCAAACAATGAAATTTATTGAAAACGTAAATTTTGCAATAGCATACTCATTTATGTTTAGTTCACGGCCAGGCACACCTGCATCTAAACTTAAAGAAGTTGATTTATCCACCAAAAAAGCAAGGTTAAGCGCACTGCAATCATTATTAAAAGAACAACAGAAAAATTATAACAAATCATTTGTTAATTGCGCTTTAGAAATATTATTTGACCGTAAGGGACGACATAGAAATCAATATATCGGTCGCTCTATTTATAATCAGAGTGTTTTTGTCAACTCTGTATCAAATTTAATTGGAAAAATATTGAATAATAAAATCATTAGATCAACAGATTTTGCGTTGGAAGGAAAGTTATGAATAATCAATTAGATGAATCACTTCATATCGAATTTAATGATAACAGCATTTTAAGTAGTTTGTTTGGTATTGCAGATAGCAACATTCAGCTATTAGAAAAAATAAATAATGTTAAAATTGAATACAGAGGAAATGTTGTAAAAATTAGTGGACACAAATTATCTATTCAAGAAACAAAAATTGCATTAGAAAAACTTTTTGATGAAGCAAAAAAGGGCATTGAGATTGATGAAGAGAAAATTAAAGATATAAAAAGTTTACTAGCACTAGATAATGACAACAATTCTCAACTAGATTTATTTATTCAAACAAAAAAAAGAAAAATAATACCTCGATCACAAAATCAAAAAAAATATTTTGAACTTTTAAATAATAAAAATATAGTTTTTGCTATTGGACCAGCAGGAACTGGAAAAACATTTCTAGCAGTTGCAAAAGCTGTTTCTTATCTTAATAAAGGATTAGTAAACAAAATTATATTATCTAGGCCAGCTGTAGAAGCAGGTGAAAAATTAGGATTTCTTCCTGGAGATCTTAAAGAAAAAGTAGATCCTTTTTTAAGACCTATTTATGATGCATTATATGAGATGATGCCTTATGATCAGGTAATAAAGAAAATTGAAAATGGTATTATAGAAATTGCTCCTATAGCTTTTATGAGAGGTAGAACTCTTGAAGAGTGTTATATTATATTAGACGAAGCACAGAATTCTACAAAAATTCAAATGAAGATGTTTTTAACACGACTTGGTAAAAATAGTAAAATGGTAGTAGTTGGCGACAAAACCCAAATTGATTTAGTAACCAAATATGATTCTGGTCTATTAGATGCAGAAAAAAGATTTGATAATATAAAAGAAATTGGTTTTATTTATTTAAATGAAAGAGATGTTGTAAGGCACGATCTTGTTAGAAAAATCATTAATTCATATGAAAAAGTGAATGATTAATTACACTATTTATAGTAGAAATTATCGATGGACAAAACGTGTAAGAAAGATTGATGATATTATTAATCAAGTTTTAGTTTATAAGAAAGATTTACAATTTATTAAAAATATTAACTATTATTGTGATTTTACCTTAACTAATGATAAATTTATAAAACACTTAAATCAAAAGTTTAGAAAAATTAATAAACCAACAGATGTTTTGACCTTTGTTTCAAAGCTTAATATGAAAAATAAAAAAGAGGATAGACATTGTGATGTAATACTGTCAATAGAAACAATCTTAAATGATGCAAAAAAAAATAATATTAAATTTTATAATCATTTGACGCATCTGATAATTCACAGTTTTCTTCATATAAATGATTTTTTTCATAATAACATTAAAGATTATTTGATTATGAGAAATATAGAAATCAATATTTTAAATAAATTAGGGATTATCAATAATTTTAAAAAATAATTTATGCAAAAAAAAAATATCAAAAAAAAAATTTCATGGAGAAATTGGTTAATCAAAAAACTCCTTACTAACGATGCAAGCAAAGATGATATATTGAACTTTATAGCAAAAGAAGGAAAAAATGTAATATCTAGCGAAGATAATATGGCAATTGAAGACAATAACGAAAAAAATTTAATAAAAAATATTTTTAATTTAAATGAAAAAAGTGTTGAAGATATAATGGTTCCAAGGGCTGAAATTATATCTATTGAAAAAAAGAAAAATATTAAAGAAATATTATTAGTTATTGAAAATGAATCTCATTCAAGAATGCCAGTATATGATCAAAATCTTGACAATACATTAGGTTTTTTTCACATAAAAGATTTAATAAAAGATATTAATAATAAAAATTTTAAATTAAATGAAATTTTACGGGAGATTCTATATGTGGCACCTAAATCACCAATTCTTGAACTTTTAAAAAGAATGAGATCTTCTAGAGTACATATGGGGCTAGTTGTTGATGAATTTGGAGGTGTAGATGGATTGGTAACTATTGAAGATCTGGTTGAAGAAATTGTTGGCGAAATAGAAGATGAACATGATGCTGAAGATGATGAAGTTAAAATAAAAAAAATAAATGATAGAACTATTATAGTGGATTCTTCATATAAAATTTTTGAACTTGAAAATTTTTTTAAAATAAAGATTAAAGCAGAAATAGATGAAGAAATTGATACAGTTGGTGGTCTCTTATTTTACATTACTAAAAATGTTCCTAAAGTTAATGAAGTATTTACTTTTAACAATCAACTTAAATTTAAGATTTTAGAAGCAAATGAACGAAGAATTATTACTTTAGAAATAAAAAAAATTATATAATTTGAAAATCTTACTTAAATTTATTATTCTCGGATTCTTATCTTCAATTTTGTTTCCTCCCTTTTTTGTTTTACCCATTGGTTTTATAATTTTTCCTTTTCTATTTTTTTTATTAATTGACAAAGAATTTCAAAATAAAAGTAAGTTATTTCACTTTATTTCGGGATTAAGTTACGGAATTAGCATGAACTTAGTAGTTTTGATTTGGATAAAAGAACCTTTTTTAATTGATCAGACTACTAGTAGTTATTATGTTTTTTCATATTTATTAATATTTTACTGCTCAATTTATTATGGATTATCATTTTTCATACTAGGTTTTATCAAAAACTATTTTTCAAAACTAATTATCATTCCAATTTTATTTGTTTTTAGTGAAATACTAAGAGAATATCTAGGATATGGTTTTCCATGGATAACATTTGCATTAATTAACTCTGGGAATAGTTTTATATTAGGTCTTATATATTATTTTGGAACCTACGGTCTAAGTTTTTTTACTATTTTTATTTTTTTATTTCCTGCATCAGTTATGTTATTTTATAAAAAAGATATAAAAATAATTTTTATAAAAACGTATTTCTTTCTTTCTTTGTTGATTATATTGTTTTGTATAGTTTTAATATACTTCCGTATGGAAAATGAAAACTATTTAGAAAAAAAATTAGTTGATGTTTCTTTGGCGCAACTCAATTTTTCATTAATTGATAAAATAAATAACGACGAATTAAATATAAGACATGAAAAAATTATGGAAATTATTAACCATAATAATAGTGACTTATTGGTATTTGCAGAAAGTGATTATCCTTATCTAGTTTCGAATTTAAAAGAATTAAATTTTATGGCAACTAGTTTGAACAAGAATCAATCAATAATTATAGGTGGAACAAAAAAGGAAAACTTAAAATTCTATAATACATTTTTTTTTATAGAGAAAAATATAATTAGAGATTTTGATAAAAAAATACTTGTTCCATTCGGTGAGTTTTTGCCGTTTAGGAATTTATTGAATTTTTTAGATAAAATAGTTGGTAACGATGATTTTACCATAGGCAATAAGACTAGATTAATAAAAACATCTAGCAATTTAAAAATGATACCAATAATTTGCTATGAAATAATTTTTTTTAATAATTTACTTAATAAACATAATATTAATAGTGATGTATTAATAAATATCACTAATGATTCATGGTTTGGAGTCTTTTCAGGACCCTACCAACATTTTTATATAGCTAGAATGAGAGCAACTGAGTTTAATAAAACTCTAATTAGAGTTTCAAGTAACGGCATATCAGCTGTAATAAATAATAAAGGCAAAGTTCTTGATTATATTCCACTTAATAAGAAAGAAATTAAGAATTTAAAAATACCTATTTACTTGAACTCTTTACCTAATTTAATAAATTATCATTCATTAATATTTGTAATTTTATTTATATTATTTATTTTTGCTATCTTATTTAATAGAAAAATTAATAACTAGTAACTAATCTTATGAAAAAACTTTCATATAAATATAAAATTTATGGCAGAACAAAAGGTAGAAAAAAAATTCAATCTATAGATAAGGATTTTTTTACAAATTATGAAATTAATTTAGAGAGAGATATAAAAAAAAATAAAAAGAATATTATTGATGTTGGATCTGGCAGTGGTGAAAATACATTATTTCTGGCTAAAAAAAATACTGAGGCGCTTATTATTTCAGTTGAAATATTTCAAGATGGAAATATCAACTTATGTAATCAACTATCAAATTTAAAATTATATAATGTCAAACTCTTTTTAGACAATGTACTTAAATTATTTGATCATTTAAATAATGATAATTATTTTAATGAAATTTGGATATTGTTTCCTGACCCATGGCCTAAAAAGAAACATTACAAAAGGCGATTAATAAGTGATAATTTTTTAAAAAAAGTTTATCCTTGCATAAAAAAGAATGGAAAAATATTTATTGCTACTGATTCTACTTCTTATTTGAAATCGATTATGAATAGTCTTTATAAGACAAAATATTTATTTAATTGGCAAAACAATAAACCACAAAACTGGATTTATGAAATGTTGGATTTACCACATACAAAGTTTTTTAAAAAAGCACAGAATTCATATAGGCCCTCATTTTTTATAGAATTAGTTAAAATATAGTTCTTGAGTTTTAAATAATATTTAATTATAAGCCCCTGAATTTAGATTATTTCAAAGGTGGGATTTCCCGCCTTTTTTTTGGTAAAAAAATAATGGCTAAGCAAAAAATTAAAGTAATTAGAGAAGAAATGTTGCAAGTGGTAAATGATGTTGCCCATGAAAAAAATATTGAAAAAACTGAAGTCTTTGAAGCAATGGAGCTTGCTTTGGAAAAAGCAGCTAGAGTTAAATATGGTTTAGAGAGAGATATTCGTGTTAAAATTAATCGTGAAACTGGAGATATAAGTCTTAATTCATATCTTAAAGTTGTTGATGTTTTGGAATCAGAGGAACAAAAAAATCAAATACTGTATGAGGAAGCAAAAATAATACGTCCAGATATTCAGAACGGCGATTTTATTATTAACGAGTTACCACCACTTGATTTTGGTAGAGTGGCAGCACAAAATGCAAAAGGTGTAATTGTTCAAAAAATAAGAGAAGCTGATAAATCAAGACAGTACAATGAATATAAAGATAGAGTTGCTGAAGTAGTTGTAGGAATTGTCAAAAGAATTGAATTTGGTAATTTAATCATTGATCTAGGAAAAAGTGAAGCAATTATAAAACGGGATGAACTTATTCCAAGAGAAACTTATAAAAATGGTGATAGAGTTAGAGCATATATCTATGATGTAAAAGAAGATTCAAAGGGATATCAAGTTTTTTTATCAAGAACACATCCCCAATTTTTGGCTAAATTATTTTACCATGAAGTTCCAGAAATATTTGAAGGAGTCATTGAAGTAAAGAGTGTCGCAAGAGATCCTGGCTCACGAGCAAAAATAAGTGTTTTTACCGAAGATTCTACCATTGATCCTGTTGGTGCCTGTGTTGGAATGAGAGGTTCTAGAGTTCAAGCAGTAGTTAATGAACTTCAGGGTGAAAAAATTGATATTGTAATGTGGTCAACAAGCCAAGCTACATATCTTGCTAATGCTTTAGCGCCAGCTGAAGTAAGCAAAATTTTTCTTTATGAAGAAAAAAACAAAGTTGAAGTAGTCATTCCTAGTGAACAATTGAGTCTTGCTATTGGTCGAAAAGGACAAAATGTAAAACTTGCATCAAACTTAACTAATTTAGAAATTGATATTTTAACTGAGGAAGAAGAAAAAGAAAGAAGACAAGAAGAATTTAAAAGTAGAACAGAAATGTTTATAAAAGCTCTTGATGTTGAAGATGTAATTGCTCAACTACTTGTAACAGAAGGATATGTTTCTGTTGATAGTATAGCTAATGAAAAATATGAAAATTTGGAAAAAATTGAAGGTTTTGACAGCGACTTATCTAATGAAATAATTGCAAGATCTATAAATTATATAAAAGAAAAAGATGAAGAAAATATTAAAATTATTAATGAAAAAATTTCTGATCAAGAATTAAAAAATTTAAATGGTATAAATAATAAAATGTTAGCTTTGTTAGCAATAAATAATATTTTTACTTTAAATGACTTCGCAAATCTTTCTACTTATGATCTTATTGATAAAGATGAGGGAATATTTAAAGAATTAGATATAGAAGAAAAAACTGTAAATGATATGATTATGAAAGCACGAGAAAGATGGTTTAAGGATGAATAATAATATTAATATTTTAACTGAGTAGAAAAGATTGGAAAATAAAAAAGATAATATAAAGAAACCTCTCAAACTATCATCAAGAGGAAGGTTGCAAATAAGAAAAAATTTGGGACCTTCTGGATCTGATAATAAAAACCAAGGTAATAAAAAAACGATACAAATTGTTTTTAGAAATAAAAATAATCAACAAAAAAGTTCATCTACAGTTAAATCTAACTATAGAGGATCTTCATCTTTTAGAACATCATCTGCACCAAGTTTTTCTTTATCAAATAATTTTAAACCTAGAACAAATAAAAATTTTCATTCAAAAAATAATAGAATCTCTGATTCAAAGAAAAATCAACAAAAACGATCAACTTTGAAACCTTCAACTGAAGAATCAAAAAAACTTAATTTAACTAAAATTCTTGAACAAGAAAATCAAGAGTTTGATAAGTTTCCAAGTCTCGCAAAATTAAAAAGGGCTAGGCAAAAAGAAAAAATTAAAACTGAAGAATCTGTTGAAGAAAATAAAATTTTTAGAGAAATTACCATTCCTGAAATTATTACTGTTCAAGAACTTGCTAATAGAATGGCTGAAAAAACAGCAGAAGTTGTAAAAACCTTATTAAAGATGGGTATTATGGCAAATGCGGCTCAATCACTAGAAGCTGACACAGCTGCATTGGTTGCTGCTGAATTAGGTCACAACGTAAAGTTAATAAATGAAGATGATGTTTTAAAAGAAATTGAAGAAATAAAAGATGATGAAAAAGATCTTGAAAAAAGAGCACCAGTTGTAACAATTATGGGACACGTTGATCACGGAAAAACTAGTATTTTAGATGTTTTTCGAAATTCTAATCTTGTATCTGAGGAATCCGGAGGGATTACTCAGCATATAGGAGCCTATCAAATAAATAAAAATGATAAAAAAATTACTTTTATTGATACACCAGGACATGAAGCTTTTTCAAATATGCGAGCAAGAGGATCAAAAACAACGGATATAATTATATTGGTAGTTGCGGCTGACGATGGGTTGAAACCACAAACTATAGAATCTATCTCTCATGCTAAAGCAGCAAATGTTCCTATAATAATTGCTATTAATAAAATTGATTTGCCTGCAGCTGAACCAGATAAAGTTAGAAATGATCTATTAAATCATGAAATTATAGTTGAAAAGTTAAGTGGGGATGTACTTGATGTTGAGATTTCTGCATTGAAAAAAATAAATTTAGACAAATTGGAAGATGCTATACATCTTCAAGCTGATCTGTTAGATTTAAAAGCAAATCCCCAAAGGAGTGCAAGAGGAGTTATTATTGAATCTAAACTAGAAAAAGGAAGAGGACCAGTTGCTACAGTTTTAGTTCAAAAAGGAACATTAAAAGTAGGAAATATTTTTGTTTCAGGATCTGAATGGGGAAAAGTAAAAGCACTAATTAATGATCGTGGAGAAAACTTAAAAGAAGCTATTCCCTCATTACCAGTTGAAGTTTTAGGTTTTGGTTCCAATCCCTTAGCTGGCGATGATTTTATTGTAGTTGACAATGAAAATAGAGCACGAAAAATAGCTGAATATAGATCCAATAAAGATTTACAGAAAAAAAATACAATTATTAAAACCAATGTAGAAGAAATGTTTGAGCAAATTTCTACAGGAGAGGCAACTTCTCTTCCTATAATAATAAAAGCAGACGTTCAAGGATCAGCTGAGGCAATAGAAAGCTCTATTTTAAAACTTTCAACTGAAGAAGTAAAAACAACAGTTGTTTTCAAAGGAGTTGGAGCGATTACCGAAAGCGATGTTGCTCTAGCAAATTCTAGTAAAGGATTTATTATAGGTTTTAATGTTAGAGCTATACCCCAAGCTCGTGATTTAGCAAAAAGAGACGGGATAGATATTAAATATTATTCAATAATATATGAGTTAATTGATGATATTAAAAATCTTCTTGGCGGATTATTAAAGCCCGATGTTAAAGAGAGTATTACTGGCAATCTAGAAATAAGGGAGATTTTTTCTATTTCTAAAATTGGTAATATAGCTGGTTGTATTGTAAAAGAAGGAAACATATCTCGTAATTCAAAAATTAGATTACTTAGAGATAGTGTTGTCATTCATACCGGTACAATTAGTAGTCTTAAAAGATTTAAAGAAGAAGTTAAAGAAGTTAAAAACGGATACGAATGTGGCGTTATGATTGAGAATTATTCAGATATTAAAATAAACGATATAATTGAAACTTTTGAAGTTATTGAAACTGCAAGAAAATTTTAATATTAATATAAATGAATTTAAAAAGTAGTCCTTCTCAGAGACAGATACGTTTTGGGGAAGTAATTAGATCAATTATAAGTGATTTTTTAATTAGAGGGGATTTTTTTAATACTGAAATAGATATTTCAACAATCACTGTATCTTTTGTAAAAATGTCAAAAGATTTAAGAGTTGCTTCAGTTTACTTTATGCCTCTTGGAGGAAAAAACAAAGATCAAATTTTACAATTATTAAATGACAATAAATATGCTTTTCAAAAATCTATTTCTAGAGCTAAATTAAGATCTAAGTTCACCCCTAAAATAAATTTTTATATTGATAATTCTTTTGAAGAAGCAGAAAAAATAGAGAACTTATTATTAGATCAAAAAGTTTTACGAGATCTAGACAATGGATAATCATCTAGGATGGTTAAATGTCTACAAACCTATTAATATAACTTCGTTTGGAGTTTTAAAAAAAATAAAAAACAAATTTTTTTTTAATAAAATTGGACACGCTGGGACACTTGACCCTCTAGCAGAAGGAATTTTGCCAGTTGCTATTGGTCAAACAACTAAATTAATTCAGTTTGTTAGCAATCAAATCAAAGAATATGAATTTGAAATAAAATGGGGGGAACAAACCTCTACTGATGATAGAGAAGGACCCGTTATCAATAGATCTATTAATATTCCTAATCATAAAGATATAAATATAAAATTAAAAGAATTTACAGGAACAATTCTTCAAGCTCCGCCTAAGGCATCAGCTATTAAGATCAACGGTGTCAGAGCATATAAACTTTTAAGATCTAACAAGGAATTTGAAGTAAAAAAGAAATATGTACGAATATATGAATCAAATATTATTGATTCAACAAAAAACAGTTTAACTAAAATAAAAATGAGATGCGGTAAAGGATTCTATATTCGGAGTTTTGTAAGAGATTTGGCTGATCATTTAGATACAAAAGGACACGTATTTTCATTGAAAAGAACAAAAGTTGGAAAATTTTGCTTAGAAAATTCGATTTTACTGGACGATTTACTAAAAATAGGACAAACGCGCTTAGGATTTAGAGAAATTCACTCATCTGTGTCTATGCTAGACGACATCTTGGCTTATGAAATAGATGATGAGAGACAAATTAAAGAAATTTCTCAAGGTAAGTCTGTTAAAATTGATACCAGTCTTTTTTTAAAAGATTCTCTGAATTTAGTTGGAAGACCAATAGTTTTTTTAACAAATAAAAAAAATGTTCTTTCATTTGGCGAACTTGATGGAAGTTTGTTTAAACCGCAAAAAGTTTTGATATAGGAGTAACGATGTCGATAACAAAGGAAGGCAAACAAAAAATTATTTCTGAGTTTGCAATAAATGAAAAAGATACTGGTTCTGCAGAAGTTCAAATAGCTGTCATAAGTGAAAGAATTAAAAATCTGACAGAGCATTTTAAAAATCATAATCATGACAGTCATTCAAAAAGAGGATTGCTAGCATTGGTTAATAAAAGAAAAAAATTATTAAGTTATTTATTAAAAAAGGATAATTCAAAATATCTGGAGATTATAAAAAAACTTAAGATTCGAGGATGATAAAATAAAATTAACATAAATTTATAAAGAAAAAGTAGGAAAAAATGTTTGAAATGAATAAAGTAGATATTGATTGGTGTGGAAGAAAATTAACTTTAGAGACTGGAAAAATTGCAAGACAAGCTGATGCGTCTGTAGTTGCAACTTATGGCGGTACAACTGTAATGGCAAATGTATGTGCAGCTAAATTAGCTAAACCTGATATGGATTTTTTTCCATTAACGGTGAATTATCAGGAAAAATTTTATTCTGTTGGAAAGATACCAGGTGGTTTTTTTAAAAGAGAAGCAAGACCAACGGAAAAAGAAACTTTAATTTGCAGGCTAATTGATAGACCAATTAGACCTTTGTTTCATAAAGATTTTAAGAATGAAACACAAGTCACGTGCACAGTTTTATCCCATGATCAAGAAAATGATTCTGACATAGTGGCTATGATTGCAGCAAGTGCAGCGATAACGCTCTCAGGCCTACCGTTTATGGGACCTTTAGGTGTAGCTAAAATTGGTATGATAGATAATAAATTAATTGCCAATCCAACTCTAAGCGAAGTTAAAGAATCTAAGCTTGATCTTGTAGTTGCGGGAACTAAGGAAGGTGTATTGATGGTCGAATCAGAAGCTCATCAATTAACTGAAGAAACAATGTTAGAGGCTGTTATCCTCGGTCAAGAAACATATAAAATTGTAATTGATTCAATAATTAAATTAGCAAAAAAAGCAGCTAAAGATCCTTGGATTATTGGAGAAAAAGATGATGAAATTAATAATTTACCATCAAAAATAGATTCAGAATATAGAGATAAATTCAAAGAAGCATATAAAATACAAGAAAAACAAAAAAGATCTGATGAGCTGTTGTCAATAAGAGAATCAATAGCTAAAAAATATGTATCCGAAACTATATCTGAAGTTGTTGTAGGTGATGCTACAAAAAGTATAGAAAAAGATATTGTTAGAGGAGAGTTGTTAAAATCAGGTAATCGAATAGATGGTCGAGACACTAAAACAGTCAGACCTATAAAGTGCGAAGTTGGAGTTTTGGAAAGAACCCATGGTTCAGCCTTGTTTACAAGAGGAGAAACACAGGCTTTGGTTGTAACAACGCTAGGGACAGGAATGGATGAACAACGAATAGATGCAATTGAAGGGGAATATAAAGAAAATTTTATGTTGCATTATAATTTTCCACCATACTCTGTCGGCGAAGTTGGAAGAGCGGGCTTCACAAGTCGAAGAGAAATTGGACATGGTAAATTAGCCTGGAGAGCCATTCACCCTACACTTCCTTTGTCTGAAAAATTCCCCTATACTTTTAGAATTGTATCGGAAATTACTGAATCAAATGGCTCAAGTTCTATGGCCACTGTTTGTGGAGCGTCCCTATCCTTAATGGATGCTGGAGTTCCGATTGAGAAACCTGTTGCTGGTATTGCTATGGGTTTAATTAAAGAAAAAGAAGATTATGTGATACTTTCTGATATTCTTGGAGATGAGGATCATTTAGGAGATATGGATTTTAAAGTTGCAGGCACTAAAGATGGGATAACATCTCTTCAAATGGACATTAAAATTACAAGCATAACATCTGAGATAATGAAGGAAGCGCTTGCACAAGCAAGGGAAGGAAGAATCCATATTTTAGGAGAAATGTCCAAAGCTCTTGATAAGGCAAGAGATAATATTTCTAATTATGCTCCAACAATAACCACTGTACAAGTTCACAAGGATAAAATTCGTGAAGTTATTGGAAAAGGAGGATCAGTAATAAGAGAAATAACAGAAAAAACTGGTGCAAAAATTGAAATCAACGACGAGGGCCTAGTTAGTATTGCTGCTGTGAATGGTGAGTCCGGAAAAGCAGCTGTGGATTGGATTAATGGAATAGTAGAAGAACCAGAAATTGGCAAAATATACGAAGGAAAAGTTGTTAAATTGATGGATTTTGGAGCGTTTGTTAATTTTATGGGATCCAAAGACGGTTTAGTGCATATTAGCCAATTAAAAAAAGAAAGAGTTGAAAAAGTAAGCGATGTCATCAATGAGGGCGATATTGTGAAAGTTAAGGTTCTTGATATTGATTCTCGAGGTAAAGTAAAATTATCAATGAAAGAAGCAGAAATTGAATAACTAATTATGACAATTAATCTCCCAAAACTTATAGGTCATAGGGGGGTTAGGGGTTTAGTACCGGAAAATACTCTTCAATCAATTAAAAAAGCTATCGAACTCAATATTAAATGGGTTGAAATTGATGTTAAAATTTCAAAAGACCACATACCTTTTTTACTTCATGATAGCAGTCTGGAAAGAACAACATCAGGAAACGGGAGTCCGCTTAATTATAAATACAGTGAATTATATAAATTAGACGCCGGTTCATGGTTTGATAAAAAATATAAAAATTTATATACACCAACTCTTAAAGAAGTTTTAGATCTTTGTTCACAAAAAAATATTGGTGTAAACATTGAATTAAAACCCAACAAAGGTTCGGAAGAAGCGAATGTAGTAGCTGTTACAGAGCTAGTAAATAAACATAAATTTGATTGTCAATATTTTTTCTCTAGCTTTGATTGGTTTTCAGTAATTAAAATAAGAGATTTACTACCTGAATCATATGTGGGAATCTTGATAGATAGTTTTGATCAAAAAAGAAATTTTACTAAAGTGTTGAACAAATGCAATGAACATAATTTTTTTTCTTGTGGTTTTAATATAAAGATTATTTCTGATGAAATTATTAAAATATGTAAGAATTACGGAATACTAGTAACTGTTTATTCATCACAAAATATAGAAAAATATGAAGCTGAAGAACTTTGGAATTTAGGCGTAGATAGTATCTTTATTGATAATCCAACCTCCTACAAAAATATGTTAGAGTAAAATTTAGTATTGAGGCATTCCAATTATATTGAACCCACAATCCACATAATGTATTTCACCAGAAACTGCTTTAGATAAATCACTAACAAAATATAAAGCTGTATTTCCTAATTCGTCTAAACGAGCATTTCTTTGAAGAGGTGAGTTTTTTTCTGTATATTTATATACTTCCCTTGCTTTGGCTATAGCCGAACCTGCTATTGTCCGCATCGGACTTGCTGAAATTGCATTTACACGAATATTATTTATTCCTAAGTCAACGCTGAGATACTTAACACTCATTTCCAAAGCAGCTTTAGCCACACCCATAACATTGTAGTTAGGCATAACTTTGTTTGCCCCATAAAAACTTAATGTAAGTAAGCTTCCTCCGTTATTCATCATTGGCGAAGCAAGTTTTGATATTTCAGTGAATGAATAACAAGAAATATTTAATGTATTAATAAAATTACTTAAAGAAGTGTCTATATAACGCCCATTAAGCTCATCCTTATTGGAGAATGCAGCAGCGTGAACAACGAAATCAATATTACTCCATTTTTGATTGAGATCATCGAAGCATTTTTTTATAGAGTTTGATTGAGAAAAATCGCATTCGATTAATAATTTACTATTTATTTCTTTGGATAATGGCTCAATTCTTTTTAAAAGAGTATCATTTTGATACGTTAAAGCTAATTCCGCGCCATATTCAGAGAGTTTTTTGGATATTCCCCACGCTATTGAATGATCATTAGCAATACCAAAGATTATTCCTCTTTTACCTTTAAGCATTGTATTTTGAAAATATTAAAGTTGCATTAGTTCCGCCAAAACCAAAACTGTTTGACATCATATTTCGAATATCATTTTTTTGGGTAGTTTCTTGAAGAATGTTATGATTTTTTGCGGCTTCATCAATGTTATTGATATTTGCTGAACCGCATAAAAAATTATTTTTCATCATCAACAAACAATAAATTGCTTCATGGACACCGGTTGCTCCAAGTGAATGTCCAGTTAAAGATTTAGTTGAACTGAGATAGGGTATTTCATCTTTAAATAATTCTTTAATAGCTTCTAATTCCTTGATATCCCCTATTGGTGTACTTGTTCCATGAGTGTTAATGTAATCGATTTTACCATTAATAGTTTTTAAAGCTTGTTTCATGCATCTTAGAGCCCCTTCCCCAGAGGGTTGTACCATATCAAAACCATCTGAGGTTGCTCCATAACCAGTTATTTCAGCATATATTTTTGCACCCCTTGATTTAGCATGTTCGTATTCTTCAAGCACAATGGTTCCACCCCCGCCAGCTATTACAAATCCATCACGGTCAGAGTCATAAGCTCTTGATGCTATTTCAGGAGTTTCATTGTATTTTGAAGAAAGTGCTCCCATAGCATCAAACAATACAGACATTGTCCAATGTAATTCTTCTCCTCCACCAGCAAAAATTATATTTTGTTTTCCTAGTTGAATCAATTCATAAGCATTTCCAATACAATGACTGCTTGTAGAACAAGCAGATGAAATAGAATAATTCACACCTTTGATTTTAAAAGGTGTAGCTAATGTTGCTGTGTTGGTGCTAGACATTGTCCGTGGGACCATATAGGGACCAACTTTTCTTGCACCTTTTGATTTTGCTAAATCGTAGGCATTTAAAAAATTTTGAGTCGAAGATCCTCCAGAACCAACAATAATGCCAGTCATTTCGTTAGAAACATCATTTTCATCTAATCCAGAGTCTTTAATTGCATCTTTCATCGCAATGTAATTAAATGCTGCGCCATCACCCATAAATCTAAGTATTCGTCGATCAATGTTTTCTTCAAGATTAATATTAGGTTTTCCATGCACAAGGCTGCGAAAAGAAAATTCTTCGTATTCTGGAGCTTTAACAATACCTGAATTTAGATTTTTTAGATTATAAACAATCTCTTTTTTTGTATTTCCAATACAGGAGACAATCCCAAGTCCAGTAACAACAACACGTTTCATATTTATTCACTTGAAGTGAATAAGCCAACTTTCATATCTTTAACTTTATAAATAGGTTTTCCATCAGCTTTCATTATACCATCGGCAATACCCATGATTAGTTTTCGAAGAATTAATTTTTTTAATGAAATGTGATAGGTAACTTTTTTTACAGTTTGCAGGACTTGTCCGGTAAATTTTACTTCACCGACTCCCAAAGCCCTTCCCTTTCCAGGTTGACCAAGCCAGCCCAAATAAAAACCAATAAGCTGCCACATTGCATCAAGACCAAGACAACCAGGCATTACCGGATCGTTTTTAAAATGACAATCAAAAAACCATAAGTCAGATTTAATATCCAGTTCAGCCACAACTTCTCCTTTTGAAAAATTACCACCATTTTCGTTAATATTAGTTATTCTATCAAACATTAACATTGGAGGAAGAGGAAGTTGAGCATTACCTTTTCCAAACAAAATACCTTTGGCACATTCAATGAGCTGATCATAACTAAAAGAACTTTTTTTCATATATTCAATATTGATATATATTTGTGAGATATTATCAATTAAATCTTTTCAGTCTAATTATTTTTATTAAGATATTGACACTTAACATTCTTTTTTATTTTTAAATTATCAATTTTAAGAGTTTTAACATTAACCATTGTCATAATATTATCTAATCTTTTTTCCAAAAAGAAATTAATTGTTTTTTGCACTACAATTAAACCAGCTATGCCAGTAGCAGTTCCTAAAACACCAACAGAGTCACATCTTGATAAATTTGGTTCTTTTTTATTTGGGAATATACATTGCAAACATAAATGATTTGTTGGTAAATTGTTAAATAGTGTAATTTGACTGTCAAAGCCTACAGTGGAAGAACTTATAAGTGGAATTGATTGATTAACACAATACTGGTTAATTAAAATCATTGACTTCCAATTGTCAGTAGCTTCAATAACTAAAGAAGAATTGTATAAATATTTATTAATATTTTTTGAATCTAGATGTGTTGATATTGTATCAATTTTACACTCAGGATTTGTACCAAGTAATTTTTTTTTAGCAGTTTTTGCTTTTGATTTTCCTATATCATAAATAGAGTAAAGTATTTGTCTATTAAGATTAGTCTTTTGGATTAGATCACCATCGATTAATTTTAGTATTTTAATACCAGCAGCAACTAAATATTGAGCGGCTGGACAACCAATACCGCCCAAACCAACTATTGTGATTTTTTTCTTTTGTAAATTATTAAATGATTTTTCATTGAATTCTTTTAAAATAAGATGTCTTGAAAATATTTGCAGTTCTTGTTCAGAAATATTCATATCCGAAAATTTTTTTATTTATTTTTCAAAATTATTTATAATTTTATTTACTAATATTTTAGCTACATTAATCTTTGTCATTCTTCTAAATTTTTTTACTTCATTGTGATCAACTATAGCAACTTGATTAAATTCTGATCCAAAAACACTATTTTTTTTACTAATTTTATTTACTACAATTAAATTGCAATCTTTTGTAATTAACTTTTTTTTAGCATTATTAATATAATTATTTGTTTCTGCTGCAAATCCAACGATAAACTCTGGTTTTATAGATGAATTTAAAGATATATTTTTTAAAATATCTGGATTTTTCTTTAATATGATTTTTTTAAGTTTTTCTTTTTTTATTTTATTAGTTGTTGTTTTTTTTGGAGAAACATCGCTTACAGCAGCAGTGAAAACTGCAATATCAATTTTTAAATTTTTTTTCACAGCTTCATTCATTTCTAGAGCAGTTAAAACATTAATAAATTTGACTTTTGGAGGCGGTTGTAAATTTGTTGGACCACTGATTAATGTTACATTGGCGCCAACAAGCATTAATTGTTTTGCAATTTCAAAACCTTGTTTCCCAGATGAATAATTTGAAATATAACGAACAGCGTCAATTGGCTCTAAAGTTGGTCCGGCTGTTACTAAACATTTCTTTTTTTGGAGTTTTTTCGATCTTTTTAAGTAATTAAGAATGATCTGTAAAATTTTATTATCATCAGATAATCTTCCCAAACCAATCTCTCCGCAAGATAAATATCCATATTCAGGGCCAATAAATTCTACACCAGATTTTTGCAACTTTGTAACATTTTTTTTATTAATTTTATTGTTCCACATTTCCACATTCATCGCAGGCATAAATAATATTTGCTTATTTGAGGCAACTAAAGAAGTACTTGCTAAATCATCTGCATATCCATTTGCAAATTTTGCAATAAGGTTTGCTGTTGCAGGGCAAACAACTACTAGGTCAGATTTTCTCGTTAGTGAAATATGAAGCATTTTTCCATTTTTTTCAGAAGAATCATCGAATATTTTTCCACTAATGCATTTTTGAATAATTTTTTTATTGATTATTTTTTTTGCACTATTTGTAATAATACAATTTATATGAACCTTTTTGTCAGATAGTCTTTTTAAAATTATTGGGCATTTTTTAACCGCTATTGAACCAGATATTATGAAAAGTAATTTCATTAAGTCTTAAAACCTATATGAATGCTTACTATTCCATCAAATAAATTAATATAGCTGGTATTTGTAAATCCTGCATTATTTATTTTATCTAACAAAATCTTTTGATTAGGAAATTGACTAATACTTTCTTCTAAATATTTATAAGCATTTTTGTTATTAGCTACTTTTTCTCCCATGATAGGAACAATTTTATTTTTATATTTAGAATATATTTTATTTATAACACTTGAAGAAGGAGTGCTGAACTCAAGACAATAAAATATACCACCTGGTTTTAAGATTCTAAAAGATTCGTATAATGCTTTTTCTATATATGTAATATTTCTTAAACAAAAAGAAATTACATATTTATCAAAAAAATTATTTTCAAAAGGAAGGTTTTCAGCATTTGCATTAATAAATTTAATCTTCTTTTGTTGTTGATTATTAAATTGCTTTTTAGCCTCATTCAACATTTTTAAATTTAAATCAACAGAATAGATAGATACATCTTTATTTTCTTTTAAAATAATTTTTGATATATCACCTGTTCCTGATCCAACATCAATAATTCTATCATTGGAATTGATATTCATAACTTCAATCAATCTTTTTTTCCAAAGTCGATGAGTGCCAAAACTCATAATATCGTTCATTAAATTATATTTTTTTGACACTTCAGAAAATAATTTTTGTACTAAAGGAGTTTTCTTTGCCGCTTTAATTTTTCTTTTGCCAAAATTTATTTTTAGATTATTCATACTATCAATATGCCTGAGTTACCTGAAGTTCAAACAACTGTGAAAGGTTTACAAATATTATTAAACGAAAAGATAACCAATATAAAAATTTATTCAACAAAACTAAGGTATGAAATACCAAAAAATATACAAAAAATCCTAAAAAATAGCAAAATCATAAAAATTTATAGAATTGGTAAATATATTGTAGTTAATTCACAAAATCATTACTCATTGATTTTTCATCTTGGTATGTCAGGTAGGTTGCGGATCTTAAAACAATCAACATTTGTTAATAAAAAGCATGATCATTTTATTTTGAAAACAAAAAAAAATATATTAATATTCAATGATTCAAGAAGATTTGGTTTTATTGATCTATTCAGGACAAAAAAAATATTCAAAAAGCATTATATATCCCGATTGGGGTTGGATGCATTAGATAGGAAGTTAAATAAACAATATTTTAGAGATAAAATATACAAATCAATTGTTCCTATAAAACAAATATTACTAAATCAAGAAATAGTAGCAGGAATAGGCAATATTTATGCAAATGAAATACTTTATGATGCTAAAATATCACCTTTTACGAAAGGTTGTTCGTTAACAATCTTAGAAATAAAAAAAATTATCAAATCAATTAAGAAAATATTGAGAATAGCAATAAATTCAGGCGGCTCAACGTTGAAAGATTATGCATCAGTTGATGGGGCTGTAGGTAATTTTCAAAATAACTTCAAAGTTTATAATCGAGATGGGCAAAAGATATTAGGACACAATATAAAACGGATTGTGCAATACGGTAGATCCACTTTTTACTGTCCTGGCATACAATTAATTTCAAAAAAAAGGAAATAAGATTTGTGGTATAAAAGTAATTTTGATTGACATTAGTTTGTTACTAAATATAAGCTGTGACAAAATGGCAAATCACAAATCAGCAAAAAAGCGTTTCAAACAAGCATTAAAACGCAATGAAGTTAACAGATCATTATTAAGTAAAATAAAAAATAATATTAATATTTTTAAATCACTTATATCCTCTAAAAAAACTGATGAATTACAAAAATCTCTTAGCTCTGTCAATTCAGTTTTAGCCAGAGCAGTTAAAAAAGGGTTAATTAAAAAAGAATTTGCATCTAGAAAGTTATCCTCGTTATCAAACACTATTGATAAAAAATAATATTTTTTTCTTTTTTTTTTACTTTTATTCTTGCTTATTTTCTTTAAAGAGTGTTGTTTACATATAATATATTGGTGATTTAAATCTTTGTCGTTTTTAGATCTTTTGCACAAAGTTTAAAAATAAAGATCGGTGGTGATTGAATGGAAGATTCTTTTTTAGGTTTTGATGAAAAAAATTGGTTAAATCTTAGAAAGAATCTTAAAGAAGTTGTAGGGGATACAGCCTACAATAATTGGTTAAAACAACTCACCTTTTTATCTGTTAAAGAACAAACAATTTCTTTTTCAGTTCCAACGAAATTTCTTAGAGATTGGGTTGTAAATAATTATGCTGATAAAATTAAAAATCAATGTAAAAATTATATAAAAAACATAGAAGCCATTAAATTTGTTGTAAAACCCACTGGTGGTAGAGTTGTCCCAGGCACAGCGAGAACGATAAAAAATACTGATAATCAATGGAAAAACTCTTTAGATATTAGATCTAATCAAACATCCTCAGTAGCTAATGATTTTGGTGCGCCATTAGATCCAAGATTTACTTTTGACAACTTTGTTGTTGGCAAGCCCAATGAACTTGCCTTTGCAGCATCTGAAAGAGTGGCAGAATCAGAAGACGTTACATTTAATCCACTTTTTCTTTACGGTGGTGTAGGACTTGGCAAAACACATTTAATGCATGCGATAGGATGGAAAATTAAAGAAAGAAATCCCGATAGAAAAGTTATTTATCTTTCAGCAGAAAAATTTATGTATCAATTTGTTAGAGCGCTTAGATATAAAGATACATCGGCTTTCAAAGAACAATTTAGATCAATTGATATATTAATGATTGATGATGTGCAGTTTATTAGTGGTAAAGATAATACTCAAGAAGAGTTTTTTCATACTTTTAATGCGCTAATTGAACAAAATAGACAAATTGTAATTTCAGCTGATAAATCACCTTCGGATTTGGACGGAGTTCAAGAAAGATTGAAATCAAGACTTGGATGCGGTTTAGTAGCGGATATTCATCCTACTACATATGAATTAAGATTAGGTATATTAATTGAAAAGGCGCAAAAAAGAGGAGTTGATATTCCATCAAAAGTTTTGGAATTTTTATCACATAGTATTGTTTCAAATGTAAGAGAAATGGAAGGAGCTCTTAATAGATTAGTTGCTCATGCAACATTAGTAGGAACGCCTATAACTGTTGAAACAGCTCAAGTTGTTTTACAAGATTTATTAAAATCAAATAACAGAAAAGTAACAATCGAGGAAATTCAAAAAAAAGTAGCAGAACATTTTAATATTAGACTCACCGATATGCATTCTCCGAGACGATCAAGATCTGTTGCTAGACCACGTCAGGTTGCAATGTATTTAGCCAAATCAATTACAACAAGATCTTTGCCTGAAATTGGCCGTAAATTTGGTGGAAGAGATCATACAACCGTCATGCATGCAGTTAAAAAAATTGAAGAATTAAAACAAGAAGATAGCAATTTTAATGAAGATATAGAACTCTTAAAAAGATTAATAGATTCATAAAATTTTATTGATTATAGTTTTCTTAAAATGAAAATTTCAATTGAAAAAAGTGTTATTAATAAATCTCTCTCACATGTACAGAATATTGTTGAAAAGAAAAATACTATTCCTATTTTATCAAATATTTTAATTGAAGCTAAAAATAATTCAATTGTATTATCTGCGACTGATATGGACATATCAATAACTGAGACATTTAATTGTAATGTTATTGAAGAAGGTTCCGTTACAGTTTCAGCACATACACTTTATGATATTATTCGAAAATTACCAGATGGAAGTGAAATTGAATTTATATCAAATGATAGTAAAATGTTTTCTATAAGATCGGGAAAATCAAAATTTTCTCTAGGGTGTCTTCCAAAAGAAGAATTTCCAATTATTGAAATTGAAAATTTAAATTTGGAATTTTCAATAGATTCTCAAGTTTTTTTGAAGTTGATTGAAAAAACTCGTTTTGCTATATCAAATGAGGAAACCAGATACTTTCTTAATGGTATTTATTTTCATAAAAGAATCTTAGAAAATAAACAATACTTGTCAATAGTTGCAACTGATGGGCACAGACTTGCAAAAATTGATTATATCCCAAAGGAAAACCTACCTGAAATACCAGGAGTTATTATTCCTAGAAAAACTATAAATGAACTTTGTAAATTATTAACTGATATTACTGGCACAATTAAAATTAATCTTGACCCTAATAAAATTATTTTTTTTATAAATAAATCAGTTCTGATATCTAAATTGATTGATGGAAATTTTCCAGATTATGAAGGAGTAATTCCAAACAACAATACTAATATTTTGACAATAGATCGAAATGACTTTTCTATGGCTGTAGATAGAGTAAGCACAATTATAAGCGAAAAATCACCAGCAATTAAATTTAAATTATTAAAAAATTTAATGAATATATCATCAGTTGACTCAGAAAGTGGATTAGCTACGGAGGATATTATAACTGATTACTCTGGCAACGAAATGGAAGTTGGCTTCAACTCCAAATATATTTTGGAAATGATCAATAATTTAGAAGATGATAAAATAACTCTTAGCTTTAATGATACTTCTTCTCCAGTAATTGCAAAAGAACATTCAAACCCGGATCTGATTTATGTTCTAATGCCAATGAGAGTATAATTCTTTTTGAATTTTTTTCAAAATATCAAATTAGAAAATTACAGAAATTTTATTTATTTCAAAACTGACTTTATATCAGGTTGTAATATTTTAATTGGTAAAAATGGATCAGGAAAAACAAATATATTAGAATCAATATCTTTGTTTGAAAAAGGGAGGGGATTAAGAAAAGACAAAATTAATAATTTAGTTAATCAAAATAACGATAAAAAAAATTTTAATGTCACTTCTCTTTTTTTACATGATAAAAAAGAAATTAATTTGTTTTTATTCAATCAAATTAATACTATTAATTCACAAAAAAAATTATTAATTAATAATAGCTCTTCAATTGAATCAACTAAATATTTTGAAAATTTATTTTCACTAATTTATTTCTTACCAGAAATGGAAAGATTATTTCTTAATAGTCCATCTGTTCGACGAAATTTTTTAGATAGATTAATTTATAGTACTGATAAAAATTATAGTAGATTAATTAATAGTTATAAAAAAAATATATTTGAAAGATATAAAATATTAAAAGATTATACCTATGATCATGACTGGGTTAATACTTTAGAAAAAAAGATTGCTGATTTGGGAATTAACATCTATAAAAAAAGACTTGAACACATTTTAATTCTTAATACGAATCTAAAAAAATTACATAGTTACAAAAAATATTGTTATAGGATATTATTAGATATTAATGATGAATTTATTAATGATAAAAAAAAAAATTTAGAAAAATTACCAGAAAGGTATCTTAAAGGTCTTAAAAAGAATAGGGAATTTGATGCAGTTTTTGGTGGCTGCAAGATTGGGCCTCATAAATCTGATATAGTTGGCTATAATATTAAAAAAAATATTAATATTAACCAATTTTCAACCGGTCAACAAAAAGCTGTAATATTATTAATTATTTTAGCTCATTGTAATTTTTTAATTAATGAACTAAAAAAAAATCCAATAATTTTTTTCGATGAAGTTTGTTCACATTTAGATTTAGAAAATAGAAAACTCTTATTGGATTTGATTGAAACCCTAAATGTTCAGACATTTATAACAGGTACAGAAAAAAATTTTTTTTCTTTTCTATCTACAAAAGCTAGTTATTGTAATATAACTAAAAATAATGAGTAAATCTTTATATACATCTGATTCTATAAAGATTTTAAAAGGCTTAGATGCAGTAAGAAAAAGACCTGGTATGTATATTGGTGATACCGATGATGGATCAGGTTTACACCAGATGATTTATGAGGTAGTTGATAATTCGATTGATGAAGCTTTAGCAGGCTATTGTAATGAAATTTTTGTAACATTAAATGCCGAAGGTACAATTACCGTTGAAGATAATGGTAGAGGAATTCCAGTAGAACTTCATAAAACTGAAAAAATACCTGCAGCTCAGCTTATAATGACAGAATTACATGCTGGTGGGAAATTTGATCAAAATAGCTATAAGGTTTCAGGAGGTCTTCATGGAGTTGGAGTATCAGTTGTAAATGCTCTTTCAGAAAAACTTTTACTTGAAATTAACAGAGATGGAAAAATTTATTACATGGATTTCATCCATGGTAAAGTTAACAACGAATTAAAGAAAAAAGGTGAATCTAAAAAAAATAATAACGTTTTTTTTACTGGGACAAAAATTACATTTTTACCATCAAAAAAAACTTTTAATAATATCAATTTTAATTTTAAAACAGTTGAAAACAGACTTAGGGAATTAGCATTCCTTAATAAAGGTGTAAAAATTACACTTGTAGACAGGAGATCTGCAAAAGAAAATTTAATTGAATTAAATTATCAGGGGGGAATTAATGAATATGTTAAGTTTTTAAATCAAAATAAAAACCCAATTCATAAAGGTCCCATATATTTTAGTTCAACAAAAAATAATGTATTAGTTGAATGTTCTTTACAGTGGACGGATAGCTATCATGAAAATACGTTGTGTTTTACTAATAATATTGCACAAAAAGATGGAGGAACGCATTTATCTGGTTTTAGAGGTGCTTTAACTAGAAGTATTATTAGTTATGTTAATTCTAACACAAAGAACAGAGTAAACATAACAGGTGATGATGCAAGAGAAGGACTCACTTCTGTTATTTCAATAAAACTTCCGGATCCTAAATTTTCAAGTCAAACCAAAGACAAATTAGTTTCGTCAGAAGTTAGGCCTGTTGTTGAATCTGTAAGTTTAAGTAAACTAGAGCAATGGATGGAAGAAAATCCATCAGAAATTAAAAAAGTAATTGAAAAAGTTTTTGAAGCTTCAAGTGCGAGAGAAGCTGCTAGAAAGGCAAGAGAATTAACTCGAAGAAAAACTGGATTAGAAAGCTCATCTCTTCCTGGTAAATTAGCGGATTGTCAAGAAAAAGATCCTGAAGTATCAGAACTATTTATTGTTGAGGGTGATTCTGCTGGCGGTTCTGCAAAACAAGGTAGAGATAGAAAAAATCAAGCTATTCTTCCTTTGAGAGGAAAAATTTTAAATGTTGAAAGATCTAATGCAAAACAAATACTAATAAGTAATGAGATTGGCGCCCTTATTACAGCCATAGGAGCAGGCGTTGGTAATCCCACAGGTAATGTTGAAGATGATAAAGAAGATGGAAAGTTTGATTTGAAAAAGATGCGATATCACAAAGTTATTATCATGACAGATGCCGATGTTGATGGCAGTCATATTAGAACCTTGCTATTAACATTCTTTTATAGGCACATGAAACCCCTAATTGAATCGGGAAGACTTTATATCGCTCAACCTCCATTATACAGATCTAAAAAAGGCACTTCTATTCAATATTTAAAAAATGAAAATGAAATGGAAGAATTTTTAATAAATGAAGGAACAAAAAATTTAATAATGGAAATTCCTTTGAGCAATAAAAAGATTAATCAAATTTCAGGCAAAGATTTAATTTCATTAATAAAAATTGCGAAAAAATCTCAAAAATTAATATTACCTTTGACTAGAAGAATTGACAATAAACAAATTATTGAACAAGCAGCAGTTATTGCTGCTCTTAAACCAGAGTCATTAGAGAATAAAGAGATTGGTCTTGAAATTGCAAAATATTTAGAATTACGCTTAAATACAATTGATGAAAAAGTTTGGAAGATAAATTATCAAAAAAATAATTTAACAATTAGTAAAGAATCAAGAGGTGTAAAACAAATTTATAATATTAATAAAGAATTTCTTATCACACCAGAAGCAAAATTATTAAATGAATTGAGAAAACCATTAATGGAAAATTTTGGTTTGTTAAAAAATGGATGTGCGGGTGTTATAAAAAATTCTTCGGAACAATATAATATTAACGGCCCGCTAGATTTAATTGAAAAAGTTTTGGAAATGGGCAAATCAGGAATTCAAATAAACCGTTATAAAGGGTTAGGAGAAATGAACCCCGAGCAGCTTTGGGAAACCACAATGGATAAAAATTTTAGATCATTATTAGTTGTAAAAATTGATGAAGTAAACGAGGCTAACAATATATTTGAAACATTAATGGGAGATGTTGTTGAGGGAAGGAGAAATTTTATCCAAGAAAATTCCCTAAAAGTTGCCAATTTAGATATTTAGTATTTTATTACATATGATTAGTTTACTAAATTCATTTTCTAATAATATATTATTAAGTAATCTTACTAGAATTAGATGGATTGCAATTATTGGGCAAATTTTTGCAATCTTATTAACTTTTTTTTATTTTAAGATTCAAATATTAATCATACCTTGCCTATTTGTTGTATTAATATCAACGCTAGTAAATATTTTTAGTTTTTTTATAAAAAAAAATGATGATTATTTAACAGATAAAAAAGCATTTTTTTTTCTATTTTTTGATACAATTCAATTAGCAATACTTTTATATTTAACAGGAGGCGTATATAATCCTTTTTCTTTACTTCTCATAGCTCCCTTAATAATATCAGCTTCATATTTACATTTTATTTTTTCAATAATTTTATCTGCAACATCAATCCTGATAGTGATTTTTATAAGTTTTTTCTTTATTGAGATTGATTGGCCAGGAGAATTTATTGTTCCGAGTTTATTTACATACGGACTGCTATTATCATTAATTATTTCATTAATATTTATTGCAGTTTATGTTTATATATTTGCGACTTCTTCTAGAAAATTTTCTAAAGCCTTAAACCAAACACAAATTGCTTTACTCAATCAGAAAAAATTATCAGAAGTTGGCTCATTAAGTGCAGCTGCGGTTCATGAATTAAGCACTCCGTTAAATACAATTTTTTTAATCTTGGATGATTTTCGTAGCAATGAATTTGTGTATAAAAATTCTAAAATTAAAAAAGAAGTTGATTTATTAAAATCACAAGTAGAAAGATGTAAAAATATATTATTAAAATTATCAGAAAATCCACAAAATTTAAAAGATGATTTTTTTAATGAAACAACACTTTCAAATATTATAAAAATAAATTTTGATAAATTTAATAACAAAAACATAAAACTTAATATTAGAATTTTAATAAAAGATACAGAACCAAAAATTTTATTCAAAGATGAGTTAATGTACGGCATAGGCAATATTATTCAAAATGCAATCCAACACAGCAATAAAGAAATTAGAGTAAATATTTCATGGTCTAATTTATATATAAATATCGAAATTATTGATGATGGTAGTGGTTTTGAAAAAGAGGTTTTAGATAAAATAGGAAATCCATATATATTAAGTAATAAAAAATATGGTATGGGGCTAGGTATTTTTATTGCAAAAAATTTAATTGAAAATATTGGCGGTAAAATATATTTCGGAAATAATATAAAGACCAATGGATCATTTGTTAATATTGAATTAAATAATAAAATTTTAAAATTATGAGAAAAGAATTAATAATAATTGATGATGATTTTCCATTTAGAGATAGATTGTCAAGATCTATGAAAAAAAAAGGGTTCAATGTGGAAATTTTTGGTGATATCAAGCAAACAAAGAAAAGAATTAAAGAAAAATTATTTGATTATGCAATAGTTGATATGAGATTAGAAAATGGATCTGGCCTAGAATTGATAAAATTAATAAAAAAGATTAATCCCAAAACTAGAGCTCTCCTTCTTACTGGATACGGGAATATTGCTACAGCAGTTGCAGCAATTAAGTCTGGTGCAATAGATTATTTAACCAAACCAGCAGCAATAGATCAAATATATGAATCCCTTCTTTTTTCAAAAGATACACTACCTTCTCCCCCATTATATCCAATGACAGCCAATAGGGCTAGATGGGAACATATACAAAGAGTTTTTATTCAATGTAAGAGAAATGTATCTGAAACTGCAAGAAGACTAAGAATGCATAGGAGGACACTTCAAAGAATTCTTAACAAACATGCTCCTAAAGAATAATTAAATGAAACTTTCTATTATAATACCTGTATTTAATGAAGTTGAATGTATTAAAGAATTTACTAATAATATTAAGAATACATTCATCAACGAAAATGTTGAATATATATTTATAAATGACGGATCAAATGATGGATCTAAAGAATGGTTGGAAGAATATATAAAAAAACAACCAAAAGAAAATAACAAGTTAGTTAATCTCTCAAAAAATACTGGCAAAGGTAACGCAATTCATGAAGGTATAAAAATATCTAGAGGTGACCACATCCTTTTTCAGGATGCAGATCTTGAACTTGATACAAAAGACTCACTTGAAATGTATAAAATAATTATAAATAACAAAAAAATAAAATGTCTTTTTGGAAGTCGTTATCTCACAGGAAAGTTAAAAAGTAATAAAAATTTTATTAATGAATTTGTAGTAAGAATTAATTCTTTAATTTTTAATGTTTTGTATTTACAATCTATAAGCGATGTACACTGTGGAACTAAGATAGTATCGAAAGATGTTCTAGAAAATATTAAATTAACAATTAAGGATTTTGGTTTCGAAATTGATATTGCTTCTCAAATAGCTAAAAACAATTTTGAAATATTTGAATATGGAATTTCTTATTTTTCCCGAACCATTCAAGAAGGAAAAAAAATAACTTGGATTGATGGTTTAAAAACTTATTATTATTTATTTAAAACTAGATTTATTGATAATGATATATCTACACAATTCTCAATATTATTTTCTTCAATATATATGATGTATATCGGGTCTCATTTTAGTAAGGGGACAGGAAGTTTGTTGGTGATATTAATGACATTAATAATTGGGCTTTTTATTGGATTAAAAAGAAAAATAGCTTCTTCTTCATTCATTTATTTATTTTGTTTTGTTGGAAGTCTTTTCAGTAAAGGTAATGGAAGAATATATACGGTTATTTTAGGTTTTATTATTGGCTTATATTTGTCAAAAAAAGTTGTCAAATTAGTTAGAAAAAAAACAAAAAATAAATTTATTTATTTTTTTGTTTGAGATTGCTTAATACTAAACAAATACCAACAATAAAGAAAGTACTTATTCCATTGTGATTTTTTAATAAACTTCCAGTAGACATAATTGGCCAAAATAATATTAATAATGTTGAGAATGAAATTAAGCTATATTTGTTAAAATTATTGGCAAATATGTAATTAATTACAAAATAAAGATAAGCTAAAAAAAATATCAAACCAAATATTCCTGCTTCTATCATCCACTGTAGGTAAATATTATGGGGATGACTAGGACAGTCATAATTTTTAATTAAGTTTTTATACCGATTATCGTTTTTACATACATATGTAAAATTATTCATTCCAATTCCTTGTAATTTGTGATCATTAAACATTTTTATTCCAAGATTATAAATTTGGCCATATGGTGAATCTTTGAAGTTTTTTATTACTTCTGTAAAACGAGGTTGAAGATTAATAATTTTTTTACACTTTGTTTTACTATTATTATTACATATATATTCTTTTTCTATTTTTAGTCCAAGATGATAAGGTGTTGATTCTAATATTTTGTAGTCATTATAAAATGGATGAATTTTATTTGTTAAAAAAACTGAAAAAATAATTAATAACAGAGATAATAAAAACACCATCCTTTTTTTCTGATAGAAAACTATTAAAAATAGTATTCCAAGTAAGAATGTGGCAAAAGCCATTCTTTCTCCAGAAACATACGTTATAACACCAACTAATGTTAAATAAGCAATAGAAATTATATTCCGTTTTGTTTTATTTTTTATTGTAATTACTAAATAAACTAAACCAATTAGACCAAATTTAGAAACGTATGCGCCTGGAATTAATTCTTTATAAAAAGGACCTGTTAGTCTTCCGTACCAATCTGGCGTAAAACCAAATAAGTCTTTCCCAAACCCAGATCCCGGATCATAATTCATAAATTGATACAGAGTATCTATACAAACAAATATTACAGAGAAAAAAATTACACCTACAGAAATTTTTAAATATTTATTATTATTAAAAATTAAAAAGATTAAAAATATGGGCAAAGCTAAAATACGCACAAATATTATAGAATCGCGATATGCTAATAAAATATTTTCCGCAAATAAACTTACGAACAAAAGAAAAAACCAAAAAATTATTGAAAATTTAACAAAACTATTATTATAAATATTTTTATAAGATTGATTAATAATTATACTAAATAAAAAAAAAATTGCTGATAAAGTTATAGTTATATCTGGAATTGCAGGACCAGTGATAAGAGTTATTGGTAAAAGTAAAATAAAAAAAATAAAAAAGTAGTTTATTTTAACCATCATGATTCTTTATCAAATTAATGAATACATCCTCCAAATCACTTTCATATGTATTAATTTCATAAAAAGAAATATTATTTTTATTTAAAATTTCTATTATTTCTTTTAATTGTGTAATATTTTTATCATAATTAACTAACAATTTATTACCATCAATAACTGGATGGTATCTCTTCAAATCATAAGGTATTTGAATTTTTCTATCTAAGACAAAACTAACAGTTTTTTTTCCAATTAAATTTAAAATATTTTCTTTAGTATCATTTTTAAGAATCTTACCTTTATTGATTATTGTAATATGATCGCATAAATTTTCAGCTTCTTCTAAATAATGAGTTGTAAGGCAAATTGTTGTACCTTTTTTGTTTAGATCTTTAATATAATTCCATAAATTTTTTCTCAATTCAACATCAACTCCTGCAGTTGGTTCGTCTAATATAATTATTTCTGGATTATGGACTAAAGCTTTTGCAACCAATAATCTTCTTCGCATACCTCCTGAAAGTGTTCTCGCATATGCATTTTTTTGTTCTAACAATCCGACTTTGTTTAATATTTCCTCGCTTTTTCTATCTTTTTTTCTAACACCATAAAGACCTGCTTGTAATTCTAATAGTTCTATTGGAGTAAAGAAGGGATCAATATTCAGCTCTTGTGGCACTATGCCAATTTTCTTCCTGCTTTCTTTTGCATTTTCATCAATATCTATTTCGCATATTTTTACTTTACCTGAATCTTTTTTTACAAGGCTTCCTAAAATATTTATAAAAGTTGACTTGCCAGCTCCATTAGGCCCTAGCAAACCATAGATCGATCCTTTTGGAATGTTTATATCAAAATCAATTAATGCCTTTATATCTCCTCCATTTTTTTT
>Ga0187827_10001369_pt1 | contig 35973 bp, 38 predicted proteins | sample ETNtaG_39_FD_167969 | JGI IMG/M metagenome (GOLD analysis project Ga0187827, IMG submission 167969) | Marine microbial and viral communities from oxygen minimum zone, Eastern Pacific Ocean - ETNP2014_SV_150_PacBio MetaG (Illumina Assembly) | ecosystem: Environmental > Aquatic > Marine > Hypoxic...
GCAGCTAATAATGCAGACTCATTTACTAAATTGGCCAAATCCGCTCCTGAAAATCCCGGCGTTCCTTTGGCTATTGTTTTTAGTTTTACGTTAGGTCCTAGTGAAATTTTTTTAGCATGTATTTTTAAAATTTGTTCTCTTCCAACTATATCAGGCAATGGAACAACTACTTGTCTATCAAATCTACCTGGTCTTAGTAGTGCTGGATCTAATACATCGGGTCTATTGGTTGCTGCAATTATAACTACACCCTCGTTTGTTTCAAAACCATCCATTTCTACCAATATTTGATTAAGAGTTTGTTCTCTTTCGTCATTGCCTCCACCTAGTCCAGCGCCCCTACTTCTTCCTACCGCATCTAATTCATCAACAAAAATTATACATGGGGCATTTTTTTTTCCTTGTTCGAACATATCCCTCACTCTTGAGGCACCTACACCAACAAACATTTCAACAAAATCCGATCCAGATATTGTAAAAAATGGGACGTCCGCTTCACCTGCAATTGCTTTGGCTAATAAAGTTTTTCCTGTTCCAGGAGGGCCTACAAGTAATGCACCTTTAGGTATTTTTCCACCAAGTCTCATAAATTTTCTAGGATCTTTTAAAAATTCTACAATTTCCTGCACTTCCTCTTTTGCTTCCTCAACACCTGCAACGTCATCAAAAGTTACTTTTTTTTTCGAGTCACTCATCAGTTTTGCTTTCGACCTTCCAAAGCCCATCGCTCCGCCTTTACCCCCTTGCATTTGACGCATAAAAAATATCCAAACACCAATTAGAAGCAACATAGGAAACCAAGACAATAGCACCCCAAGTAATGATGGCATTTTATCTTCTGCTGGAGTAGCGGTAATACCTACTCCTTTATTAGATAATTTTTCTACCAAGTTAGGATCATTTGGTGCATAAGTTTTGAAATTCTTTCCATCCGAAAGTACTCCGCTGATATTATTTCCTTCAATATTAACCTGTGCCACTCTACCGTTATCAACTTCTTTTAAAAATTCTGAAAAAGATATATCGTTTTTTTGCTGGACGTTCTGTGGATTATTAAACATATTATAGAGACCTATGGTTAGGAAAACTATAATTGCCCACATTACCAAATTTCTAAAGTTCATAATCAATATCTATATATTAATAATATACTATTAAAATAAGATTTATTCTAAGTTAAACAAGGGTCAAATTAACATAATAATATTTAAAATAAGAGCATAATATTAAACTAGGTCTCAAACTCTTTTCTAAATATTAGGATATTAAAGGTTTTCTCAATTATACACCCGCCAAGCGTTGATTTTTTAAATTTTTCTGATTGCATTCTAGAAATTAAATTTTTAACATCTTTTCCTCTTGGTGGGTAATAACTGTTAGAAATTTTTGAGATAATATCGTTAATCGTTCTAAAAATAACCTCTTCAGATTCATAATTAAATAAACTATAGCTTACAAAACATGCATTACGTTGCAAATACCTTACATGGTTTTTGATAGATTTTTCTTTATAAAAATTTATAGATTCGTTTGCTGACCGCAAGTTACTTAAGGTTAATTTTATCTTATTAATATCTAATCCATCTAATTTAAATTTATCTAAATAATTTCTAATTCTTGTACGTAAAAATTTTTCTTTAAAATTTGATGGATCGGTTAAATAAAATTTAAAGACTTTTTTTGAAATATAAATTAATTCATCTTTCTTGGTATTGATTAAAGGTCTAATCAAATTTAAAATATTGCTTTCTGAATATCTTTTTATATTTAGTGAAGATAGGCCTTTTAAGCCACTCCCTCTAAACAATCTTATAAAGAAATTTTCGACCAAATCACTTTCATGATGAGCCAAAACTAAGTTTTTTATATTCAATTTGTCACATTCTTTTTTCAGCAGAAAATATCGAATATTACGAGCATTAAGTTGAATATTTGATTTTGGAATTTTGCCTTTCCAAGTTAAAATTTTGGCCTTAATTTTGTGTTTTGTTAAAATTTTTTTAACTTTTCGTGCTTCAATTCCAGATTGTTTTCTTAAATTATGATCAATTATTAAAGCTACAAATTTACTACTAAATTTTTTTGAAAAAATTTTACTTAAAAACGCTAGAGCAAGGCTATCTGGTCCCCCAGATACACCAATGCAAAATTTTTCATTTTTAATTTGGGAATATAATTGTTTTTTAAAAGCTAAATATACTTTCTTAATTTTTGGATCATTAAGATGTTTATTATCGAATTTAACTTTTTTTCGTTGTTGGACAATCGAATTTTTTTTCTTCATATTTTGCTTTTTGAAGAATAGATTGGCTTGCTTTTGGATATTGCTTGCTTACTCCGGTAATCATTGAGCAGCCTTGATCTTTTTCTCCAATTTGGACTAAAGATACTCCAAGCTTTAGCAAATTAACAGGAGCTTTGACGCTTTTAGGATATTTTTGATAACCATCTAAATATGCCGTTGCTGCATCTTGATAGAGCTGTCTAATTCTGAACGTTTCCGCATACCAATATTGTGCACTACCAGCAAGTTCATCTTTAGCATTTGTATTAACAAATTCTTTTAGTGCAATTTCCGCGGTTTCATAGTCACCGACTTTTACAAAACTAAGTGCAAAATCATATTGTTCTTTTGGTGTTCCTTCAGGCAGGATTTTTTCCTCACTAATATATTTTTCTGTTACAACGGTACTGGTAGATTCTACAGATTGAGTGCTTTGTACTATTTGAGTATTTTTTAAATCTTCATCACTAATTCTACCGAGAATTTGGGCTTCTGAAGTACCAGGTAGTTGCTTTTCTGGTTGATCGCTTATGATATCAGTGGACTGTAAACGACCTGATAACCTAGTTTTTTCTAAATCTTGAAATCGTAATTGACTATCAGCCTGATTTTTTGAAATTCTATTTGAAAGTTTGTCAATTTTAAAATTTATTTCCTCAAATTTATTTGTAAGTTCCTGAAACTGTTGTTCGATATCTGAAAGTTTTAATAAATGTCTTGTGAGTGTATCTTGAGATAAACTTGAATCACTTGATTGTGATGTGGAAAAAGAATCTCCCGAATAAACTGCCTTTTCTAAAGTTTTCAAATCTTTTTGTATGACATTTAATATGTCATAAATTTCACTTTCCTCACTAAATGATTTATTTTGAATATTTAATATAAGGATAACTGCAAATAGACATATTAAGTATTCCTTTAATCTATACATTTTTTTATTACTAATTAAAATAATGGCAAAAAAAAGACCCCAGACAAATGTCTCTAGGGTCTCCTTTTAAGACTTTAAATAAAAAAAAATCTAGTTAGCCTTGACCGTTACAGATCTTCTATTTTGTGACCAAGCTAAAGGACCAGAGCCAGCATTTACTGGTCTTTCTTTTCCATAACTTATTACAGAAATTCTATTACCAGATATTCCATAAGTCATAAGATAATCCTTTGCAGCATTTGCTCTTCTTTCACCCAAAGCTAAGTTATATTCCCTTGTGCCTCTTTCGTCACAATGGCCTTCAACGGTTATATTAATATTTTTATTTTCTCTTAACCATGCAGCTTGTTTTCTCAATGTATCTCTTGATGCCGTTGTTAAAATCGATTTGTTAGTTGCAAAGAACACTCTATCTGGAACACCCGTAGCTAAATATTTAACGGTTTCATCACCAGTGTAAGTGTCTCCTGAAATTTGCGATATACTATAATCACCAACTTTTTTTGTTGTCTTTGCGGCGCAAGCGGATAATATGATTGCCGCCATTATCAGCAACAATATACTTCTAATTGAATTCCCTAAAACCATATTTGAACTCCCTTAATTTTTTTTAACATTAATGTTTCTAGATACACGATGCAAGTCAAATTTCAACCAAATAATGCCTACTTTGACAGTAAAGATGACCAAGATGGGTCTGATGCATCTGTTAGAGTTTCGACCAATCTTTCATTATAGCCTGTTAGATCAATCGACCACAATGTAGCCGAAAATCCCTCTCCCTGGCTTCCAGATTTTGTTTCCCTATAAAAAATTAAAACCCTTCCATTTGGTGACCAGGATGGAGCTTCCTGATAATAGTTTTCGGTTAGTAATCTCTCTCCCGAACCATCTATCCTCATCACTCCAATATAAAATCTATTTTTGTACATTTTTGTAAATGCTATTAAATCTCCTCTCGGAGACCAAACTGGTGTGCCGTATATTCCTTGCCCGAATGTAATTCTTTTAACATCTGAACCATCGCTTCTCATTACATAAATTTGTTGATAGCCACTTCTGTCAGAGTTAAAACAAATATATTTTCCATCAGGAGAATAAGAAGGAGATGTGTCTATTGCAGGATGTTCGGTTATTCTTTCAACTACTCTTGTTTCTAAGTTCATGGTAAATATGTCGGAATTACCATCTTTTGCAAAACTCATAATTATTTTTTTTCCGTCAGGAGAAAATCTTGGCGCAAACGTCATACCAGGAAATTCACCAACTACTTCCTGGACACCTGTTTCAATATCTAACAAATAAACTCTTGGTAAATTTCTGAAATAAGACATATAGGTCACCATTTGATTTGTTGGATTAAATCTTGGGGTTAAAACAAGCTCATTTCCTAAAGTTAAATATTTTGTGTTTTTTCCATCTTGATCCATGATTGCCAATTTTTTTATTCTTTGGTTTTTTGGACCTTTTTCAGCTACATAAATTATCCTTGTATCAAAATATCCATCTTCTCCAGTAAGTCTTTTATAAATTTTATCTGTAATTATATGGGCCACTCTTCTCCAATTATCCGGCACTGTAGTAAACGCTAAAGCCATTATTTCTTTGGCTGCCAAAACATCCCATAACCTAAATTCTATTCTTAATTTCTCGCTTGTAATATTAACCTTTCCTGTAATTAGAGCTTGAGCTTTAATTAATTTCCAATCTTCAAAGCGTGGTTTAAGATGAGCTATATCTGGCTTTTGGACAAAAGAATCTTTTTCCAATGGACTAAATAAGCCTGATCTTGAAAGATTAGTTTCAATTATTTTTGCTATTTCGGAACCCACTTCTAATTCTTTTAATACTTCAGATGACTTGGATTCAACATAAAGAGGCGAAACTGCAATCGGAAGTGGATTTAAATTTCCTCTAGTTATATCAATTTCGACTAATGCAAAAGAACTTTTTGCAAAAAAAACAACAAATAAAAAAAATAAAAAAAATACGTTTTTCATCCTTTTAGCATTTTATTCAAATCAAAATTAAGTTGTAAATCCTTCCATCTATCATAACCTGTTGTTGGAACTCTTAATGGTTGACATAACCTAATTGCCCTTAAAGCACTTTCGGCTAGTACTTTGTAAAAATCTTGTCCAGGTATATTCATTCTTACATGATCTAAAATTTCTTGTTTAATTACTGTACCATCTGATTTTAATTTTAGTTTAATTCTTACTAATAAATTTTCACTATACGGTAAACCCAGGGGAATACTCCAGCAACCAAATATTTGTGCCTTTATTGCATCTTCTTCACTTAACGTTAAGCCAGATGCTATGAAATTTTTGTCCTGACTTTGGGTGAGTTTATCACTTTTACGTATAGTTTCGGCTGTTTCAACTTTAGATTTATCAATTAATGCTGCGATTTGATCGGGATCAAAAAGCTTTTTTTTTTCAAATTCTGACACTTGCTTTATTTCAGATTCAATTTTTTTGGGGTTTTGTTTTTTAGTTTTTATTTTTTTCTTTTTTTTTGCATCCTTTGGAAGCGGAATTGCATCAGGTTTTTCCTTTTTGACTATCTTTGGAGGAGCCTGTTCTGAAACTACCCTCTCTTTTTCTTTCTTAATCTTCTCCAAAATCTTTTTCGCTTTGGGGGCGTAGGGAATGTTGGTAAAATCAGAAATTTGTATTAACTCTATTGATATAATTGGAGGTAAATTAATTGGTTTTTTTATCATATAAGGAAAGCTTATGGCCGTTAAGCTAATAACTATAATGTGAAAAATGACTGATAAAAAAATGCTTTTGTTCATTCATCAAAATAAATAAATTATCGCTCTTTATAAGGTTCAGATATTAAAGCTACCTTGGTAAAACCTGAGCCAGATAGCATACCCATAATTTCTAAAACTCTTCCATAATTTATTGTTTTATCCCCCCTAACATAAATTCTCGTATCAGTTCTATTTTTTGCAATAGCCAAAATTTTAGCTATTACTTTATCGTATTCAACTTGATGTTCTTGAATAAAAATTTCACCCTTCGAATTAATTGATAGTGTTAAAGGTTCCTGATCTTCAGGCAAGGAATCTGCAGAACTTTCTGGTAAATCTACAGGAACTCCAACAGTTAATAATGGTGCGGTCACCATAAATATAATTAACAAAACCAACATCACGTCAACAAAGGGTGTAACATTGATTTCACTCATTAGTTCTGTCTGTGAGCGATTAAATTTGAATGCCATATTTTAAATCAGATGATTGATAAAAATTTTTTTGTAAAGTTTTCTATTCTTCTTCCGTATATTCTAGACTCATTATTGAATTTATTGTACGCCACAACAGCAGGTACTGCCGCAAGCAAACCCAATGCCGTTGCAAATAGTGCCTCTGCGATTCCCGGCGCAACTATAGCTAAACTTGTGTTTCTAGATATTGCTATTGATTGAAAAGAGTTCATGATACCCCAAACTGTTCCGAATAATCCAATAAATGGCGCTGTAGATCCTACCGTTGCTAAAAAAGAAAAATTTTTTTCAATAGATTGAATTTCTTTATCTGTCGAAATTTCTAAAACTCTAGTAACTCTCGCAGTTTGGATGGTGCTATTTTTAGACTTTGATCTGATTAATTCAACCATGGCAGATCGAAATATATTTGCTATAGGATCTCTAGTTTTGTTTGGAAGACTGTTATAAAAATTTTCTGCGGATTTTGAACTCCAAAACTTATCTTCAAAAATTGAAGAGCTTTTATGAATTCTTTTAAAAAGCCTATATTTATCAAATATCAATGCCCAAGAATAAATTGAGGCCAAAATTAAAATAATAATTACACTTTTTACGACAATGTCTGCCCTAAAAAAAAGATTTATTAATGAAAAATCCGTAGAACTTGTTAGTCCAACTGCTTGTGTTGCTATTTCTGCTTCCATTGAAATTAAATTACACTAAAATGTGTCATGAATTTGTCAGTGTTATTCTAATTAAATTCATGTATTCTGGGTTTCCTCAAAATATTTACCAATTAATATTGAATCTGCTTTATTTGAGTCTTTTTTTCTTGATATTTTTGAGGAAATATATGGAAAAATTTCAATAACTTTAGTGCGGCTAGCATCTTTATTTGTTTTGATTAGGTTAAAATGTTTTTTCCATTTTACAGGTCTCACAAAATAAATTGGCAGTTTTAATGCTGCACATATACCTTTCAGTACACCAAACGATTGGCCAAAATTGAACATACTTGTTACTCCTTGTCCTGGCATTGCTGTTACATGTTCAACAACAACTTTTGCTTTATATTTGTTATTTAATTCTTTTAGAAAAATATTAGTTACTTCTGCACCATTCACTTGTCTTTTATTTTTTTTTCCATCTATCATTGTTGGCATTTCGTAAACTTCCAAAATCTTTCCTTCTTTTAAAACACAAATTGCCCCGCTTACACCAGGATCTATTCCAAAAATTATCATTTGTTAATTTAACTTTTTCCCTTTTAAATTTGTATAAACGTTCTGTACATCGTCATCTTCTTCTAGAGATTCTAATAAATTAACTGCAGATTTATATTGATCTTCCATTAAATTCAACCGATTCAAAGGATACCATTCAATTCCTGAATGGATAAAAATATCAACTTTTTTTTCAATTGCCGTTTTAACTTCATAAAATTGTTCTTTGGCACAAAATATTTCATGAAAGTTTTCATTAGAAATGCATTCTTCAGCTCCCGCTTCAACGGCTAATTCCAATATTGTTTCATCCGAAATAGTTTTTTTTTCAATTCTAATAATTCCCAATTGCTTAAAATTGTGCGAAGCTATTCCCGTAGTACCAAGAGTTCCTCCATACTTTTGAAAAATTGTTCTAACATTAGAAGCTGTCCTATTTTTGTTATCAGTTAAAGTTTCAACTATAATATATATATTTCCCGGTCCCATGCCCTCGTATCTTATACAACTATAGTTGATATTTTGGTTAGCCTCCGACTTACTAATGGCTCTTTCAACGTTTTCTTTGGGCATATTAGCCGATCTGGCTAATTGAATCGCAGATCTTAATCTAAAATTCATATTTGGATCTTTGTCTCCTAACTTAGCTGCTACTGTAATTTCTTTTGAAATCTTAGAAAAAATTTTTGATTTTCGTTTATCTGCTCTTCCTTTTTTATGCTTAATGCCAGCCCAATGTGAATGCCCAGCCATATTAATTAACTTCCTTTAATACGCCACCAAAAAGAAACTGTTTTGCTGACTTTGCTAAACCAGTATTTAAATCTCCTTCGACTATTATCCCAGACAATGTTGCGTCACCTAGTGAAGGAAAGTGTTTTTTGGCTTCTTTATTGTTGAAAAATTTTTTAAGGGAATTTTCCTTGTTCATTCCAATTACTGAATTATAATCTCCGCACATTCCAGCATCACTTTGATAAGCTGTACCATTTTCTAAAACTCTAAAATCAGACGTAGGTACGTGTGTGTGGGTACCAATAACTAACGTCACTTTACCATCTAAATAGTGTCCCATTGCCATTTTTTCACTTGTGATTTCTCCGTGAAAATCTACGACAATAAAATCTGCATCTCTTTTAAGTCTAAATTTATTAAATATTTTTTTTGCTGTCATAAAAACATCTTCACATTTTTTCATAAAAATATTTCCCATCAAATTTAATACTGCTATTTTTTCTCCCGATGGAACGCTATAAATTTCAAAACCCTTTCCGGGTGTACCTTCGATTAAATTTTCAGGTCTTAGAAGTCTTTTTTCTTTTGTTATATGTTCTATTGTTTCTCTTTGATCCCAAATGTGGTTACCGCTTGTAATTACATTAACTCCAGCATTAAACATATCTTCTGTATTTTTTTCAGTAATTCCAACGCCTGTTTCTGATGCGTTTTCTCCATTTGCTATTACAAAATCTATTTTATTTTTTTTTTTAATTTGAGGTAAATAACTTTGCACTGCCTTGCGTCCTGAGGGGCCAGCTACATCACCCAAAAATAAAATTTTCATTGGTCTTCTTATAAATTAAATTTCTATCAGTTAAAATACAATCTAAATTATAATCATATTGATTTGTGGGAATAATAGTAGCTTCTTGAAAAGAAAAAGCCATTCCAATAGTTAGTATCTTTTTATTAGATGACAATTGCTTTAAAGCTCTGTCATAATAACCTTTTCCATATCCTATACGGTTCAAACTCCTATCAAAAGCAACCAGGGGTACTAAAATTATATCAGGCATGAATGTTATGTTTTGTTTTTTGGGTTCTAAGATTCCATATTCGTTTACATACAAAGGCTCATTTGGAATCCAGTATTTAAAATCTATTTTATAATCTTTTTTGATTACTGGGAGACCAATTTTAAAATTTTTTTTATTTGCCTGAGATAATAAATCTAAAATATTAACTTCAAAATTAGATGGATAATAACCAGCAATTGAAGGCTTTTTTTCTGGAAAATTTTTTTTTATTAAAAAAAAAATTTTGTTAAATGAAAAAAAAATTTTTGTTGAGTATAGTTTTCTCCTTTTTTTAATAAACTTTAATCTTAAAGATAACTTATCAACCTGCATTTATTGCAGTCTTTTATCTTTTGAGGAACTTTGAATAAATTTTTCGATAGATTCAGTAGCCGTATCAAGCATCTTTTCATAAATATCTTTATTTTCATCGGCCATTATTTTAAATTTATTTAAGTCCTCTTTTAATTTATCTATTTCACTATCCTTGTCTTCTTTGTAGTCTATCACCAATGATTTTAGTTCCTTAAATTTTTCTGACAAATTATTAAATTCCTTTTTTTTAGACTCAATTTTTTTTACTAGATCATAATACTCATCAATAACTTTAATTGATGAAATTAATAAAAGTTTATTTTCACCTATATTTCCTAAATCTGATTTTAATTTATTAAATTTTTTATTTAAATGATTAGCTAATTCTTTCAAATTTTCCTCTTGTCCATCATCGCAAGATAAAAGGTAGTCTTTTCCATTAAATTTAATATTTACGTTTGCCATTTGTCTATTTCTTCTATCAAACTATCTGTTTCTTGATTCAATTCATCAACTTTTTGGGTAAACTTATTTTGATTTTCAAATTTTTTGATAGCTTCTAAATCAACTTTTTCTAATTTATGTTTTAAATTTTGATGCTCATTATTTAAATTAATATATTTTTGTTGTAATTCTTCTTTTTCAATCTTTAATTGATTTTTTTGATTCTCTATATTTGAAATATTTGCACTTAAATCATCAAAATTTAATTTTAAAGCCTCGAGTTTTGACAGTGCAGATTGTAATTTTTTTTCTTTTTCTTCCAAATTTTTCATTTATAAATTTCATCATATTATTGATTTGAATTAACCAAGTCTATATAGGTTTTAAAGTGAACAATCTCTTAAAGGAATTATCGAATGCAATAAGATTTTTATCAATAGATGCTATAGAAAAAGCTAATTCCGGCCATCCAGGTATGCCCATGGGAATGGCTGATGTTGCAACGGTATTATTCAAATACTACTTAAGGTTTAATCCAAAAAATCCTAGTTGGATTAACAGAGATCGTTTTGTGCTATCAGCCGGACACGGATCAATGCTTTTATATTCTTTGCTTTATTTAACCGGATATAAAAGTATTTTATTAAAGGACATACAAAATTTTAGACAATTAAATTCTATTTGCGCTGGTCATCCAGAATTTACACAGAGTTCTTTTGATTTCAACGAGCAACAGATATTTTCTGAAGGAATAGAAACAACCACTGGACCACTTGGTCAAGGCGTAGCAAATGCCGTTGGTTTTGCTATTGCTGAAGAATTATTAAAAAATAAACTTGGTAAAAAAATAATAAATCATAAAACTTATGTCTTGGCTGGAGATGGTTGTTTGATGGAAGGCATAAGTCATGAAACTTTAAGTTTGGCAGGGCATTTAAAATTAAAAAACCTCATAATGTTGTTTGATAATAATTCTATATCAATTGATGGGCCAACAAGTCTTGCTGTATCTGATAATTTTAAAAAAAGATTTGAAAGTTATGGATGGGATTATATTTTAATAGATGGTCATAACGAAAAACAAATATTTAAAGCACTTAAGAAAGTGCAAAAAGCAAAGAAACCTACTGTAATATCTTGCAAAACTAGTATTGGTTTTGGATCTCCTAATAAATCTGGAAAAAAATCTGCTCATGGTAGTCCACTTGGCAAAGAAGAAGTGGCTTTAGTGAGAAAAAAATTAAAATGGAATCATCCTCCTTTCGAAATACCAAAAAAAATACTTGATGAGTGGAGAAAAATCGGAAGTAAAGGGATTAAAGAAGAAAAGAAATGGAATAAAAAAAATAAAAAAATTTTTGTGTCATTTAAAAAAAAAAATATACGTACTTTTTGGAATGAATTTGATTTGCATGATATAAATTTGGGTAGTTTTAATGATCAATTAGAAAAAGATTTTCTAAAAGAAAAACAGAATATAATCAATGATTCCGAATTTATAGCTACAAGAAAATCATCTGAAAAAATATTAAGTTTCTTCACAAAAGAATTACCATTGCTAATAGGTGGTTCGGCAGATCTTTCTGGGTCCAATAATACTAAAACAAAAAATCACGAAATAATTAAACCAGGAGATTTTAAAGGAAATTATATTCATTATGGAGTAAGAGAACATGCGATGTGTGGAATAATGAATGGCCTTGCCTTACATAGTAATTTTATACCGTATGGTGGAACATTTTTAATTTTTAGTGACTACTGCAGACCATCAATACGATTAGCTGCAATGATGAATCTAAAGGTAATTTATGTTATGAGCCACGACTCAATTGGTCTTGGCGAAGACGGTCCTACTCATCAACCAATAGAACAATTGGCTGGACTAAGATCTATTCCCAATTTATATGTCTTTAGACCATCTGATAGTGCTGAAACATATGAATGTTGGCAAACAGCATTATGTTTTGATAGTTCTCCATCTATTATTGCTGTCAGTAGACAAAAAGTTAACCCTGTTAGAAAAGAATTTACTGAAGAAAATAAAAGTGAACCTGGGGCCTACGAAGTATCAAGAACAAAAAGTGAAATTGATTTAACTATATTAGCAACTGGTTCTGAAGTAAATTTAGCAATAGAAGTTAGTCAAAAATTGGCCACAGAAAACATCTATTCAAAAGTTATATCCATGCCTTGTCATGAATTATTTGATAAGACATCTGAAGATTATAAATCTAAAATTTTAAATGAAACAAAATATAAAATTTCAATCGAAGCATCGACAACAGATTATTGGAAAAAATATATAGGTGAAAATGGAATAGCCTTTGGAATAGATGACTTTGGAAAAAGTGCACCTTATAAAAAAGTATATGAACACTTTGGTTTAACCAGTTACAATATTGTAAAATTAACAAGAAAAATGTTAAATAAATAATTATGACTTTAAAAGTTGGAATTAATGGATTTGGTAGAATTGGAAGAATGATACTTAGATCCATCATTGAACAAAATAGAAAAGATTTAGAAGTAGTAGCTATTAATAATAGAAGCAACGCTAAAACAAGTAGTTTCTTGTTAATTAATGATACCGTGCATGGAAAATTAAAATCAAAAATTAACCACTCAGAAAAATCAATTCATATTGATGAAAAAAAGATAAACATGATCCAGGAAAATGAAATATCAAAAATAGATTGGAAAAAGTATAAAGTTAATATTGTTTTAGAATGTACGGGCAAATTCAATACAAAAGAAAAATCCTCACAGCATATTAATTCTGGTGCAAATAAAGTTATTGTTTCGGCTCCTTGTCAAGGTGCAAAAAGTATCATTTATGGAGTCAATGAAAAAAATTTAAAGTCCAGTGATCAGGTAATTTCTGCTGCATCCTGTACCACAAATTGTCTTGTTCCAGTCGCACAGGTGTTGGATGAAAATTTTGGAGTTGAAAGAGGTTTCATGACAACAATACATTCTTACACAACTGATCAAAGATTGTTGGATAATTCACACAAAGATCTAAGAAGAGCGAGAAGTGCTCCTAATTCAATGGTGCCAACAACTACTGGAGCCACAAAATCTCTCGGTGACATTATTCCAAGTCTGAAAGGAAAAATTGAAGGAATTTCAATCAGAGTTCCAACCCCCAACGTGTCCTTGATGGAGTTCGTATTTTCTTCATCAAAAAATTTAACAGCTGAGGAAATAAATAATTCATTTATAAAAGCTTCAAAGTCAAAACTAAAAAATATTTTAGAGACAAATAATGAACCTCTTGTTTCCTCTGATTTCAATCATAATCCTCACTCTGCTATAGTAGATCTTACGTTAACAAAGGTGATAGAAGACAAAATGGCAAAAGTTTCTGCTTGGTACGATAATGAGTGGGGTTTTGCATCCAGAATGTGTGATTTGGCGAATTGTTTCGGCAAGATTTAATACATAATGGTTAAAATAAATAAATTAGATGAAAATCTAAATATTGAGGGAAAGAGGGTTTTATTAAGAGTTGATTTTAATGTTCCAATAAATGATGGAACTATAACAGAAGATTCCCGAATTGAAAAAGTTTTACCAACTATAAAATTTCTAATAAACAAAAAAGCAAAAATAATAATTATTGCACATCTCGGAAGACCCAAGGGAAAAATCGTTCCAGAATTAACTCTAAAACCAATTGCAAAAAAATTATCCAGTTATCTTAATCAGGATGTGGTGTTTTTAAATGAAAGCATTGGTTCATTAGCAATTCAAAATTCAAAAAAAATTTCTAATGGAAAAATCTTACTCTTAGAAAACATACGTTTTTATAAAGAAGAAGAATTAAACTCAGCGTCTTTTGCTAAGGAGCTTTCAAAAATTGGTGATATATATATAAATGAGGCGTTTCCATGTTCTCATAGAACTCATGCTTCTGTTTGTGAAATAACAAAACACATTGATTCTTTCGCTGGCAAACAGCTATTGGAAGAAATAAGTGCTATAAAAATGTTAACGGACAATGCAAAAAAACCCATAACTTGCATCATAGGGGGGTCAAAAATTTCCACTAAATCAGGTATTTTAATTAATCTTATAAAAAAAATGCAAAACATCGTCATTGTTGGTGCCATGGCAAATACTTTTTTAAAATATAAGGGTTATAATATTGGGCAATCTATATTTGAAAAAAATCAAGAAAACTTGATAGAAAATATAATTCAACAATCTAAAAAAAATAACTGCAATCTTATATTGCCCGAAGATGTAATAACATCAAAAAATCATAATTCAAAAGGTGTTCTAAAAAACCTAGATCAAATCAGTGATAACAATTTAATTTTAGATATAGGTGAAAAAACCTTACAAAATATATTTAAAGTAATAGATAAGTCAAAAACAGTTTTGTGGAATGGCCCAGCCGGTTATTTTGAAATTGATGAGTTTTCTATAGGAAGTAAAAAAATCGCAAACAAAATATCTAATAATACCAAAACCAAATCTCTCATTTCTATTGCGGGAGGTGGTGATACAGTAGCGGCAATAAATAAATTTAAATGTTCTAATGGATTTACTTATTTATCAACTGCGGGTGGAGCTTTTTTAGAACTTCTTGAAGGAAAAATGTTACCTGGTATAAAAGCTTTGGAAATTAATTAAAATATTTATGAACGAAATAGAAAAAATTGCAAAACAAATTATAGCAAAAGGCGGAGGCATACTTGCGTCTGATGAAAGCACCGGAACTATGACAAAAAGATTGTCAAGCGTGAATGTTGAATCAACAGCTGAAAATAGACTTAAATTTAGAGAAACTTTGTTTTCTTCAGAAGGAATGAAAAATTATATTGGCGGTGTGATCCTTTATGATGAAACAATAAAGCAAAAAACTTCTTCTGGAAAAACTATTCCTGAGCTAATTGAAAGTTCTGGATCAATTCCGGGTATCAAAGTTGATACTGGTGCAAAAAAATTAGCTGGCTCACCTGAAGAAAAAATTACTGAAGGACTAGACGGATTAAGAGAAAGATTGACAGAATATTATAAATTGGGAGCGAGATTCACAAAGTGGAGAGCGGTATACAATATTTCTGATAAATTTCCTTCTGAACTATCTATTAAATCCAATGCACATGCTCTAGCGAGATATGCCGCGTTGGCGCAAGAAACAAAAATGGTTCCTGTAATTGAACCGGAAGTGCTAATGGACGGACATCACGATATCAACAAATGCTACGAGATAACCTCTAAAGTTTTAAAGGAATGCTATAAAGAGTTGGCCTTGCACAAAATAAATTTTAAGGGAACCATATTAAAGCCCAATATGATATTACCCGGAGATAAATCAAAAAATAGAAGTAATTCTTTAGAAATAGCAAAAATGACAATCAAATGTTTAAAGAAAAATGTACCTAGTGAAGTTCCTGGAATTGCATTTTTATCAGGAGGACAGACCGAAATTGAAGCCACTCAAAATTTAAATGAAATAAATAGAATTAACGACACAAATTTTTTGATGTCTTTTTCCTATGGAAGAGCTTTGCAACAAAGCGCTTTGAAAAATTGGGCAAAAAATATTAAAGATACCAGTAATACACAAAAAATTTTTAATCATAGATCCCAAATGAATGGCCTCTCTACTACGGCTAAATGGAATATCAAACTAGAAAATCAGGTATCAGCTTAGCTAAAATTGAAAAAATTTATCTATTTAATATCGCCTACGAAAATAAAGGGAAGTAAGTTTTATAGAGAGCTTGATATGATATTTAAAACTAATAAAGTTAAGTTTTTTCAATTAAGACTTAAAAAAATAACCAATAAAAATCTTATAAAAATATCTAAAAAAATAAAAAAAATAGCTAGAAAAAATAAAGTTAAATTTTTAATTAATGATAAACCTTTGATTGCAAAAAAAATTGGTGCGGACGGGTGTCATATTGGTCAAAAAGATATGAATTATAAAAAAAGTAGAAAAATTTTAGGAAAAAATAAAATTATTGGAATAACATGTCACAATTCTAAAAATTTAGCATTGAAAGCAAAAAAGGTAAAAGCAAATTATATTGCTTTTGGATCGTTTTTTAAATCTTCAACAAAAAAATCACCTTTTAAAGCCAACTTAGCAACATTGCATTGGGCTAAAAAAAAAATTAATATGCCGACCGTTGCAATTGGTGGAATTAATGATTCCAACTATAAAAAAATTTTATCGAATGGGGCGGATTTTATAGCTTGTTCAAATTATATCTGGAATAATAAAAAATTAGATCCTGTTTCTGCAATAAAAAAATTTAAATAAAAAATGAAAATATTAGGAAATGAAATAAAACCTGGAATGATTTTAAACCATAATAACGATCAATGGGAAGTTATAAAAACTCAACATGTAAAGCCTGGTAAGGGTGGCGCCTTCAACCAAGTAGAGTTAAAAAGTATAAGCAAAGATACTAAACGCAATGAAAGATTTCGATCTAACGATAACGTCCAAAGAGTAATTTTGGAAGAAAAAAAATTTAATTTTCTTTTTGAAGACAATAACGATTGCCATTTTATGAACCAAACAACTTTTGAACAAATAGCGATAAATAAAAAAAAAATTGGAGAAAAAACAAAACTCCTAAAAGAAAATTTAGAAGTAACAATTAATTTTTTTGAAGATACTCCTCTATCTGTTGAATTACCTATTTCAATAGAATGTAAAGTTATTAGTACTGATGCAACCTTAAAAGGACAAACTGTTTCCTCTTCCTATAAACCCGCAATTATTAATAACGACCTTAAAATTTTAGTACCTCCTTTTGTAGAAAGTGGAGATGAAATTACAGTAGATAGTAGGAACTTAGAATATATAAAGAAAATAAAATAATGAAAACAATATCTGCAAACATAAATATAATGATAATGGCTTGTGAAAAAGCTTCTAAGTCATTAATAAGAGATTTTGGAGAAATTGAAAAATTGCAGGTTTCGGTTAAAGGACCCTCAGATTTTGTATCCAGTGCTGACAAAAAAGTTGAAAAAACTTTAATTAGCGAATTAAAAAAATCAAGATCAAATTATTCCATTCTCAGTGAAGAAATAGGGGAAATTAAATCTGAAAATTCTGAATATAGATGGATCATTGATCCTATCGATGGAACATTAAATTTTTTACATGGTATTCCACATTTTGCAATATCCTTGGCTTTAGAAAAAAAAAATGAAATAGTATGTGGTGTAATTTATGATCCCATAAAAAATGAGATGTTTTTTGCAGAAAAAGAAAAAGGAGCTTATGTAAATAATCAAAGAATAAGAGTATCTAGCAGAAAAAAATTAAAAGATTGCATGATATTTACAGGAGGACCTACTTTTAAATCTAATGAAAGAGAATTAGCTTTGGACGAGTATAGAAAAATTTCAAGATTTTTACCTTCGCCTATAAGAAAAATGGGAAGTGCGGCACTTGACGTTGCTTATGTAGCCGCTGGAAGAGCTGACGGTTTTCTTCAAAGAAATTTAAATTACTGGGATATTGCAGCTGGAATAATAATTGTAAAAGAAGCTGGCGGCTTCATAACTGACTATTCTGGAAATTCAGATTATATAAATAAAAGAAATATCCTAGTTACAAATTCCTTTATAAATAAGGATTTAGTTAATTTAATAAACAGTTAAAACTGTAAGTTTTATTTGTTTAATTCAAATCTTTTGCTATAAAACTCAATTAAATTATGAAAAAAAAAATACATCCCGATTATCACAAGATTAAAGTTGAAATGACTGATGGAAGTCAGTTCGAAACAAAATCAACTTGGGGCAAAGAAGGAGATATACTCAAATTAGATATAGATCCAAAATCTCATTCTGCATGGATTGGGGGGAAACAAAAAGTTTTGGACAAGGGTAGAGTAAGTAAATTCAATAAAAAATTTCAAAACTTTAAATCATTTTTAAAATGAAAGACATTCCACTAATGCCGAAAGCTACTGCCGTATGGTTAGTTGAAAATACTTCGCTATCATTTAAACAAATTGCAAATTTTTGTAATTTACACGAAGTGGAAGTTCAAGGCATTGCTGATGGAGAGGTAGCCAAAGGAATTAAAGCTTATAATCCTATTATAGCCGGTCAACTCACTAGAGAAGAAATTGAGCGTTCATCAAAAGACGTACACAGATCGTTGCAACTTTTGAAAAAAGAACTCAATATATCAACAAAGGAAAGAAAAAAACCCAAATATACCCCTCTTTCGAAAAGACAGGATAGACCTGATGCGATTCTGTGGTTAATTAAAAAATATCCAGAGCTATTAAATGCGCAAATTGCTAGATTAATTGGAACAACCAAAAATACAGTTGTATCTATAAAAAAAAGAACTTATTGGAACTTTAACAGTTTATCTCCCAAAGATCCTATTGCCATAAACCTTTGTTCACAACTTGATTTAGAAAATGCTTTAGAAAAAGCAAAAATAAAAATTAAAAGAGAAAGAGAGAAAATTGAAAAAGAAAAAATGGATTCTGGTTAAAATTATAATGATCGGCAAATTTGATTGGAATAGTGTTAAATTTTACAATGATACACTTGAAGAATTTTTGTGGACAAAAAAAATTAGAAGTGTTAATGAAATCAACTTTTGGAGGTAGTTATTAAAATTGAAGTTAAAGACAATAATATTGAACAAGCTTTGAGAATCTTAAAAAGAAAGCTTCAAAAGGACGGTTTTTTCAAAATTATAAAATTAAAAGATACTTATGAAAAACCATCGGAAAAGAAAAAGAGAATCAAACAAGAAAATATTAAAAGAGCAAAAAAAATCCGAAAAATGATGAATAGAATTTAAATTTATCGCGGGGTGGAGCAGTCTGGTAGCTCGTCAGGCTCATAACCTGAAGGTCGTAGGTTCAAATCCTACCCCCGCAACCAATTAAGACGCGATCTATTTCATTTCAGCAAAATATTTCAAACACTTTTGACGCTTGCATGACGTCAGGAGAATGATTTTTTTCATTTATACCAAATATCATCAAAAGTTTTGGCTTTTATTAATTTTGAATACTCCACAAATCTTGAGCATTGAAGTGACTTGGTTTTTCCGTTTTTTAAATATTTAACTGGTTGTTCTAATTTTTTTGCAGAAGATTTAAAATTAACCACATATTTGTTTGTGCCTTCCCATTGCTTTATACTCTCTACTTCAGCAATATGAGTTATCTGTGAAACAGGCCTTGTTTGATATGCTGCAATATATTTTATTTATTATTTTGATTTAACTAATTTATTTTTTTTCCAAATGCCTTCTTCTACTTTTCCGTTGGCTTGTGTGAAGGTTCCTTTTCCATGCCACTTACCTTTTTTCCATTCACCAACATACTTGTCTCCATTAATATATATATGTGTTCCTTTTCCGTGACGTTCTTTTAGGTTATCTGGAGCAAAATATTTATCTTTTTTCCATTCTCCAATATATTTGTCTCCATTAGAATATATGTAAATGCCTTTTCCATAATATTTATGCTTTTTCCACTCTCCAACGTACATATCTCCATTAGCGTACGTATAAGTTCCTTGTCCATGTCGCTTATGATTTTTATATTGCCCAACATATTCTCTGCCTTCGTGTCTAAATATTCCTTGTCCATGAAATTCTCCCTTATAAAATTCACCAATATACTTTTGACCATCTGGACCCATCGCGGTACCATGGCAGTTTGTCCATTTTCTCATCTTACTAAAATGTTTCCTTGAATATTTTGAAATGTTTTTATCATTCCCTTCACATTCAGGTAACGAACTTTGTGCTAGCACTCTTCCACAAAACAGAAAAACCAAAAATACACAAAGGTATATCTTTTTCACTTTGGACATTATTTTTTATTAATCCTTAAATCTTTCATTAAAAATTGCTTGTTTTTAATTATCTTTTTCATCTTTTCTGTGTTGATCGAAGAGTTAATGGGCATTTTTATTTTTTTATTTTTTTTTAAAAATATCTTTTTAATCTTTGGATTTTCTATTTTTGCAAAATTATATATCGATTGGGTCTTCCCTCCTACATTCAATATTCCTTTTTCATTAAGCAATTTTAATAATATTTCTGCAACTTCATCATGATACATAAAACTATTTTTGGCATCATAAAATGCAGCTTTGTGAACAAATGGTTTTTCAGTCATACACAATCTTAATATCAAGGAATTTTTATATAATTGAACGGCACATTCACCACCAAGTTTTGACCAAGCATAATTGTTTACAGGTAACAAACTATCAGATTCCATATAATTGCCCTTTGTGCCTGGATAAACATAACTAGTAGAAAAATAAATGAGTTTAATATTTTTTTCTGCACATGCTTTGGTAATATTACATGTTCCAATAATATTTAAATCTATACTTTTTTTTATTTTACGATCATGAATATTCATCGGTCTAGACAATCCAGCAAGATGAATAAGGATATTTGGTTTTTTTAATTTTATGTATTTTTGTATACTTCTAAAGCTTGTGATATCCAAAGTTTTTTTGTTTGGATAAAGAATCTCATAACTTGTTTTTAATTTTTTAAGAACAGTTCCAAATCTTCCCGTGCCACCTGTAACCAAAATTTTTTTTTTCATAATTAATAGTTAAATATCAACATGCGAAACCCATATTCCGCCTTGGGATAAAAAATCTTTTTCCTTTTCGAAAATTTCTTTTTTATGGTTCCATGCAAATAAGTATGAGACATCTGGCTTGTCTATTGTAAAATTTTCAGCTGATATAATTGGAATATGCATGCCTGGAGAAAATTTTCCAATTTTTTTTTTTGTAGTATCATAGATGCAATCAATAAAATTTGAACCAATTTGGCAGTAGTTTAAAACAGTAGTGCTTTTGGAGGTTGCGGCATAACCGCATATCTTCTTGTTTTGGTTTTTATACTTATTTAACAGGCTGACAATTTTTTTTTTTGATAATTCGCAATTTTTTTTAAATTTTAAGCAAGAACTAAGGTTGTCTATACCTTCTTTTTTTTCATATTGAATAATATTTTTCAAATTATCATTTATATCTCTTTGATTTTTCCTGGCAATAACATACCTCATTGAGCCACCGTGCGTTTCTTGAGGATGGGCTTCTATCAATTCCATATCAAATCTACTAAATATTTTTTGCACTGAACTAACTGAAAACATATATATATGTTCATCATAAATTTGATCGTAAGAAACTTTATCAAACATTGAACCCAGATATGGTTCTTCAAAAACAAATACTCCTTTCAATGTTAACAATAAATCTACTGATTTTATAAGATCTGCTAGATTCGGTATGTGGCAAATAACATTTGCCGCACAAATAACGTCAGTGTTATGCTTATATTTACTTAATAAATTTACATTTTTATAACAAAAAAATTCAACCAAGGTATTGATATTATTTTTTTTTGCTTTCTTGGCAACACTCATGGAAGGTTCAAAGCCAATATAATTGAAACCTTCATCCTTAAAGTTTTGCAACATGGTTCCATCATTTGATCCAATCTCTATTATGTTAGATTTACCATTCAAATAATTTTTTATTATCCAATTAAAATAATTAACAAAATGTTTTTTCATATGCTCAGAACTTCCTGAAAAGAAAGGGTAATTTTCATTAAACATTTTTGCTGGATTTGGAAATTCATTAAGTTGAAACAAAGATAGCTCTTCTGAAAACCCCACTTCCAGATTAAAGAAAAATTCTTTATCAAAATCTTCTTTTTTTAAAAAACCATTAGCCAAAGGCATTTTGCCAAATGACATGAAAGGTTTGATGATTTTATTTGTGACCTTACATTTCATTTTTTAAATATTTAAATAGTAAAAGAGTATCTTTTATATCAACATCAATGTTTGATTTTAATATAAGTCCCTTGTTTTTAATTTTTCGATCATCAACATGATAGGACAATTGATTCATAATTGGTGAACTGACATAAACGACGTTGATTTTTTTTTTTACTTTTTTAATTTTGTTTAATATTTGATTTACTGTAAAATTTCCTGATAAGGCATTAAAGATATCATTTTCAAAAAAATTTTTTTCTAAACAAAACTTAAAAACCTTAAAGGAATCTCGAATGGACAAATAAGGCCTATACTGGTGTAGAGCCGTTTTATATATTTTAATCTTTTCACCTATAGCAGCATTAAGGCAAAAATTATTTACTGCAGTATGAAATCTAATACCCCTTGAAACACCCGCTATGGTTCCAAATCTGAAAGTATTGTATCTCAATTTATTTGAATTTTTTTTCAATAATTTTTCTTCAATTAATTTAATTTTTGCATAGGGACTTTGGGGTTTTAAAAATTTTTTTTCACAATTTTCGTCTACTAAGTCGGTTTGTTTTCCATACACACTAGTCGATGAAAGATGAATAAGTCTAGTATTTCTATTTATGCAATATTTCATTGTTGTTTTAAGGCAATTTAAATTATTTCTATACATTTCTTTTTCTTTCCCAAAACTTTTTTCCGCATTAGTCATTGAAGCACAATGAATAATTGCATCAACGTTATGAAAATCATTTAGGGCATTTAAATTGTTTAAATCTCTTAAAAAAAAACTTAATTTGTTTTTTTTTTCAAAATTATATAGAGAATTAAATCTGTTAGATTTTAAATTATCTATAATTATGGTTTTAGATATACTCTTTATTTTATGAATATTTTCCGCAAGAAAAGATCCGATATGTCCACAGGCACCGGTAATTAATACTTTCATTTATTTCTTTTTTGAAATGCGATAAATTCCTTATATGTTTCTATGTAGTCTTTAAAATCATATTGATAATCAGTTAATACTAGAACCACTGAATTATTTTTTAAGAATTCTAATCTATTCCAAACTATAGGTGGAACTAATAAAGCTTTTGAATCTTTATGACTTAGATTTATACTTTTTTCAGTTTTATTATATTTCATACTTATTTTTATTTTTCCTACAATTGGAAAAAATACCTGTGAGCATTTTTTATGCGCATGATCACCTCTTATATAATTTTTTTTTCCATAGATAAAAAAAATTCTTTTGACTTTAATCGGAAATTTATTGTTAAAGGTTATAGGTAAAAGTTTTCCACTTTGTTTCGTGAATTTCTTAAAATTAAAAACTTTTGGTAATTTCATTTAAATTAATTGATTATAAATTTTTAAAAAAAATTTTTTTAACTTACAATATATAAATATATTATATAAATAAGCAAATAATGAAAAAAACTATAATCAGTGCAGGTGAAATTATAAGATTGATAGTTGCCTGAAAACTTTCTGAAAAGGGTTATCACGTAATCGTCACATAGTCGGATAAATCAATGGGGAATCTTACAAAATCTGCAAAAATTAAGAACTATCTTTTTGATAGTGGATTATAGTTTTTTTTCAAAAAATAAAAAAATTGACAATAATAATTAATGAGTCGAGATTTTTTTAAAATAAAGTTAAATTTTTTTCGATTTGGATTATACATCATAACAGTCTTGTATGAATATTTTTTGATTTTATCATCATCAAATACATTTATTACATTTTTTTGCAAATTTAATTTTAGATTATAAGTAGGAGGATTCTTTTTTCCATTTAAATGATCTACTAAATCAAGGGGTCTATATTTGGCAATAGTATTTTTAAAATAAAAACTTTTTGTAAGATCTTCAAAAAAATTTAGATATTTTTTTATTAAAAATGGTTCCATTTCTCCAAAAGAATCAATATTTAAGATAAGATCAAATTTCTTAAGTTTGTTTTTTTTTCCTAAAATATATGATGTTGTTTTATTAAATTTATTTTGGTCAAAATTAAAATCTTCAAAGCAAATAAATTTTATTTTTTTGAAATTTTTTTTACTTAAAACTTTTTTTAAGTATTTTTTAGTTAATTTAAGTGTTAATCTCAAATCAATCATAAAATAACTTTTTATATCAAAAAAATTAATAATTGCATGTGCTGTTCTACCGTAGCCTGGGCCAATTTCTAAAATATTGAAATTTTTTCTTATTTTGTCTTTTAGAAAAAAAAGCTCTTCTACCGACCAGCAATCATCAAAAGTAATTTTTCTCTTATCAAATATTATGCCTGGAGGATTTCCAATATTTGTATTTCCTAATTTTTTATGAAATTTTAGAAATTTCTTTTTAGAGAATGAATTTATAAAATTATAAATTAAATAGTTATGATAAGTGAGACCTCTTTTATATGGATTCCAATTTGCAAAAATATTATGTTTTTTAGTATTTCTAAAATTACTTAAATTAAACTCTCTATTTCTAATAAGCTTATTCCAAAACACTTTGATCCATATGATGAATTTAATATAAATCCATATCAAAAAAAATAGTGTGATAAAAGTAAATATTTTTTTTAGAAATTAATTTCTTTACTCAAACAAATTAAGTATATCTTTAATAAGTAAAACAATATGAAAAATGTTATAATTATTGGTGCTGGAATGACGGGTTTAGGAACGGCCTGGAAGCTTTCCGAAAATGGTTATCAAGTAAAAATTCTTGAGTCCGATGAAGAAATAGGCGGACTAGCTAAAACCATAAAAATTGGAAATCAAAATTTGGACATTGGCCCACATTCCTTTTTTAGCGAAGATAAAGAAATACTAAAAAAAGTACTTGATCTATTTGAGGGTGAAAAAGAAAGTATACAGTATTCCAAGGGAAGAAAAATGAAAATGATTTTTAAAGGCAAGTATGTCGATTATCCACTATCTATAAAAAGTATTTTTCAAATGGGAATTTTATCGCCATTAATGAGTTTTCTAAGTTTTCTTAAATCTTATATAAAAATATTGATAATTTCTTTGATAGGTAAAAAAAAAAATAATAATCTTTCGGTCGAGGAATGGGCAATAGATAATTTTGGAAAATATCTTTATTTACATTTTTTTAAACCGTATTCTGAGCAATTCTGGAAAATTAAAACTTCAGAACTTTCTTATAGAGTAATTCCTTCCAGAAGTAAAAAAATAAATTTTGCTTCCACCATAAAGCATCTATTAATAAATAAATATTTAGATCTTGCCAAACGAGAGCCTGGAGAACTTTCGCTTCAAGAAAGAGAAAGTTTACCCACTTATTATCCTAAAAAAGGTTATGGAGAAATTGCTAACAAAATAAGCAAAAAAATAGAAAATAAAGGCGGAGAAATCCTTACATCACATAATGTTGAACAAGTAATTCTAAAACCAAACAATACCTTTGATGTAAAAACTAAAGATAAAGTTTTTAATGGAGATGTAGTTGTGTCAACTATACCATTAAATCGAATAATAAATAAAATTCACCCTTCACCCGAAAAAACAATATTAAATTCTGCTAATAAGTTAGAATATCTTTCTTTAATTCTGGTTTATTTAATCACTAATAAAAGAAATGTTTTAGATTGTGAATATTGTTACTTTGTTGACAGAACATTCAATAGAGTTTCCGAAATGGATTTCATTACTGGCAATATTGACGATGATAAAGAAAATTTATTAATAGCTGAAATTTCTTGCCATTATGGAGATGAAATGTGGAATCGCTCAAATGAGGAAGTTTTTTCATCATGCGTTAAAGATCTTAATGAGGACAATTTGTTAAAAAAGGAAGATATTCTTGCTCATGAAATAATAAAAATGCCTAGTGTTTACCCAATTTACAGAACGGATTATAAAACTCATTTAGAAGAAACAAAAAAATATTTTTTTAAAATTAATAATTTCTTCTCTATTGGTAGGCAGGGACAATTTTATTATGGTGATAGCGATCAAATGATCAGATTTGGATTTGATACTGCTGACAAAATTATTAAACAATAATTATAAGTATCTTTTATAAAATTTTAAATTTTGATTTCTTGCCATCCTGAAAAAAACCTTTAACCGTATCCAAAGTTAACGTATTAAAACTTTTTCCAAAATTTTTAATTTTTTCTATTATTTTTGGTGGCATTGTTATAATTTCGCATCCTAGGTTTTTAGCTTGTAGAAAATTGTAAGCTTCTCTAGTGCTAGCCCAAAGAATTTCAATATTCTTGTGTTTCTGAGTTAACTGAACACTTTTCCTAAATATGGGAACTGGATCTTTTCCTACATCAGCCATTCTGCCTGCAAAGATTGAAATGATAGATTTTGTATTTTTATTTAAACAGAAGAAAACTTTTTTTACCTGTTCATAAGTATAAACTGCAGTAATGTTTAATTTTATTCCCTTAGAACTTAATTCTCTTATCACTTTTCCAGTAAATTTTCCCTGAGTGTTTACAACAGGTATTTTAACATAAATATTTTTTCCCCAAGAATTAATTAGGTAAGCTTGTCGAATCATTGAATTAATATCATCTGAAAATACCTCGAGAGATATAGGTTTATTTTTACAAATCTTTAAGAGTTTTATTGAGTAATTTTTATAATTTTTTACCCCTGCAAGACTCATCAAACTAGGATTTGTTGTAAAACCTTTAACAAGATTAAATTCAGAATATTTTTTTATGGTTTTATAATCCGCACTATCACAATAAATTTTAATATACATTCTAATTTTTTATCTCATAGAGTTGAGCATTTAATAAATGTAGTTTTTTAGTTTCATTCAAAATCCAATTTTTTCGTTTATCTCTTAAAATATTGCAATTATAGTCCATAACAGGCTCATAACAAATAACCCACAACATTTTTGTGTCAGAAGAAACATTATCAATATTAAGAATTTTAAAATTTTTATTTTTAAATTCTTTAACAGATAAAATATAATTTTCTATGATCTCATCAAATAGATTTGGTGCAAGCAATGTTATATTTTTTATTTCATGTTTTTCTAAAATATTAAGAAGTTTAGTAAATTCAGGTTTTGTATTTAGTCTATATTTAATTTCTATATAGTTGTTAATAATAGTTGGAATTAAAATACTTATAAGTAAGAAAATTTTTAATTTTTTGTTGTCAATTTTAAAGATTAAAGCTGATATAAGTATTAAAATAGGTATTAAAACAAATATAATATATCTGTCAGTAAGAACCGGAGTTTTTAACAACGCATAAAACAAAGGAATTATATAAGAAAAAAACAAAATAAATATAAGTGGCAAATAATTATTAGAAGTAAACAATATTATCTTTCTAAAACGAATTATTAAAAAAATTAATGTAGATAAATAAATCAACCCCATGATTTTCGATCCAAAAAATCTTGAAAAATAATAATCGAAATAAAATTTCCAATTTTCATGTTCTAAAAAATATTCATTGTAGGAAAGTTGAGCAATCAGATAATTATAATTTATTGCCATGTATATAATTAAAATAAATGGAATTGATAAAAGAAATAAAAAATTTTTTTCTCTGAACACAAAAAACGAATAGAAAGAATATGCAATTTGAGAAAAAAAAATAATAAATACAAAAGGATGTGCAGACAAACTTAAAACAGAAAAAATAACAAATAGAAAAAAAATGTATTTTTTTTTAAAATAAGTTAAATTCGAAAATATTATTTTATAATAAAAAATTAAATTTATTGTGCTTAAAAAAAAAACAAGAGTATATGTTCTTGTTTCTTGAGAATACTTAATTAAATATATGTTTATGCTGGCTAATAAAATCGTTAGTAAAAAAGAGTTATTTTTTGCAACCTGATAAGAAAGAAAGCCCACAAGTGGAATTGATAACACGCCAAAAATAAATGGCACGTGCCTACCTATTTCAGGATCATAACCAAAAAATTTTAAATAAATTTTTAAAAATAGCTGAAATAAATAAGGAGTCTGATCTGCAATAAGTTCATCTCTTCTAAAAAATGTAGCATTAAAAGAAATATTTGGATCAGCAACCCATAAATCTATCAATTCATCAAACCAATAGTTTTCAAAATTTAACTGATAAAATCTTAAGAAAATTCCAATTAAAATAAAAAATATAGAAAGCGAAAGAATATTTTTTCTGTCTAATATAAACATTCTAATTTATTTGATCTTTAAAATTTTTATTGAGCAATTTTCATAATTTTATAATCCGCAGTATTACAATAAATTTTAATGCTCATTTAATCTAAATTTTTTACAATATCTTCTGTCATTTTTTTTGCATCAGCAAATAACATTAAAGTGTTATCCCTATAAAAAAGCTCATTATCTATTCCGGCATATCCAGGAGACAAACTTCTTTTAACAAATAAAACTGATTTGCACTTTTCTACATCTAACACGGGCATACCATAAATTGGGCTTTGAGGATCAGTTTTAGCCGCAGGATTAGTCACATCGTTTGCTCCTATTACAAAAGCAACATCTGTATTTGCAAAATCATTATTAATATCATCTAATTCGAAAACTTCATCGTAGGGAACATTGGCTTCTGCTAGTAACACATTCATATGTCCTGGCATTCTTCCAGCAACCGGATGAATTGCATAGGAGACTTTAATTCCATTTTTTTTTAAAAAATCGACCATCTCTCTTAAAACATGTTGTGCTTGTGCAACTGCCATGCCATACCCAGGTACAATTATAACTGATGATGCATTTTTCATTAAAAAAGCAGCATCTTCAGCGTTACCACTCTTGACTGGTTTTTTTTCAATATTTTTTGCTGTATCATCTGTTGCTCCAAATCCACCAAGTATCACATTAAAGAACGATCTGTTCATTCCTTTGCACATTATGTAGGAAAGAATTGCTCCAGAAGAACCTACCAAAGCTCCTGTTATTATTAACGCAGTATTTTCCAATGTGAATCCTATGCCTGCTGCTGCCCAACCAGAATAAGAATTCAACATTGAAATAACTACAGGCATATCTGCACCACCAATCGGAATAATTAAAAGAAACCCAATTAAGAAAGAAATTAAAATTAATATCCAAAATAATTGAGGTAATTGACTTATGCAGAGATAAACAATTGAAACAACTATCAAAATTCCAATTAATCCATTTAATATATGTTGGCCTCTAAATATAACTGGAGAACCTGACATGATACCTTGTAACTTTAAGAATGCTATAACCGATCCAGAAAAAGTAATTGCCCCGATAGAAGCTCCTAATGACATTTCAATTAAGCTTGCAATTTTAATATTGCCGACTGTGCCTAAATTAAATGCATTTGGTTCAAGGAAAGCTGATACTGCCACCAATACAGCGGCAAAACCCACTAAACTATGAAATCCTGCAACCAATTGCGGCATGGCGGTCATGGAAATTTTGTAAGCTACGATGGATCCAACTATTCCCCCTACCGACAAAAAAATTAACACATAAATAAATTCTTTAGAAAATGTTCCGGCTACCAAAAAAGTTACAATGATAGCGATTAACATTCCCGAAATTCCAAATAGGTTTCCTTGTCTTGAAGTCTCAGGTGACGAAAGCCCCCGAAGAGCTAAAATAAATAATATCCCTGAAACTAAGTACAAAAATGCTGCAAGATTCGGTGACATATCTTTTCTTTATTTTTTTTTCTTTTTTTTATACATACGCAACATTCTTTGAGTTACTAAAAAGCCTCCAAAAATATTAATTGCCGCTAGTAATATCGCAAAAAGACCAAAAATATTTGAGATTTCAAAATTAGAATTATTTTCACCTGACAAAGATGCAATTATTGCTCCTACAATAATTACAGAGGAGATAGCATTTGTTACTGACATTAATGGAGTATGCAAAGATGGCGTCACACTCCAAACAACATAATATCCTATAAATATCGATAATATGAATATGCTCAGTCTAAAAATAAAAGGATCAATTTCCATAAATTAAGTATTTTTGTTTTGTATAAAAGTTTTATTAATAATTTCGTCCTTTAAATTAATATTTAAATTTTTATTTTCTTTGTCATATAGATTAAAAAAAAAGTTATATAAATTTTTGGAATATAGTTTTGTTGCAGAGAGTGGCAATTTATTCAATATGTTTTTATATCCAATTATTTTTATTCCGTTTTTGTTTACAATTTTATCTATCTCGGAATATGCTGAATTACCACCATGCTCTACTGCCAAATCAAAAACGATCGTCCCTGCTTGTATACCTTTAAACATATCTTCATTTATTATTCTTGGTGCTTTTTTGCCAGGTATCAACGCTGTGCAAATAACAATATCCATCTTTTTTAATGTATCGCTCAACAATTTTTTTTGTTTCAATTTAAAATCTTCACTTGTTTCTTTTGCATATCCTTCTTTAGTCTCCAGATCTTCAGCTCCTTCAACGGACAAAAATTTTCCTCCTAAACTTTCTACTTGTTCCTTAGATGCCTGCCTTACATCGGTAGCAAAAACTATTGCTCCAAGACGTTTTGCTGTGGCAATTGCTTGCAAACCAGCTACTCCAGCTCCAATTACCAAAACTTTTGCCGCAGGTATAGTTCCAGCAGCAGTCATCATCATTGGAATAACTTTTTCAAACTCGTTAAAGGATTCTATTACTGCTTTATAACCAGCTAAATTAGCTTGTGAAGACAAAACATCCATTGATTGAGCCTTTGCAATTCTTGGCAACAAGTCCAGAGAAAAAATATTAATTTTTTTTTTTAACAATAAATTTATTTTTTCTTTATTTCCATAAGGATTAAAAATGCCAATCAACGAAGTATTCTCCTTAAGTTTTGTGATATAATTGGTATGCGGTAAATTAACTTGTAGTAAGGAATTGGAATTATTAATGACTTCATTAACATCTTCTAATATTTGAACTCCCTTTTCTTTATAATCATTGTCATAAAAACCTAGATGAATTCCATAGTTTTTGTTTATAAAAATTTCTATATCCAAATCTAAATATTTTTTAGATAATTCTGGAGTCAATGAAATTCTTTTCTCTGAAGTCAATTCCTCGCTTATTGATCCGATTTTCATAAATTATAATAAAAATACTGAAATTATTTTTGTCTAGCTTTAAATTTGGGATTTTTTTTATTGATTATGTAAACTCTTCCTCTTCTCCTAACTAATTTAGAATTTAGATCCCTTTTTTTCAATGACTTTAACGAGGCAGCAATTTTCATAAATTTAATTTCATTTAGCCTGGCGACGACCTACTCTTCCGTGCCTTAAGACAAAGTACCATCGGCGCTGAAGGGCTTGACTTCCGAGTTCGGAATGGGATCGGGTATTACCCCTTCGCAATAATCACCAGGCTATGTATCTATATAATTATAAATACAAATTGCAAACAAATTAATAAAAAACTTCTTATTAATTCAAATTTTTCTCCAGCTTTTAAGGTTTGGTGGGCACGGCAAGAATTGAACTTGCGACCTCTACGATGTCAACGTAGCATTCTACCACTGAACTACATGCCCATCTATTTGTTCAAATATAAAATTTTTAAATTTCATCAATTTTTGAATAAGTTTTTTTTATTGGATCAACTTTAGTCAATACAGTTAACTTATTTTACATTTTTTTTATACCATTCCAAAGCTTCCCTAAGTCCTTTTTCAATTGATATAATTGGTTTCCAACCCATGCTATATATAATAGAGCTATCCAACAGTTTCCGAGGTGTGCCATCAGGATATGATTTGTTAAATTTTAAATTGATTTTTTTTTTAAATAACTTGCCAATCATATTTGCATATTGCTTAATGGTATATTCTTTATTAGCCCCAACGTTTATATGGGAATTTTTTTTTAAAACAGCCAAAACTTTTTTATCTTTTTTTTCAACTTTATTAAGCATAAAAAAAATTGCGGATGCTAAATCATCCACATGCATTATTTCTCTTTTTGCCTTACCCGAACCCCAGACTTCTACATTTTTCATATTTTTGCGATTAGCCGTATAAAATTTCTTAATTAGACCTGGAATAAAATGACTACTTTTAATTTCAAAATTGTCGTTTGGCCCATACATGTTGCATGGCATTAATGTAAAATAATTTGTTTTAAATTGTTTGTTATAAAATTCGCATGATTTAAGTCCTACAATTTTTGCAATTGCATAAGCTTCATTGGTAGATTCCAATTTTCCTGACAATAAATAATCTTCTTTGATAGGCTGTTTTGACTTTTTTGGATAAATACATGAGCTTCCAAGATTGATATAGGTTCTTATATTGTTTTTAAAACAAGCATCTAATAAATTTAACTGAATGTAAATATTTTCAAACAAAAACTCTTTTGGATAAGTAAAATTTGCAAGTATTCCACCTACCTTTCCTGCGCAATTAATTACTATATCGGGTTTTGTTTTTTTTAAAAATTTATTTACTTTATTCCAATTTGTTAGATCTAGCTTTTTTCTGTTCTGAATAATAATATTTTTTAAGCCTAACTTTTTAAAGTATCTTAAGATTGAAGATCCAACCATTCCATTATGGCCTGCTATAAATATTTTTTTTTTTTTTAGTGCTATTTTCATAAATTAATTTAAATACATAATATACATAATAAATTGATAATAAACCTAAACCAATAATAATGACATTAATTAATGCAAACAGAGTAAATTTCAAGAATTTCAAAAAAGAATCTTATAATGAAAAATTTATTATTTTTCTTTTCTCCTTTTTGCCAATCTCATTAATGTTGGGAAATAGTGCGGTAAACTCAAATATACTAATTATCGACTTATTTTTTTTGTTAACATGTTGTCGTCAAAAACAATGGTCGTGGATTAAAAATAAATATTTTTATTTTTTTATGTTTATTTGGATTTATTTGGTAATAAATTCAATAATTTCAGAAAATCTCTTTGAAGGTTTTGATTTTGTAAGAAAAGAAATTATTTATCCTCAAAAAGATAGCGCAATAAGATCAGTAGGTTTTATAAGATTTGTAATCTTTTTATTTGCGGTTCAATATTTTTTCTTCAACTCAAAAAAAATCTTTGATCAGATATTTTTATACTGGTCCATAATAATTTTTGTTGTTTTAATCGATGTTATCTTTGAACGTATTTTTGGTTTTAATTTATTAGGTTTTGAAAGCCCGTCTTCAATAAGGATTGTAAGTTTTTTTAAAGATGAATTAGTTGTTGGCGGATTCATTTTAGGTTTTTCATTTTTAATTTCAGGTTATTTATTTAAATTAATTAAAAACGATACAGTAAAAAAAATATTTCCGAGTATATTTTTTTGTTTATCAATAATTTGTATTTATTTATCAGGTGAAAGATCAAATTTTATAAAAGCACTAATTATTTTTTCTATAATTTTGTTGTTAATTAAAGATGCTTATTTCCATATAAAAAAAAAATATATCTTTTTGTTTATTATTATTGGAGCTACTCTCCCAACTTTATTATATGAAGAAGTATACTCTAGATATATTAAAACCTTTAAAAGAATACAATTATATGATCAGGGCTCTGTTTATGAAAGATTTGGCCACATAAGACATTTTGCACATTACAATACTGCTTGGAAAATATTCAAAGACTATCCAATCTTCGGTGTTGGAAATTTAAAATTTCGACATATTTGCCATAACAAAAAATATCTCAATACTAAAATCTTATATACATACGAAAGATGTTCAAACCACCCTCACCAAGTTCATCTCGAAATATTATCCGAACAAGGAATAATAGGTTATTTGATTATTATTTTCACAGTCTTTAGTATTTTATTCAATAGCTTTAAGATCTACCGTAAAACTGGCGACTTAATTCATTTGTCATCAATTTTATTTATTTTAACATTTTTTATTCCATTGCTACCCACTGGTAGTTTTTTTTCTACATTTAATGGAACAATCTTTTGGATAAATTTTTCATTTGTCCATGCATTTTTGAATAAACCTAATGATTAGATGAGGTAATGTTTGGATAATTTTGAAGAATAAAATTGATTTGCCTCTGCATTTCAGCTTGATTAAAGATCGAATTTACAAATGACAAAGCGAAGAAAGATATACTGAAAAAAATTAACAAAATGAATTTTTTATTAGTCAATTTTTTAGTGAAATTTAAATAAATTTTATTTTTCATTAAAAGAAAAAAAATAAAATATAGTAACGGATCATATGTTTCATGGTAAATTACACCATCTATTTCCAATAAAAAAAGTGTTAGTAACAATACTAAATCAAATATCGTATCTTTGCCTTTGATAGAACTATAAAATATAAGAATAAAAGCATTCAAACTTATGAGAGAAAAAATATAAAATAGGTAGTTATTTTCAAAAATTAAATTTGATAATTTAAAGAAAATTCCACCTCCATAAGGAAAATTGTAATCAAAGTAAAATATTAATAAAAATAAAAAAATTATTGAAAAAACATAATTTTCAACTTTAAAATTACTTATTTGAAAATTTTGTCTGATATTTAATAGCATAAAGGGTATAGAATAGAAAAACAGTATTGTAAAAATAATTGAAAATTGATTTACAAATGCAGATAAAGTAAAGTCCAAAAGAACATTATTTTCGCCCATAAAAAGAAACGGGCCCAAAAAATCTACATTAACTACGAGGATATAATATATTGCGGGGAAACTTAGTAATATATTTATAAAAATATAAAATAATAATTTATAAGAAATATTTAAATCAAAATAATATCTAATAAAAAAATAAATACCAAATAATGAATAATAGGGCCTTATATAAGCTGCTAATGCTAAAAAGAGGGTGTTCAGAATTATAAAAGATAATTTTTTTTTTTCAGTTTTTTCATATTTTAAAAAAAAATATAAAGAGATCGAAAGAAATATTAATGCTATATTTTCATTTCCTGCCCAAATTGAAGCTGATCTAAAATATGGTGAAAAAAATATTATCGTTGGTAATAGAATCTTAATATCATTTGCTTCAAACTTATATTTAACTTTTAAAGACAGGTAGAGAAAAAATGGTATTAATAAAGAAAGATGCAAGACAATTAGCCTTGTAAAAATTTCATTAAAGGATATTTTTTCTAAAAATGAAAGTAAAACTAAGTGGATTGGCGCAGGAATTCCAGTAAATTTAAAATTTAAAAAAGAATGTAAAAAATCTTTTTCAAACAAAAGTTTTCTATAGATTAAATAATCACTTTTATATCCTAACGCAAAATCTTCGTTGAAGTAAAAACCCAAAAGTAAAGAAATATATAAAAATAAGTAAATAATAGAAATATTTCTAGAATTAATATTCATTTATTAAAAAAATCTATTTTTTTTAAAACGAATGGCCCAATTAATCTTCCATAAAACCTGAAAAAAAAATTTAACATTTGAGTTTGAAATTTACTATTAAAAAATAAAAAAACAAAACCAAAAGTTCTTGCAAAATAATAAATACATTTCAAATAATTAATTATAAAGCCAATAAATTTTCCGTATAAACTTATATCTATATAGTGTCCAAGAACTCCTAGTCTGAAACTTCTCCTAATTAACCATCTTAAATTTAGTCTATGTTCATGAATATTTTCAAAAACTCTGACACTCTTGCTCCAATATATTTTATGGCCATAATTATTAAGTTTTGAAAAAAATAGCTGATCTTCACCCACTCCAAATTTATTTAAGGTTTTATCGAATATTAATTTATGTTTTTTTATAATATCATATTCTAAAAAAACATTGTTACTTGCGGCCCAATTTACTTTTTGAATATTGTTTTTATATTTTTTTTCAAAGAACCGTGAATAATTAATAATATTGGATTTACTTAGATAATTTTTTGTTAATGGTAATTGGGGGCCAGTAACAATTTCAGCATTGGTAGATTTTATTATTTTAAAAACATTTTTAAGCCAAAGATGATCCACAACGCAATCGTCATCAAAAAAACATATAAATTGAGGATTTATTTTTTTTACCTTATTTAAAAATCTATTCCTTGAATAAA
>Ga0187827_10001370_pt1 | contig 35970 bp, 40 predicted proteins | sample ETNtaG_39_FD_167969 | JGI IMG/M metagenome (GOLD analysis project Ga0187827, IMG submission 167969) | Marine microbial and viral communities from oxygen minimum zone, Eastern Pacific Ocean - ETNP2014_SV_150_PacBio MetaG (Illumina Assembly) | ecosystem: Environmental > Aquatic > Marine > Hypoxic...
TCAATTTTGCCTAGTGTTGAAGCATCTAGAATTCCTGCACTATTTCTTGCAGCTTTAGATTCTCTTTGGACAGCTTCATACATACTTTCGTTTTTATTTGGATAATACCAAGCTCTTTTCCATTGTCTGACATCTTCAAATTTTGCTCCATTCTTTTCATGCCATGTATGAATAGGTGTTTTTCTTATGATATCGAAAAATTGCCTAACATTTCTCCCCACAATGGCTCCAAAAGTTAAAGGCGTGTATGGAGGACGAAATGTCGTAGTTCCCAATTCACCCATTTTGGTATTGGTAATTTCTGAAACAATTCCTAAAGCGTGCATATTGCCGATTTTGCCCTGGTCAGTGGCCATTCCTGTAGTCGTATAACGTTTAACATGTTCTATAGATTTATAACCCTCTCTTAGAGCTAACTTAATATCATTTGCGGTTGTGTCATTTTGATAGTCCACAAAAGATTTAGTTTTTCCTGAAATTTTATCTGATGGCAATAACCATATATTTTCACTAACTCCATTATTGGATTCTGAAATATTTATTTGGCTATCATGATTTGATTTTAGAAATTCATTTGTTTTTTTTTGACTCTCTTCAATAATATTTTTTAGATCAAAAGTTCCATTGCACGATCCTACAGAAATTTGATTAAGTAGTGTTGACTTGGGTTGGAAACAATATTTTTTTTCATTAAAATCTAGTTTACCTCCAGATTGAGTAAATAGATGAATTGCAGGAGTGTAGCCTTCAGAAACACATAATAGATCACAATTAATTTTCAATTTATTACCAATTGTACTCCCATTATCTTCTGAGAGCTTCATTGCATGAACTTTAGTAATTTTTTTATGTCCCTCTGTATAAACGACAGTACTTTTCCATAATATTTTTATTCCAAGTTCATTACATTTTTTAGGCAAATCTCCACTTGATTGCTCTCTAATGTCGATAATAATTTCTATTCTAACCCCTTTATTATGTAAACTTATTGCGGTTTCATAAGCATCATCGTTACTTGTGAATATAACAGCATTATTTCCGCATTTAACGCCGTAATAATTAATGTATTTTCTTACAGCTGATGACAACATAATGCCCGGTCTGTCGTTACAATCAAAAATCATTGGTCTTTCGATTGATCCGGTAGCCAAAATTACTTTTTTTGCTCTAACTTTCCACAAACGTTGTCTTATCTTTCCTTTTTTTTCTTTTTCGCTTAAATGATCGGATAAATTTTGCACCATAATTAAATAATTACAATTATGATAAGCGGCTACACTTGTTCTATTTAGAATCTTGAAGTTTTTGTAATTTTGTAATTCAGTGCAAGTTTTATTTATCCATACCGAGGGTTTAAGTTCATTTATTTTAGTTAATTCTTCATCAGCAAAAGCAAGATTTCCACCAAAATGAGGTCTTTCCTCAACAAATAGAATCTTTTTCCCTGTTTTTACAGCAACTTTTGCTGCAGCTAATCCTGCCGGTCCAGAACCTATAATTAAGACTTCACAGTGATAATATTTGTGATCATAAATATCGGGATCATTTTCTGTGGGAGATTTACCCAAGCCAGCAGCCCTTCTTATAAAACCTTCGTACTTTTTCCAAAGTTTTGCAGGCCACATAAAGGTTTTGTAATAAAAACCAGCAGGAATAATGGGGGAAAAAATATTATTAATTACTCCTACATCAAAATTTACATTTGGCCAACAATTTTGACTTTCAGCATTTAAACCTTCAAATATTTCAAGTTGTGTTGCCCTTGTATTGGGGTCGGTACTTGCTTTATCCTTAATAACTTGAACAAGGGCATTTGGTTCTTCAACACCAGAAGTAAGTACACCTCTTGGTCTATGATATTTAAAACTTCTACCAATCAAATGAATTCCATTTGCTAGCAGTGCTGAAGCTAAAGTATCTCCCTTGAATCCAAGAAAAATTTTACCATTAAATTTAAAAGAAATTTTTTCAGCTTTATTTACTTGCCCTCCAGATGGTAATCTAAATTTATTTGACATTATTTTGTTGGTTTTTCTCCCATTTTATAAACAAAGTGAATTTTATCATTTGATGTATCTCTAGCCATATTAAACCAACGTCTACATCCATGCGCATGGTTCCATCTTTCATATTGAAGACCTTTTATGTTTTTTCTTACAAATAGATATTCTGCCCATTGGGCGTCACTTAATTCTGTTGGTTGTTTTGGTCTAATTATATGAGCTTCACCCCCATAGCTAAATTCGCTATGATCTCTCTCACCACAATAAGGACATCTAATTATAAACATACTAATGAGCTACCGCTGCAGCACCATGCTCATCAACAAGGTTGCCGCTAACAAATCTATTGATATTAAAAGGAGCATTTAAAGAATGAGGCTCATCTTTCGCTATCGTATATGCAAACAAATGACCTGATCCAGGTGTAGCTTTAAAACCTCCAGTTCCCCAACCACAGTTAAAATAAAGTCCTTTTATAGAAGTTTTGCTGATTATTGGACTTGCATCAGGAGAAATATCAACAACACCTCCCCATTGTCTAAGCATTCTAAGTCTGCTAAAAATTGGATAGAGTTCCAAAAGAGCTTTAAGGGTACCTTCAACAATTTCATGAGTTCCTTTTTGAGTATATGAGACATATGAGTCTGTACCAGCTCCAATGACGAGTTCGCCTTTGTCAGATTGGCTTACATAAGCATGAACAGCATTAGACATAACAACTGTGTCAATTATTGGCTTAATTGGTTCAGAAACTAGAGCTTGAAGAGGTTTGCTTTCAATGGGAAGTTTTAAACCTGCCATATTAGCAATAACAGTTGAATGAGCGGCGGCAGCAACAGCAATTTTTGCTGTTTTAATAAACCCTTTTGTTGTTTCTAAACCTTCTATAGAATCTCCTTTTCTTTTAATTCCCTTTACTTCACAATTTTGAATAATATCAACGCCCATTGAATCGGCACCTCTAGCATAACCCCAAGCAACAGCATCGTGCCTGGCTGTTCCAGCCCTTTTTTGCAATGTACTGCCCATCACTGGATAACGAATATCTGGTGAGCAATTAATAATAGGACAAAATTCTTTCACTTGTTTTGTATTTAGCCACTCGCAATCAATACCATTTAATCTATTAGCATGAGTTCTTCTTTTTAATTCTCTCACATCATGTTGATTGTGAGCTAAATTCATAACTCCTCTTTGACTAAACATAACGTTGTAATTTAATTCTTGCGATAAGTTTTCCCAAATTTTTAAAGCGTGGTCGTAAAGTCCAGCGCTAGCATCCCACAAATAATTTGATCTAATAATAGTAGTATTTCTTCCGGTATTTCCTCCGCCAATCCATCCTTTTTCAATAACTGCTATATTTTTTAAACCATGTTCCTTTGCAAGATAATATGCAGTGGCCAAACCATGACCTCCACCACCAACTATTATAACATCATATGAGTTTTTCGGTTCAGGGTCTCTCCAAACTTTCTGCCAATTTTTATGATAACTAAAAGAATTTTTTATTAAAGAAAAAATAGAGTATTTATTTCTCATTTTTGTTTTTGATGAAAATACTTTATAAAATGTAATTATTCAATAAGCAAAAAATAATGTATAAGATTAAAGCAAAATCAATTGAAAGTAAGCTAGTATGAAAATTCAAAGAAATATTAAAACAGTAAAAAACAATTACAAATCCTTTTTTATTAAATTGGCTTCAATATCTATTGCAATTGTAATTGTAGTTAACCTCTTGTTTAATTTAATATTTGCTGAGAGATTAGAAAAAATTGATAAAATTTTATTACTAGACAAAAGTAAAATCAGAAGCGAATTTAAACACAAACTTAGAAGCGAATTATCCAAAGGTCTTGAAAAGGATAACATGATAGCCGAAGATGACAAAATACTTTTATATAAGCTATATTTGAAAATTAAAGAAGAATTTAAAAACCTAGATAAATCTAAACTTTAAATTCATTTTTTAAATATATTTGTCAATTAAATGAATAAAAAATCTGAAAATTTTATATTTTTTTTATTAATTTTTTTCTCAATTTACTGTTCCTTAGTAATGGGTATGGCTTGGGATGAACTATATCATTACGAATTAGGACAAAATAGGTTGAAATATCTCTTTTCGTTGGGAAAGTATGAATACCAAAATTTTATTTATTTCGCCAACATCAGTCACTTCCCAGGCTTTTACGATACTATATCAGCATTTATATCCCAAATGCTACCTAGAAAATATGAGGTGCAAATACATCATTTAACAAACCTATTTTTTTCTTTTGCTACGATTATTGGTATCTCAAAAATATCAAAAATTATATTTAACAATAATGTTTCTAAAATTGTTTTTTTAATAGCTTTTTTTAATCCTATTTTTTTTGGCCACATGTCAATAAACCCTGTAGATACGATTATTGCTTTTTCAAATATTTGGACAACTTATTTCATCATTAGATATTTACAAACACACCATTTAGAAATTAAAAGAAAATATTTTTCTACTTTAATAGGGATTGTAATAGGTTTTGGATTAGGAACTCGTGTTATTTTTTTAGCAACAATCATACCGATTTGTTTACTATTTTTTTTAGATATATTTTTAATAAAAATTATCAGTAAGAAAAAAATCTCAATTAGTAATTTTTTCAAAGATTCTATTAAAATATTTTTAATTGCATATATTATAATGGTTATTTTTTGGCCGGACGTACATGCAAATATATTAATTCTACCATTTAAACATATTATTGCATCTTTAACCGACGTTAGTTATGGAACTTCATGGGGTTTGTTAGATGGCGAATTTTATAAAACTATTAATACACCTCGCGAATATTTAATTAAAAATTTATTTTACAAACTTCCGGAATTTATTTTGTTTGCATATATTTTTTTTATTTCTCTCTTTTTTTATGATTATAAATTTTTTGAAAAACGTTTCAAATCCTTCAAAACAAAAGTTTTATATATTTTATTTATAATCGTATTTCCCTTAATTGTTGCCTTCATAACTTCTATAAAATTACATGATGGTCTTAGATATTTTTTATTTCTAATTCCTTACTTGAGTATAATTCCTGGACTAACCATTTATTATTTGATTTATAATTCAAAATTATTAATAAATAAAATATTTACTTTTTTAATGTTAATTTCTTTTCTATATTTTTTATTTATTTTTTTTTCTTTAACTCCTTATCATTACACTTATCTAAATAAATTTAATGGAAATTTTTCACAAGCATCAAAAAAGTTTGAAAATGATTATTGGGGAATTTCTATTAAAGAATTGGTAAATAAAATTGAAAAAAATAAAATTCTCAAAAAAAATAAAAATTACAAAATTGCTTTTTGTGGAATAAATTATGATATAGGTTCATATTATTTAAAAAACATTAGAGATTTGACATTTATTAAAACCTCAAAAGATGAGATTTATGACTATATTATAATGACAAATAGACATAACGGAAAAGATGATGACGTTAAAGCTGATGTGAAAACTTGTTTTGATTCATACAAAAATGAAGATATTTTATCTGTAATGAGAAATGGATTAGTTTTATCAACAATCAGAAAAGAATGAAAATTTTGTTATATTGAATATTCTATATAATCTAGTAAAAGTTTAATTATAGCCTTGGAGAGTTGGATGAGTGGTTGAAATCAGTTGGTTGCTAACCAGCCGTACCTTTAATTGGGTACCGAGAGTTCGAATCTCTCACTCTCCGCCAATTCTGTTAATAGTGAGGTTTGTCAGAAAAGAAGTTGTGAAGTTTAATTGGTTTTCTATATAACATGTACTTGTAGACATTAATATTTTCTAAAACTCTTTGAACATAATTTCGTGTTTCTCTAAATTTTATTAACTCGATCCAATCTACGTAATCAATTTTATTATTTTGTGGATTGCCATTAATTTTATTCCAGTAAGCAACTCGTTTGGGTCCAGCATTATAAGCTGCTATTGAAAACGGATAAGATCCTTCATACTGCTCAAGAAGCTCTGCAATATAATATGAACCCAATTTAATATTGTAATTAGGATCTGAAGTTAACTTTTTTTTGCTATAAGAAAGTTTGGCACGTTTAGCTACAAGCCTAGCTGTATATGTCATTAATTGCATCATACCCCTGGCACCAGCGTAGCTATGTGCATGTGTATCAAATTCACTTTCTTGTCTAATCATTGCTAGAATAAGTTCCGGAGAAGGCATTCTCTTCTTGTTGATTTTTGAGGGCACATCAATAATTGGAAAGTTTAAATTATTGTGAAATCTTTTTTCATAAGATGCACTTTTTGCGATTTGAATTGCAAAATCATATCTTCCAATACTGTTTGCTAAATTTCCTGCTAAAATTTCACTTCCTTGGTTGATATTAATAGTAGCCAAATGTTTGAGAATATCTTTAGCATATTTAGTTTTGTTTATTTCGTGAAGTAAAATTACCAATTTTGTTAATTCGTTATCGTTAAATATCTTTTTTTCAATATCACTTGGCATCATCATCTCTCTATCCAAGTAAAAATCTTTATCGGGGTAAATTTTTATAAAGGCCAGTTGGCCGTAATAAGTAGTTAGAAATTTAGCTGATTCTTTAAACCATTTTTCTGAGCTTTCTACGTCATTTAATTTTTCATATGATTTTCCAAGCCAATAGGCTCCCCTTGATAAACTTATGGGATAACCCACATTTGCAAAAAAATTATGAAAATGTTGAGTTGCCAATATAGGATCATTTAAAAAACTTAATGCGATCCAGCCAGACATCCATTCAGCTTCTGCATATTCCGGACCCTCTTTCATTGAATGATTGCTCGCAATCTTGTAAGCAACAGCATATCTTTTTTTATAAATTAAAGCTCTTGATATAATCTCTCTTTCAAACCACCACTTTTCTGGCCTTACTAAGAATTTTGGATCATTTTTGATTTTTAGTAATATCTCCAAAGAAGATTCAACACGACCTCTCTTTCTTCTCCACTTTAGCCGATCGTATAGTAATCCTGAGTCTTTTTTAAATTTACTAGGTACTTTATTAATAGCGTTATCTACACCATAAGATCTACTCATGAGCAATAATCTTGCATTATATAAAGTTTGATAATCTTTTGGCAAATACCTGAGCATTCTTTTTAAATCCCAATATTTATTTTCCCAAGCTAACCAATCCGCTCTTTTAATATGATCTTCTGTATTTAAATATTTTTTTAGTTTCTTTTTAAAATATTTGAGATTTTTTTTTGACAGTTTAGCGGTAACCCAACCATCTTTTATCAAAGAAATTCCTTCTTCATAGTTACCTCTTGCTAAATAGCTTTGACCTAACATTAGCTTTCCATATCCGCTGAAAGGTTTTGTTTTATCAAACAAATTGATTATACGCTCGTCAGAAACGCTGTTTGAATATATTTTATGTTCTGATAAGTACCTGAGTCTATTAATTCTTGGATAGTTTGGATTTAAATTAATGAAATTTATATAATCATAGAAATTTGCCTGATTATTTGATTCTAATAAGTAAAGCCATTTAATTAGCCTATAAATCGATCTACTATTAACTTTTTTCGCTAAATTTAGAGCACTAGTCCATCTTTTTTTATCTATTTCAGAAAATATCTTTTTTGCTAATTTGAAATCTTTTTTTGAAAAATATTTAGATTTGGTAGCAGTTTTTATTTTTTGCTTTTGATATGTAATTGGTTTTTTTTTAGGAAAGATTAATTTTTTATCATCAATTTTTGCAATAATTTTTTCCTTCTCACTTTCTTTCCCTTTTTCCACAAATTTGGGTTGATCTTTTATTTGATCTTCAGGTTTTTTCTTAGGTAATAAATATTTTGTTTTCTTAGCTTCCAACTTTATGATATCATCGTTTATTGGTTTAATTTTTGGCAGAAGTATTTTTTTTAATAATCTTTCATCAACTTTAGGCTTGGAATCAATTTGAGAAATTTTTTCTTTTTGTAATTTATCGTCTTCAGGCTGAGTTCTTGGTAGTATTATTTCTTTTTTTGTTAATTCTTCAATTTTTGGCTCTGGTTTTGGAATAATTATTTCCTCAGCAACCAAGTTTTCTAATAAAAATAATGCAATTATTAAAATAATTAAATCTGTTATCGAAAATTTCGTCATATAATTTTAGATGATTTGATTCAGTAAATTATGTTATAAAGATTTATGTTTAAAGGATCAATTGTAGCAATAATTACACCATTCAAAAATGATAAATTGGATGAAGATACCTATATATCTCTAATTCATTATCATCTTAAAAATGGTACCTCTGGTATCGTGTCGGCTGGAACAACGGGAGAGTCTCCAACTTTAAATCACGAAGAACATATGAGGGTGATTGAATTATGTGTACGTGAATGTAAAGGAAAGATTCCTGTGATTGCTGGCACCGGGTCAAATTCAACAAAAGAAGCAATATCATTAACCAAGTATGCTGAGAAAGCAGGCGCAAATGCTGCCCTAGTTGTAACACCCTATTATAACAAACCTACACAAGAAGGTTTGTATCATCATTATAAAGCTATAAATGACGAATCTGACATACCTATAATTATATACAATATACCATCAAGATCAGTTGTTGATATGTCAGTTGATACTATGGCAAGACTTTTTGAATTAAAAAACATTATTGGGGTAAAAGATGCAACTGCAAATTTAGACCGCGTTAATGAACAAAAGAGAAAAATTGGAATTGATTTTGTCCAACTTTCTGGAGAGGATGCTACGGCATTAGAATTTAATTTGAGAGGGGGAAGAGGGTGCATTTCAGTAACCGCAAATGTTGCACCTAAACTTTGTTCAGAATTTCAAGAAGCATCTTTGGCGAAAAATAATAATAATCTTTTAGCAAGGGCAAAGGAAATTAATGAGCAATTAATGCCCCTTCACAAATCTCTTTTTATTGAAAGCAATCCTAGTCCAGTTAAATATGCAGCAAATCTACTAAAACTTTGCTCAGATGAAGTTAGACTTCCTCTAGTAGGAGTGACCGCAGAAACAAAGGAAAAAGTTAAATCTGCAATGCAACAAGCAAATTTAATTTAATTCATGAAGGGTAAAACCAATAAAGGTTTAAAAATTATTTGTTTAAATAGAAAAGCAGGGTTTAATTATTTTATTAACGAAGTTTTAGAAGCAGGGATTGTCTTAAAAGGATCTGAAGTTAAATCAATAAGGAAAGGCAAAGTTAATATATCAGATTCATATGCGGTAGATAAAGGAGGGGAGATTATTTTAATTAATTCTCACATCTCATCCTACAAAGAATCTAGTTATAATGATCATCGTCCAACCAACGATAGAAAGCTTTTATTAAATAAAAGAGAAGTAAATAAATTAATTGGAAAAATTAATAGGGAAGGCTTTACAATTGTTCCCACAAAAATGTATTTTAAAAATGGAAAAGTAAAAATTGAAATTGCAATTGCAAAGGGTAAAAAACACTATGATAAAAGGCAAGTTAAAAAACAGAGAGATTGGAACAGAGAGAGATCTAGATATTTTAGAAAAACTAGTTGATTTAAAATGATTTTTCTTGGATTGGGATCGAATTTACCATCCAAATATGGTGATAGATTTGCAAATATAAACCTGGCAATTTCATCTCTTGAAGCTTATGGAATAAAGGTAATCAAAAGATCTAGCTTTTACAAAACGCCTTCTTATCCTGACAGAGAAAATCCAAAATTTATTAACGTTGTTATTTTAGTTAAGACTAATTTGCCACCAATTGATTTAATGTCAGTTCTTATTTTTATAGAAGAAAAGCTGGAAAGAAAAAGAGTTAAAAAAAATGATCCAAGGACATGTGATATTGATATCATTGATTATAATAGCCAAATATTGAATCTAAAATACAATAATTCAGATTTTATGGTGCCTCATAAAGAACTTAGATCAAGAAATTTTGTTTTATTTCCTTTGCAAGAAATTTCACCAATGTGGAAACATCCCAAAACAAAAGAGACTATTAGTAATTTAATACAAAAACTTAATGAAGAGGATAAGAACTCTATATTAAAGATAGACAAAAATTGATATAACAATAAAATGATTGAGCAAGAAGATTTAATTAATAAAGTAAAGGCCTATAACAAATTTCTAAACCCAGATACGCTATCAAAGGCATATAATTTTGCTTTAAAGGCGCATGCAAACCAACAGAGAATTTCCGGCGATCCTTACTTAATACATCCCGTTGCTGTTGCAAATATATTGACCGATCTTAAGCTAGATAGTGCTACCATAGCCACAGGACTTCTGCACGATACAATTGAAGATACAAAAGCTACCTACAAAACTGTTAAAGATGAATTTGGTAAGGAGGTAGCAGATTTGGTTGAGGGGGTTACTAAGATTTCTGCGCTTGAAGACAAGGCTAAAAAAACTTCTAAAGCGGAAAATTTTAGAAAATTAATATTGGCAACCTCCAAAGATATTAGAGTTTTGCTAGTTAAAATCGCAGACAGATTACACAATATGAGAACTATTGAGGAATTTAAAAATATTGAAAAAAGGAAACAAATTGCAAAAGAGACTATGGAAATTTATGCTCCATTAACAGATAGAATGGGAATGAATAGAATTAGAGATGAATTGGAAGATATTTCATTTAAAGTATTAAATCCAGAGGCAAGAGAATTAATAACTAAAAGATTAAATGTTAAAAAAGTAAATAGAAAAGATACATTTAAAAAAATTTCAGAAGAATTTTTTAGCGTATTAAAAAAAAATGGTATTAATGTAAAAATAACTGGAAGAGAAAAAACACCATTTTCAATTTGGAGAAAGATTCAAAAAAAGAGAACTTCTTTAGAACTGATTTCTGACATTGTTGGGTTTAGAGTGATAACGAACAGTATTCCCGAATGTTACAAAACTTTAGGTATTCTTCATACCAGGTGGCAAACAATTCCTGGTAGATTTAAAGATTATATTTCTACTCCAAAAATAAACAATTATAAATCAATACATACCGCAATTATTGGTCCTGGAAACCAACGTGTTGAAATTCAAATCAGAACTAAGTATATGCACGAATTTGCTCAAAGAGGAATAGCATCTCATTGGAAATATAAATCCTCAGAAAAATTTAGTTCATCAGCATGGAAAGAATATGATTGGTTGGTTGATTTAGTTGAAATTATTGATAAAGGAGCAAGTCCAGAACATTATTACGAATATACAAAATTACAAATGTTTCAGGACAATGTATTTTGTTTTACTCCAAAAGGATCAGTAATTAAACTTCCCAAAGAAGCAACCCCAATTGATTTTGCTTATGCTGTACATACTCAAATTGGTGATACTGCTATTAGATGCGAGGTAAACGGTAAGGAAACTCCATTACAAAGCGTATTGCATAATGGAGATATGATAAAAATAATTACCTCTGATAAAGAGTCTCCATCCTTACATTGGTTAAGCTCTGCAAAAACAGGAAAAGCTCGAGCGGCTATAAGAAGATATTGGTATGATAAAGAGCCAAAGAAAGAAATTAACAAAAAATACAATAGTGCTTTGTGGATATCATTACCAGATTTTCCAGGTAAATTAGGAGAAGTTACTTCATTAATTGGTATTAATAAAGGAAATATAACCAGTGTGGAAATGATAGAAAAAAAAGAAGGTCATATAAACTTTATGTTTGACATACAAATAGATGATTTAAAAAACTTTACAAAACTTATAAGCGAGTTAAAACAAAAAGAATTTAAATTTAGAATTATAAGGCATAAAAAAAAACATGCTCTCTTACAAAGATTCTTTAAACGTTTTAAAAAAAACTAGAGCATTATTAGAAGGTCACTTTGTTCTTACCTCAGGTTTGCATAGTAATAGATATGTCCAATGTGCGAAACTTCTAAGCGACCCCAATACTGCATCTAAAATATGTAGCTCTTTAGTAGAAAAAATATTGAAATCTTTTCCTTCAATTGATTTGATTCTGTCTCCAGCTTTGGGTGGCATAATAATAGGCTATGAAATAGGAAGAAGGTTAAATAAAGAGGCAATATTTTCTGAAAGAGTTGAAGGCAAGTTCCAGCTAAGAAGAGGTTTTTCAATAAAAAAAGACGCAAAAGTATTAATTGTGGAAGATGTAATAACAACTGGCAAATCCATTTTAGAATGCGCAAAATTAGTTAAAAAAGCAAATGCAATAATTTTGGGATTTGCATGCATTATTGATAGATCAAATAAAAAAAATTTATTAATCAAAAAAAATAAAATAATTTCACAAATAAAAATTTCAATTCCCGTCTATAAAAAAAACGCCCTACCTCTTTCTTTAAAAAAAATACCCGCAACTAAACAAGGTAGCCGTTTTCTAAAATAAAAATGATTAGATTGGGTATTAATATAGATCATGTTGCTACTGTGCGTAATGCCAGGGGGGAAAATTATCCCGATCCGAATAGGGCTGCCATAATAGCAAAAAAATCTGGCGCCAGTTCTATTACCATTCACTTAAGAGAAGACAGAAGACATATTACAGATAAAGATTTATTTAAAATCGCAAGGTTAAAAAATATCCGAGTTAATTTAGAAATGGCTCCAACATACAAAATGTTGAAAATTGCCTTAAAATCAAAACCAAGTTTTGTTTGCATAGTTCCGGAAAAAAGAAAAGAACTTACCACCGAAGGAGGATTAAATCTTGATAAAGATAGTTTTAGAATTAAGAAGATAATTTATTATCTTAAAAAAAAAAGAATACGTACCAGTTTGTTTATTGAACCTAGGATTCAAGACATCAGGAAGGCTAAAAATTTAGGCGCAGATTGCGTCGAATTGCATACAGGTAAATTTTGTAATTTATATAATTTAAACAAAAAATTTTTTAATGAATTTATCAAAATTAAAAAAGTTGCTCAATATGCAAATATAATTGGTTTAGAGGTGCATGCTGGCCATGGTTTAACCTATCAAACTGCCAAAATGATCAAAAAAATTAAAAATATTGAAGAATTAAATATTGGTCATTTTATAATTAGTGAAGCAATTTTCATTGGTCTAAAACAAGCTATTTTAAATTTTAAAAATGTTTTAAAATAATGGCTATTTTAGGAACAGGTATAGATATTGTCGAAAATTATAGACTTAAAGAAATATTACTAAAAAAAAAATCTAATTTTAAAAAAAGAATATTCACTATAAATGAGGTCCTCTATTGTGAAAAAAAATCAAATTCAATAAGTTGTTACGCTAAAAGATTTGCTGCAAAAGAAGCTTTTGCTAAAGCTTTAGGAATCGGCTTTAGAAAAAATATAAATTTTAAAGATATTGAGGTAGTAAATAATACTTATGGAAAACCATATATATCCATTAATAAAAAAATTGCTAATAAAATTAGGATTCTTTTTAAAGTAAAAAAATTTAATATATTGTTATCTATTTCTGATGAAAAAAAATACTCTATTGCTAGTGTTATAATTTCAAAATAATGAAAATAAATAAAAAATTTTTTTATGATAATTTAACAACAGTTTTTTATGCTTTAATTATTGCGATAATTATAAGATCTCTTTTATTCCAACCATTTTATATACCATCATCTTCCATGGAACCTACGTTATTGGTTGGTGATAGACTTTTTGTTTCTAAGTATACATATGGCTATAGCAAGCATTCATTTCCATTTAGCCCAAATTTCTCAAATAGTAGATTTTTTTTTAAAGAACCAGAACGAGGTGACGTTATCGTCTTTAAAACACCAGTTGACAACAGAACTGATTACATAAAAAGATTGATCGGATTGCCTGGGGATGAAATTCAATTTATTAATGGTGATTTATATTTGAATAATAATCAAGTAGTAAAGACAAAAAAAAATATTAAGGATTTAAAAATTTACTGTGGAAAAGAAATAATAAACGCTGTTGCATTCAATGAAAAACTACCAAATAAACGTTCATATACTGCCGTTTACAAAAAAGAAGATGGTTTCAAAAACTCAGATAAATATATTGTTCCAAAGAATCATTATTTTTTTTTGGGTGACAATAGAGATTGCTCAAAAGATAGCAGATATCTAAACTCTGTAGGCTATGTTAATAAATTAAATTTAGTAGGTAGGGCAAGAATTATTTTTTTTTCAACTAATAAAAATAAGGGAAACATTTTTCAGATATGGAAATGGTTTGAAATTATTAAATGGAATAGGTTTTTTAATATAATCAATTAATGATGCGGAATCAAAAAATATTGGAAAATAAAATAAACATTAAATTTAAAAATAAAAAATTATTATCTCTGTCATTAGTTCATAAAAGTTTTGATCTTTTGAGCAACAACGAAAAATTAGAATTTCTCGGAGATAGAGTTTTGGGGTTAGTTTTATCAAAAAAATTATTTAATTTATATCCATACGAATCTGAAGGTAGTCTGGATAAAAAATTTGCTTCACTAGTAAATCGCAAAACCTGTTCAAAAATTAGCAAAATACTGGAGTTAGAAAAATTTCTTATTTTAGGAAACGCCTATAAAAAAAATTTAAAGATAGAAGATAAAATATTAGCTGACGCATCTGAGGCTTTGATTGGTGCTATATATCTTGATTCTGGTTTTAAGATTGTAGAAAATTTTATTCTAAGATTTTGGAATGATGAAATTGAAAAAACTGTCAAAATAGAAATAGATCCTAAGACAAAACTGCAGGAATATTCACTTAAATATTTTAAAAAATTACCAACTTATAAAGTATTATCTTGTAGGGGTCCTCAACATAACCCATCTTACAGAGTTTCTGTGAAAATCCATGACTCAAATTTTTTTTATGGAATTGGAAATTCTAAAAAAATTGCAGAACATAATGCTGCAAGAAAAATTATTAAAAATTTAAAGATTAGGTAGATTATGCAGTGGAAAGACGAAGGTTATTTGTTATCAAAAAATAACTATTCTGAAAATTCAGTAATTATCGAAGTTTTCACATTAAATCACGGAAAATGTCCAGGAATAGTTTATGGAGGCACATCAAGGAAAATAAAAAACTATTTACAACTAGGAAATAAAATTCATGTAAACTTAAAAGCAAAAAATGAAAGCAAATTAGGTTATTTTAAAATTGAAATAATTGATCCAATAAGTCCATTTTTTTTTGATGATAACAAAAAAATAAATTGTTTGTTTTCATCGCTTAATCTTTTAAAAACAGTGCTCCCAGAGATGCTAAGTTATAATTCTATTTATGTTTTATTTTCTAATTTTTTAAATGAATTAAAGTTTAGCAATAATTGGATTGTTCATTACATCTTTTGGGAAATGAATCTTCTTAAAAAAATAGGTTTTGATATGAATCTCCCGTCTAATTATGTTACTAGATCTTATAATAAAAAAAAAATGATTACTGTAAATATAGATGATGAGAATATAAATGTTCCAAGTTTTATGGTTGATAAAAAATTTGACAACATTGACAGTAAATCAATTTATTATGCTTTAACATTTATTGGAAAGTTTCTTAAAAAAAACATTTTAATACCGAATAATTTAAATTATCCTATGTCTAGAATAAAATTAGAAAATTATTTCAGATAATGGAAGAGCATAAAAAAAGATCAATTCTAAAAACTCTTACTTGGCGTATCACCGCTTCTCTAGATACGTTTGTTATCGCCTGGGTAATTACTGGTGATTGGAAAATGGGGGGGTCTATTGCCGGTATTGAAGTGATTACAAAAATGTTTTTTTATTATTTTCATGAAAGAATTTGGAATAAAATTAAGTGGGGTAAGAAAAAATGGTGGTGGCTATCTTAACCTCTGGGCAATGTAGTCTGCAAAATATGTTACTATTGCACTAGCTCCCGCCCTTTTAAATGACATTAAGCTTTCTTCAATTGCGTTCTCAGATATTATTTTTTTCTTAATAGCATTTTTAATCAAACTATATTCTCCAGATACTTGATATGCGAATACGGGTATTTTGAAGGTATCACTAACTAATTTGATTATATCAAGATAAGGCATTCCTGGTTTAACCATAACAAAATCTGCACCTTCTTTAATATCAAGAGCAACTTCCCTCAAAGCTTCTTTTTGGTTAAAAAAGTTCATCTGATAATTTTTTTTATCACTTTTTAAGCTTTTTTTTGATCCTATGGCATCTCTAAATGGACCATAAAAATTTGATGCATATTTGATAGCATAAGATAATATTTGAACTAATTTAAAATTATTCTTATCCAAAGCTTTTCTTATTTTCCCTATCCTTCCATCCATCATGTCAGAAGGCGCAATAACATCACATCCCATTTCAGCTAACAATAATGCCTGTTTAACTAAAATTTCGACAGTTTCATCATTCTGAACATATCCTTTTTTTAATAAACCATCATGACCATGAGAGGTATAAGGATCCAAAGCTACATCACACATTATTCCAATATCGGATTTAAATTTTTTTTTAATAAGTTTTAAAGCTTTACATACTAGATTATTTTCATTTAATGCCTCCGATCCATTTTTGTCCTTCTTTACTATTTGAGTATGTGGAAATAGTGCTAAAAGAGGCAATTTAAGTTTAAGTGCTTTCTCAACAACTTTTTCTATTTTATCTACTGAATATCTATATACACCGGGCATAGTAGAAATTTGATTTTTTTGATTTTTACCATCAGTTAGGAATATTGGCCAAATTAAGTCGTTGGATAACAAACTATTTTCACTTACAAGACGTCTAGACCACTCAGTTTTTCTATTTCTTCTTAACCTTGTGTTAGGATACGATCCAATAAGTTTCATTTTTCTAATTACTAAATTATTATTTTATTATAATTAATGCGACAAAAATAATGTATATTATTATCTTTTATAAGGTATTTAACAAAGTACCACAATGTATTCAATGATAGAGAAGAAAATAGAGTTCTTTTGGTTGCTTGTGTTTTAAATTATTAATTTAACTAAGAATATTCACTTGAAAAAAATATTAATTGCATCCGATCATGCGGGCTTTAAGCTTAAAGAGATTATTAAAAAACACCTATCAAAGAAAAAATTAATGATTATTGATTTGGGTCCTTTTAATTTACTGAAGGTCGATTATCCCGATTACGCCCATAAATTATCTAAGAAAATTAATCTTAATAAAAAATTAACAGGTATTCTTGTTTGTGGATCAGGTATAGGAATGGAAATGACAGCAAACAGATATAAAAATGTAAGAGCTGCACTATGTTATAATCAAAAGTCAGCAAAATTAGCAAGATCACATAACAATGCCAATGTTATCACATTCGGCTCAAGATTGACAAAAAAAAATATTGTCCTTAAATGTATCAACATTTTTTTGAATACGAAATTTAAAGGTGGTCGTCATACAAAGAGAATTAATAAAATATAAATTATTATGACTAAATTGAATAAATATATGTCAAATAATTATCAAAATTTTTTTGATAAAAATTTGTCATTAGTTGATCCTGAACTATATAGTTCTATAAAACATGAATTAGAAAGACAACAGAATCATATTGAATTAATTGCTTCGGAAAATATTGTTTCAAAAGCTGTCTTGGATGCCCAGGGTTCAATCATGACAAACAAATATGCTGAAGGATATCCATCTAAAAGGTATTACGGCGGATGTGAATTTGTCGATAAAGCAGAAGATTTGGCTATAGAGAGAGTAAAAAAATTATTTAATTCCAAGTATGCAAACGTACAACCTCATTCTGGTGCTCAAGCCAATGGAGCTGTATACCTTGCCCTTTTAAATCCTGGAGACACAATACTTGGTATGAGTTTAAATTCTGGAGGTCATTTAACACATGGAGCTAAAGTTTCTCTTTCAGGTAAATGGTTAAATTCATTTCATTATGAAGTAGACAAAGAAAACGGATTGATTAACTACAATGAAGTTGAAATAATAGCAAAACAACACAAACCTAGATTGATTATTGCTGGTGGTAGTGCATATTCTAGAATAATTGACTTTAAGAAATTTCGTGAAATAGCAAACAAAGTGAACGCATATCTTATGGTGGATATGGCTCACTTTGCTGGACTAGTTGCTGGAAAAGTTTACCCAAATCCAATTGAACATGCTGATATTGTTACATCAACAACGCACAAAGTATTAAGAGGTGGAAGAGGTGGAATTATTTTAACCAATAGAGAAGACTTGATTAAAAAAATTAATTCTGCTGTTTTTCCAGGCTATCAAGGTGGCCCCTTAATGCACATTATTGCAGCAAAGGCTGTTTGTTTTCAAGAAGCTCTACAAGACAATTTTAAGATTTACATTAAGTCAGTTATTGAGAATGCAAAAATTTTATCAGAAACGTTAAAAAACAATGGCTTTAAAATATTTTCTGGAGGCACAGATACACACCTAATGTTAGTTGATTTAAGACCATATAATGTTACTGGAAAGGATGCCGAATCAAGTTTGGAAAGAGCAAATATAACATGTAACAAAAATGGAATTCCTTTTGACACAAAAAAAATGACAATTACATCTGGAATAAGATTGGGTACGCAAGCGGCTACAACAAGAGGTTTTGGTGTAAATGAGTTCAGGAAGGTGGGGGAGTTAATAACAAAAGTTATAGTGGGTTTGTCAAAAGGCCCTGGTGATAATAGAAAAATTGAAAATCAAGTAAAAGAAGAAGTAATCAAACTTTGTTCTTTGTTTCCTATTTATAATCATTTAAAAGATGACTAGTTATGCTTTGTCCATTTTGTAAAACTGGCGATACATCAGTAGTTGACTCAAGACCTACCGAAGATGGTGCGGCAATAAGAAGGCGAAGAACATGCGGTTGTGGTGAGAGATTTACAACATTCGAAAGAATTCAATATAGAGAATTAACGGTCGTAAAAAAAAATGGAAGAAAATCTATTTTTGATAGAGATAAATTATCAAAGTCAATATATATTGCTCTTAAAAAAAGACCCCTAGACACTGATACTGTTGAGAAATTTATATCAAAGATATCAAGAAATTTAGAAGAAATGGGTCAAAGCGAAATAGCATCGAACATTATAGGAAAAATAGTTATGGATGGTCTTAAAGATCTTGATCCTATTGCATATGTTAGGTTCGCCTCAGTCTACAGAAATTTTAGGGAAGTAAAAGATTTCGAGCAATTTGTGGACAAGTTGGATGTTTCTAAGAAAACACAAAAATAATACAAAACATAAATATTTTATGAAACTTGCTTATAATCAAGCAAGTAAGATATTAGGAAATACAGGCAGTAACCCTGCTGTTGGCTGTGTAATTGTAAAGAATAATGAATTAATTAGTTTGGCGCATACTAATTTTAATGGTCGGCCACATGCAGAAAGAATAGCTTTATCAAATAAAAAAACTAATTTCAAAGATTCATTGCTATATTCAACTCTTGAACCTTGCGGTCATTATGGAAAAACATCACCATGTATTGATATTATTAAAAAACAAAATATCAAGAGGGTATATTTTTCCAAATTTGACCCCGATAGGAGAAGTTTTAAAAAAGCAAAAAAAAAATTAAGCAAATATAATATTAAAACGTTTGAAAACATACATAAATATACAGGAGATAGTTTCTATAGGGATTTTGATATCAGGAAAAGGACTAGCAATATTTTTATTTCATCAAAATTAGCCACCTCAAAAGATTTATTTATTTCCGATAAGTATAACAAATGGATAACAAATATTTATTCAAGAGCCAGGGTACATTTATTACGTGCAAATCATGATTCTATTTTAACTACTTCAAAAACTATTTTGAAAGATGATCCAACATTAAATTGTCGTATTAATGGATTACAAAAGTACTCACCAAAAAGATTTGTCATTGATAAAAACCTAAGCATACCTATGACATCAAAAATAATTAGAACAGCTAACAAAATATCAACTTATGTTTTTTACAATTTAATCGATAAAAATAAATTAAAAAAATTGAGTCAAGTTAAGGTTAAAACAATAAGAATCGATCTAAAGAATAAACATTTAGATTTTAATAAAATCATCCTTTTTTTAAGAAAAAAAGGTTTTTATAGAGTCTTTGTGGAAGCAGGAATTGAATTTAACAATTTTTTACTTGATAATTATTATATAAATGATTTTTATCATTTTTACTCTGATCAATTATTAGAAAACAGGGGTTTCCATAATGCAAAATTTTTTTTTAACAAGATGAACAAGATAAAACGAAACAAAAGAGAAATTGAAATCAATTTATTTCAAGATAAATTGTTAAAATATTCATTAAAATAATGTTTACTGGTATAATAAAAAAAAGAGGAATTGTTAAAAAAATTACATCTAATAAAAAAGAAATTAAGATAGGAGTAAAAAGCAGTTTAAAATTAACAAATAAAAATTTGGGATCGTCGATTAATTGCTCTGGTGTTTGTTTGACTCTCGAAAAAATTCACAAAGGACTATATTATTTTCATCTAAGTAGAGAAACTCTAAGAGTTACCAATTTTAGAAACATCAAATTAAATCAAATTATAAATCTAGAAAAATCTCTTAAGTTTGGAAATGAAATTTCAGGACATTTTGTTCAGGGGCATGTTGATACAATTTCAAAACTTAAAAAAAAGTGTATATATGGAAAATCTTGGTACTTATATTTTTCAATAAATAAAAGTCTTAAAAAATTTTTAAATTCTAAAAGCTCTGTTGCAATAAATGGAGTCTCGTTAACGATTGCGAAAGTATTCGCAAATAGTTTTTTGGTTGTGGTAATCCCTCACACATTAAAGTTGACAAATTTAAAAAATATTAAAAATAACGATATTGTAAATATAGAAATTGATATCATTGCGAAATATATAAAAAATTTAAAAAAATAAATATGTTTAAATCAATTATCAAAATCATAAAGGACGCAAAAAAAGGAAAAATGTTCATTTTGGTTGATGACGAAAATAGAGAAAATGAAGGTGACTTAGTAATTCCTGCTAATAAAGTAAAACATAAAGATATAACTTTTATGGCAAAGCATGGAAGAGGCCTTATTTGTCTAGCTCTAGACTCAAAACAAGTTAAAAAATTGAATCTTCAACTTATGTCATCAACTAATCAATCTAGATCACAAACAGCGTTTACTGTATCAATAGATGCTACAAAAAATATTACCACAGGTATTTCTGCACACGATAGGGCTTATACGATAAAATCGGCTATAAAAAAAAATGCATCTAAAAAAGATGTTGTAACACCTGGACATATTTTTCCCTTAATATCTAAAGACGGAGGTGTTTTAGTTAGAGCTGGTCATACCGAAGCTTCGGTAGATATATCGAGGTTGTCGAAAAATTCACCTTCAGCCGTTATTTGCGAAATTATGAATGATGATGGAACAATGGCTAAAGGGAAACAGTTAGTGAATTTTGCAAAAAAACACAAATTGAGTCTTGGAAAAATTGACGATCTTATATCCTTTCGATTAAATCAAGAAAAATTAATAAATTTCAAAAAATCTTCAAATATATTAATTAACAAACAAACTTATAAAATTAAGATTTTTGAAAATATACTTGATGGCTCAGAACATTTTGCACTAATTAAGGGCAATATAATTAAAAATAAAAATCCACGAGTGAGAGTTATTTCATCAAATATAGTAAAAAATTATTTAATGGGTGATAAATTTCCAAATTTATTTAATCAAACTATTAACTATTTCAAGAAATATAAAGACTGTGTATTAATATTTATAAGACATACAAATCTTAAATCTGTTTCGGAAACCCTAAAGGGATATAAGGATAAAAAATTTTATAGCAAAGATAATGATAAACTTATTAGAAATTCTGGTATTGGTTCACAAATTATAAAGGCTTTAAATATCAAAAAAATGATATTGGTTACTAGATCTAAAAAGAAGGTTATAGGATTAGAAGGTTACGGTATAAAAATTACAAAGCAGGAGATAATAAAATGAAAAAATATAAGGTATTAATAGTTACAGCAAATTATTATCCCGAGATATCAGAGAAATTAAGAAAAGGTGCTAAAAAAGTTAAAAAAGCCCACACAGATCATGAAGAAATTATAGTTCCTGGCATTTTTGAAATACCAGTTACAATATCAAAAAATATAGACTCTTACGATGGTTTCATTGCACTGGGTTGCGTCATAAAAGGCAAAACTCCCCATTTTAAATTAATTTCTAAAGCCGTAACAAACGCAATAATGAACTTATCAATTACTTATAAAAAACCTATTGGAAATGGAATACTTACCTGTCTGAACAAAAAACAAGCTTTGAAAAGATTAGAGAAGGGTGCGGAAGCATCAAAAGCCATTGAACAGATTTTTATTAATGAGTCTAAGCTTAAATCAAATAAAAGCTGAAAAAAATGAAAAAAAATGAAGTTCTCAGGAATCCTAGAGTTATTGTTATTCAAAAATTGTACACACAAGAATTAAATAAAAAATCCGAATTAACCTTTCCTAAACATAGGTACAAAAAGTTTATAAAGGATGTTGTGCTAGGTACTTTAGAAAGAAGAGAAGTAATAGAAGAAACTATACAACAGCATCTTAGTAAAGATTTAAATGAAAAACGAACGGAAAAATTATTAATTATTTTGTTACACGCTGCTATATTTGAGTTTTTATATCGCTCACAGACTTCACCAAATATTATAATTAACGAATATTTAAACACTTCTGATTTTTTTTTAGAAGAAAGTCAAAAAAAATACTTAAATGCAATATTAGATAAGATATCAAAAAAGATAAGATCATAAGTGAACGAGTTTTCAGTTATAAAAAAATATTTTTCAAATTTGTCAAAAAATAACAGAGGATCCTTTGATTTATCTGATGATATATTTTTTGACTACAAAAAAAAAATGGGCATATCTATTGATAGCTATGTTGAGGGAACGCATTTTTTAAATTTTAAAAATCCCAATCTTGTAATTAAAAAAGCTTTAAGGGGAGCTATCTCTGATTTAATTTGCAAAGGAATAACCCCCAAATATTATTTTATGAGTTGTTCGGGAAACAAAAAACATCTAACCCAAGCCAATCTTGCTAAAATTCAATTAGCTTTAAAAGAAGAACAAAAAAAATATAATGTCTTTTTGGCTGGCGGAGATACATCTCATTCAAATAGATTGTCAATAACTCTTTCCGTAGTTGGATATTCAAAAAAAAATCCAGTTTTGAGAAGTGGAGCAAAAGTAAATGATGACATTTATATAACAAATACAATTGGAGATGCATTTCTTGGGTTAAAACTTTTAAAAGGTAAAATTAAACTCAGTAAAAAGAATAGTGATTATTTTGTAAGGAGATTCTATCTTCCAATTTTACCAATAAAATTTTCAAAAAAAATTCACCTTTTCGCGAATTCTGCCATAGATATATCTGATGGTTTTTTTCAGGACTTACAGCATATATTATCCAGATCTAATTTGTCATCTATAATATTCAAGAATAAAATTCCTATATCTAGTTATTTAAATTCTTATCTTATTAGAACAAAAAAAAATAAATTAAATTTTATCTCTAATGGTGATGACTACCAAATTTTGTTTACTGCAAATAAAAAAATGAGAAATCTAATAAAAAAAATATCCAAATCTACTTCTACAAAGGTTTCAATAGTAGGGATTGTTAAAAACAAGTCTATATCCAAGAATACAAAATCAACAGAGAAAAAATTTAAATTTCCTAAAAAACTAGGCTATATACATAATTTTTAGTTAATATTATCGTTGCCTTTGGTTTTGTTATTTGTAATGTTCCGACTTTTAATTTTTGATTATTTTTTTTTAAAGAGTTAGATTATGGACAATTTATCACCAGATTTTATTTTACTACTTATAATACTAAGTGGTTTTCTTGCACTTCTTTATGGATATATAACGCGAAAACAAATACTGAACTCTAAATCGGGCAGCAAAAAAATGAAAGAAGTGGCTGAAGCAATTCAAATTGGAGCAAGGGCTTATTTAAATAGACAATATAAAACAATTTCCATAGTTGGATTGATTGTCTTAATTATCATTACTTTTGCTTTTAGTATTTTGGTTGGAATTGGTTATTTAATTGGAGCAACTTTATCTGGAATAGCTGGTTATGTTGGAATGTTGGTATCAGTTCAAGCAAATGTCAGAACGGCGGAAGCCTCGAAGAAAGGTTTATCACAGGGCCTATCTATTGCCTTCAAGTCAGGAGCTATTACAGGTTTGTTAGTAGCTGGATTGGCATTATTGTCAATTTCTATTTATTACTACATTTTATTATTGTTTGCTGTTGAAGAAAGAGAATTAATTAATGCATTGATTGCATTAGGATTTGGTGCATCTTTAATTTCAATTTTTGCAAGATTAGGTGGCGGTATTTTTACAAAAGGCGCAGATGTAGGAGCAGATCTAGTAGGTAAAATAGAAGCGGGCATTCCAGAAGATGATCCTAGAAATCCAGCGGTCATTGCTGATAACGTTGGAGATAATGTTGGAGATTGCGCAGGGATGGCTGCCGATTTATTCGAGACCTATGCAGTTACTATAGTTGCTACAATGGTTTTATCTTCAATTTTCTTTCATGATAATTTAAACATGATGATTTACCCGTTATCTATAGGTGGTGGATGTATATTGACTACAATTCTTGGTACTTTTTTTGTCAAATTAGGAAAAAGCAAAAATATTATGAACGCACTTTACAAAGGATTTATCGCCACAGCGGTATCGTCATTATTAATTCTTTATCCAATTACTGATTATATAATTGGTCTAAATACAGAATATTTTATTGAAGATAAAATTTTTACTGGGACCGGTTTGTACGTGTGTGGAGTTATTGGTTTGATTATAACTGGCTTAATCATATATGTAACAGAATACTATACAGGTACGAATTTCAGACCTGTTCAAAGTATTGCCTCTTCGTCAACCACTGGTCATGGCACCAATGTTATCCAGGGACTAGCAGTGTCAATGGAAGCTGCTGCTTTACCAGCATTAATTATCGTAGCTGGCATACTGATTACAAATTATATTGCGGGCCTTTTTGGCATAGCAATCGCGGTTACATCAATGCTTGCTCTAGCAGGTATGGTTGTTGCCTTAGATGCTTACGGTCCAGTGACTGATAACGCAGGTGGGATAGCACAAATGTCCAATTTACCCAAGAAAACTAGAAAAACTACTGATGCATTAGACGCCGTTGGAAATACAACTAAAGCAGTAACCAAAGGTTATGCTATAGGATCAGCTGGCTTGGGAGCTTTAGTATTGTTTGCAGCTTATACAGAAGATATTAAATATTTCTCTACAATTCAAGGATCCACTCTTGAAAATATTAATGTAAATTTTGAACTGTCAAACCCTTTTGTAGTTATAGGTTTATTAGTAGGTGGCATGCTACCTTATTTATTTGGTTCCATGGGAATGCAAGCTGTTGGAAGAGCAGGGGGAGCTGTTGTAATTGAAGTTAGAAGGCAATTTAAAAAAATTCCCGGCATTATGAAAAGAAAGTCTAAACCAGATTATGGAAGACTCGTAGATCTTTTAACTAAAGCTGCAATAAAAGAAATGATTGTGCCATCTCTCCTACCTGTGCTGTCGCCAATAATTCTCTATTTTGTAATATTATCAATCGCTGGTATTGAGGCAGCTTTGTCCGCTGTAGGTGCCATGTTACTTGGGGTAATTATTACAGGGTTGTTTGTAGCTATTTCAATGACTGCAGGCGGTGGAGCTTGGGATAATGCCAAAAAGTATATTGAAGATGGAAATTATGGTGGAAAAGGTTCAGATGCTCACAAAGCCGCAATAACAGGAGATACAGTTGGAGATCCATATAAAGATACCGCTGGGCCAGCTATAAATCCAATGATTAAAATAACAAATATTGTAGCTCTTTTATTATTAGCCGTTATTGCAAGTTAATCTTTCTTTCTATTCACGGGCTTATTAATTTTTTGTCTTAAACTAGATAAAAAACTATAAACAAAGTTTTTTTCTCGCGTAATTGTACCAGTAATATTTTTTGTGAAATTGATTTTATTTATTTGGTTTTTATTATAAAAATCTTTTTTTATTAAAATTCCATATTCATTAAATTCCAAAGCCAAAACATTATTTTTACTTGTTATATTTTGTCCAAATTTCAATAATTTACCCCTAGTTCTAGTTCTTTCAATATAAATCCAAATGGAATTATCAAAAACGGCAACCGTAGATGGATGGCCAAGAATTTTTTTAACGTCATTTTTATTACTTTTTTTAGTAATTAGGCTTTTTTGTTTTGTATCTAAAAAGGGAACTCCATGAGTATTAATAACTGGATTTCGATGACAATTTGATAATAATAAAAAAATTAAAATAATAATAATCTTATGCATTTTTTTGAATCTAAAAAAAAAAATATACTTCCTTTATATAATAAAATTGTTTTTTTAACTAGAGAAAGTTTTTTTTACAAAGATTTTAAATTAAATGATTCTTTTTCAAATAGAATTTATCTTATTTTTTTTCATCTTAGTTTTATCCTGATTATTCTTAAAAATAAGAAAAGTAAAAAAAATGATCAACAAGATATATTTGATTTTTTCTTTAAGCAAATTGAATTAAACTGCAGAGAATTGGGTTATGGCGACGTTACTGTAAATAAAAAAATGAAAAGTTTAATAAAACTATTTTATGAAATTCTAATACAGTGTGAAAATTGGAAACAATTGCAAATTGGTAAGAAAAATAACTTATTATTAAATTTTTTTTCGAATAACTATGACAATAAAATTTTAACTAATAAATTAGCAAATTATTTCGATAAATTTGCATTATTTATTGAAGATATATCTTTAAATTCAATAACAAAAGGTGTATTCAATTTTGTTTATAAGGAATAAATAATCATGGCTGTACCTAAACGAAAAACATCTAAATCAAGAAGAAATAAAAGAAGATCTCATATTAAATTTGCATCCAAAAATATTATTGAGGACAAAAAATCAGGTGAATATAGATTGCCACATCATGTAGATTTGAAAACTGGATTTTATAAAGGTAGACAGGTTTTTGAACCAAAAGATTGATTCAGCAAATATAATGAACGATAAGATTATAATTGCAGTTGATGCAATGGGAGGTGAAAATTCCCCCAAAAAGATAGTTGACGGAATTGAATTATCTTTAAAAGAAAGTAATGAAAATTTTTTCAAACTTTACGGTAATAAAGATAAATTAAATTTTCTAGTAAATGAAAAACCTGAAATCAAAAATTATTGCGAAATTATTCATTGCGATGATCATATTGAGGATGATGAAAGTCCTCTTAGCGCGGCCAAAAAAAGTAAAAGCACTAGTATGTGGCAATCTATCGAATCACAAAATAAAGGTAAATCGCAAATTACATTGTCAGCTGGAAATACAGGCGCACTATTAATACTATCTAGGTTAATATTGAGCATGATTAATGGAATTGAAAAACCTGCTCTTGCTGGTCTTTGGCCAAATAAGATAGGTATGAATGTTGTCTTAGACTTGGGAGCCAATATTGAGTGTAACGATAAAGATTTAATCGATTTTAGTTCTATGGGGGCCGCTTTATATAAATCGCTATACCCTGTAGATAATCCAAAAATTGCTTTATTAAATGTTGGACTGGAAGAAATAAAAGGACACGAGGAAATTAAGAAAGCCTATCAACATCTTAAAGAATGGACTAAAAAAAATTTTGAATTTCGTGGTTATATCGAAGGAAATCATATTATGGATGGTAACGTTAACGTTATTGTTACCGATGGTTTTACCGGCAATATCGCTTTGAAAACAGCTGAAGGAACGGCAAACTTTATTACAAAATATTTAAAAGAGAACTTAAGCAAAGGTTTATTAAATAAAATTTCCCTCTTATTTTCGTACAATGTTTTAAAAAGATTTAAAGAACAATTAGATCCAAGAAAATATAATGGAGCTATTTTATTGGGATTGAGTGGACCGGTTGTAAAAAGTCATGGCTCAACTGATAGCAGAGGTCTAGCTAACTCTATTAAAATGTGTAATAAAATAGTTAAAGGAAAATTAATTGAGAAAATTAAAAAATATTTAATTGCTTAAATATTATAATATTACCATTTATGCCTAAAAAAAATTTAAATAGAAAAGTATTAGCAAATATAATTCATCAAAATATTGGTTTTTCAAAAATTATTTCTGAAAACATAGTAAATGATATTTTTTACATAATAACATCGGCTTTTAAGGAAAACGAAAAAGTTAAAATAACATCATTTGGAACTTTTCAAAAAAGAAGAAAAAATGAACGAATAGGTCGCAATCCAAAAACCAAAGAAAAAAAAATTATATCAGCAAGAAAAATTATTACATTTAAGGCTTCTAAATTGTTTAAAGATAGAATAAATCAAGAAAGTTAATTCATGGAAAAAGAGTCAGGAGCATACAAAACTATCGGCGAAGTTGCTAAAATAGTCGGATTAATTAATAAAAAAAAGGGAACTTTGTCTACTCATACAATCAGGTTTTGGGAAAAGGAATTTCGTCAAATTAAACCAAAAATTTTATCTGGCAAAAGAAGGTATTATAGCAATAAGGAAATTCATATAATCAAATTAATCAAGTTCCTTTTAAAAGAGAAGGGAATGACAATTAAGGGGGTTAAAGCAATGTTAAATAATCCTGAATCATTGACACTTGACGATACAACCAAATATAGTGTAACAAACCAATCTTTTAAGAAAGAAAAAATTAAAGACAAGATAAAAAAAATATCCAAAATTATAAACGAACTTAAAGAATTGAAAAATGGCTAAAAAGTCTTCCGTAAAAGTTAGGTTAGTTCCAGAATCGAAACCAAATAGTCCCTATTTTTATTATGTTAAAAAACCGTCTATGGGTGATAAAGCAAAAATTAAATTAAAAGTTAAAAAATATAACCCAGCTACACGTAAACATGAAATTTTTATTGAGAAAAAATTACCCCCACATAGCAAATAATTACTTTTTCTTAAAGTTTCTTTTCTCAAAATCAATATAAGTCCGTATTATATTTTTCCAAATTTTTTTAGTTATTTTTGGATCTATTTTTCTTGAAATAGATTTCTTTTTTATTAACGTTAAAACTTCTTTAATTCTTGTTTTATCAATTATCTGATTTTTATATCTTTTTTGTTTTAATACTCCAGTTACCAAATTTGTTCTGATTTTTATTAAGTTCAATAATTTGTCGTCTAACTTATCTATTTTTTGTCTTATTAATTTTAATTTAAAATTCTTCATTTAATGATTAAATTATATTTATTTATATTTATAAATATATAATCTTTAAAAATGGATTTAAATAAAAATCAAAATAATAAATTTATTTCGCTTTGGTTATTATTAATAACTTTTTTGGTAGCACTAATAATTATTGTTGGAGGTCTAACTAGGCTTACAGATTCTGGTTTATCAATAACCAAATGGGATTTGTTTACAGGTATTTTTCCCCCCATTTCACTGGATGATTGGGAAAAATCTTTCTCTCTTTATAAAAAAATACCGGAATATAAATTAATAAACTCATCGATGACCCTGGATCAATTTAAAATTATTTATTGGTGGGAATATGCACATAGATTGTTGGGTAGAGCAATTGTGCTTCTTTTTATACTACCTCTTATTTATTTAACATTTAAAAGAAAGTTATCAAAAAAAAACATTTTTTCATTTTACTTTATTTTATTCCTTATGTTGTTCCAAGGTTTTGTTGGTTGGTATATGGTTAAAAGTGGTTTGGTTGATAGGACTGACGTTAGTCAATATCGTTTGTCCTTACATTTGACACTTGCAATTATTATTTTCTGCATATTGTTTTGGAATTTTCTAAAAAATGTAAGCCAAAGTAATTTTGAATCAAAAATAAAAATATCTTTTTATTTGCCAATAATTTTTCTGATTATTTTGATTTTACAAATTTCATTAGGGGCGTTTGTTTCTGGCTTGGATGCTGGTCAAATATATCAAAGCTGGCCACTGATGAATCAGAGTTATTTTCCAGACGATTCAATGTTTACTGATTTATTTTCTTTAAAAGTTTTTGAAACACCTTCTCTTGCGCAATTTATTCACAGAAATGTAGCTTATATTATGTTGGTGTTTTTTTTAGTTATTTTATTCATTGTATTTAAAAATGATGATCTCACTTATCTAAGAAAATCAACCATTTTAGTTTTTTTATTTTTATTGTTACAATTTTTTTTAGGAATTTTAACAATTATTTTTGGTGCTCAAATATTCTTCGCATCCATGCACCAGCTATGTTCTATTGTTTTGCTTGCCGCTACTTTAATTTTAGTTTTTAAAAATTCTAGAATTAATTAACAGTCTTTAATTTACGTTTTGAGAAGCATCCAAAGCTTGTTTCAAGTCAGCAATAATATCGTCTGGATGTTCAATTCCAACTGATAATCTTACATAACCTGGTGTCACTCCAGCAGCTAACAATTCTCCCTCCGTCAGCTGACTGTGTGTTGTCGTGGCCGGATGAATAGCCAAACTTCTAGCATCTCCAATATTTGCAACATGATAATGAAGCTTAAGTGAGTCTATAAACTTTTTACCTGCTTCAACTCCACCTTTTATTTCTATTCCAACAAGAGCACCATTTCCCCCTTTGAAATATTTTTTGGCTCTATTTGCTACTTCCCCCTTATAAAGAGTTGGATAAATAATCTTTTCTACATTTTTGTTTGTTTGTAAAAAATCAACAACTTTTTCAGCGTTAGAACAATGTTGTTTAAACCTTAGTGGTAAAGTTTCCAAACCCTGTATATGTTGAAAAGCATTATCGGGTGACAAACACGAACCTAAATCTCGAAGTAATACAACTCTTGCTCTCACAGCAAAGGCTACATTTGCCCCTGTCAATTCTGGAACAACCTTGCCCCACACAGCGCCACCATAACTTGGGTCTGGTTCATTAAATAAAGGTTGTCTTTTTGGATCTGCCGTCCAGTCAAAGTTTCCTCCATCAACTAAGATTCCCCCTATCACGGTGCCGTGACCTCCTATATATTTTGTTAACGAATGTACAATTACTGCAGCTCCATGTTCAAATGGCTTGCAAATGATAGGCGAAGCGGTGTTATCCATTATTAAAGGCACGTTATATTTTCTTCCAATATCTGAAACTTCCTTGACAGGGAAGGGTCTCAAATATGGATTGGGTAATGTTTCAGCATAAATAGCTCTTGTTTTATCATCAATAAGTTTTTCAAAATTTTTTGGATCTATAGGATCGGCATATCTTACTTCTATCCCTTGTTTTTTTAATGTGTGGGTAAATAAATTTACAGTTCCACCGTAAAGATCTGTTGAACTAATAACGTTATCGCCTGCTTGAGCAACATTTAACAAAGAAAATGCTGAAGCTGCTTGACCAGAGCTTACTGCTAAAGCTGCCAAACCTCCTTCCAGTGCAGCAACTCTTTTTTCCAATGCATCACAGGTAGGATTCATGATCCGTGTATAAATGTTTCCAAACTCTTTCAAGGCAAAAAGATTAGCAGCTGTATCTGTATCTTTAAATTGATAAGAAGTAGTACGATATATTGGCACAGCCACCGCTGTGGTAGCTGGATCACTTCTGTACTCACCTCCGTGAAGAGCAATTGTTTCTGGATTTTTTATATCTTTGGTCATTTTTTCTCCTTTTTTAATGATTTATATTAAAAATTTGACTTTATCCACAAATATAAGTAATTAAGCCCAATTCTATGACAAAATTTATTAAAGCTAAAGATGTTAAAAATGAATGGATATTGGTCGATGCTACTAAAGCAATAGTTGGCAGACTAGCTGTATTTATATCAAAAACCATAAGGGGAAAAAATAAGTCTAAATTCACTCCTCATATGGACCATGGTGATTTTGTAATAGTTAAAAATATAGAAAAAATTAAATTTACAGGAAATAAATTTAAAAATAAAAAATATTTTAAACATACGGGTTATCCTGGAGGAATTAAAGAAACAACCCCTGAAAAATTAAGCGCAAAGAAGCCTGAAGAAATATTGAAATTAGCTGTTAAAAGAATGTTGCCCGGTGGACCTCTTGCAAAAAAACAAATGTCTAAATTAAAAATTTATAGAGGGAACAAGCATCCTCACGAATCACAAAATCCTAAGGAAATATCCCTAGTTCAGATGAATAAAAAAAATTTACTTAGAAAATAATAATGGAAAGTAATATAAATCTAGAAAATAAAATCCCAAAAAAAATTAAGCTAGACTTTAAAGAGAGTAAGTATGCAACTGGTCGCAGAAAAAAATCTGTAGCTAGAATTTGGATAAAAAAAGGTACTGGAAAAATTTATGTAAATGGCAAAAATATGCCTGATTATTTTACAAGATCTAATCATCAAACGCTGGTTTCTCGACCCCTTGAAGTAGTAAAAAGATCTGCTGATTTTGATGTTAGGTGCCTAGTTAAAGGTGGGGGCCTATCCGGACAAGCGGGAGCAATAATTCATGGTATTTCTAGAGCTTTGTTAAAATATGAACCAGAATTAAAATCTGATCTCAAAAAAAAAAAACTTACCACAAGAGATTCAAGGTCTGTGGAAAGAAAAAAATACGGTCATAAAAAAGCTAGGCGAAGTTTTCAGTTTTCTAAAAGGTAGTTATATTTATATTACCACCTATTTAATTTTACTGCTATATTCGAAAGATGAGCAAATATATAAATGTATCTGTTGTTGGCGCAACAGGGTACATAGGCTTAGAACTTATTAAACTTCTTGTAAGACATCCAAAGGTTAGAGTAAAAAATATTTGTGCACAAAGCTCTATTGGTAAGTCAATGTATAAATTTGACTCTTCGTTAAAAAAAAAATCATTACCTAAAATTACTAATTTAGCTAGCATAAATTTTGAAAATATAGATATATTATTTACTGCACTCCCAAATGGTGAAGCACAAAAAATTTCTAAAAAATTAACTTCAAAAAATAAATTAATTGATTTATCTGCAGATTTTAGATTGGAAAGTTCCAAGAACTATAAAAAATGGTACAATACAACTCACAAATCTAAAAATTTAATTAAACATTCCATTTATTCTATTCCAGAATTGATAGATATAAAATTAGACAAATTTAAAATTATAGCTTGCCCGGGTTGCTATCCTACTTCAATCCAGCTTCCTTTAGTTCCTATTGTTAAAAAAGGACTTATAAATACCAATGGTATAATAATAGATTCGAAATCTGGCTATTCAGGAGCTGGTAAAAATTTATTTAAAAAATTTAAATTCAAAAATATTTATGAGTCGGTCTCAGCTTATGGGATTTCTTCACATAGACATTTAGCTGAAATCGACCAACAGTTAAAAAAAATATCTAAAAATAAAATTGAGGTTCAGTTTACACCCCATTTATCACCCATGTTTAGAGGTATTCTTTCTACTATTTATGTAAATTTGAATAAAAATATAACTGCAAGAAGAATTTATAAATGTTTAAAAAAATACTATAAAAATAAACATTTTATAAAATTTGCAAAATTTAATACTCCCATTGGAACCGGAGATGTAATGGATACCAATTTTTGTAAAATATCTGTCTGCAATGGTAGAATAAAGAATAAAGCAATAATTTTGAGTGCAATTGATAATTTAATAAAGGGTGGTTCGGGGCAAGCAATACAAAATATGAATTTATTGTACGGATTTAACGAACAGATGGGTTTTAAATGAAAAATTATTTCATAATTTTTATTTTTATTTTTATTATTAATTGTTCAATTAATGAAAAGGGACTCAATGTTACTGGCAACAATATATCGCATAATGAAATAAATTCCTCTAAAGAATATTCTTTCGAAGAATATGTAAATTTGTTAATAGATAATAATAAATCTAAAAACTATCCAGATATAAACAATATTCCGGATTAAATATTATGAAAAAAAAAATTAATATAGCTGTAGTTGGCTTAGGAAATATTGGAAGTTATTTTTGCAATGAAATTGTTAAGAAAAAAAAAGATATTTTACTTAAAACAGGAAAAGATTTAAATTTATTATATGTTTCAGCAAAAAATAAAAATAAAAAAAGACCATTTAAATTCAAAAACAAGCAATGGATTCATAAATCCTTAAATATTACAAATAATCCCAAGGTGGATATTGTTGTTGAGTTAATTGGTGGATCAGATGGTTTGGCAAAAAAAATTGTTATTTCTGCCCTGAAGAACAAAAAACACGTAATTACTGCTAACAAAGCATTGATATCAAAACATGGAAATTATATTTCATATTTGGCTGAGAAAAATAAAGTTAATTTCGAATATGAGGCCTCTGTTGCGTCAGGAATTCCAATAATTAGATGTATTAAAGAAGGGTTAATTTCAAACAAAATATTTAAATTAGTAGGAATTTTAAACGGCACTTCAAATTATATTTTATCCAGGATGGAACAAACTGGAAAAAATTTTAATGAGATATTAAAAGAGGCAAAAAAATTTGGATACGCTGAGAGTAATCCAAAATCTGATTTAAATGGTGATGATGTAGGTTCTAAGATTAGAATACTGTCTTCTTTATGTTTTCATACACTAATCTCAAGAAATAATATTTTAATTGATGGAATTTATAACATTGAAAATAAAGATATCATCAATGCAAAAAAATTAGGTTATAGAATAAAATTATTGGGTATTACAGAAATGATAAATAAAAATATTTTTGAAAGAGTCCATCCTTCTTTAGTTGATATTAATTCTTATATTGGAAATATAAATGGTGTATTTAATGCTTCGATAATCAATAGTTCTCCAGTTGGACAAACCATTATGCAAGGCAAGGGTGCTGGTCCAGGTCCTACTTCTTCAGCTTTAATGTCAGATTTATATTCTATATTGAGAGGAAATATAAAATATCCTTTTATCTCTCCATATAAATTACGCAAAAAAATCAAACAATTTAATTACTCTAATTATTCTTATTCCTGTTATTTAAGATTTGAAGTTAAAGATAAGCCGGGCGTTTTATCGAGCATTACTAAAAATTTAGGTGAAAACATGATTTCAATAGAAAAGTTAATGCAAATTCCAGATAAAAATAAACGTACAGCCTCAATCAATATAATAACTCATAAAACTGTAGAAAAAAGAGTAGCTAAATGTTTGCGTAAATTAAAGAAAAATAAACATATAATTAGTTCGCCAACTTTCATAAGAGTTGGGGATATCAATGGTAATTGATAAAAAATATTTAGATCCATTTATACTTGCTACGGAAAGAGCTGCCTATGGCGCATCCTTATTTAAAGGCAAGGGAGATAAAATTGCCGCTGATCAATCTGCTGTGGATGAAATGAGAAGTCAGTTAAACAAAATTAATATGAAGGGCTGTATAGTAATTGGAGAAGGTGAATTGGATGAAGCTCCAATGCTATATATAGGGGAGGAAGTTGGTAATAAATCTGGTGAAGAACTAGACATTGCCGTGGATCCTTTGGAAGGTACTAATTTCGCAGCTAAAAATTTGCCAAATGCATTATCGGTTCTTGCTGTTGCAAAAAAAGGCAATTTGCTTCATGCCCCAGATATCTACATGGAAAAGATAGCTATTGGAGCTGGTTTTCCTGATAATTTGGTTGATCTTGATTTTGATGTGCAGAAAAACATTGAAAGATTGGCAGATGCTAAAAGAATTTCTCCTAACAAAATAACGGCCTGCATACTTAAACGCCCAAGACATGATCAAATTGTTAATTCTTTAAATTCATTGGGTGTTAAAATTAATTTTATTACTGATGGTGATGTCTCAGGAGTTATTTCAGTTGCAGATCCAAAATCAAATATAGATATATATTTTGGAATAGGCGGAGGGCCCGAAGGTGTTCTTGCTGCAGCTGCCCTAAGTTGCCTAGATTGTCAAATGCAAGTGAGACTATCATTCCAAAATGAAAATGAAAAAAATAGATGTAGAGATATGGGTATTAAAGATCTAAATCAAAAATATAATA
>Ga0187827_10001372_pt1 | contig 35947 bp, 30 predicted proteins | sample ETNtaG_39_FD_167969 | JGI IMG/M metagenome (GOLD analysis project Ga0187827, IMG submission 167969) | Marine microbial and viral communities from oxygen minimum zone, Eastern Pacific Ocean - ETNP2014_SV_150_PacBio MetaG (Illumina Assembly) | ecosystem: Environmental > Aquatic > Marine > Hypoxic...
GGGATAAATTCCTCCATGTATAAAGGCATGACCAATTCGCTCAGTATCAAAATATTGACGGAGATTTGGGTATCGTTTCCCCATTAAATTTGGAGAAATAATGGTAACTGCAATACGTTGACCAGCATAACTGAATATTTTCGAGCTAGAAATGATAATAAAATAATTATCTGTATATTTAGCTACTGTGGGGATAAATGGTGCCTGCCCCGGTTGGCTGTAGTCCATGCGATAATCCATCCCTAAATAGGCTGCATCTTCAATACCTATAACATCATATTTTGTCAAAAGCTTTCCGATACCCTCCAGTTCAGAGTCTTTCAGGCATACCCAGGATGGATTATTAGGGCTGGACCATATAAGTCCCCCGGTATTGTTTGCTGAAAATTTTTCTTCAATTTTATCAATTAATTCATCTCCCCGATAATTAAAAAGGTCAATTGAATTCTCTTTAAGACCTAGAAACTTTGTCTGAAGTCTATTAACAGGGAAACCAGGATCCAGATATAAAATGGTATCAGACCCATCTGTTTTACGCCCTGCAATGGATTGACAGATAAACCCGCTGTGCATAGCGCCAATCGTTGGAATGCATGATTGTGGCAAAACATCAATATCTAGAAATTTTTTGATGAAATCTGAAGTGGCATCTTTTAAGCGAGGAATACCGTCAAAAGGTGGATAAATAGAAGATATACGTGGATTTTCTTTAAGCATCCGAATCTCTTCATTTGGCCCTATATCAGATGCTTTCAGTCCGGGAACTCCAAACTCAAAGTGAAGAAACTCAATCTCAAACTGCCTGGAAAGTTCATCGACCAGTCTATTTAATTCACGGATACTCACATACTGAAGATCAATCTCCCAATCTGAAAGAAGCTCCTGTAGAAAATCCGAATCAAGAGGAAATATTATATTTTTGGAATTCATACTTTTTTCAAACATAATAGTTTAACTATAACACTTAGTGTCGTAAAATATTTTCTTACTCTTTACCTAAAAAGTGGAAGCCCCCCGAAAAACGGAGGACTTCCTTCCAGCCTGGTCGTCCCATGCCATCTAAGTAGCACCAGACCGTAAGTATTTATTATTTAATTTTCAGATGTTTCTTTTATTATTATTAAATGCAGGGATGAAAACAAGAATACAACACATTAATAAAATCAATAACTTTCTATCCTCCCAATGTTTAAATTTATAATTCTTTAAAGCAATCCCCAAATAGGATTATTTATATACTAATCTATTTTAATAGAAGAACTTTTTGCGTCAGCCTAGTTTTTCCAGTCGTCAGAGTGATAAGATACACTCCACTTGCATAAGATGAAGCATCCCAGTTTAAAGTATATAGTCCTGGCTGGTAATTCTGGTCTGATAAAGTTGCCAACTTTCGCCCCCTTATGTCAAAAACGTTTACCATTACTTTGCTCATCTCAATAGAAGAGAAGGTAATTGTAACTACTGGGTTAAAGGGGTTAGGGAATGAATTCAACATATATTCATCAGGGAAAACATTATTAGATGTTATTAAACATGTAGACCCATCTCCTCCACAGACTCCGCAGGCATCTATTATAGTTACCCCACCACACAAACCAGTACAGTCAGCTACATTCCCTTCACAGTCGCACCAATTTATAGGTACTGTCCCATCACAACTATCTGTAAATTTAATTGCCAATCCATTTTTTAAAGTATCTGCATTTACGTTGTAAGAATAGTTAAATAAATATTGAACACCATAGTTTTTATCAGGCGATTCAATGCCTATCGTTGAACCATGATCATCAATATCATAGATTTCCTTGTACACGAAAGTTATTTCACCATTACTATTTGTAGATATATTCTTGTTATCAAGAATTAACTGAAATGTTTCTCTATCACAATTTGGGCAGTTTTCATCTGTTTGCCCATTAGCAATATTATTCCATTGAACAATAGCTGAATCACTGGAATTAGTCCAGAAATATACATCAAATGGTTCAACTCCATTATTATCATCTAAATCATCAAAGAATGGTGCTAACATTCCATAAGGTCCTAAAGGGTGTGGTATAGAATTGTTAAAAAAATATGGCAGAGTAGAACAAGACTCCGAGCTTTCAGCATTGGAAAAACAAGGTAAAAAAGATGCCCAGCCATTTGAACAAATTGTTAAGCTATTGAATAATTGTCCATAATATTGAAAATCAAAACCTAAAGGAACACTTTTCACATAACTATCATCGGTAAGGTTTTGGTCTGTACCAATACTGCTGATTTCAAACCAGTTCGATTCTCCAAAAGAAGTTGTGAAATTATATATAAATGATGAATCTAAGGATCCTAATTGATATTCAATAATTGGAGCAGATTGATTATCTTCGATTTCAAAATGTAAGCTATTTTTTTTCTGAAAATATTGAGCCTTATTCAAATATAATTCTAAATTGGAATTATCAGGTACATTATCAAAATCAATAATCAATTGGCCATTCCCATTAGATAAACCCTTGCCTATCAGTGAGTCATTATAAACAAGTGCCCCAACAACATCCATTAAAGGGTATCCATCCTCATCTAGGATAATTGTAGAAATAAATGATGAGGTAAGATATTCATTTTCATCTAAATCTGATGACATAGTTTTGGGTTCTCCAAGCCATACTGGTAAACTAGGGTCTCCCAAAACGCCATACACATGATGATAGAAATCAACTATATTGGTTCCATTGATTTCCAAGCCACCAAATTCTTTAATAAGAGCTTGCTTCCCTGCATGTAAGGCAGGAGCAAGTTCTGGGATTTTCATTTCTAATAGTTCATCCCACATGACAGCACAAAGGACATTATTAAATCGTGTATCAGTATCTAAATCGGATGGACCAATCATAGCTGCCGCTCCTTTTGGTTTATTAATACTTCCACCTGTAGTTAAAACTTCACCAAAACACTTATCCAATCCAGTCCCGCTATAATCATTTCCAAAATCACCAGTATTACAGACAAAACTCAACACAATAGGCAGATACCAGTCATTCTGAAGTCCTGGGTCTATCTCTTCCCGATGGAAATAGGGTTTATGCCATCCATTTGCATCTCCCCAACCTCTGTAATTAATAATCCCGACTCCATTATCCCAAGCAGATCTTATGGTAGGGTTATAGGGTTGTTGATTATTCAAATGGAAAAAAGCAGTGTCTATCTTATTGTATCCAAAATTGCTTAATTCATCCATAAGCCATGTAGATGTCCACACAGGTGTAACAGGCCAAGTACCAGAATCAGCATAATTGCCTGCAACAATAAGAGCTCGATTGAGAAAAGTATGATCTGCAATATAATCTAGTTTAGTATACTGTATGGATCTCATCTTTATTTTTATCAAGTCATCCTGACTTCTTATAGACCAACGGCCAATAAAAAATTCTGGATTTACAATATCTTGATTATTGAAAAAAGTATAAGGATAGTCCGTTACATCCATTTCGTTCTCATTATATGATGGGATGGTAAATGATGGAATAGCATAAGAACCATTGATATCACCTATCAGTAAAACATATTCTAACATGGAATTAATATTTTCATAATAATAATGAAGATAATTTTTCAAATTATTAGCAGTACCCCCAACTGCATCAAATGTAACAACTTCTACATCATAGCCCTGGGTTCGTTTAAAATCTACAAAATTACCTGTATATTCATCTTCCAAAATAGATGATAGACTTGAGTCAGATAAAACTATTAGATAGGTGCCCCTGTTGTAATCATACCCCAAATCTTCAGTATGGAAATACCTTTTGATCAAGGGCAATGCCTGCTGTGTAAAACTGATGTTGATAACCAACAATATGCACCATATTATTTGAACTATTTTTATTTTGTCCATTATTTAATAATTATTAATTTTCTTGTAATAAAAGAGTTATCTGTCTGTAAACGGTAAAAATAAATACCACTGGAATAATCATCTGCCTCCAAATATGCTGTATACTTTCCCGGTTCATATAAATCCTCTATCAGCTTTTCAATAAATTTCCCCTGGATGTCAAAAACTGAGATGGAAATAGATGACATGTAGGGAACTGAAAAATTAATACTAGTCCTGGGATTAAATGGATTAGGAAAATTTTGGTGCAAAGTAAAATTATCAGGCAATAAGGAACTGGGGCTAGAGAGGGTATTTGAAGTGTATTGCCCACTATTAAAAATAACTATTTTATCCATCTCTATACCTCTATAATTTAGATTATAGTCTGATTGCAAACTTAGCTTTAGATTACCCCCTGACTGACCCTGATGAATTACAAGCGGAACATATTGGGTAGTAAATTCATAATTCCCTCCTGTTAAATTCATCAGAGTATCCATACTATTTTCAGTTACATATATCATATAATAATGATCTTTCCCCCATTCTAGCTCATATCTCAAACTAATCTCAATTATTAAACTATCACCTACTACTACATCAATTCCAGTATTAGTGATTATCTCCCAGTCAGCATTATTATCATAAAAAGACACTGGCTGCGATCTAAGAAGATTCCCTTGTATGGACCATTCACCACTTAAAATATCCCACTGTGTTAAATAATTATAACTTTCATTGAATAAGGGTTCTTCAAAATCAAGATTAACTAAAAATTCCCTTGGTTCATTTAGTGGAATATCAAGTACTACAGGAGAGAGACCATTAGCTAGTATTATAACCTTATAGTCATCTTTTGGAAGAGACCATATAATACTATCGGAGATCATGATCGTATCAGCATAAAATGAATTATTTTTAATTATTTGAATATTTCCAATATAGTCTTCTGGAGTATGTAAGTCTATTTTTAATTTGTAGGTAGGTTGTGGCTCAAGTTGTATATTGAATTCATTGATACCATCAATCAGATTATTGATAACAGTAGTATCAGTTATGTAACCAGGTGCAGACACTACTAAGGTATATAATGAATCAGGGTTTAATAATCTACGATACCTCCCAAATTTGTCTGTTCTTCGTGGCTTTAATACCAGACCATCCATTTCTAAAATTGTAACATTGACACTATCGATAATATTATTCAAACCATCTGTTACAGTACCAGTTATTTGCGATAATTTTTTTTGAGTAGATGATGCCATATTGGTCTCACCGGCTGCAATATTAAATAAATAAAAAAGAGCTCCAAAATTTCTATCTAGAGTCTCATCATAACTATTATCTATCAGCAACTCATTATCCGTCAAACCATCAACACCATATTCAAAATCACCTACTTCAATGAGATATTGGATACATCCAGTTTCTCTATATAGCCAATCATGTGCATTCCCATATCTACTTCCTTGAGGCCTAGCTTGGAATACTCCTTCAGCGTCATCAGAAAAGCCAAGTATATCTGTATGCAATATATCTCCTAATGTACGAATAACAGGAAAATCTGGTGAAAGTTTCCTAGGCAGTTCTGAATCTTTCCACCCCCAAGGGAATACTACTCTTTCCGCAACACAGCCAGAGCGAGAACTATGATATGCTATTGATAAAAAATAATTATTCCTGGATAGATTTTTAATAGCTGTTGTTTCTGATTCAGAAAAAGGACCCTCTCCTTTATAATAATCAAAATCATCTTGATAATAGGAATTACATGATGCATATTCAGTGCCGTATGTATATTGCAATTTATCATGACCAAATATCCAGTTTAGATCATAATTCCGATTTAGATCCACACCATCCATGTCCTGTCCTATCACAGGGATCCAATCATCCGGACTAATAAACTTATCATTTAGATTAACGTCACGAGTATTTTTTCTATACGAAGGATCTTCAGTCCAAATACTATTACTATCACTACACAAGGATTCAGACCCCATACTACTATCATCACAATATCCATGTACAACTTTTAAACCATCCGGATTATGGGTTGGAATTACCCAAACTTCTAATTTTTCTAAAAAATTAAACAGGTATTCATTTAAATCTCCAGCAGTAAAACCATAATCTTGATTTTTATCGTATTTGGAACAATGTAATGGATCTAAATAACAATCAATGATAGCCATAGCAATTTCTACACCATAAATCTCTTCAGCATGGCACTGACCTAAGATTAATACTCTACTTTCATCTTCATCTATATCTGCATTATCGGATAATTTGACAGCAAATATTGGTAGATTATTATTTGTCGAATATCCAATTGTATCTAATTGATAAATAGTCCCAAATTCTTCTCCATAAATATTATGTTCATTAAATCCAAATTCATCCTGCCAGGCATGTAGGGTACTATCTATTTTATCATATGTATAATATTCAGCAGAATAGGCGCAGCAATTCAATATAATAATTAATAGGCAACTATAAAATCTGTTCATGTTAGTTTATGATAAAAGAACACTAGAAATCAGCGCACGCAAATAATAAAATTCTGATATTATAAATGTATTCAGGAATATTTCAGTCAGCTAAATTTATGAATATGTATTTCAGATTTATAATGAAATATCAGCCACCGCAGTTATTTGCCAGTACGCAGTTGACTAAGGCAACAACATCCAGTACATTATAAGCTCCATCAACATTCATATCACCAGCACAGCCATTTACAAGTTCAGAGCAGTTATTGGCTAGAACACAATTGGCAAGAGAAACAACATCCAGCACATTAAAAGCACCATCACCATTCAGATCACCTATACTGGGGCAACTGATAGAAGTATAAGATTGACCATATAGATTGGCACAGAATTCCTTACCCGTACTACGATAATCTTCCCATGCAATTAAATATGAATTGTCCGAATCTGAATATTTGATAATAAAAGGGCGTTCTTGTTTCATATCAAATAAGGTCAAAGGAGATCCTCCTTGTTGGAATATAATATCTCCATTTTTATACTCTTGAAAGAATATATCCTCTTTGGGGCTTGTACTAGAAGACATACGGCTGTCTTCCCAACTAATCATAAAACTGTGTCCAGACCAGAATACATATGGATTTTTCTGACTATAATTATTTTCAGAGATAAAAATTTCATCACTAATTACCTGACTGATTAAATCAATTTCATTACAGTGTAAATCCGTTTCAGATTCAATGGAAGTTTCATAACAAATAAGCACCTTATCCTGGCTAGAATTATATGCAACAGATGATGACTGCTGATCATTATCATCTCCTGAAATAGATCCACCAGATGATCCCCATATCAAACTTCCATTAAATGAAATATACTGCCCGTATACATTATAATTACCTGAAGTATTGTCTTTAAAAGATATAAAAAAACCATTGTTTGTCAATATACTGCTCTCATAATACTGATCTTCAGATAGATCGCTAATCAAAACTGGCCATCCTGAATAAATCTGTCCACTTCCATTGACTGCCACGGCATATATATGGCTACCCTCAATGAAACTTTGTGCTTCATAAATTACAATACAACCTGAGCCTGGGTATGGAAACACAGATTTTACGATATCATCAGCCGAGTTAGCCACAATAGAAACTGACCATTCTACATCGCCAGAATTATCTATTTTTTTAGCAGAAATATCATAATTCTCTGAATAGACATAATATATACTATTATCATCTCCATAGGCCATATTAAATCCCTGTTTAGATGTGGAAGCATCTGAAACAGCAACTGGAATTCCTGAGGGGCTTAAATCTAGGTTCAATAGTTGATAGTATAGATTCTCATTGGGTGATTCTTCTACTTTGTAACTGAGAAATATTTTATCCCCTGCCAAGATTGCATTCGGAATTTCCTGTGGATAGTCTGATTCTGATAAATCTTGACCATTGATGGATAAATTATTAAAATAATTTCCACTCGTACCATCAAATGAAGATGATATTAAACTGCCATAAATTTTGGATTTACCCCAGCGGTTATCCTGCCAGTAAATCAAAGCTTCATTATTTTCGAGATATAAAGCGCCATGATTGTAGGGCTCATTGGCAGCATCAGTGGAAATGCCAAAAAAACTTTCTTTCCCATCTTCTGTTAAAGTTATCCCTGAAGATGTGAGATGCTGGAGATACATTCCATAACTCCCTCCAGAGCGCTGATCACCCCAAACGATTAAAGCTCCTCCGGATCCGTCATTCCGCACTAGTGGGTTAAACTGAAGATTTAGTGCGTCACAAATAAGTTCTCCATTATCATCATATGTAATTGAGTTACCGGAATCAACATGCTGAGCATAAATATCTATACCAGAATCATCAGAATTTCTCTGATCCTCCCAAACAAAATATACTCCACCATTTCCATCAGTTGTCAAGCGGGGTTCGGTCTGGCTCCCCTCAGAGGTAGTGATGGCTAGACCATTTTCTTCCCATGCTGTTGATCCATCAGAAGTAATTTTTTGGGAATAAATATCAGATGTCCAATCATTACGTCGATCTTCCCAAACAATATAGGCAACTGAATTTTCTGCTTTCACCCGGGGTTTTATAATTTGCCAGTCACCTGTACAGGCAGATACTCCATTAGCAGTTAATGTTTCGCTTCCATTCCCATCAAGAATTTGATAATAGACATCAGGATAATTATCTCGACCATCTTCCCATGTGATTATTGTCTCATCTCCATCAAACTGTGCAACTCTTGGAGATGTCTGATCACCAGAGGCTCCACATACCAGTTTCCCTCCATTTCCCCATTCTGTATTTATGGTACCATTACTAAAGTTTATTCGTTGAGCATATAAATCTTCATCTGCATTTCGATCATCAGACCAAACTAGAACCGCGTCACCTGATCCTCCTGTATTCAAACTGGGATTTGAGCGATAAGATGAATATGTAATAACCGGAACACCCTGACCTGATGCAATTGCCCCTGTACTGGAAAGATGAGTAGCAACAATATCACCATAGGAACTAGCTGCATTATCTTTCCATATAACATAAGCACCTCCAATCCCATCACTGCAAATATTAGGCGAGGCCTGTTTCCCATTTTGATTAGTAAGCACAAGACCGCCTGCATCCCATTCTAAGTTTCCACCACTGAGTACATGTTGTGCATAGATATCTCCCTCAGCATCTGTTTCATCACGATAATCCATCCATATAATATAAGCACCACCTGAACCATCAATCACCAGCTGGGGGTCTTCTTGACGTCCATTTGCACTAACAGCGACAACACCATAATCACCCCACAGATTATTGCCATTTGCATCAACTTTCTGTACAACAATATCCCGTACTCCATTACGACAGTCTGACCATGCATAAATAATACTTCCATCAGAATCTGCATCTCCTGTTCTCTGCCATTCAATATGCAAACCTTGACGAATTGCTGCACCATCATCTGGCCAATTAAATTGGGCAAAACTGGATGTAATAAATATTATTATATAAATTGATTTTTGCATTCTGATCATTCCTAAATTTTCTTATTGATTATTAAATTGAGATAGTAGTTAAAATTATGTTTGCTGAACCACTTCTACCAAAAGCAAGTATTTATCAAATTGTAACAAAAAATTGATTTAAGATTAATATTCAATTTGTATAATTTCAATGCCATCTTCTGTAGCGACAAATACTATATTATTGGACACTTTTACATTATTGGCATACGCAGTTTCTATTTTCCCTAAAAATGTAGCATCAAGCTCTTTAAAATCATACAATAAAATTCCATCATGCCCTACAGATAAAGCTAATAAACCATTATCTTGATGAATACCATTAACTGAGAAACCAGATGCAATTTGTTGATTTGTCTTTACATCTCCATTTTCATCAAGTTTTACAATTAAACAACCATTACTATACTTCAGCCCGGCAAAAATGGTTTTGTTGTAAGAATAAATAGCTTCAACTTCTCCGGGAGTGTCAAATTCTGCATATACTTCTGGAATAATTCCACCTTCGGAAGAAAAAACTCCTCCATATCCCTCTATTTCAAACCAGGGGCACTCTCCAATACCTGCTGGGCAAGCAGAACTTTCACAACAACTTTTGTAGTTAATTTCATCTGAATTTGAAATCTGATGGCCAGAACATATCTCATTATTTGACAAATCAATAAATCCAGTATCAGTTAAACATAAGTTATTTACTGTTTGCTCAAACACTCTGACTCCTAATTCACCATAAGTCATAGATAATAATCCATCATTAAAACAAATTTTTTCTGCAATACTTCCTTGATTAATAATATATTCACAATTAGGATTAATTTGTTCAGTACTAGTACTAATAGGATCAACCCCATTAAGATTAGTCCAAATTAAAGATGTGGAATACTCTAAAAAGGCACCTACACTATCTTCTGCGGCATTGTGTTTTACCAGTGTATAAATTCCAATCCGATCTGTTTGATCATCGATAGCAACACTGAGCCAAGTCCCTCCATAACAATCTTCTTCCAAATAATTTGGCAAGCTATATTGTATAGCACCATCTTCGTATTTATATAGCCAAATATGATCATACTGATCCATTACTAATGCAATATTATGATTTTGTGATAATACCACTGACTGAGCACGATTATCACCAATACTAACATCCATTTCATTAGTACTGATATGCATTCGCTCTGTAATACTTGAAATAATTTCACCAGCATAATCAATTTCATATATGAAATATCCATTATAATTTGCAGATGCAACCAAAATACTATCTTTAATATCCACATCCAGATCTAGACAATCACCTTTCGTATCGATGGTATCAAGCCGCTTAATGATTTTTATTTCGCCTAGAGGCTCTTTTGGCATCCGGCAACTATAAATACAAATTATTATTCCAATTATTATTTTTACAATATTCTTCATCTATACCTCTAATATAGGATATCCAATGTAAAATTATATGCAATTTCCAACCAAAATTCATGTTTAGAGTGACTCTTAATATCTTCTATCCAGTCAAAGTCACCATAAATCTGTGTACTGGCATCTCTCCAACGATATTGGTAATAGGTTTTAAATCCAAGATCACCCATGAAATTCCAATCTACCCAAACTTTGGCCCGACCATCTAAATAATACTTCCAGTTATTTATAGAATATTTATCCGATAATAAATTATAATATCTTTGTTCTAATAGTAATGAAAACCCCCAGTCTTCAACTTCATTTATTTTTCTTACCTTATAGATAACTTCCCCATTAACCTTATCAAAAATATACGATCTGTCGAAACCCGTGGAAGGAAGACTAGATTCATAACTGATATTTTCTGCATTCCCATGAGATATAGAAAATTTTATTTTGTATTTCTTTTTACTTTTGTGATTTAAGTCTAACTGGATCAATGTTTTATTTAAATCAAACTCAGTAAAATGAGGATTGTAGTATTCTTTTGTAAAATCAATATAGATACGCATCCAAGTCCTGGGTATATATTTTACAGGAATAGAATAACTGCCATAGTATTTTTGGCTCGAAAATGTACAGTTGTAGTATTCATAACTTGACAAATCCCTGTCATTATATTTTCTTAAATAGTATTCAGGAATATCACGGACGCCTAATTTAATCCATGAATAAGAACGCAATTTCAATTGAAGACCAAAATTTGATATAAGATAGGACTTCTGAACTGCATGGAGGTAATGTCCATAGGAAACTGATATCAGAATATTCGTTTTTTTATCATCTATAATGACGGGACTGTAGATCAGTTGCAAGGTTGGCTTTAGGATGGGACTATCAATAGTAGATGTAATACCATATTGATATACATTATCTTTTTTTATTTCTTTATTAGATAGGCGCAAGAAATTGTTATCGTAGCCTACACCAAATTTACCTTTTATGATTATTGGTGCTCGCAATCTGTTTACCATGCCTTGAGAGAACATGATAGACCCTAACAATAATAGGCAAATATATCTTACTTTGTTTCTTCCCATTCTTTTATACGGATAAATACAGATTTTTTTAAGTTGTCATCAGTAGTATTAGGCAGTGTAAATGTATAATAGTGCCTTCCTTTGGGTACATTCAGCCATACGGAGCGCCATTTCCCGATCGTTTTTTTGGTTTTAGCCACATATGACTGTTCTGATCTTTCAGATTGGAAATAAAATGTCCCCAAGTCATAGCCATCCTCACGTATTCGGATATAATAGTCCTCTTCTGCGGCACTATTTTCAAACTGCACACGAGTAAAAACCCGGATGGTCGTAGGCCCCCATATTTCATACTGCAGCTGTTTATTTGCCTGAAGATAATACCATAATTTAGTTATTACATCTTTACCAGAGCTTATCTCTTTCTGAGTTTGAATGCGCCAACGATCCTGATGGTTAACTGTTTTTATTATTTTACTGAATTTGCCATCTTTGATTAGGTCATTACTGGTAAGTCTTACGTAGACAACTGGGTTGCCCTTCAGTGGTTCAATTTTTATATTATATCCCTCTTTTTTGGCAGGGAGATAAACAGACCAGATACCAGATTCTGTATAATTCCAACCAGGTCGTTCCTTGCTAGTGACCTTACTGCCAGGTTTTTTATACTTTAATTTTTGAATTTCACCATCGTCAATCTGTATGGTAAATCCATAATTACGATTTTTTTTCCCAGTAGGTGCCTTGATGGTCCTTGAGTGAAATCCAATACGGATCGAATCCTCTGATTTAAACTGTTTTCCCACACCTTTATAAAACAGACCATTATCATCCAACTCATAATAGATCCGTTCTTTATCCCTAATGTTTAGCTTGATATTATCTTCATCTCCTTTTGGCTTATGAATCACTGCATGTATAAATCCCATATACAAGGTCATAAATCCTAAGATGATTAATATATTATAATAACGATTCTGGCTCACTGGAATACATCCTTCTTTTTATTTCACTATGACTAATTATTCCCACAGTTAATACAGTTCCTGTTGAAATAAAAAATGCCACCAGGATCACCATGGGATTGTACTGTTTCTGGGAATAGAACAAACTACCTGCGCCATAATGGTAATTCTGTTTAGGTGGATAGGGTAGTTCGTACCACTCTGATAAAATGTTGATATGATTAATATTTAGTACTGGAATCCCCATATCTAAAAAAGTTCCTATGACAGTTTCATCTGAATTACTGGGAAAGTCACCTGGGTAGATAATTCCAGCGGGGGTACTACTCCTTAGGATACTATCACCGATTGAATATACCCCTCCCCCCACATTGATAAACAGAGATAAATCACCTTTGACAGATGTAAAATGGTTCATCCGTTTCTTAATATTTTCTGACGCATTATCAATATTCAATAAGTCAATTTTATTATTGTAAATTGACGATTCACACACTTTCTTACCTCGCGTTCCAAGTTGGGTGCCCAGATCAAAACCTCCTCCAATTGAAGCCATACTGCTTGTGTTTGAAAACACCTTATTTTCAATAAGATGTCTTTCCATATCAATCCAAGTAAATTCAGGGTGAGTAGCTCCATATTCGGATGATCCGCAGCTCGAAATGATTACGGCTGAAACATCCATGGCTTCTAAAGCCGATAAAACTGCGAGATTGGCACCGGGATATGAACCGGTATATGAGACTGCAACTTGGTCCCCCTTTTCAATTTCAAGCTCAATAAACATTTCCACAATCATAGCCCCGAAATCCGGATTTAATACAGACTGTTTAGAAATAAGTGAGCCAGATGTGGTCTGAATAACTGACTTTTCTGGGCCCAATAAAAATGACCCGAAAGAGATGGAATCTTCGCCAGAGTTTATTTTTCTTTTTATAACTTCACTCCGAAGTGTTTCAATACTAACTTCCATTAATTCAACAGTCTTTTTCTTTATGTCAAAAGCATAGGTAGGTTTTCTTTCATATGAATTGGTTGCCCAGTATACCATAGTCATTACAAGAATCATCAACCCTACCATCACCCGGGATTTTTGAATTTGTGGCCTAAACATCAATTTACCCCACTCATTTGATACAGACTTATTACCATAATACAGAGTTTAGTTATCCCTGCAGTTATTAAGACTGTACAAATTGTCCTCAAAATCCCCTGTCGATCCATCCAGTTTGCAATAAGCCCAGGGATAATATTCCCAATTACCACAAAATCCATTTGATTCAAATCAGAGAGGAGGTTGTTGTCTGTTCTCGTAAGGTAACCTAATAAAAAACCAATCAGTAGCGCTAATACCAACCTTCTCTTACCATATACTAAGATGAACTGACTGATAAGCTTGATAATCAGAAAGGTAATAACACTGATACTGAAAGTAGTAACTAAACGATATGGTTCTTCAAGGTTCATAGCAATATATCCAGGAACTATAATCCCACCGGCAGTAACTCCCAGTGTTTCGGTGAAGAATAAACTCAACACCATTCCAATTCCAATATATATTCCTGGTTCACTGATCATACTCTGTACTCTTTTAAATGCTGGACAAATTCTTCACCCCATCCCACCATATTACCAATTCCCAAAATATAGTATTCATCCAAATTAGAAAATGCCGACATGAGCTCTTTTATACCCACACTATTGGGGAGCTGATGGATTATAATATTATTATTCTCTTTACAATAATTGTAAAATTGAGAAGGAAGATTCTCACCCCGTACAATTAACACATTGGGCTTTATTTTGTTAAATACAAGATTAATCAACTGATTGGTGCGGTATCTGCGATCTTCCCTAGTATTTAAGAATATACAGATTTGAGAATTCCCTATGCGAGGTTGCAGCTGCTGAAATGCATTAAATGTAGATGACGGGTCATTAGCCGCCATTAGGTTCACAAAATGATTATAATTACCTTGGCAATCCAGTTTCCAAATGATAGTAGCTCCCGGATCCGGAGGGGCATTCAACATACCTTCTAATGCTGATTTTTCATCAGTTCCACACATCTTACAAACTTCCAGCGCAAGTGCTATATTTTCCCGATGTTCCAGATATGAGAATTTATCCATATAACTCTGCGATACAGATTCAGAATCAACCTGATTATAACTTGTTGCTCTACTCTCAGCTACCTTGGCTATTATACCTCCCATGTTCTGTTCTGAGGAAGCTAATTGGCCTTTAAAAGGTATCGTGTTTGATAAGCTCAACGCATTGTCTCTTAATGTGGATCCCATCTCATCTACATGGTCCGGACGCACATTTGTTAAAACGCTTATAGTAGATTTAATCATTTTCTGCTCAACCACCCATTGATACTGAGGATTAACTGCCATACACTCAAACACAACAGCATCGGGTTTTTTTCTGGAAAAATTACGAACTACTCTAACCTGCTCTCCAATGGAAGCCGACCGAAGACGATGAATGACACGATCCTTCCCATTCTCATCAATAATCCGTGGAGATGTTCCGGTTGTCTTAGCAAGCGTTTTTAGGCCACCTGCCCGGAGACCTGCTGCAATCAGACGAGTCACGGATGATTTCCCCCGTGAACCATTAACATGGATACGGATTGGAAGCTGAGCTAAAGCTACCCGGTGGGAATGTGCTTCTAAGAGCCCTAATCCAATAAGGATAAGAAGCAGTATGCTTAATGTTAATTCAATCATATACGTATATCAGCCCTTGATGAGTCGGTTAAATTAATACTTCAAATATAAAGGGTGGAAAAGTATAAATAATAATTCAGGAATAAATATTATTTCTTTGTATTATCTTGTAACAGAAGTAATTTTTTGTGATAGTTGCCGTTGTCGCTCAAATAAAATGGCTGATGTTGCGGAAGAAACATTAAGAGAATTCAATTGACCCTGCATGGGTATGGTTATAAGTTCATCGCAAGTTTTCACAATCACCTGCCTAATTCCCTTTCCTTCACTACCCATCACTAGGACAAGATTTCGATTATAGTCAAGCTCATGCCATGAAACTGCATTTACACTATTCTCAACACCGATAATCCAAAAGCCTTCTTTCTTAAGAGCACGAAGCTGTTGATGGAGATTTCCACAGCTGTAAATAGGTAGATGCACAAATGCTCCCTGACTTACCTGCAACACTGCATTTGTTAATTGTACGCATTGATGTTCAGGTAAAAGAATCCCCGAAATATTTGCACATTCGGCAGTTCGGATAATCTGCCCTAGGTTTTGGGGATCTTCTAGATTATCAATCACCAACAAACATTCATTCCTATTTGAAATATTAAATGAGGGAAGACTTTGGATAATATTTCCACTGAATGTAATCACAATCCCCTGAGTTCGTTTACCTGAAAACTTTTTTAAAAACTGATCTTTCACCATTCGGTGAATCGGGTACTTATTTGTTTTTATCAGATTGTTGACCCATTTCTTCTTTTCGGCATTTCCCCCGATCATTATATCGATACGCAATATATTTAGTTTTTTTTCTACTATAATATTAGAGCATCCATTAAGACCATGGATCTGGTAAAGACCCTGTTTTTTTTTCGTTGGTTGTTTTCTCATAAATTGTACTATTATACAATCTGAAATTTACATCAATTCATGGTGGAAAAACATACAACTCGTATAGATAAATGGCTCTGGGCAATCCGAATATTCAAAACCAGAGCATTGGCTAGTGAGGCATGTGCTGGTGGAAAGATCAAAATTGACGGTACAGCAGTAAAAGCCTCCCGTAAAATTTCGCAAAATGATATCATTCAAGTACGGCAAGGAATAATCAAATATATCTACAAAGTCAGCAAAATTGCTGAAAAACGGATGAGTGCTAAGTTGGTTCCAGACTATCTGGAAGATATGACGCCTGACAAAGAACTAGCTAAACTAAAGTTTGCTCGCAAACAACTTAAACAGACTAGGGAAAAAGGCCAGGGCCGTCCCACTAAGAAAGAACGAAGGATAATTGATAAAATGCGAAATAAATATTAAATATGCAATTCTAAGCTATTCAAACGTAAAACTTGAAAAAAAAGTACTGCGGATACCTACACTGAGAATCCAGCCGCTATAATTAATTTCAGGTGCACCCCTGCCATCCCAGTTCGCATTCCATGTTTTGGCTTCATCTTCAGCAGCTTCCTGTTCCTCTGTATATGTCCAATTTCCAAGGTTAACACTTGCAAGCAAATACTCCCCCCGAATTACCAAATCTGTTTTGGGACTTAACATAATTGCACTTTGCACACCCAATCGGGGACTCATAACCGGTAATAGCACCTGATGAGCAGAGCCTTTATCTTCATCATCTGTTCGCATATGAAAATCAAAGGGTACGCTAATAAAAGGACCTATTGAAAAGGGAGACGTTTGAATAATATAAAAATTTAGTGAAAAACCTAACCCAAATTGAAAATCAGTCTCATTTCTACTATCTTTTACCGCTCCAATATCTCCATATACCTCCCCACTATATCGGTTAAAAGGGTTGACATATCCTAATAAGCGCAAACGCAAATTAGAAGGCGTATTTCCATACATACCAGAAATACCAACAGTAAATACTCCCTCTGTAATTTCCTGAGCCTGATACCCCGGTTTGATTTTATCCCATTTTCGCAATACCCTACCCTCGCTGGCATCTATACTCATGGTCCGCACTTTGACTAATCCCACACTTTTACCAGGAATGGTTATTTCCCTATCTTTTACCACTCTTTTTTCTTCTCTTGTAATAATTTCAAAAAGGGTCCCTTGTTTAACACCCATATTTTTACCAAGGAGAAGAGTTACATTATCATCACTAACATCTAAAATTTCACTACTCAATTTATACAAGGTTTTAAGGTTAGTGTACATTTGACTGCGCACCTGCTTAAGAGCTTCACTGAGTGATTTGGCTTTAACACCCCCGGTATGGTCCGCATGTATTGAAAAAGATGCATCGGACTCGCCGGTCTCTACATTAATAAGCCTAACTTCACCATCTATGATAGTATGAATATTGTTTGGGTAGCGTTCTACTTTTTCCATCTCTTTATCAATTCCAGCTTTTACAACCTCTTTTATAACCCAACCGAACAAACCTGTTTCCGGTTCTTCCTCTTCTTCTTTTTCCTGTTGCTTTTCAGTAGGGACCCCCTTCTGTCCAAAATTGTGAAGTTGAATAAACAATGCTTGATTGGCAGCTGTCACCTTGCCAATTTCAATCGCCTGCTCCTGATCAACCACACCAGAATGCTGAAGTTTCTGTTCTTCAAGAATGCGATCAAGTTGGCTCCGATCAATAACATTATACCGATTCAACCGAGTGGCAGTGCTGCTGGCAATCTGGTAAATTTTTTCAGTTATTTCCTTATCCTTTCCTTCACTTGATAAAATAATTAGTTTCTTCCGTTCCATGGTTATTTCAGGTGCTATTTCCTGTGAAATAGCCATTGTAAAAAGTAAAATCATAATTGCCTGACAGGTCACTTTTATTAGCCTTGGAAGTCTTATATTCATTTTTTTACTTAATTAATTCAATTATTTCTGGTAAAAAATCTTCCGTAATTTTCTCAGATATTTTTTTTAATGACTGATTAGCAGCTTCCTGATTGGATTGAAAGTCACTTCCCTGGACTTTATTAAAAGACTTCTTAATAATTTCCTCTCCTGTTTTTCCATTTGAAATAGAGATAGTTACATCTCCAAACACCTGATAGATAACAAAATCATTTGCGGTATCTGAATTAGAGCGGGTATTAACTATTCCACTGATGATTAAATCGGCATTATTATTATCCACAAAATTAGCTGAAAAATGCCGAGAGAAAAATTCCATAATCACCGGCTGAATATAGGGGTTAATTGTTGCTTCTCCCAGATTGTTCTCTGAAATCTGAATGAAAATTTGTGGGGGAATAACCTTCAGGATTGACTGAGCCTGTATCTGAGGCAAAATACCAAATAATTGAGTGTTCTCAATTATTTCATCCATATTCACTTCAAAGTTAACATATTGAATAGGCTTATCATCTGCTATCGAAGGAACTGTGAAAATACACCTTCCATCAACATCTGACAGTGCAATTGAACTTTTGTTATTTTTATCTATATAGCAATTTACAGGGACATTCTCTATTGGTGCGCCTTTATTATCCACTACCTTAATTCCTAACAGTATATCCCTGCTAAAGCCCAGTTTTATTTCTATACTCTCCTGATCTGGCACTAAACTAAATTGGTTGATGAAAGTACTAGCAAGTAGTTTGACATAGCTGTACAGGTTGACTATTTTACCTGATCCCACTGGATATTCTTCCTGAATAGGGACATCCACATACGGGGCAATTTCATTCATAGCCTCACTTAAAAAGCTGAAGGCTTTAATTTGAAATTTAGATTCTGCTTTATCCAGAAACCCTAAAGCTGTTTTTACTGCATTACGTTGCTGTTTTTCAATGGTTTCATAATAGGTGGCCTTTGAAAGACGTGCAAGAATACCGCATCTATCTTTATTATCAAAAAAACTTACGGAGTCAATCTCCGGAAGAGTATTGTCTACTCGAGTCTGTATAACAGATGTTATAATTTCATTAAGGTCTAAATTATGTTCTTCCACAACACTCTTAAATGATCCGGATACCTGAACTGAAATCTGGGCTGAAATTTCAGCCAACGCTTTATTTAGAGCTTCTTCACGGCAATCGTTTCCATAAAAGGGTTTCAGTACAATTCCAATACCAAACCAGTAGCCTTCTGCCTGGGGCTGCGAGGTAACCCATTCCGGTTCGGGACGGTAAGTACATGATAATAAAAAAAATAATAAGGGGACAACAAATCGCATAATATGAAATTATTTTGCGGTTTTATTATTCAGTTGCAAATCTTTTAGCCCTTTTTCAATTTCATAGACTAAAGACGTAAAAGTCCGGGGGTCATAATCTTTTAAGATTGCCCCAGGATACTTCCAAACTATTTTTCCTTGATAATCAATAAGAAATGAAGAGGGCACAGCATATACACCTCCATATTCTCTAAGGATCTCATTCATTTCCCGGGTATTTCCATAGAGAAGATGATAATCAACAGCAAATGATTTAGTAAAATTTTTAAGTTGTTTCTTATTATCTGAAATACTGATGCCTAGAATTTCCAACCCTTTTTCATGATAGCTATTATATAATTCATTAAATTCAGGGATTTCCATCCGGCAGGGACCACACCAAGTTGCCCAGAAGTTAATGAGAACAACCTTGCCTTCCAGCTCACTCAATTTATATATACTATCGTTTAATGCTGTGAGGGTAAAATCCGGTGCTTTATTAATATCTCCCAGTGTTTTTTTCAACTTTTCCCTTTGAGAAAGAATGATTGTGCTATCTTGAGAAAAAAGGAGTAATAAACTAATAATTCCAAATATTACAAAAATGATCAATCTCGATATTTTATTTAGCATAATTAATTTTCTTTTAATTTAATATCATTAAGAGAGTTTTTAAGAAAAGTAACAAATTTACCAACATCTGAATCCATACCCGGAAAACGTGAGATTTCTTCATCAAATGGACTTAAAGTAACATAAAATGGTAAAGCTGCGGTACCAAATCTTTCTATTTCCATCCTCTGATTTTCCCTATAATTATTCCCTCCATCTGTATAAAGTCGTACCATAATAAATTCATTAAACAAATTCTGTACTTCAATTTCTTCAAACACATTAGTTTCCATCCAGCGACAATTAGTACAGGTATACCCCGTAAAATCAATAAATATAGGTTTATTTTCATCTTTTGCAACATCCAAGGCTTCTTGAAAGTTGTCGTACCAAACCATTACATCATCCTTGGTCTTCAGTACAATATTCTCACGACTAGCATCCAAAACTGGAGGTAGATATGAATCAATCAGTCCGTGTAGAGGTTGTCCAAATAGACCACCTGTGAGATATAACCCAAAACTCATAAACACTACACTTAACACTAATCGAGGTACACCAATATAATCAATGTCTGAATCATGTGGAAGTTTGATCTTCCCAATGAGATAAATTCCCATCATAAAGGATATAATAATCCATACTGATAATACCACTTGTTTAGTGAATATACCCCATTGCCATACCAGATCTGAGTTGCTAAGAAATTTCATGGCGGCACCTAATTCCAAAAACCCCATGGTCACTTTTATAGAATTCAACCAGCCCCCAGATTTGGGAAGTTTAGCCAGATATTGAGGGAACAGCGCTAGAAAGAAGAATGGAAATGCAAAAGCCGATGCAAATGTAACCATCCCAATTACTGGCCAGAAATATTCACCTTGACTGGCTGCAACAAGTAACAATCCCACAAACTGAACTGTGCAAGTAAAGGAAGTTAAAGTAAAAGTGAGTGCCATAAACAGAATACCGATGACACCTCCCTTCTCTTCCTGCTGGCTACTAAATTGACGTAGTGCTGATGGAAGTTGAATTTCATAATGTCCAAACAGACTAAATGCAAAATAAATAAACAATGCAGCAATAATTAAATTCACCCAGGGGTTGGATGCCAACTGATTGGCGCCTGCAGCACCCAAAGATAGGGCAAGCATAAGTCCCAAACTTGTAAATATGACAATAATGCCAATCGTATAGATAAATGCAGAAAATATTGGAGAAACATTTTCTTTCTCACCAAGTTTAGTAAAAAAAGATACTGTGATTGGAATCATGGGAAATACACACGGAGTTAATAATGCCAAAAAACCCATCCCAATAGCAAATAAAATAAATGATGAAAAGCCATTAGCAATTATTTCATTTAATTCTTCCATATTACTAGAAGAAACAGGCTCAGAAATTGTATTTGATTCATACATAGTCTGCACTGGATAAATAAATTCTGCCAAAGCTTCGCCTGGTACAACTTGCAGCTGAACAGAAAAATTATCCCAATGGGGGATACATATTATGGGATCACAGACTTGATATATGAAGGTTCCATTTATTGAATAATTACCAGTTCCTAATTTTTCAGATATTTGAATATCCTGCTTAAACTGAACAGTACTGGTGTGATATCCAATATCCATTTTGAAATTGGGGTCATATTTTATTTTGGGTATGGGTTCCTGTAATATTCCCACTGCATCAAATAATGTACTATCTTCCCACTCAACTTCAGAGGGACTTAAACTTTTTTCAGGATGACTGGAATAGATGTAAAAATCTTTCATTAGATCTACATTAATTATAAGAGATGTAATCTCTCCGCTATGGACATTTGCGCGGTTCAGACTTATCTTATATTGTGCTGCGTTTTCGATATCATCCTGCCCAATAATAACGTTAAATAAAAAGATAGTAGATATAATTACTCTTCTCATATATTCCTTATTTAGAATTTTCATTTTTAAGTTCAGATTTGTGGATCACCCGGACTTTTTCAATGATTAAAGGTAATGAGGGTCTATCACTACTACTGATTTTTTTTCTCATTTCATATTCGTAGTCGGATTTTTTTTTATATTGAGGAATTTTTGAATACAATTTTTTTTCGGTTTTAGGATCCTTTAAGGTAATCCATTCATCTGGATCTTCGCCTTCAGGAATACTTTCTCTACTTAAACGCTTTGCCTGATCATATTCTGTTGGTGTTTTTACAATGTGGTCTACAATATGTACCTTATCAATTACTTCACCAAACACTGTATATGAACCATCTAAATGCATAGCATCTGCCACACAGATAAAAAACTGGCTTCCTGCAGAATTTGGATCAGTATAAAAATTAGACATAGATAAAATACCTCTTTTATGTTGGATCTCATTAAACTCGGCATCGATTGTCCAACCTGGTCCTCCGTGCCCATCATTTTTTGGATCATTATCACGGGAATTGATATCTCCACCTTCAATCATAAATCCGGGAATAATTCGATGAAATGCTGTTTTATCATAAAATCCACTATTTGCTAGTTTTTTAAAATTATTGCAGTGTTTGGGTGCAACATGTGGAAATAATTTTAATTTCATTGTTCCTCGGTTGGTCTCCATAATAACCACATCATCATCAGAAACCGGTTCAGGGATAAAATCCTTTGCTTTTTTCTTGATAGCCTCAATCTGATGTTGGAATAAAATAAATTCATTTATTATAGGTATGGTTTTAGGAATAATACCTGGAATATTTAAATTTTTGGAGAAATCAAATATTGGAATATTTTTTATAGTATCGGTTTCAGCCTGACAAAATAGAAATGAAAAAACAAAGATTAGTAATGTCATTTTAAATAGTTTCCATTTGTTTCCCAGAGCGTCCACGCTGTGTAATCGCCACACCCTCCTGACAAAGAGGGCAGTCCTGTGTTTCCCAGGATTCTGAAGGAATTTTAAGAAGAGCAGTAGAAGGAATATCAAAATCAACTCCTTCAGAATTTCGATCAACTAGATAAACCACATGAACTATTTCAGCGCAATTTTCTTTAGCTAGTTTGATGAGTTCCATAACTGAACCACCTGTGGTTATAATATCTTCTACTATGACAACCCTTTGACCCTTTTCAATTGAAAATCCTCGGCGTAATATCATCTTCCCATTAATACGTTCAGAGAAAATATGCTTCACACCCAGATGACGGCCAACACCACCTGTAATAAGGATCCCACCGATTGCAGCCCCCAATACCAACTCAATATTCTGACCTTTAACAATTTTGGCCATTTCTAGACAAATCTCATCTAGAGCAGATGGATTTTCTAAAACTCGAAATTTTTCAATATAAACATTGCTATGTCTACCGGACGTGAGTAAAAAATGTCCCCCCATAATAGCACTAGTTGCTTGCAGCAAGTTTAACAATTTACTGGATTGCAAACAATACCCCGTATCTTATTTGTATAATCTCTTGCAGCCTGAATAGCAGCATTTGTACTCCCATCTCCTGCATATAGGATTCCTCTTGAAATATTAATGATAGATATTCCTTTATCATGCGATGTCTTTAAGGATTTCTCTAAATCTCCCCCTTGAGATCCCACACCGGGAATGAGCCATGGCATTTCTTTAGACAATTTGCGGACATCTTTCATGATGTCTGTTTGTGTTGCACCCACAACCAATCCAATATTATCTGCATAATTTAATTCATCAGCCATTTGAATTACTTTTTTGTATAAAGGATCTACGTCCCCTCCATGTTCTTGTATTTTCCGTGCACCTATATTTGAAGTAACCACCAGGATAAATACTCCCTTTTCAGGATTGTCAATAAAAGGCTCAATAGCCTCTCTGCCCATATATGGAGAAATAGTGATGGCATCACAACCCATAGTATCCAGAATCGATCTGGCATATTGTCTTGAAGTATTGCCAATATCTCCCCGTTTGGCATCAGCAATTACAATTGCTCTACCATCTATATAGTCCACCAATCTTTCCAATAAAGCATACCCTTGAGAACCTAACCTTTCGTAAAAAGCAAAGTTAGGTTTATAAATAGGACAAAAGCTAATTGTTCCATCAATGATCTCTTTACCAAAGGTTTCCATTGCATCCAAGATACTAATTTTACCTTTGGAAAATTTTTCGGGATTTATATCTAGACCTATACACAGATAATTGTTTTTTTCCTGACAAGCTTCTTTTAACTGTTGATTGAATGATAAATGCATAGCGTTAAATATAAACTGATTTTTCCCTTAATAAAAAATGCTGCTAGGATTGATTTTGAGGTTGATTTAAATCAACCCCCCAAGTAAATTACTTCCTCCCCAATGGAACAACTTTTGCTTAAAATGGATGATAAATCGGATATTAAGGTCATTGCTTCCAGTGCCTATAACTTCCGGATTGAGTTGATTAGAAGGGTTGGAAAAGATGACATTCCTGGTCTGATTGAAATTTCCCAATGTATTGCAGATAGATTTGGTAGCCAAGCATTACTTACAAAGACTAATATACCCAAATATTTTAACTCAGATACACTGCCATTTCTAGCACGCTATAAGGGTGAAATAATAGGATATATCATTGGAGTGCCTCTAGAATATTTTAAGCAGGAAAGCTGGGCACATTTCGATGTTAACCTTGGTAAAAAAAATACCATTTATACCTACGCATTTGTAGTCAATACCAAATACAGAGGTAAAGGTGGATATGGTAAAACTTTGAAGCGTATTTATATAAATTGGGCCAAAAAACAGAAATATACCTACGTCACCGGACATGTTGAACAAGGTATTGCTAAACGATTTCCAGCTCGTACAGAGATAGTGAAAATTTTCCCAGAATGGTATGGGTTAAAAAATCCGTTTGAATATTACCGCAGACCATTGGGATAACAGCCATTGTATATTCCATATTCAAACCAAAAAATATCTCAAAACTCTTTTTTAATTCCAAGATTTAGTTTTTATATTTTTGGTTTAGCTTTGGGAACGAATTTATGGTAATGGCAGAAGAAAAACAGGCAATAGTTTTCATTCGGGAAGAAATATCTGAAATCATCCTTCTTGTAGCAACTGATAAGGGTGCATTTCTCTATTATTCTGATGCAGATCGACGTCATTGGGATGTTAATGGCCCCCATTTCTTAGGGTCTATCATTCACCATCTTGCTATCGATTCACGTGATAATAAAACACTTTTAGCATCTGTTCAATCCCGTATATCAGGATCAACGATATATCGTTCAACCGATTTTGGTAAAACTTGGAATGCAGCCCATAAACCACCAACATTCCCAAAAGATAAACTGAAACGTAAAGTAGATCACATTTACCATCTTACACCTGGGCATGATAGTGAGCCAAATGTTTGGTACGCAGGAACATGTCCACAAGGACTATTCCGCTCAGAAGATTGCGGTGACACGTGGCAATCAGTTAATGGTTTTAACAAAAATCCAAAGTGGGAAGCATGGACAGCGAAGACAATCGATGGATATCCAAAAGTACCAAAACTTCATTCTATATTAATAAACCCAATGGATAAAAAGCATATCTACTTGGGTATGTCGTATGGTGGGATTTTTGAAACAACGGATGGTGGCAATATTTGGAAACCACTAAATGATGGAGTTAATGCAGATTATCTAGAAAAATCTAAGCCTGCATTTGGGCATGATCCCCATTCAGTTATTTCTCATCCTTTCAAGCCTGAACGATTATATCAGCAAAATCACTGTGGGATTTATAGATTAGATCGCCCGGATAATAAATGGGTAAGAATTGGAGATAATATGCCTGCAGATATAGGAGATATTGGTTTCCCAATAGCAATCCATCCTGCGGATCCCAATATTATTTGGGTATTCCCCATTGATGGCAATGAAGCTTGGTCAAGGGTAAGCCCGGAAGGTCAACCTGCACTTTATTGTTCACAAGATGGTGGAGAAACCTGGTTTAGGCAAGATATTGGATTACCCATGCGGAACGCCTGGTTTACTGTATTGAGGCAAGCAATGGCAACAGATAGTGTCAATAATACTGGGATATATTTCGGAACCACTTCTGGCAGTCTGTGGATGAGTGACAACGAAGGAAATAGTTGGAGACAAATTGCTGTGCATTTACCTCGTATCCTTGCTGTTGAGACAGGTGTGATATTAAAAAAATAATATGAACACATTACAATTCAGAATCTAAATAAATATTCTCGCAATTAAATTCCTTGAGAAAAATATTGCCGAAATATCTATGCAAACAATTAATAGTATAACCAGTTTACAGAATTTGACTTTAGATCAAGTCATAATTAGAGAGGATATTTAATGAATTCTTTATTTAATAAAGCTCAAAATATCAAAATGGTAGGTACTGATATTGATGGTGTTTGGACAGATTCTAAAATGTATGTCACACCAGATGGTGAATGGATGAAAGCATTTTCAACGTACGATGGAATGGCAACTTCGATGCTACAAGGAAAGGGCATTATTGTGGCTATATTAACCGGAGAAAACTCTGATGTAGTGCTTGCCCGGGCAAAAAAATTGAAAATTGAAGAAGTGTATGTTGATGAACATGAAAAACTAAAACGTATGAACTATTTAACAAAAAAATATGAGATAAGTATGGATGAAGTTGCTTTCATTGGTGATGATGTGAATGACTTAGAAGTATTGGCTGCAGTTGGTTTATCAGCCATGGCAGGGAATAGCCCAATCCTTAATAAATTTTCACCTGACTATGTTACAATTCGTCATGGAGGAAACGGAGCTTTCCGCGAATTTGCAGATTTGATTATGAACGCACAATAAAAAGAGTGTTTTTTTTAACACTTTATTGGCTTCTAACACCAATATTTTGGATTCTTATTCCCATATTTGCAATATTCAATCCAAAAATTAGGCATCACTGGTTGAATGGAAGAGTATCTATCAAATCTGCTCTATTAAAAATTCATCGTTATGGAGTTTCCAGGGAGATAGTTCATTTGCATGCGGCATCAACAGGAGAATTTGAACAACTTCAACCCATATTAAAAAGAATCGATCGTTCCCGTTATTTTATCCTAGTTTCTTTCTTTTCTAAAACCGTGTTTAAACCTGAACAAGAAAATACCCTCGCAGATGCAATTTGTTATCATCCTTTCGATTTGCCATGGTCTGCTTGGTTATTTTTCAGAAAGTTAAAAATTAATTATTATATTATAACTCGTAATGATATCTGGCCTTCGCACTTATTTATCGCAAATAAAATGGGAATTATTACCATACTGATAAATGCAAATTTTTACCAGAGATCACATTATACTTTTTGGCTGTATCGATCATTTTTTAGTATTGTATTAAATCAGTTTGACCTTGTATTAACGGGGTCTGAACGCTTGAAAACAAACCTGATGAATGTAATACCAGAAGATAAAATCAGGGTGACCGGAGATAGTCGATTTGATAGGGTACTGCAAAGGCAGAAGGAAAATAGGGCCTCATTTCTGCCTAGTTCTTTTGAAAAATCACGCACTTTGATCTTGGGTAGTCTAGTGTCTTCGGACCATCCATATATTTTTGGTGGATTTAAAATTCTCTATCCAAATGGAATGCAGTCTCTTGAGGAAAAAGATCATCGAATGATTATTGTTCCACATGAAGTTAGTAGATCTATAATAAAAAAAATAGAACTAGAACTAAACAAGCTGGAATTTGAATATATATATTATTCCAGGAAAGATTCATTACATAATAGCCGGGTAATAATTGTTGATGAGGTAGGCATTTTAGCTGACCTATATTCATATTCAGATATTGCATATGTGGGTGCAGGATTCGAGGCAGGTGTTCATTCAGTCTTAGAGCCAGCTGCTTATTATAATGCTATTAGTTTTGGTCCAAACTACCAAATTGTAGATATGGCAGTTTCTCTTTTAAATAATAATTTAGCATCAGTGATTGAAACTATAGAACATTTTGTACAATTTTGCGCTTTGATGGAAAATGATGAAAAACTAATTAGAATAAGATCAGAAATAAAAGAATATATCTTAAAACAGCCTCGATCTGCAGAACAAATAACAAAAGAAATTTTCAATCATGATTAACCAATTTAAAATATTCATTCTTTCATTGACAATGACATGGGCAAGTGGACCTGATATAGTTGGTGAAGAACTACAATATTCAGTCGGTTTCAATTTTATTCCAGCAGGAGAAGCAATATTTTCTTTCTCTTCAGATACCCTTAATGGCGAATTAGTATATAAACTGGCAACTTCTGTGAGAACTAATTCAGTGTTAGATAACTTTTATGAAGTTCGAGATGAAATACAATCTTGGCTTCATCCTGAAAGCTTATCCCTAAAGAAGATAATTCAAAAAATACGTGAAGGAAATTACAAGCAGGATCACCAATCAATAATACAAGGGGACAGTATAGCAATATCAGGAAGCAATATAAGAGCAATTCCAGGGAAGGTATATGATCCCATATCATTTATCTATTATCTCAGAAGCCAGAATCTAATCTTGGGTAGCAGCTACAACTTTTTGTCCTATAGTAGAAAGAAATTAAGGGAAGTAATTGTGAATGTTACTGCTATTGAAACAATCACCGTCTCCGCTGGTACCTATAAATGTATGAAAATAGAACCAGTTTCTAATGATGGAAAACCACTACTCAAAAACAATGGACAAATGAAAGTGTGGTTATCAGCTGATAGTTTAAAACTACCAGTAAAGATTGAGCAACAAACTAATGTTGGTATAATGATCATGAAATTGAAAGAAATAAAACAATCTTTATATTAAATTAATACAAACTTATTTGGAACAATAATGACAGAAAAACATGAACAATCGATAATAGGATCAGCTGTTTTAATTGTAATATTAATTGGTATCCCCATTACTATTGGATTGGGAATATTTAATGTGATTATTACAATTGTAGCAGCAATCCAGGCAAATGATGGAAAATCCTATCAGTATCCTTTTAACTTAAGATTAATTAAATAAAACTACTTCTTGAATGAAATTTATTCTTATCGTTAATCCACATGGAGGAGTCAAACAGGGTCCTACATTACTGAAAAAAGTGAAACCAATCTTTGAAGCTGCTAAAGCAGAACTTTTTATTATTGAAACTACTTTTGCAGGTCATGCCCAGGCTCTAGCTAATCAATTAGATTTTAGTGGTTACGATGGATTTATTGGAATTGGAGGAGATGGAACGCTCCATGAAATTACAAATGGAATGCTTTCACGCACTGATGAAGCAAAAATACCTATTGGTATAATCCCGGGGGGGTCAGGGAATTCATATATGCATGATATGGGACTCACTGATCCTATCCAAGCGGCCAAAGCGATTACAGGGGGTCATTTTCGTGCTGTAGATGCTAATCGGGTTGAAGTAAATCATATAGTGAAGTATGCTATGAATATGATAGGATGGGGTCTAGTAACTGATGTAGGTAATAACGCTGAGCATTATAGGTGGCTTGGAACAAACAGGTACACTATTCTTAGCGTAGTTGAAGTTATGCGTCATAAAAGTAGGTCTGCAACTTTGATTACAGATGACAAAACAATTAAGGACGAGTTTACATTTATTATTGCCTGCAATTCTATCCATGTAGGTAAAGGCATGAAAATGGCTCCTAAGGCAAAACTTGATGATGGACTAATTGATTTGATTGTGATCCGATCTGGTGCAAGCCGTATGCGATTACTTCAAGTCCTACCCCTCTTATTTAAGGGTTCACATATTGAGGAACCAGAAGTTGAATATATTCAAACATCAAAGTTTTCACTTATCCCGGATACAAATGATATCTTAAATATTGATGGAGAAATAATGGGTACAACGCCAATCAATGTTGAAGTACTGCAACATGCAATAAATATTTTTTCAGATTAGTGAAATATAGTTAGAAATTTGGAATCATTATTCTCACTCAATAATATTATTACTTTGGGTATGCTTACCCTACTTCAAGCTGTATTGGGTTTTGATAATCTACTTTATATCTCACTTGAGTCACAAAACGAGCTCCTGCAAACAAACGTGCGATGGTACGACGATGGGGCATTGGAATTGCAATCTTTTTACGTATTGTACTTCTTATAAAATTAAAAATATAAAAAAACTATAATTCAGAGAAAAAATTCTGGATCTTCCCAGAATATTTCTGATTAATTTTATTACATGCATCAAATTGAATATTTAACCCGGGCTCTAAGTATTTTTCCGTTTCATTTACTATCAATGTTTTCTCCCATTCTGTAAATTGATTCCTTGATACAATTTTAAATAGAAATGTATTTATGGTTTTCTGAATAATAATGAATTGTTTTATGTTATCTGACTTTTCAAGCACCTCACGCAAAACATAATAAAATGTTAAACCTGGTGCAATTCTACCACTCGGGAGATATATCATTTGACTTTTTCTACCACAAAGTTCTGTTAACTTTAAAAAAGGGAATTTATTTATATGTTGAATTTTTGCAATATCCCCAATATCATATCGTATAAATGGAAATGCTCTATTAAATAAATCAGTTATAATAACTCTACCACTTTTACCATCTTTCACAGACCTGCCATTATCATCTATTATTTCTATCCATAATCTATCTGTTGAACAACCCCAAATAAATTGTTTATTTTGAATTGCAATAATACTTGTTTCTGAAGATCCATATTCTTGATAAAGAGGTACACCCAGCGCTTTCTCAATTATATTTTTATCTTCCGGATAGCACATCTCTGCAGTGACAATACAGAGTTTTAAAGTTGGGCAATTACTTTTTAAAGGTTTTAGATTTTTTTGTAATATATACTTGCTAAATTCAATAATTATATTTGAATACCCGTAGACATAACCTATTTTTTTTCTATTAAATATTCTTATATAATTCTCAAAATTAGAATCCGTAAGATTAAAAACATCAAATCTATATCTATTTAACACATAATCTTTAATATATTCGAAAATACTGTTTTTTATATTTTTTTTTACATGACCAAAAAAACGTGCTTCTATATCTTTTTGGATAATACCTAAATCTGTATAAGATTTTCGTATTTTTGCCCATGCCATAGCATGACATTCCTTATTTTTGTAAAATAAAAGAGGATCACCTGATGAACCAGATGTATTAGCATGATAATAGCCTTGTCCTCTATATATTTTTTTATTATTGAATTCAGAACTAAAGCTCTGCAAGTCACTTTTAGTAATAATTGGGATACTATCCCATCCTTTAGTCTTAATTCCCCCAGAGAAATGTTTATACCACGGCGTATTATTGTAATGGAATGATAATATTTTGTCTCTTTGATTTCTTTGCTGTTCCCAAAATATTTTTTCAGGTAGCATTTCAAGAGAGTTTAAGTTTTCTAATGACCTTTTTATATTATAACCTAATCTATTCCATATAAAATCAGTATTCATTCAAATTTATTTCATTATTAATTAGCTTTAAAATTAATTATACCATCTACCATAGAGAGCCATTGCGGAATTATTTTAATTTTATTGAATTCCTTTTCTATAGTATCCCTCGCATTAGATGAAATTCTGATTCTATCTTCCTTTTGAGATAAATAATCTAAAACACACATTGACATAGCAGATACATCATTAGGATCTACAAGCTTTGCAGTATTATTATGAGTTAGTAGATTAGGAATGCCACCAACATTTGTTGTAACAATAGGTATGCCAAGCGCCATTGCTTCAAGGATTGTAACCGGATGGTTATCATAATTTGATGTATTAAGAAATATATCATATTCTGTAGATAACTTTCTCCATTCTTCTTTTTCTAACTTACCTGTAATTTTAATTTGATTATTTAACTTTAGTTTATTTATCAATTTTCTTACTTCATTAATTGAATTATCTTTTCCCGGTCCAATCATGCATAAATGTGCATCAGGGTAATTATTAATAATTTTATTTAAGACTAAAACTGCCATTGTTGGATTATATATTTCATGAAATGCTCGAACCCATAGTAGGTGAGGCCTAATTTCTTGTCTTATTTTGAAACTATAGTTTTTACAATCAATATAGTTGGGGATTATCGTTGTCTGAAAACTTTTTCCCCTAAAACATTGCTGCAAATACTTAGATGGGCATACAACTATGCTTGATGAAGAAAACAAAAAGTTGAATATATAAGGATACTTTTTATATTTCTCTGGTAAACTCCCCCCCCTTAATACTGGTATAAATGGAATCTTTAATAATTTTGCCAATAGAATCACTATAAAAGCAAATAATAATGCGTAGGTACTAAAAAGATCAACTATAATCAGTTTACAATATTTTCTATTTTTTATAACAGAAGTAACCATATGTGATAAACGGAATAATGGGTTGCTCTTATCTGAGGATATTTCTACTTTATTTTTTTTAGATAGCGCAATTGCCAAACCTTCAATTGCAGTTGGATTAAATCCATGCTTTGATAGAAAATTTCCTATTAATAATATCATATTTCTTCTGTGTATTTAGAAAATAAAAATCCATAAATAAAGCTCGGCATGGCCAACCGCATAGCTGAATGACTCATGGTTAGGAGTGCAAGTAATCCAAAAAGTATCTTAATAAATTTAGTGTCTGGTGAACAGGATTTTGTCAATTGATAACTTGAAACTGCAATAAGAATCAGAAAGGAAAGCAACCCAAGAAGACCATGCTCTGCAAGCATTCTTGAATATTCGGTATGGGCGGCTACTTTTTGCCCATAACCATATTGTTCTCGCAATTCCTTAGCCTGACCAGGGCCAACGCCAGTAAATATATGATCAATAAAAATTTCTAAATCAATTTTATAAATTTCTGCTCTACCTGTTAAATCTAGTATAAACCGATCCCCGTATTCATTTCTATCTAAACCATATCTCTGCGTTATAACTCCATCGGTAAGAGATACCATTGCTATCCAAACAATGACTGAAACTGTGAGGATTCCAAAACCTTTTGATATTATTTGCATTTTTTTTTGATCGTGAAAAATATAGAATGAAATAGCACAAGAAAATGCAATGACCGTAGCAAAAATACCACCTCTAGAAAATGTGATTAGACCTAATGCAAAAAATGTAATTAAAACCAGAATATCAATAATTTTTGAACCGGTTAAATTTAGTTTTAATACTTGAGAAAGTATTAACCCTGCGATTCCAAGACCAAATGTTGTTGAAACCTGATTAGGCCCATAACCTCCACTGGTATCAAAATCTGAGTAAGGCAGAAAATGATATGCTGCTAAATTCGGCATTGTTAATATGTTATAAACTGCCATTGATACAATGGGTAAAGTAATGTAGAATAAAATATGACCTAATGCTTTTTTATTGATTGTTTGGTTGAAAAAATACATTGAACATAACATTAAGGTCGCAGGACCGGATAAATTGAATGCTACATCTTGACGCCACAAATTAAACGTGTTGAAAGGCACAATAACTATGGCAGGTAATAACAAAAAAAAATAATACAAAATCGGAGTGAATATCTGAATTTTCTTCTTTTCCCGTATTATTCCAAGTAGAAGAAAATATATTACAGCATATTTACCAAATTCCCAAAAGAGGCCCGCTCCAGTCATTCTTAAGAGTACTTCCACGCCGACTATATATGCAGCAAAACTCAATGGATACTTCCCTGTGGAATCTGGTTTACCCAGAATATAGTATGTTCCCAACAATATAATAAAGAGACCATAATAAGTTGAAATAAATGGAAATTGATCCAATAGAAAAGCCAACACTATATGCCATATTATAAATAATGTCTTTAGATTATGCATTTATTATTTCTGTTTCAATCCTGTTTATATAACGACTATATGTAAATAACGATACCCATTTGGAGGCTGAAGAAGCCATATTTATTAATTTCTCACGATTATCAGATAGTCTTGATAAAAGTAATTTAAGATTATTAGCCGATATATCATCAATTACAATACCTGAAATATTGTTTTCAATATATTGTCCAATACTTGATATATTGCTTACAATCGGTACACATCCATATGATGCTGCCTCAGCAAGTACTTTTGGGAATCCTTCAGAAGCATAAGAAGGAAGTATTATGAAATGACATTTTGTATATATTTTATTTAATTGAGTCCTTGATAATGACCCCATAATACAAACTTTTATATTCAAGTTTGATTTTTGATTTTCTAATACGTTTTTTAAAGGTCCATCTCCAACAATATAGAATGAATCTATAAATGTTACATCTTCTAACTTTTTTACTAAATCTAATATAATAAGCGCACCCTTTTCTGGTTCCAACCTACCAACAAAACATAAATTCAATTTGTTATGATACTTTTTATTTTTCGCTATCGAACCTGCATGTTTAAGTTCATCATCTGCAATACAAGGGTTTTCAAATGACAACAAATGAGATTTCTGATTAACCCATTTACCATTTATTGTCACTATAGAATTTTGATTATTATTAAGCCACCACCTCTGAAATCTATAAGATAAAGGAGGATGCTCTTGATTCCAGTTACCAGCATATTTAATCCATCTCTTTTTGTTCTTATATATTGATAAGAATGGTAAAATATATAAACCTAAATTAGTTGGAGCTCTGAAATGTACCCAATCCACCTTGTTAATCATTCTAATTATTTTATATAAATTATAAGGCATAAAGAATAGTATACCAAATTTCTTAAAAAGTCCAATTCCTCCAGTGGGCTTTATCGGTATAAATATTATTTTACTTGAAGTATATGCTATTGTGGTTTTATCCGGTACACTCTTATAAAGTGGTGCAATATGGTAAATGGTATCAAAGATTGATAATAAATGATTAATTTCCCTAATGGTAGGCTCCCATCCTACAATATTACCATCTTTATTGTAATAATGCGAGGTATGAGATATAATAGCAAGTACCATATATTATATTCCCCTATACCATCTATCTAGTGAATATAATAGTAAAACACGTTGGTATACAGATTCACGATTAATATTCTTCATAGCATTATGACTAATAAATTGATGGGATAATAATTTTATATATGATTTAGTTATATAATCTGAAATAATACTATCTGATTTATTAATTTTATATATTATTTGTTTTTTTTCAGATAATGATAAATATTTATCAAGTGGAATACTAAACCCTCTTTTTTTACTATTGGAACCAATGCCATTATAATATTTTCTATGAATATTCCTTAATATTGACTTCGTTTTAAAATATTTTATTTTCTGACCAAAAGGTATTGAAAATGCATGTTTCACAAGCTTTTCGTATAAGAAAGGAACCCTAAATTCAACTCCATTTAGCATTGACATCATATCTGTTTTCCTTAGGTAATCACTTAATAATATTTTACGATAATAATCAAAAACAATTTGATCAGAAACATTAAATGGCTTTTCTTCCAATAATATATTTTTATAATACTTAAGGCCATTAGAAATATTATTTGTGAAAATTGATTGATTATCCAACTTTAAATTTGCAGGCAACCATGAATTTTTATGATATAAACCACTAATTATTTCTTTTTCACCAAGGATGCCATCAAGTCTATTTATTTTACTGGTAAAATAATTTTCAAATTTACTTATTTTTATTAATAATCTTATGGCTTTAGCAAATAATTGGTAATTATATAAATAGTACACCCATATCATTG
>Ga0187827_10001378_pt1 | contig 35871 bp, 52 predicted proteins | sample ETNtaG_39_FD_167969 | JGI IMG/M metagenome (GOLD analysis project Ga0187827, IMG submission 167969) | Marine microbial and viral communities from oxygen minimum zone, Eastern Pacific Ocean - ETNP2014_SV_150_PacBio MetaG (Illumina Assembly) | ecosystem: Environmental > Aquatic > Marine > Hypoxic...
GTTAATTATATACGAAGCCCTTAAGAATTATCGTATTTCCCTTAACCGCCTTTCGGACCTAAACAAGTCGAACGAAGTAGGTACTTTAATAGCAAAAGTAAAAGGGAAAAAATGGATAATATTCCAAAAAGAAAACCCCCGGACGGGTGTAAATGTAAAAAGCCCGTAGTACACTTACGGGGCCGTAATGGTTCCGGTAAGATTCGGGTATCTTGCCGAAACTGTAACAAGTGGGGACTAATAGACGATATTACCCGGAAGGTAAAAAACAAGCTTACCCGGGTAAACGTAAGGACCAACCCTATAAGGTCCGAAACCGGGATATTGCAACGGGCCATAGTGTCGCCGGATAAACATTTCCCACTAGAAGACCGCCCGGCTATGAATTGTTTAAAAAGGATAATAGAAATAGCTAACGCGGATACTTATATAGACCTTGGCGATGTAGTAGAAGGCGATTCGGTTTCGCAATATAAGGCGAAGGTAAAAGGTAAAATACCCTTGGACTATAAAATAGCCGAAATAGACGCGGAAGTAAAAAATATTAAAGCCCGTTGGGACGATATGGACGAAGCTTTAGATAAGTCTTCGATTACTACTAAATATTTAACAGTAGGAAACCACGACGAACGCTTCGACCGGTTCGTAAAAAAATACGAAGTCTTAAAAGACCAATACGGCTTTATCCCGTTATTTAAAGTAAAAGAACGCGGTTATAAACCTATACCTTACGGCGAAATGTTAAAAATAGGCCGTCTACACTTTTACCACGGCCACCACGCCGGGGGAATATTCCACGCCCGGACCCATTTATTAAGATTTGGGATAAATGTAATATACGGCCACCACCACAGTATACAACATTACGAACTAGGCCATATAGACGGTGTTAAGTCGGCCACTTCGTTAGGTTGTCTTAAAGACCTATCCGGGGACGCTAACGAATGGCTTAAAAACCTTTCCCACGGTTGGGGCCACGCCGTCGCGTCCGTCGATTGGTACGACGACGGTAACTACGTTACTAATATCCACAGAATAATAGGCGGTAAGACCGTCTTTTATGGTGAATACATAGACGGGAATATTTAATGACTTATTCAATTACAGACGACGTAAATAAGGCCAAAGCTTGGGAATGTTTCTTTATGGAAGAAATGGGTAGGTTATTGGACCTTAAACTATTATGGAATCCGGACCGGTTTATTATAGATTGGTCCGTCGTAGATAAAAGCTTAAATATAATAACCCTTATTGAAGCGAAGGTACGAAAGAACCATAGCGTCAACAAGTGGGACGACTTTATGGTAGGTTTAAGGAAATACCAATGGGGAGTAAACTATTACCTAACTACTGGAATACCCTTCGTACTCGCTTTTAGGTTTAGCGACGCTATAGTAACTTATAAACATAATCCGGAAAAGAAGCTTATGGTAAAATATACCGGTAGGTCCGTTAATAAACGATGGTCCCAAGATGTTACCCCTTGTGTCCACATCCTTAAAAGCGATTGTAAAATATATAACCTTCCTTATTCTATTCCGGTCAATATGGTAGAAGACCTTAATACGAGGGTATGGAAGGACATAAGCCAACCTATCGAACTTTACTTAAACAAGATATACGAAGGTAAAAGCTTTGTAAACTATGAGTAAAAAACATATTAAGAAACGATTAGGTAGTATACGCTTCTTAAGGTTAGACGACCCTCATTACGATTGGGAAGCGTTAGAAAAGTCTTTATACTATGAGGGTTACCAACCGGGTAAATACGGCTACATAGAAGTACATAACGAAACTTGCGTAAACGGTAACCACCGTATGGAAATACTAACAAGATGTAAAGAAAATTTAGACCGGTGTATATGGGTAGCAAAGGTTAATAATTGGTCATACTTTTCCGGAATAACTATTACTATAATCCTTTCCCCTTTATTTCTACCTTATTTCTTCTTGTTTAGTTTAGTGCGACGCCTACTTAAGGCTACCGGCCTATATAAACCAAAGGTAAGACATTGGACCGATAAGCGGGGGTGGCATAAAAACTATAGGATAAAAGAATGGAAGAAAGCCTACCAAAAAGAAAACGCGGACGAACGGGTAAAACTATGGAATAAACCATACAAGAAACAAGGGGGGAATAAATGCTAATAGATGTTATATATTTCTTGTGGAATATGGCCGGAATAGTGTTTTTTGGTGGAATAGGGGCCTTTCTAATGTATTTAGTAGGCTTAACCTTGTACGACTTTATTAACCGGCATTAGGGGGGTTTTATAGTGATTAACATAAAAAGAAATTGGCAAGGTGTAGGGTTGGCACTCTACGGTAAGCCCCCCCTTTTTCCCTTATATTACAACGATATAAGGCGTATCCCTAGCGAGGGATGCGATTATTCAATTATGGAATGTAACTCATTTTGCGGTCCCTTAAAAAAGACTGACGGGGGGCCCAAGTGCATAACCCGGACCATACACTAACTAAAGGGAGAATCAAATGGCGTTAGAAATAGAACAGAGTAAGGGGGTACTATTCCCCAACGATTACAAGACAGAAGGCGACAACCAACCGGACTTTAGGGGTGAAGTAGAACTCCCCCCGGGGTATGGGTACACCGGACCAAAGGACGGCATACCGGAAGGGATAAGCCCCACCCGGCTAAGGATAGTCGTATGGGATAACACAAGTAAGGCCGGTAAGCCTTATAGGTCCATAGAAGTAAATACACCCAAGCCCCCTAAACAATCACATCCCTCGTCTGAGGATTCAACCTATAAGCCTACAAGTACAACAACAAGTAAGACCGAACTACCCTTTTAAGGGGCTAACCTCTTCCGGTATGCCGATTGTTTACTGTAGCCATAGGGTAAGTATATAATATGAACATAGAAAACCTTATAACGCTTAAGGCTAATGTAGAGCGAACCATAGACGGGGCTATCCATACCATTAGTAGGGTAAGGGAATTAGAGAAGGAAGTGGCCCGCCTACAAGAAGCTAACCGCTTATTAGAAGATGAGCGGGACACTATGGCCCGGCAACTAAACGACGCCAAGAATAAGGCACGACTAGAAGCCGGGTTAATATTGTAGGGCCGACGCTCTGGCGAGGGATGTGGTTATGTTAGAACTCAAACGTGGGATGTGGTTATGTTAGACGTGTTAAGCTTTCTGTTGGTCTTTATAGTGGGTATATATGCCGGGGCCTACCTTTCTTTTAAGGGTATGTCAAAGGCCATAGAGAAGCTACAGATAGTACACCGGAAGGAACTTAAAGAACTGTTTAATACACTAAAGGGAAACAACTATGGCGAAGGATAAGATAAGGATGAGGGATAAGCCACATCCCTCGTCAGAGCAACCGAAGATAAGGATAGGGGACAAGATACGGACCAGTGGCGGAACGGGCCTTACAGTAATAGCAACGACCGGGACGGGGGCTTATTGTATGCACCTAACCCCACTACATAAACCCCATAAGGACGCGGTCTTTATACCTTACTCCGACCTAACACTACAGAAAGGAAAGTAGTATGGCATATAAAGAAAGGGATATACAACGCCACATAATAAGCCTACTCAAGCTAATGCCGGAACTTGTCCCGGTTATATTCCGGGTAAATGCCGGGGCGGTCCAAACAAAGCAAGACCGCTATGTTAGGTTAGCACCTAAAGGGGTAAGCGATATTATAGGAATGTTAAGGGGTGGATTCTTATTGGCCATAGAAGTAAAGACCCCGGAAAGAAAGAATAGGGTAACCATAGAACAACAAAACTTTTTAGACATAGTACGCTTATACGGGGGGTTAAGCTTTGTTTGTTGGGACCCGGAAGACGCGGTTAAACAAATAAACGACTACACTATCGAACGCGAATTAGAACGCAACGAACGGGCCGAATGAATGAATGGACGTTATAAGGGACTAAAAATTATAAACTTAAATGTTGTCCGGAATATAGAAATATGGGGGGAATGGCAAGGGCTAAGTAAGGGGGAGTGGACCTATAAACATAAAGTAGAATACTTGGCCCAGAAATATTTCTTAAGTGTTAAACGAGTGCAAAACTTAATAAGCGAAATGGCCGGTATGGTCGAAGGTCCCATTAAATAGGGGTATGTATTTGTTTTTATTAAGTGGTATACTGGTCCAAGCTAAAGGAAAATAAAGCTATGACTATGGCAAGGACAAAGCCAAACAGTAAAGGCCCGGGAAGGCCGAAGATTAACATAGATTGGGACGACTTGGATAAGTTACTGGCCCTACAATGTACACTAGAAGAGGTAGCTTTCTTCTTTGACGTTAGCCCGGATACAATACAACGACGGGTAAAATCGGTTAAACGATGTACCTTTGGGGAATACTATAAACTTAAGTCGGCCGGTGGCCGGACTTCGATAAGGCGTAAACAGTTCGAAGAGGCTTTAGACGGTTCTATCCCTATGTTAATATGGTTAGGTAAACAGTATTTAGGACAAAAGGATAAGAAGGAAACCGAAATAACCGAACTTAAACCTATTAAAGTCTTGGACATTATGACCGAGGAAGACTTGGTAGCGAACTTATCCATTTCGAACTAAAGACAAACCAAAAGAAGGTTTTACAAAGTACGAGCCGGTTTACAATTTTATCCGCCGGAAGACGCTTCGGAAAATCGACCATAGGATTACTATATCTTTTAAACGGGGACTTAATACCCGGTGGTCGCTATTGGTTTCTTGGACCCACCTACCGCCAGACCCGGTTAATAGCTTGGCACTTATTAAAGGGAATGTTTAGAAACCAACCGGTAAAGATGAACGAAACGAACTTAAGCGTAACACTACCCAACGAGGCGGAAGTAAGATTAGTGGGGGCCGATAGGCCGGATAACTTACGCGGTAGTTTTCTTAACCGGGTAGTATTGGACGAAATAGCTTATATTAAACCGGGAACCTTCGAAGAGGTAATTTTCCCAATGTTAGGAACGACTAAACCCCCCGGCCGGGCCTTGTTTACCGGGACCCCTAACGGAATGGGACCTTTTAAAAAGTATTTTGATTACGGTAACGACCCAAATAATAAAGATTGGGGAAGCTTCCACTTTACCACTTTAGAAGGCGGTTACGTCCCGGCCGACGAAGTAGCAAGGGCCAAGGAATATTTAGACCCCCGAACCTTTAGCCAAGAATATTTAGGGACTTTCGAAAATTACGGGGGGCAACTATATTATACTTTTAAACAAACCCCCCATACGGCCGACTTAAAACATAACCCCAACCTACCTATATGGATAACCGCCGACTTTAATAAAGAACCTATGGTATGGGAAATAGCCCAAATACACGACAAGCGGTTAAATATAATCGACGAAATCTATATACGCTATTCGGCCAAGACCCATATAGCCGTCGCGGAATTCTTGAAGCGTTACGGAAACGTTACAAATAAGTTAGTATATGTTACCGGGGACGCGTCTAATAACTACGAAAGCCATAGGGACTATACGACGGACTATATAATTATCCGCGACGCTCTAATGGAAAAGGGTTTCCGGGTAGTGGTACAAGTACCGAAGCGGAATCCAAATATAAACAATCGTATAAATATAGTTTGTAGCCTACTAACTAATGGCCGTTTAACTATTTCCCCCAAGTGTAAACAGTTAATAGACGACTTAAACCAAGTAGAAAGCGATAATAAAGGGGGCAAAAACAAAGAGGACCCGGCCCGTACTCACAGTAGCGACGCGTTAGATTATCTTGTGTGGCGACTATTTAGCCGGGAATTCTTTAAACAAACAATAAAACAAATTTAGGATAAGATTATGGCGACTCTAACAGAATTAACGAAAGCAATTACTACGAATACTATAGGTTCGGACGACAAAGGCCAAAGGGCTATAACCCGGGACCTATTCTATACCCAAGATAACAAGGGGGTACAAGGTCTTTTAACCGACGACCTAAAGAAGTACGTAGATACGGCGGATATTTCACGAATGAAGCTTATTACCTTAGACTTTTTTATCCCAGCGTTTTTAGAAAAGCTTTGTAGCGTCTACGATGTAGCCCCGGTTTTTAAGTACGAAGAGGGGGTAGGCGATAAAGACATAGAATTATTTACCGCGTTAATTGAAGAAACCCGAATACATAGTATTTTCCAAGAAAGCTTCTTACGGTGTAGGCTACATAATACAATAATAGCAAACGTTAAATACGCTTCTAATTTAGACCGGGTTTTCATAGACAACTCTTACCACGCCGGTAATACAGAAGTACTAACCTATTCCGATGTACATACAGAGCCTAAAATTATATATTGGGAAGAGGTAAGGGGGGCTAATAGTATTTGGATAGTATGGGACCGGGAAAAGGGTTTCCATTACTGGACCCCCAAGAAGCCGGAATACGACGCGAAAATAAACGACATAGTAGGGGCTAAACACCCTATAGGGGACAACCCCGACCTATTAGGCCCGGACTATTGGCCCTTCGTTGTTTATAGATACCGGGACCACTCTAACAAGTTTTGGGGTTATGGTATGGACGCTATCGTAGAACTAATACGGTCTATAAATGTTTTATTAACAGTATGTAACGACGACACTATCCAAGAAACTATAAGGCTACTTATCTTAAACTTTAATCCTACCGGGACCGAAGGGGAACGGGGCCAACTAAAGACCGGTCTACGGCATCCTTTATTTATGGAATCCGCTATAGGCGACAGTAAACCGGAAGGGGAAATCCTTTCGGCCAACCTTTATAATAAAGATGTAGTAGAACTAATAGAAAAACTAACGGACTTCGTTAGTAAGCTACATAATGTAGACAACATTTTAAGGGCGGAATTACAACAAAATTTAAGCGGGATAGCCTTAAGGCTTAAGAACGAACCGCAACTACGCCAATGGGCCAAGGATATAAACATATTAAGGCCAATGGACCGCGACTTATTGCAAACATTGGTAGACGTTAATAACTACCACCGGGAACCGGGGCGACAAATTAGCGACGGCTTTTTAGAACGGGTAAGCGTAGACTACCAAGAACCGCGAATAGTTACGGACGAAAAAGAAGACTACGAATTAGAACGGGCGAAATGGGAAGACGGGACAAGTAGCCCTATCCGGTATATACTTAAGAAAAACCCGGAATTTAACGAAGAGGAAGCGGGGGAATACATACGCTTAAATTTGGCGGTCTTTAACGGAATAATGGGAATAGGTGTCGGTATTCCGGTAGACGAAGAACAAGAAGGGGACATAGGTTAAATTATGCCGAGATTTAGTAAAAGAAGTAAGAGCCGGTTAAAAACTTGCGACAACGAATTACAAACTTTATTTAACGAAGTGGTTGTCCGCTACGATTGTACGATATTATGTGGCCACCGGGGTAAGACGGCCCAAAATAAAGCCTTTAACGATGGATTTTCCAAGCTTAAATACCCGAATAGTAACCATAATAAAATTCCGAGTATGGCCGTAGATGTGGCCCCCTATGTAGGTAAGGCCCGGGGTAATATAGATTGGAAAGATATAAACCAGTTTTACCACTTCGCCGGGTATGTCCGGGGGGTAGCGGAACGACTTTTAAACGAAGGCGTATTAACTTATACTTTACGTTGGGGGGGGGACTGGAGACGAACATACACCCAAACCAAAAAGAACAAGTTTCGGGACCTTGTACACTTCGAACTAGATAAAAAAGTAAGGAAATAATATGATATACGACCACTTTATAGACCGACTTAAAGATAAATGGGACGAAGATATGGCCGACGGTTGGGCTTCTAAAAAGAACTGTTGGGCTTTCTTCGAAAGGTATTACCGTGTTATAGCTAAATCCGTAGTAATAGCCGAAAGAAAATTAGAACACTTGGAAGTAAGTACGGGGGGCTTATCGGACGAAACAAAGAATAAATTAAGGGAAATTAGAACCGACCTACGTAACGCGGTTTGGTTTTCGGCTTTTGACCGGCCCAAGCCTACTAAAAGATATTCGATAAAAAGCCTATTCGATGGTCTTATAAATTGGAAGCAAGTATACGAACACCACCACTTTTTCGACGACATAGAAGACGGACAAGGGAAACCAAAAGAACTAAACGAAAGCCGGCGACAAGTACAAGGATAAACCTTTTAAGAAACTGGAAAGACCAATGAATATTAACGCCCTAACCGAAAAAGAAGCGAAATTAGTAAGGCTTACCCAACCGAAAATAAAAGAAGCTATAGGCGGATTAATTAGGGCCGGATTTAAACGCGACGAAGAAAAGATAATAGTAGCTAAAAAGAAGCTAAGGAAAGTAATAAGGCCTTCCGTTATTTCCGGCCTTACTTTGGGTGTTAAGTGGCTAAAATCAAATTAAACCTACAACCATTTTTTCATAAGGAAGCTAGATTATTACGGGGCCAGTATAGGCGACTACTAACACTAAAGAAGGGAATACGAAACGACACGGCCCCACGTAATAAACCTTCTACAATATTAAGCAAGGGGGCCGACCACTGGTTAATAAATACCGGGGAAACAAGGGACAAGGGAATAGGCTTTTCACGTACCCGAACTGGAATGTCGGTCTACGCGAAATACGCAAAGCACAGTGGAAACCGCGTTTATATGGGGGTTAAAGGTGGACATAAGGGCCAAAAAAGGGGGGTACACCGGCCCCGGGACCAAAGGCGAATAGTAAACTCGTCAGCCCAAGCCACTCCGCCGTCATACACCGACCTTTTTATTTGGCATAATAAGGGGGGGGACCGGACCGCAATGTATAACCGGACCGAAAGGTATTCCGGTATTTTCCAAAAGTGGCCCGTAGGTTCTAAATTTCCCGACCGGTTAGCAAACGCGGTACGGGGGCAAATAAAAGAACATATAATAAAAGAAATTTCCCGCGAAAATCTTATCGAGGGGTTTTAATGTCTAACGCATTCAAGTTTAAATATAAAGGCACGAAGGTTCATACCTTGGTAGATTTGTATACAAAAGAAGCAGAAGATATGGCTGATATGGTAACAAAAAAGGCCCACGGGTGGGTGGTACGTCTAATAATGGAGGGCTATGGCAGAAAGCACGCCGAAAAAAGGACGTTAATGTTGGTAGATATGGGAATAGGTCCTTTTCAAGATATGGAATGGCAAATTAGGCGAATGACGGACGCACTATATAAAGAAGTAGTAGCGGAACCTATAAAAGAATATGCACGCCAAAACCCGGAGGAACTATTACTATGGAAATTAGGCCGGGTTAAGACGGACCACTGTTCGGACTGTATAACACTTTCCACGCTTAAGGCCAGAACTATAAAGGGTTGGAAGAACGTAATGCTAAAGGAAGGGGGGCGTAGGACGGGCCTACCAAGGGAAGGAAAAACCAAATGTAGTTACGGGTGTAAGTGTATGTTAAAACCGACCGGTAAACTCGAGCCACTTGCAGACACTCGAGAGAAAACATTAAGAGAAGAGAAAAAGAAGAAAGAAGAAACCGGGACTAAGGGGGTAGCAAAGTCGGAACTTCGGCCTAATATGTGTGGTAAACATTTGACTGTACGCGAGGCGGAAGCTTGGGCTACTCATAATTTTACAAGAGAAGACGGACGTCCGTTAGTGGTTGACTATTCACAGTTAAACGACCCGGATATGGCAAACGGATTTAACCTTCAACTTAAACAACTGTATGAAGACTTCCCCAATAACGACTTAGAGCAAGTAATGGCCGGAGAAATCAATAGTACGTGGATGGGATTATGTAGTGGCGGTAGCGAAATAACTATACAAACGAAGTTCGCAAACCAAACCCAAGAAAAGGCCGACGAACATTACATTCATAATCAGATACGGCGGTTTCACCCGGAAACCATTAGGGGAGAGAAAAACCCACGGGGTTACCGTAAATCTGTACTTACCCACGAATTCGGACACGTTTTATCTTGGCGGTATGTTCGACAGTCTAATTCTTGGGCCTATCTGGAAACGAATGGCACTTGGGCCGAAGGTATGCCGAAAAAACTAAGAGAAGCATATAATAGATATTTAAAAGATGTAAAAGCCTTTAACAAACGTTGGGGTGAGCCCCACATTTATAAGCCGTCCGAGACTAGGGCCATAGATGCTTCACTTGATTACTTGTATGCTGAAGGGGGGGACAATCGAGGGAACTGGAGAAAGTTACATCAAGAAATGGCCCCACCCGGAAAAGATAAGGGCGGTTATGTTTACGCCCCCTCAAATATGCAGTGGCACTCCAATAACCCAATACGTAAGCCGGCAACAGAGGGCGGAGTTCTTCCGTTTGTACGAGGACCTTACTATACACAATCCGAAGTTGACGCTTTTGTAGCGGAACGCGACGAATTCTATTTGTCGAAATATGCCGAAGACGATTTAGATGAGTTTGTAGCCGAAGCCGTATGCCAACATTTTAACGGCGTACAGAAGTCCCCCTATGCCAGAGAAGTTTATGAGATATTAAAAGAGCATTACGCAAAGCGAACCGGAAAAGAGACAGAGCAAGAACAAGAACAAGAACGTATAATAAGTGAAGAACGTGACAGAGAAGAGTGGTTCGAAACGGGAAAGTAACTTGGAGGATTTTTAATTATGGAAACTAAAAAAAATATTGCTATTGAAATGCCTTGTATGTCTTGCCGGTTTTTCGACCACAAAGTACTGGGCCCGGACCAAGACGGCTTTATATGTAAGGCCTTTCCGGAAGGAATACCGAACGAAATTTTAATGGGGAACTTCGACCACCGGACCCCCTACCCCGGCGACAACGACATACAGTTTAAGCCTATAAGTGTCGCCTTTACTATTAGTCAGTTTTTGGAATACCAAGCTAAAAAAACCCCGAAAGATTCCCCCTAAACCCCTATAATAAGGGGTTTACGGTCTTTCCCCCCTTAAATAGTTCTTGCATATTTCTATAGGTTGTTGTAATTTGTTATTATGAATAACGTAAAACAACGACGCGGATTAACCCTTCTACGGGTAGGAAGTCTTAAGAAAGTCCTTCGGGATTTAGGCTTACAATCTACCACGGAAGCATTGGTCCAGTTAGACCGCGAAGTAGCTTACCTTATAAAGAAGTATGGGAAGGACCAAGCCGAACAAGGAATAAAACGGCTAAATGGCGATACTTCTTTAATGTCAATAACCGGAACAAGTCGTAGCAAACCCCACCCCATAACCGAAACGGAAAAAGTCGATTCCGTTTTAGGTAAATCTTGCCAAAGGTGTAGCGGAATAAAAGACGCTTTCTTACAAAAGGCACGGTCAGAAATGCGGTGGTTCTACGATGAAATAAAAACCGGAATTATACGGGCTAGTAATGGTAAAAAGTATAATCCGGATTGGGCGACTAAACAAGGACGTATAAATAACATAACCTAACCACCTAACCGGTCCGGCTCTACGGCGTCTTATGACAAAGTAAGAACAAACAGACCACCGGGGGCCGGGCCATAATTAAGGGGACACTATGCAAATGGTAAAAACAATATGCGACCGCGAAGGTTGTAAAGGCGAAGTAAAGGATAGCCGTAAAGTTTCAGTTATGCGGTTTAACCCTTATAATAAATATGCGTCTTTCCACCTTTGTAGTTATTGCGAAAAACTGGTCTTTACTTTCCTACGGGGGTTTATGGAAGACAAGATAATACCCGGGCCGTCCGGTAACTACGAACTACACCCCGAAAGGGATTACGATAAAGAATATTGGGAAATATTAGGGACCGTAGTAGAACGGCTTAAAAAGTGTTTGCCTATTTGGGGGGAAGTATGAAATACAACGGTTGGACAAATTGGGAAACTTGGAACTTCAAACTCTGGATTGAAACCGATGAAGGTTCTTATCATAAAGCGTTAAATATGGCAAACGGTAAGAATGGCTATCAACTCTCATTAGCGTTAGAAAATTGGGCATACGATATGTTTGACGAGTTAGGGGTGGAGTCTGGTTTTTTTGCTGACGTTTGTAAAACATCAATTAGTGAAATCAATTTCTACGAAATCGCGGAATCTTATCTTTTAGAAACAGAGGAAGGGGAGGCCACTTCCTAACCCCGGGCCATTTTTTTTACCCTATATTATTATTATAGATTTCTGTTGGTTTCTATAAGGATAGACCGTATATTTATCACCGTGACAAACACAAACGAAAGAAAGGAAAGTAAAATGAAAAAGTTCGCACGAAATAAAACAGAAGCAAAAAAGCTATTCAAGGAAAGGACGCACTTTGAATGGAATTCAGAAGAACACCATAACCAAGGCAGATTCAATGTAACTATTTTTAAACTATCCAAACCAACGCCTAAAAGGAAATTCTTTGTTGGTACTCACTTTGAATGGATGGAATTATAACCTAACAGAAAGGATAGCGAAATGGACAACAAAACGACTACTTGGACGACAAAGCTAAAGGCTTTGTTTTCCCTTAACCTACCGGCCGTAACAATTTCCGGCCAACTTTCCGGCCTACCGACGGACGCCCGTTCCGGCCCGGACGCTGACAAAGAAATAGAACACAACGGCATACATCTCACCGCTTTAGCGAAAAGGTTTTACCCGGGTAAGAAAATCGAACGCCGTTTTAACAAGTCTTTAATAGGAACCGCTACCGATTTGTTAGGCTATGTTTCGGAAGGCGTTTTCTATGAGATAGCTTGTTACGATTGTCGAGTAGGTTACGGTTCAATAGATAACCCACATTACAACCCTAAAGAATACGGTATAAGGAAGACCGATAATTACGGGGGTTGGGAACTAATACCGGACGCTTCCGGAACATTTGACCGGGAACCGTCAATAACAGAACAAGCCCGCCTAGACCACGCGGTAGCCTACATAGAAGGAACAGAAGGCTACGAAGATAAAGTAGAATGGTTTAACGGGTTAACCCAAAAAGAAAGGATAACGAAATAGTGAGTAAACATAAGGTAGTACATTACGACCTAACGAGTAAAAAAGAAACCGCCGATATGCTCTACGGTTCTTGTCCGGAAGCCCATAGGCTTTATTTGGCCGGAGAAGACAAAGAAGCCCACGCGGTACTAATGGCCAAAATAGACGAAGACAACCGAAAGAAGTGGAACGGCGAAAGTCTTAAAAGCCGTTTAGCCCGTTGTCTATTAAAAGGAAAGTTCTTCCTTCGGGACCTTATTTTTATCGGCGATAAGTTAGTCGTTAAAAATACCCCTAACTGTATTAGTAATTCGCTAACAATAGAATACACGAATAACCAGTTAGGCGAAAGCGTACAAGTGTTAGGCCTTCCTAATGATATGGAAGCTTGGACCCTATTACAAGCCATAGACGACTACCTAACAAACCCATACGACGAAACACGTTACGACGGATTAAAGGGCGTATATGTACAAGTATGGAATTTCGACGGTAGTAGTAACGCGACGGATTCTTACGAGTTAGGTTTTAAAGAATCCGCCCCATATAAACACCGTTTTAACCAATAACAGAAAACAAGGCGGGGGCCGAAAGGCCCCCGAAAGGATAGCGAAATGATGAATATAATAAGGAAAATAAAAGACGGACTTTTCGAAGTAACCGTTAAGCAAATGGTTCCGGCCGGGCCACACTATAAGCGTATCCGTAGCGATAAGAGGCGTAACGGTATCTTAAGTAAGCTTATAGGCCTAATGCGGTCCTTTACGACGGATTCTATTTTAGAATACGACGACCGCTTTAAGCTAAAAAAAGACGGAGACGTCCAATTTACCTACAAGGGCGAAACCGTAGACCTTACCTTAATCCCATACTATAGAAAGCCTTTCCGCTTTTATAAATATGTGGTTAGTGTAGCCGGGATAAAAAGGGTTGGTAAGGAAGTAAAAGACTACTTCCGCAACAAACACACGTTTAATTCGTATAGCTATACGAAACTCGACGAATTGGTCGGTAAAGGCGATAACCCGTTCCCTTGGAAGCCGAATATACAAACCGAACCTACGGCGAACGTGGTAGGGTGTAGCGATAAAATACCGTACCGGACAGAATACCGGGACCACTTCCCTACAGTCGAAGTACGCTTTAGCGATAAGGTTAAAAGGTCCGCTAACATATTGGCCGAAATTCCCGGACGCGGTAACGTGTTTAACGACGATACCTACGGGGTAAAATTGGTTCGTCGGCAAATGCAAACGGCCGACTTTAGAATGGTCCTTAATATCTGTCTTGTTGGCGTTTCGCACGACGATAAGTTTAGGATAGAATCCCATTCTTCTGGTTTGGACGGTAATAACCACCGGGCCAAATGGGGGTATAATGGAAAAACTACTACCTTAAAACCCCATTTAAAAAGGTTGGTAGAAAAGATAGAAGGGACCATAGACCGGGCGGAAGACAATAAGAAATGGACCGACCGGAATAAGGCGGAACTAAACAAAAACGAAGCTATTTTCGGGGGCATTTATTCCGAGACCGGATTAAAGGCCGAAGAGGAAACGGTCCGCGATTTAGTGGCCCTTCCATTAGCTAACGGCGAATACGGAAACTACGGATATGTCGCCACGAAAGACGGGGCCAAATTTTGCATAGTAAACGGCGGAAGGGGTAAGGTGGGTGAATTTGCGTATACTTGTAAAGCTAGTTTCGTTAGCTTCCACGTTTCCTTCTCTTCGGCGACCGGATTCTATACTATGGACGAAATGGACAATACAATGGCCGGCTTTTCGACAATGACCCGGGAAGACCTAGTCGAAGTTATTAAGATTATGGTAAAAGGCGTAGACCGTAACTTTACAAAGCGTATTTCCGTTTTTGTAAAGTGTGTTAAAGACGGTTTCTGTATGGATGAAAATTAAAATATAACCCGAAGTAGTACGCCTAACAAAAAGAAAGGGACCCTAACCGGTCCCTTTTTTTTTAATTCCCAAATTTTAGGGGTTGGTTTTTACTGTAGTCTAAACATATAATACAACTATGATTGAACAAGCCACTTAATATAAAAGGATTAAACTATGGATATAGTAAAGCTAACGGACCGGGTTAGGTCCGAAGTAGATAAGGACAAATTAGAAGCCTTAACGCCCATACTAAAAGAAATAGAAGTCGGGGTTGTTACGCTTATTGAAAACGTTAAAGACGCTTCGGCGGAATCAAAAGCCCGGAAGCTTAAAATTCGCGAAATGCAAGGCCAACTAAACGACAACGACGTAGATATAGACGAACTACGGAAAAAGGCCGATACAAGCGAATTAACGGCAGAATTGAAGGATTTAAAAGTCTTCAAAGCCGGTGTACAAGAAGAAACGCGGACCAGTTTTTTAAACCGTTATAATAAGGTTAAAAACGACCCCCGTTTCGAAAAAGCTTCTACGTTTTTGAAAATGCCGGAAGCCGGGGAAAATGGCGAAATGGACTTTACGGAAATAAGTAACGACGATATGGCCGGTAACTTAACAGAACTTAAAAAACTGGACCAGTTAGATTATTTCTCTTCGCCGGAAAAACCAAAAGAAGCCCACGCGGACCAAGTGCCGAAGGGCCAACAAGACTTTGGGACCCGGGTAAAAGGTGCTACTTCAATAGCCGATTTAGAAAAGCTTAACGAAGAAATGGCCGGGGCGTAAAACACTTAATAGAATAGGAATATAAAAATGGCAGATGTAAAAACTACCGCTTCGGTATTAGGCGATTCACAAATAGCCTTAATGGACCAAGCTTTCCAAGTGGAAGCCGGGGACAGAATCGTAGCGGACCAATTCGCAAGTTACCGTCGAAGTATCGGGGCTAAATCTATAGACTTTGTAAAATATTCGAAGATGGATTACGCCGTAACCGAACTTACGGACGGCTCGGATGTAGACGCCGTAGCAATGGCCGATAGTAAAGTAACCTTTACCCCGAAAGAATACGGTAACGTGGTTACTAAAACTTCTTTAGCGTCCCTACAAAGTGGCGGTAAAGCAGACCTTGGGGCTTCCCAAGTCGTCGCCCGGAATATGGCAGAATCTTTAAACCGTTTAGCTTGTTTAAGCTTACAAGGTTCCGCGAATAATAAGGACGGTTCTTCGGCTAATATAACCGAAGCCCTTTTAGACGCGGTATTCTTTGAGTTAAACAACAAAAACGCTGAACGGTGGGACGGGGACGCTTACGTTTGTATGTGTCACCCGGCCGTAGCCCAAGATATAGCCGGATTTTCGGCTTGGAAAGACGTACAAAAGTACGCCGACGCTATGCCTATCCTTCGTAACGAAGTAGGCTTCTATAAAGGATTCCGGTTTATTAGTTCGACCGGTATGCCTTTTACAGACGCGGACCCCGACGTACACGAATCGGCCTTTTTTGGTCGAAACGCTTTTGGAAAAGCCGAAAGCCAATCCGCCGAAATGCGAATTACTGGGCCCTTTGATAAATTGGGCCGTATGTTAAATATCGGTTGGTATTGGGTAGGCGATTACGGTATCGTAGACCAAGATAGTTTATGGTCCGTACAGTCCTTAAGTAGTTACGTCGCTTCGTAATAGGTAGACGATAACCATATTATAGGTTTGGACCGGTCTTTTACCGGGCCGGTCCCCTAACTTGGGATTAGAATAATGCTAACGGAAATAATAGTAGTAGACGCGGACTTAGATAATATTGTCCCTAATATAGCGGACTATAAATTTATCGGCCAAGCGGATTTTAGCGACCAAATCGCCGAAGCCCGTAAGGATGTTTACCGTATGGTTTACGCTGATATGGAAAACAATAACCCAAGCTATACCCACGCGAAAATAAAAGACGAAGTCGAAAAAGTACACGACTTTATAGAAACGCCAAACCTTAAAGATTGTATCGTAAGGTTAGCTATTTCGCGGATATTTAAGGGTAATAGCCTTTTGGAAATGGCCGGGGCCTACGAAATGGAAGCTTCTTTAATCCCTTTGCGTTATCACTACGACGTAAACGAAGACAATGTAGTAGATACTGGCGAAATATCGGTAAGGTCTAAATATGTTTTCGGTAGGTAATGGCGGTAGTAAACTATTCCGGGATATTGGCGTCGTTAAAAACGGCCATATCCAACGATTCCGGGTTAAGCTTTCGCTACAAACCGGCGAACTTGTGGTTTAATATGGAATTAGGAATATTTCCAACTTCACAACTACAAAACGCTTTTACCATCCGGTTTAACGAGCAAGGCGGAAGTAGTTACGAAATGGACACCCTAACCGAATTAGGCGTAGAGTTAGAATTCGGACTAAATCCGCTTAACGATATGTACTTAAATAAACTTGGCGATTGTAGTAAGGCCATAAGGAATTTAGAAGAAGTAGTACATAGCGACATAGATAGAATAGATACCGATACGGATTTTACCACAACATACGGCGACGACATAGTGGTCGTTACTTTTGATAATATTAACATACAAATAAGGAATACTAACTAATGGCAAGTAGAGAATTAAGCCACGCTAAAGTAATGTTAGGTAGGGTAGTTACGATTACCTTTAATAAAGCCAACGCAGAAGCTTTAAGCGTTAAAGGACTAAAAGACGGGGTCGTTTCTTTTGCAGAAGAAATTAAAGAAACGATAGCCGAACTCGAAGACGGTAACGAAATTATAGAAAGCTTCGGTAGAAAATACACTATCGAAATTACTATTTCGGAATTAGACACTTCCGATATGTCGGCGGTGGATGGTTCGGACGAACTTATTATAGCCACGGCTTCCGGCGGTGGGGGTGGTATTGGTAGAACGCTTACGGTTTCAAGTTTGGACGATTGTAAGACAAGCGTAGACGGTTTAAAAACTAAAATCGTTTGCCGTAAATCAATCCCCGAACACGATTCCCCGGGTTTTGTGGTTGCTGATATCGCATCATAAAGAATTAACTAAATACCTTTGGACTTGTTTAGGTGGTTAAGATGAAAACACCGGCGGGCCGGTTAATTGAAATCGACCCGTCGGATGTTAAGACCCGGATAGGTTGGGGCTATACTTTGGTCCCCGACCCGGACCACGACGACGGCTACTTCGAAGACCCGGCCGAAAGTAAATCGGCTCACGACTTTGGCGTCGTGGATTATAACGGGGACTTAGATAAAAAGATAGAAAAAAACAAGGCCAAGAAAAAGGCCAAGAAAAAGAAGGCTAAAGGTGGAAATAGGTAGCGTATGGAAAGTAGCTTTTATCGTTTTACAAATCGTTTTTACGGTAAGCCTCTCCGCTTTTATAACGCTTTTAAGGTCTTTATACCGGGATATGCGAACACTAGAAACCAAAATCGAAACCGATATGGATATGTGGAATAGGCGATTAGGGCAAATAGAAAGAAAGCAAGACGTAATAGAAGCCGTTACTAATGAAAAATTTAAAAGCTTAACCGACCAAGTAAGCCGGGGCTTTAGAAATGTCGAAAAGAATATAGACGAATTAAGCCACCGGTTCGGGAAATGGGAAACAAAACAAGGATAAAACATTATGATAGCCAAGGTATTAAGTTCAATAGCCACCGCGTTACTTACTGAAAAGGTTATTATAGCGGTACTAATTAAGATAGGCGACTATTTAGTCGATAGGTCTTCTAATAAATTAGATAACACCGTATGGAATGAAGTAAAAAAACAACTAAACAAATAAGGAATAATATAAAATGCCAGACACTAAAACAGTAGAACTTTTCGACGGAGGACAATCAGTAGGAACGGCTACCGTAGACGGTTCCGGAAACTGGTCTAAAGCGTTAACGCTTTCGGCCGGAAGCCACGCCCTTACCGGCAAGGCTACAGATTTGGCCGGGAATGAATCGGGGGCCTCTTCAACTGTAAATTTAAAATCGGGGGACTCTACTACACCAACATTACCAGACCTATTAGACGATTCCGGTTCGTCATCTTCGGACAACGTAACCAACGATTCGACGCCTAGGATAAAGTCCGGTGTAACTTTAACCGGTCCGAATTCGGTAGTACCACCGGACGCATCTTTGAATCGCTACGAAGTAGAACGTAAAACCGGGGCGGGGTCTTGGTCAAAGGTTGTCGATGTAGCAGACTCATCTATGACTATTGTTGTAAACGGCAGTACGAAAGAATGGTCATATACATTGCAAGAACCTTCGGCCTTAGTAAATGCTACCCATCAATACCGGGCAAGGTGGAGGGATAAATCCGGCGGTTATAGTGGTTATGGTAGTATCCTTTCGGTTATTATAGATACTACGGCCCCAAGTTCGCCGGCTATTACAAGCCACTCTAACGGCTACGTATTTACCGGAACAAGTTTCACTATTACCGGTACGTCTTCATAAGAAGAAATAGACGAATCTACCTAACTATTCGGGCTACTGAATTATGGCCATAGACTAACTACACGTTAATTTAGTGGCCCGAAATTTAACCTTAAGGAAAACCGGATAAATGGGCCAACAAACTATAAGCCTTGGAACCGCCGGGACTAATTCCGGCGACACTATACGCGACGCTTTCGACAAGTGTAACGATAATTTTGGCGAAGTTTACAGTAAGAAAGCAGATGCGGGATACCTATTAGACCCGACCCAAATTATTGTAACCCCGGGAGATTTTTGCCCTAATGGCGACAACTCTTATTATAATGTCGCGTTAAATAATTACGGGGGCCACGCGATAGTAAAATCGTCGTCCTTGGAAATGGTGGCCACTTTTGTAATACCTAGGGGGTTTACGGTTACCCACTTCCGTATAAACTGTTCCCATACTATAAATACTAAAATTTACGAATGTATGATTACGAACGGACTTGCCGTTCAAAAGGGAAGCGGAAACACTAACGTAGAAATAAATTCCACCGACTTCGACTCTGATGGTGCTAAGTATATTTCTATTTATGTGGGTACTACTTCAACCGCCCACCAAATTTATGGGGGCTACATTAAAATAACTAAATCGTAAAAGGTGAAAATATGCCGTTCGACAATGACATAACTTTAAAAAACTCGCTTACTTCTAAAGACATAAGCGAAACTACTTTAATGGAAAAGGTTATGGAATACGCCGGTAGCCCTTTGGTTAGTGGGAATATACCGGACGACGAAAGTATCTTAAAAAGTGTTAACGGTGCTATCCAAAATTTACGTAGCGAATTAGTAAAACTTCGTAGCGACGTTAACGAATTACACCAATATATAGGCCGGGCTTTTGGTCCGGCTTCGGTTAATGCGACTTCGCAAGGTCCAACCGGGGCCACCGGTCCCCAAGGCCCCCAAGGGGCTACCGGCCCGGCCGGTTCTACTGGTCCTACTGGAAATACCGGACCTATCGGAAGTACTGGACCGGAAGGCTTGGTATGGAAAGGAACTTATAGTAGTAGCACGGCCTACGCCATAGACGACGCGGTATTTTATAACGGTTCTTCTTATGTGGGTATAAAAGCCGGTACAAATAAAACCCCTTCCACTTCTACCACTTATTGGGCCAAGCTTTCCGCTAAAGGCGATACCGGGGACACCGGAAGCCAAGGAAATACCGGCTCTACCGGACCAACTGGCCCCCAAGGAACTAAAGGCGATACCGGGAATACTGGTAATACCGGCCCTACCGGACCCCAAGGAACTAAAGGCGATACCGGGACCCAAGGACCGGAAGGCGATAGGGGACCAACTGGCCCTCTTGGTCCAAGCGGACCAACCGGGGCTACTGGTTCTACTGGTCCTACTGGCCCCCAAGGGACCACCGGGACAACCGGGGCTAAAGGCGATACCGGAAACCCCGGGGCTACTGGTTCTACTGGACCCCAAGGGACGACCGGGCTTAAGGGGGACAAGGGCGGAAAAGGAGATAAGGGCGAAAAGGGGGACGAAGGAAGCCAAGGAACTACCGGGGCTAAAGGCGATACCGGAAACCAAGGAACTACCGGGGCTACTGGACCCCAAGGGACCAAAGGCGACGCCGGTAGCGATGGGGTTAAAGGAAATACCGGTCCGGCCGGTGCTACTGGTTCGCAAGGTGCGACCGGTCCTACCGGTGCTACTGGTAATAGCCACCTATCGGGCGTAAGTGCTATAATTATAGATAAGGGTAGGCTAAAAGTAACTATAGGGGGGAACGTGTATTATTTCGTTCCGGCTAAATAATGGCCCAAGATACGACAAAAGTAACAATATATCGGACCTTATCGAGTACATTTAACCCAAATATAGACACGGTAATAGGGATTGATACAACAGTACAAGAAGGGGCCCCGAATTGGTCGGTAACTACTGAAAATTGGACGGCCGGCCGGTGGAATGTTTACCCAATAGCCGAAGATTTAGCCGGGAATTCCAACGCCGTACAAAACCAAGAAGTAATAGCCGGTATAATAACTTCCTCGCCTATGAAAGTATCGGATTTAGAAAACTGGTCTATAGGCGAAATGTCTTTGGTTTTATTGGGGCTTACTGAAGAATGATTTTTAGCATAAGATATTACGAGCAAACATATACTAACGAACCGGACCCGGTAAACGACAACTTTTTAGGGGGCGGGTTTTCGTCCCCGTCCGGACCAAATATAATATTTTCGAAGGTTTGCACTTTGGCGGACTTTGACGGTTCCGGCAATCCGGAAGGTAGAAAAGTTTATGTAATTATCGCGGATATAAACGGAAACGAAAGCCTTATTTCTAATGTTCGACAGTTTACTATAACCCCGGGACAAAACTAATATGGCCATAAAAATAACAAAAACCCCAACCCGGCTTAAATGGGAAATACTTTCCATAGAACAAATAGACGATAACCATATAATAACTATTAAGGTAAAGGAACCGGATTCTATGCCGTGTAGTATTGGGGGGCTTCGGTTTTATTCCGAAGAGACTTCGGCTTGGGAAGACGCCACCTTACGGCCAACGGTTGGCCAAGATTACGATAACATTAACCTCTCCCCCCGTTATAAAGAAATTCCCATACATTGGGATAGCCCTACCGACTTCCGCATACAACAAGAATTTACAGACATCAATATCGAAGTAACTTTATACGATGAAGTAAGCCAAGGGGGGACCGCAGAAAGTAAAACGGTCTATACTAATGTGGACTTTACATTACCCGAAATTTCGGACAAAAGAATAATAAAGCCTAAATCCAATACCGAAGATATGGTCTTCCACTTTTTAACCCCGATAACAATAAGAGATGCCCGGCTACAGTTTTTACTAGAAATAGATACAGAAACTACCTTTAATTCCGGGCCAATGGGCCAACCGGAATATAGTTTTTTTACCGAAGACGATAGGACGGATTGGTCCCTATATAATAAAAGTTCGTTATCTTGGGTTCCCTTTCCGGAAGACGGCGTACCCGTAGACCCGTCCGGCCGGGGTGAAGAGGTAAAATTTAATAACGCGACTATTTCCGGCTTAAATACGGGCGACTATTATTTTAGAATACAACCATTTCCGCGTCAATTTTTTGCTATAATAACCTTACCGGTAAACGGTGGAGTATATACTGGTAACATTATAACAATAAGCGGAAACATAACTACCCTTAACGCTTTTTAACAATGGCAAAACAAAGGAAAACCAAATGGCAAAAACCACCGGTAAACAGACCTACACCATACAAGGGGTAAAAGTATGGCAAGGCGAATTAACAATAGGCCAAGATATAAAATTAGCCGAAATATTCTCGACTATGGACGGCGACAAGATGAACGATATACAAGGCCTAATAACAGAAATAACGAAGGAAGGGACTATTACAGACCTTTTTAGGGTTGTATTAAAGGGACCAATAGATGAAATAGATATAATGGAAATTCCTAATAGTGTTTTCGAAAAAATCGTATCGGATTTTTTAGTATTAAACGACGGGCTTCTAATGAAATTAAAAGCTATATCGCCGGTCGTGAAAAAATCGACAAAGTAGATAGCGAAAACACCGGCGAAAATGCCGTGGACTTCTTTAGGTCTTTAGAAGAGGAAGACGAGGAAGACCATAATGTTATACACTATTTGGAAGACTTAATTTTCTTTCTTGCGGATATGGACATAGTTAAAGCCCGGGAAATAAAGGAAAACATTACACAAATAGAAGCCTTAAAATGGATAGACAAGAAACACAAATACACAAGACAACAAAACGAAGACTATAAATAATAAATGGCCCAAGATAAGTTAATATTCCAGATTAAAGCCGATACTACGGACATAGTAAGGGGCGTACGTGGTGTAAATAAAGAAATAGGGAAGACAAATAAACAAGTAAAAAGCTTTACTACCGGCCTTACCGCCGGCTTCGCCAAGGTTGGGTTGGCTATGAACGGTATACAAGTGGGCTTACAAATGGTCGGCAGTATGTTAAAACCGTTTACAGATTTCCAAATTAAAATGGCGGAAGTAAATACCCTTTTAGGCGAATCCGGGCCACAAGTAGCCGAACTATCTAAAGAAGTATTAGAATTATCTAAACGTTTACCGGCGTCTACTACCGAATTAAGCGAAGGTCTTTACGAAGTTATTTCCGCGTCTATAGATTCGTCCGAAGCTATAGGCTTTTTAGAAACGGCTACCCGGTCCGCCACGGCCGGGGTAACCGATGTTAAAACCGCCGTAGATGGTATTACTACAGTATTAAACGCTTATGGTCTTTCGGCGGATGAAGCGGGACAAGTATCCGACATTATGTTTACTACGGTCAAACGCGGGAAAACTACCTTCGGCGAAATGGCCCAAAATTTAGGCCAAGTTATACCGGTCGCTTCCAGTATGGGGGTAGAATTCGAAGAGGTAGCTTCGGCCTTCGCCACTCTTACTAAAAACTCTATGAATACGGCAATGAGTTCCACGGCTTTAGCCGGTGCTATTACCGAATTATCCAACCCAGCTTCTAACGCTAATAAATTGTTAAAGCGATTAACCAATACAACCGGCGGGCAACTAATAAAGACCAAGGGGCTAATAGGAACTATTAAAGAATTAGGGGGGGCTTCAAAGGAAGAACTTGTAGAAAATTTCGGACGGCAAGGGGCAAGGGCTATCCTTATACTTACTAATAAGTTCCAAATGGCTACCGACGACTTGGACGCTATGCGGAATGCGTTAGGGGCCACCGATGAAGCTTTCCGGAAAATGGAAGCTACGGTTAACTTCCAATCTGCACTATTAAAGAATAATTTTAACGCAATCTTAATAGAATTAGGCAGTATTACCCTACCGCTTCTAAACTCGGTTATGGGAGGCCTAATCGTAGTTATACAAAACTGGAAAAAGGCAATAATAGCACTTATAGGTTCCCTTATTACTTTTAAATTGGTAATGCTATCGGTAAACGGTTCGATATTCGCCGGTATAAAAACCGTAAGGGCTTATAGGATTGCTATGGTTTTGTTACGCCGGGGTATTAGGACGACCACTTTAAGCCTAAAGACTTTAAAGGCTACGCTTATTTCTACCGGTATTGGGGCCGGTATCTTGCTTATCGGTTCGGCTATAGAATGGTTAGTAGGGAAAGCCGACGAATCGACCGACGCCGTAGATAGGTCCGCAGAAGCTATTTACGGTTATGAACAAGCGGTCCGCGACGCTTCCGGTTATACAGAACTTCAATCCGCTTTAGACAGAATAGAAGTTTTAGACAAGGAAATTGGGGTCCGCGATAAATTAACCAAAAAGGTAGTAGAAGGTGGAGAAGTAGAGACGAGCCGGTGGAAAACCCAACTAAACCAAGGTGCAAGTTTACGGTCTATACAATATTCTTTGTATAATGATATAGCTTTCGCTTCTGTTAAAAAAGACTCCGACTTATTAAAGTGGTCCCTACAAGAACTACGGGTAGAACAAGAGAAGCTGAAAAAGGAAAAGCCCATACAAGCAAGTGATATATGGGACCCGGCCACCGAAAACGCTATGGATAAAAGAGTTATGGACAAGTCTACCGAGATGGGTAGCTATAATAAGGCCTTGGCAAAAGCAATAGATACAATAGATAGACTTATTAAAAAGAAAAAAGAGCAAGGGCAAGCCGACGACGTCTCTTTAGAAGACCTACAAAACGAAAAAAAGGCACTAGAAGAACGGGTAGAAGCCTTAAAGGAAGTAACCAGTGCCATAGTTACCCTAACTACCGCCGAACAAAAACTACTAATGTTACAAGCGGAAAGAAAAGGCGATAAGGCGGTATATAATCTTTTAGTACAAAGAAGGAACGCGTTAAAAAAGCTAACTAATCAAACAACGGAACAAAAAATAGAGCAAGAAAAATTACAAATTGTTATAAATCGTATGTGGCGGGGTTTTAAAGATAGCGAGAAAGCCGAAGCCAAGAGAGTGGCTAATATAAAAGACGAATTGGCGTTAATAAAGGCAAAACAACAAGGAATAGACGACGAAATAAAGTTTTACCAAGATAAAATAGATATAATGGCCGAAGTTGTAAATATGACGGCTGAAGAAGAGTTAGCTTATGAAAATTTAAGGCTAAAAGTAATAGAATTAAATAACGAAAAGCAAGATAGCTACGAAGACGAAGTGGACCGCTTAAAAGACGCCGAAGACCGTAACTACGAATTAGGCTTAACAAGTTTTTCTAGGTATTTCAAAATTTTACAAGACCGTAAGGAAGCGTTAGAAGGTTCAATAGAAGACGAACAAGAACTAAAAACCAAACAAGCCGAATACGACGACCAGTTAAGCCAGTTAGCGATGGAAAGGTTCGGGAAGCTACGCGGTGGGGTTAAAGAATTTTTAAAGGGCGAACTAATAGACAAAATTACTTCGGCTCAAATAGGAATGGCTATCGAATTAGCTAAAATTTTCGCTTCGGAAAGTCTAACCCTTGGCCTTACTTTGGTCCCGAAATTGGCGTATTATGGGGCCGGTATAGGGTTACTAGAAACCGCTAAAGGTATGGTCCAAGCCTTCGCCCACGGTGGACTAGTAAACCAACCGACTATAGGCTTATTAGGGGAAGCCGGGCCGGAATTTGTGGCCCCGGTAGAAGGGTTTAAAGAATACGCTAAAAAAGAACTTACCCCTATGATAGCCCACGAAATAAGCTTGGGGAACATAGCTTTAACGGGCCACTTCCCGGGGATACAACAACAACGCCAAGGACCCGACATTACGGAAATGGAAAAAAGTTTAAAAGAACTTGTAAAGGTTGTTAAGGGTAGCCCGGCCCGGACCACCGTACGCGGTTCCGATATTATAATAGCGGAAAACAGACTTAAACGGGGCCGTTTATAATGGCGACTAAAGTTAATATATTCCATAAACCGGCTAACCAAGATTGGGCAGATGTAACGCCGTTTGTAATGAAGGATGGATTCCCGGACGCCTTTACGGAAACCCTAAAGGGGGAAGGCTTAAACGAATACCGGGTTAAGGAATTTACTTTTAACCTACATAAAGCCAGTTTCGGGGACGCCTTTACGTGGCCGGAACGTTTAGACTTCGTTAAAATAGAAGAGGCCAATTCCGGGATTCCACTACTTAACGGATTTGTGGACGAAATCCGCAAAGAATATTCGGATACCCCGGAATTTACCGTATTCCCTAACGCGTTATTACTTAAAGATACCTTGGTCGGCGAAGTAACCGAAGACGAAGGCGAAGAACCTATAACAGAATTTAAGTTAATGGATTCGCCTAAACCGTTACACGAAATAGTAGGGGAAGTCTGTACAAGTGTAAATAATAAAAGGGGTACTAACTTTACGGCGGACGAAGATAGCGTACCGACTACGGAAAGCGATATAAAAAACTTCTTTGGTAATACTATTTTTAAAATGCGACAATTCGGGTTTATTAACTTTCTATTCGAAGTTATTTTCGGCGAAGACAAGATAGAAATACGGAAACAATCCGCGTCAAATTACCCTTCCGGTTATAGGTATACCGCCCTACGGTACGATGTCGGTTTATTCATTAAGACGGTAATATCTTACGGGGCTTTTCTAAATTGGGCTTGGTCTCATTACTGGGGTTGGCCTTTTAACTGGACTATATCAATATCGTTAGTAGTCCCTTGGTTTGATTTTAAACTGCCGACTATGGGGGCTTATATTTTCGCCTACGATTGTACCGGTGGGGGGGTAGGTGATATACAAGCTACCCACGAATTTTTCCCACTTGCCCCGTTTCACGATACTTGGCCTAGTCTTCACGGGTACGGTACGAAGGTAAATAACGGCGACTTTACCAATCTGGGCAATATAGGACAGAATAAAATCTGGTCTTACTTAAAACGCGAAGGGTGGGAAAATCCTATTATAAAATTAGCTTGGGATTATGATTCTACTAATACCTATTGGGTGGCGGAAGCTAAAAACCCTACGGACCTTTTCGGCTACTGGTTAATCTTCGGCAGTATGGAAACGCCTTTCGATAACGAATATAGATTACACTACCGAAATAAAAACGGGTCCGACATTTTAAAAGATTTGGCGATAGTGTCTAACCGGTGGTTTTATGTGGACCCGTTAGATAAAATACATTTATTACCGCGTAACGACGCCAACAATACCAAACAAGTAATTTCTAGTAATTTTTTAGAACGGGAAAGGGAAACGGAAAAAAATAAAGAATCGGAAGTATCGGTTTCACGTTACGAAAAAGATTCCAGTAGCGGAAAAGTAAGTACCTATGGTTTAGTATTAAGGAAGAACGAATTAGACGCTATAGTCCAACAATACAGTTTATACGCTCAAAGTACAAGACAAGAATACAACATTAAATTATACGACCCCCCAACCGGGGACGACAGAATAGCCCTTATGGACGAAATAGTAGTTACGGCGGACGGGAATACCGCCGACTACAGTATAGGCCGGGTTATTGAATTAGAACAAAGCTTTTTAGATAATACCGTAAGTTTTAAGACCGAAGTATCCGACGATTTTACGTTAATGGAATATACCGAAGAACAAGAAGAGGGCGAAGGGCCTAACCCGTCTGACCCTTCCGTTGAAATTTACTTACCCCAACCGAACACTCAACATACTTGGGCTTTTGGTGGTGAACTTTATATTACTTGGGAGTATTTTGGGGACGGTTGGCCGTCGTCCCAAAGTTCTGTTTGGGTGGAATTAAAACTACAACAAGAAATGGGGCCAACTTTTGTTACCGTGGCCATTATTGCATACGACCTACACCCCCCTACCAACGTTTATTCTAGTTCGCTTACCGATGAAGTTTACGACGGTGTAAATAAAAATGCCGGTTACGAAGACTATAGGATAAAACTATCTGTATATTGGGCCGGCCAATCTCCCATAATCGCTTATAGAAATATAGTTATACTAGATAACTAGGATAAGAAAATGGAATTAAATAAAAATAGGGGGCGTTACGGTTTTGGGTTGCTAACGGAATTTTTTAATTCCGCCGGTTTTCCCCCGGGATACGAACGCCCCTTTTATAATAAAGGAAGAAATTAAATGGCTTACACTGGAAGCGGTGGACCAACCATTATTTACTATGACGACCCGGTGAATATGTCTAACCCCATACGCGTAGATTTACCAGTAGCGAACAAGGGAAAAAGGGAAGACACTTATTCAGACGAAACGGACCGCTTCGAAAATATTGACGGTAAGTATATAAGTGGCCCCCCGAGGTGGCGGTTTACCGCTAAATATAATTTTGCTAGTGTAACCGGCGGACACATAGACAAGTTAATGGATATTTATAACCGGTCTAACTTTGTAAAACTAATACCCCATATAGACTTCCCAATGATTTGTTACGATTGTTTAATAGATTCTGTCGCCATAATACCCCAAGATGGGTATATAATGAAAGACGAAATAGAAATGGAACTAACAAGCGTAAATTATATTTATACCCGGCCTTCAATAGATAACCTAATCGGGTGTATGTTTGCCTATAGGATAGGCGTAAGGGTGGACGAATGACTAACAATAAAATAAGGAACTTAATAAAATGAGTAGATTTTCTTTCGGAATATTTGGACAAAATAGCGACGAACTTATTTCCGGTTTAGATGTTAAAATCCGCGACGTTAACGATACGGTAATAGCGGACAAAAGCGGAAATTTAGCCCATACGATAGAGGACAACGGGGACGGAACCTATTACGTGGATAGCTTACCCCAAAGTCTTATAAATGTTTATGTGGGAGATTCGGCCCAAGATGAATTACAGAATATATTCTTTCCTACAGAAGCTACGGCGGACCATATAAGCGACGATACCAAACACCGGGCTATAAACGACGTGGGTACGGGGACTACTGAAACTTTTTCTAACAGTAAGGTAAATACTCTGTTAGCCAGTAAATCCAATACTTCCCACAACCACGCAACCGAATACGCTACCCTCGGACACGACCACGACACCGACTACGCGGATATAAGCCACTCTGGAGACAATAGTCTTCACAGAACGATAAATGACTCTGGCACGGGTGAGTACAATTTGTTCAGTGCAAGTAAAATCAATACCGAGCTTGCTCTGAAAGCTGATGACGCTGACCTTACAAGCCACTCTGGAGACAATAGTGTTCACCGAGAAATAGACGACTCGGGCGTTAATAATACGGATTTATTTAGTGCCAGTAAAATCAATACCGAACTTGCTCTAAAAGCTGATGACGCCGACCTTACAAGCCACTCTGGAGACGCTGATAAGCACCGAGAAATAAACGATTTGGGGTCGGGGGTTACCGATGTGTGGAGTGGTAATCATATAATAACTTACATCAACAACAAGGCTACATTTAGTTCAGATGATTTTGCGGGAGGCTTAGGAAGTGACGTAACCATTAAGCAAGATTTTAACGACCAAACTATTCTGGACAATAGCAAACGGCTGAACCAAAATCTCGAATCATTACAAACCGCAATAGGGGGCGGTCCCATACCTTATGAAGAACGTGCGAACCATTTGACGGCCAACTTAGCTAATAAGGGGAAATTATATTACTATAATTCCGGCCCGAGTATGCCGTCTGGTACATACGGTTTGTATTTCATAGCCCAAAGCGGAACGAACTCGTACCACCGCCTTACTGTTGTAGAGGATTCTTGGGGTGGTGGTGGAGGAAACTAATGATTAGAACGTAGAGCATAAGACAATACGCCTCCCCGGCCGTATTCCACCATTTTTAGGCCACTACCCCATAGTGGTTAGTACCACTACCCAATAGAATAAATACTTATAAAATCCTTTGGGAAATAATAGAAATGTATTATATTCCCCCCCTATGTACAATACAAAAAGAATAGCGACTTACGACGCTTTCCGGGAAATAGCCGACGACCCCAATACCCGGGAAGGGTTAGTCTTTACTTCCACCGGTGAAGGCGTAAAGATGTTTACGGCTTGGGGCGTTTCTTCCCGTTGGGTTAATGACGGTTCCGGACATAAGGAAATAGTTACTAATTATTTTATAAAGAATCTTACCAAGGATAAGGACCGCGTAGAAGAAAAGCTACTAGACCTATGCGAAAAACAGAACTATAAATATTACTATGTTTCCCCCGAAACATTAGGTACGAAGTTAAACAAATTTAACGACCCTAACCGTTGGGCCAATTTACCCCAAAGCGAAAAGTATATTAACTTCGGTAAGTACCACGGTAAGCCGTTAAGCTACGTTACAAAAGACTTGGACTACTTCGTTTATATGGTATACGGTAGCGGATGGTTTCCAAGTGAACACAACGCTAAAAAATGTTTGGAATATATTGCGGAAATACCGGAAGTAAAAAAGGCCGTAGAAGACAAAAAGAAGGCCGACGCCAAGGCTAACCGGGAACGCGAAGAAAAGGACCGTAAGGTAGCCTTAAAACGGGCCAAAAGCCAACCCGTAGGGAAACCCGGGGAACGGATGAAGTTAGAACTTACTTTAGTGCGACTATTTGAGTTTAACAATTACTACGGCGAACGCGACGGCGGATATATATTAGAAGACAAAAACGAAAACCAATTTATTTACTTTAATTCCTTCCATTTACCTTTAGGCGAAAAAGAAGACGTAGAAGGTTACCCGGAAATAGTAGACCGATATTTAGAAGTAGGCGAAACGGCTATAGTAAACGCTACTATAAAGAAACATAACAATAGCGTAAAGTATGGAATTACTACCCAACTTTCCCGGATACACGCTTTACAAATTGGGGAAGACTTAAGAAACCAACTAAATAAAAAAGGGGCCAACCATAGCCAACGATAAACTCCAAATTAGCGATAACCTAGCTATACCGTCTTGGGACCGGGAGGCCGTAAGACCGGCGGAAGTTCCCCGGTCTTGCGGTTCTTGTTCGCTTTGTTGTGTCCTATTTAATATAGACGATATAGAAAAAGTTAAAAATACTACTTGTAATAAATGTGTTTTAGGCCGGGTTGGTTCTTGTAGTGATTACGACAACCGGCCACAAGCTTGTATAGATTTCCGTTGTTTGTGGCTACAAGCCGGGGACCAAGACGGGACCAACTGGAAGAAATATTATAGGGAGGACTTTAGGCCGGATAAAATCGGGGCCTTAATGGATGTAAACCCAACCGGGGAAATAGTCTTAATACGCGTTAAAAAGTTCCGCGAATGGGACGGCCTTAAAAAAGCCTTTAAGATTTTCGTAAGTGCCTTAAGTGATTCTATACCCGTGTTAATAGTAGACGGCGACGGGACCTATAGGGCTATCGGTAACGCTATCTTTATATGGTTCGAAAAGGCCGGTTACGAAGCTTCGGCCATTATTAACGGGGAATTCGGTAGGGATACTTTCGACGATACGGAAGAGGGAAGAAAGGGCCTTTATCAACATTTGGTCAACTCTAAAGTTAATAAGATAGTAGTAAAAAAACAATAAGGACGGGACGACGGTATGGAAATACAAATGGACAAAACGGAACTATGGACCTTTTCGATTGGTAGCCGTAAGCTTATTTTTAACCAACTACCGGCGGACAACAAGGACGAAGACAAGGTTTACGAAGTTAAAGATAAAGAAGGGACCTTAATACTTCGGATAATAGAAAAGCCCAACCTTACAACCATTACACCGGCCGGGACCAGTTTAAGGCTAATTAAAGAAGATGTTTATATCCTTGCCGGTTTTTTACAACATAAAGACGAACAAGCTAAAAAAAGTATATAGATAAAAGGGGAAAATTGCTTAACTTTACAACTGTTTATAAATTAAATAAGGAACCTATAATATGGGACTAAATAGTAATGTCCAAATAAAACGTAGTACATTAGACCGACTAAAGCGTTATCGGGCCGTAAGCGGTACAACCGCTACCCATATAGCCGACGCGTCTATAAACGAATATTTGGACCGTAAGGGCTTCGAAAAGGACCGGGCTATACCTTCGCTTAATGGGACGCCCAAGACAAAAACTTAATAACAAGGGGGCCGGTTTCGTTATCCGCGATTTACCGGGTTTACCGTGGTTCGTTTGTGTTTCTCACCTTCCTCTCGCCACGAAGACCGGGTTATTTTCCCGGCCCCCGTTTTTCGAAACCAACAAAAAGGGAAAAGCAAATGGAAGATGTTACAGTAGTAACCGGTAACGGTAGCAACCCGAGAGACCGGATAGTCGAAACTAACGGCGAACCGGCGGACCTCTTGGTAATTGTAAACCCACTTACCGGCGAAGAGGTAGAACTAACCGCTACGGCTTTGGTGGACCAATGGGCTTTATGTAAGGACCATATTAGGGCCTTATATAAGTTTAAAGACGTTATCGAAAGGAACTTGGTAGAAATTACCGGGCCACCTTTAGACGGCGGAAGAACCGCTTACCTTAATACTGGCGTAGGTAAAGTTAAAATCCAACGGAAAGACTCTACTACGTGGGACCAACCCCTATTAAGTGAAGCCGTCTTTTTACTTGGACCGCAAGAAACCCGAAGGCTTGGAATCTCGACCTTATATAAGCCCCACTTGGGTAAAATTAGGTCGTTTCTAAATACCGAACAAGCGGACCCGGACTTAAGAAAGGCCAAGGAACTAATAATAGAAAGCAAGACGCTAAAAGAGTTAAAGCCTATTATAACCTTGGTAGAAACCCCCAACCCTTAACCCCTAACATAAGGACCCCTAAACTATGGACAGACAAGAAAAACAAAAAGCGGTAAACCGGACCCTTTCCGAGAAATACGGATTAGACCCGGCGGTCCACTTTTGGAAACAAAAACAAAGCGGTTTATTTATCGCTACCTATGACGCTATTATGATTATAGCGGAAAACGAAGGTATTACCTTTACCCAACCTATCCAAAATTGGGACGCGTTACCGAATATTTGTATAATGATTTCGGCAATGCACCCGGACGGCCGGGAAGTGTGGACCTTTGGCGAATGTTCGGCGGATAATAACCGTAATGTTTACCCTTTCGCTATGGCGGAAAAACGGGCAAAATCGCGGGGCGTTTTGATGTTAATAAACGCTTACCAGTATGGCGTAAAAAGTGAAGTAGAAGCGGACGACTTCAAACGCGTCGCTTCCAGTATGGAGGACGGCGGTAACACGGATTACCACCAAGAACAAGAAGCTGAATTAACCGGAAAAGGAAAACCGGCGGAAAACACCCCTACCGACAAACCGGGAAACTCCCGTCTACCGGGAAAAAGAAAGGCTTACAACCTTTCGGCGACAACAAAACAACGCGAACTAGTTAATACGATACTAACAGAAGAACCGCGTTTATGGACCGACGTCGAAGTAAAAGAATGGTTGGCGAACTTCGAAGTGGCCGTTATTTGCCGACGAGAGTACGGTGATATGATAGACGACCTAAAGGCCCATCAAAACCAAAAGCGTTTCGAACGCCGGGAATATGTAGTAGAATTCGCCCAAGTTCGGGACCACTTCGAAAGCAAGGGCCTTGGCGAAGCCTTCGAAACGAAGACGGTAGACGACTTCGGGACCAACGACCCGGCGGAACTGGTAGACTTCCTTTTACATACCGGGGAAATACCAAGCGTACTTAAGGGTTTACGGACCCTATACGCCGAAAGGACGGAAGCAAGTAGTAAGGCTATATCGCCACCGACCCCCCCGGGGGACCGCTTCCCGGTTTCAAACGACCCCGAACTATTCCCAAATAGTTAGGGTAGTTTATGGCCTTGCCGTGGTTTAGATTCTACGCGGAATTTGTACACGACCCTAAAGTATGTACGTTACCGGAAGTAGACCAAATACGTTTAGTTAAATTATTTTGTCTTCGTTGTTCTGAATCGTTGGACAAATTGGACGAAGCGGAAATAGCCTTCGCCCTACATATTCCAATAGAAGAACTACAGAAAACCAAGCGTAATTTAGTCGCGAAAGGTTTTCTTACCGAAGATTGGATTTTACGGAACTGGTCTAAACGCCAACTAAAAAGCGATTCCAGTACGGAAAGGGTTAGACGCTATCGTGCCAAGGAAACGGCCCGGAAACAAGCGGAAACGGATTCGAAACGGGAAAGTAACGGCGTAGATATAGAAGTAGATACAGATAAAGAAAGAAATACTAAACCAAATAACGGGGGGAAGACTACCCCCCGTTTAGGTAAGGTTATTATTTCCGAAATAATAGACCTTTACCATACGACTTTAAAAGACCTACCAACCGTACGCCTTCCTTTAGGACAAATAAGTAGTAGGCATCTACGAAAAAGGGTAAAAAGCTTTAAAGATGGGAAAGAAATAATAGAACACTTTAAGGAAGTCTTTAATATAGTAGCCGGGTCCGACTTCTTAACCGGTAAGACGACCGATTGGTCGGCTAATTTCCACTGGATTATAAGACCTACTAACCACGAAAAAATATTAAACGGGGAATATACTACCCTAAAAGAATATAAGAAAAAGAAGAGGCGGAAACTATATTGTACGGAGGTCGGGGAAGACTATAAACCCCTACACCCGGTAGTAGAAGTAGACCCCGAAAATAAAGCTATGTTTATATATTGTAAAATTTGTAAAGCCCCACTAGTCGAAGGTTATATATTAGAATCGCATATAAATAATAAAAGAAAAAAAGCTTTACCACTAACCCCCCCTACCGGCGAAAGCGGACCGGTAAGCCTTGGGGACATTCTCAACAAACCAAAGGCAAGATAATGGCCGAAATACATATACCGAACAGTAACATACAAAGCATAAGCTTGAGGGAATCGTTAATTATATACGAAGCCCTTAAGAATTATCGTATTTCCCTTAACCGCCTTTCGGACCTAAACAAGTCGAACGAAGTAGGTACTTTAATAGCAAAAGTAAAAGGGAAAAAATGGATAATATTCCAGAAAGAAAACCCCGAACGAGGGATGGGAAAAGAAAACCCCCGGACGGGTGTAAATGTAAAAAGCCCGTAGTACACTTACGGGGCCGTAATGGTTCCGGTAAGATTCGGGTATCTTGCCGGAATTGTAACAAGTGGGGACTAATAGACGATATTTCCCGGAAGGTAAAAAACAAGCTTACCCGGGTAAACGTAAGAACCAACCCGATAAGGTCCGAATCTGGGATATTGCAACGGGCCATAGTGTCGCCGGATAAACATTTCCCACTAGAAGACCACCCGGCTATGAATTGTTTAAAAAGGATAATAGAAATAGCTAACGCGGATACTTATATAGACCTTGGCGATGTAGTAGAAGGCGATTCGGTTTCCCAATATAAGACGAAGGTAAAAGGTAAAATACCATTAGACTATAAAATAGCCGAAATAGACGCGGAGGTAAAAGATATTAAAGCCCGTTGGGACGACATAGACGAAGCTTTAGACAAGTCTTCGATTACTACTAAATATTTAACAGTAGGAAACCACGACGAACGCTTCGACCGGTTCGTAAAAAAATACGAAGTCTTAAAAGACCAATACGGCTTTATCCCATTATTTAAAGTAAAAGAACGCGGTTATAAACCTATACCTTACGGCGAAATGTTAAAAATAGGCCGTCTACACTTTTACCACGGCCACCACGCCGGGGGAATATTCCACGCCCGGACCCATTTATTAA
>Ga0187827_10001379_pt1 | contig 35862 bp, 33 predicted proteins | sample ETNtaG_39_FD_167969 | JGI IMG/M metagenome (GOLD analysis project Ga0187827, IMG submission 167969) | Marine microbial and viral communities from oxygen minimum zone, Eastern Pacific Ocean - ETNP2014_SV_150_PacBio MetaG (Illumina Assembly) | ecosystem: Environmental > Aquatic > Marine > Hypoxic...
TATCCTCCAATTCGCCGAGGAAATTGGGGTATTGCAGTATCAGCAAAGCGGTCTGGTTATCAAGCTGCGCGATGACGTCATCCAGATCCGCCGCCGGGTCGTCGTCTCCCACGATAGTCAGCCCCATGCCTTGCGTGTACGTGCGCACCACCTGGCGGTACTGCGGGTGCAGCGTGGCTGACAGGATGATCTTGGCGCGCCGCCCGCGGAACTGGTTCAGCGCCATGATGACTGCCTCTGCGGTGGATGTTGCGCCGTCGTAGTGGCTGGCGTTGGCTACCTCCATGCCGGTGAGCGCGCAAATCATGCTCTGGTACTCGAACATCGTTTGTAGTGTGCCCTGAGATACCTCCGGCTGATAGGGGGTGTATGCGGTCAGGAATTCGCCGCGCAGCAGCATGTGATTCACCAGTGCGGGGACGTAGTGATGATATGCGCCTGCACCAAGAAAACAGGGATGGTGGCTGGCTTCGGCATTGGATTCTGCCAGTTCCTGCAACTCGCGGAGCACCTCTAATTCTGACAGCGGTTCGGGCAGGTCAAGCGCCGGAAAGCGATGCTGCTCAGGAATGAGGTCGAAGAAATCCTCAAGGCGCTCGACGCCGCACGCTGCCAACATGTGCGTCCGGTCTGCGTCGGTGTGCGGCAGATAATTCATGATGCAGTCACCGGCTGGTTGCTGCGGGCAGCATGGAAACAGGCTAGGCTGCTGTGGTCAATCGTCACGGGCTGCAGAGTGACGGGCGTACGCGTCAGCGTCCATCAAACTATCAATCTCGGCGGAGTCAGCGGGAGTGATTCTGATGAACCAGGCTTCGCCGTAAGGGTCGGCGTTAACCTTCTCGGGTTCATCTTCAATGGCGCTGTTTGCCTCAGTCACTGCACCGCTCACTGGCATGTGCACATCGGCAGCCGCCTTGACCGACTCGACCGTGGCGACGATATCGCCCTGTTCAAAGGTTTCTCCTCTGGCCGGCAGTTCCACATACACGACATCTGAGAGCTGGTCCTGGGCGTAGTCCGTGAGACCCAGCGTCGCGCTGTCGCCCGTGAGCATAATCCATTCATCGGTTTCAGTGTACCTTCGGTCGTCTGGTGTGTTCCAAGTCATCTCGTTGCCTCCTGATAATTTCTTGCCCGGCTGAGGCCGGCGACAAAAAAGGGGACGCATCGATTATCACGAGCGTCCCCTCTGTCATAGACCTGAGAGATTCACCTGGCCATGCCGGGCTTGCCCCGTCGGTGTCATGAGACTTTCCAGAGGATGAAGCGATTGCGCGGTCCTTTTACCTGAGAGTTTCATCCAAGAGTTTGGATTTGCCCCTTCGGTGTCGCTGCACCGCCTGGCGCAGCGGTCTCTCCCGCGTAATCGGTGAATTGTCAAAGGCATTGTATGTTTCACGCGCACGGATGTCAAGCAGTGAATGGGCGCTTTATTTTTCCTGCGCGATGACGCTGCTCAGGACCTGCTCAAACCTGTCGGTCAACTTCGGCCAGTCGCAGTGCTTTTGCGCGTATGCGCGCGCTTTGCGACCCTCCCGCGCCCGGGCATCTGGATCGAGGAGTCGCTGCAGGGCGGGCAACAGTTCATTTTTCGGCGCGTAAATGATGCCGTTGCCGGGCGGCACTTCGCGCATCACTCCCGGAAGTTCGCTTGCCAGCACGGGGCGTCCACAGGCAAGATATTCGAAAGTCTTGATGGGCACAATGTGGCGCGTAACCGGGTTCAGTTCGGAGCACATCAGGCATACGTCGGCGGCTGTCATGAAATCGGGCATGCTTTCGTATTCTTGCCGTCCGGTGAAGACAACGCGGTCATGCAATCCCAGCGATTCGCGCAGCGCCCATAATTTACTCTCTGCCTCTCCGCTGCCGACAACCAGCATTTTCAGCGTGGTTGGCATATCCGGCAGCATGTGCATGATTGTGTCCACGCCAGAGAAATGGTAAAGCCAGCCAATGAACACCAGCAGCACAGCGTCAGGTGCTATGCTCCATTCGCGGCGTATCTCGTTTGCGTCCCGGCTTGGGTGAAATCGTTCCAAGTCTACTCCGGTGCGCACAGTGCAGGCTGCTTGCCGGCGGGCGCCGAGGGTGACTCCGTAATCCTTGAGTTCTTCATTTATGTAGATGGTCGCATCAGCGTTACGCAGCAGCAGCGCCTCGAACGAACGTGCGAGCGGCCAGATCCATTTATGCGGCGCGAGTGTGTGCAGCGCGTCGATGACGTGCATCACGAAGGGAATGCGCTGCGAGCGTGCTATCGCGAGCGCGCTAACTCCGGTGGAAATCGCATAATTCACTATCAAGTCGGGGCGAAAACTGCGCACTATCCGGGCCAGTTCGCGATAAAAGGTGACCAGCGAGGTTATTCGCGCCAGCCCAGGCAGCCGCACGATGGCAGGTCGGATCACGCGCACGCGGGCTTCCGGGTTCACGCGCGACACATCGCTCCACTCCATGCGCGGGGCGACTAGCGGAGCGTTGGGCCAGGGCGCGTAAAGGATTTCGAAATCGACAACTATCACCTCGTGCCCACGCGCTGAAAGTCGCTCGAACAGGTGATGCTGCTGGTGCGGGCCGCGTTGCAGCCAGTCGGTTTCTTGGACGACAACGAGGCGCATCAGTCGTTTCGTGTCTGGATTCGCAGCAGGCTGAGAAAGAGTGCGGCAACGATGACTTGTGTGCCACTCACAGCCAGCGTAAGCGCAATCAACCCAGTGCGCAGTTCGAACAGATTCTCATAGCCGTGCTGTGCCCACACAATGAAGATGCGTATACCGAAGCCGAGACCGATCAGGAGCAGCGCGAGCCCGGAAAGCAGGCCGCGTTCTAGCGTGAAGTTCTCTTGCAGCCAGGTCATCAATCGGTCCGGGTGCTCCAGATTGTTGGCAACCAGATAGGCTTTGCCATGCACTCCGAGAGTGAGCGTTTGCAGGCCCAGCAACGCAATAGCGCTACCCGCAATCATGTAGTGAAAATCGAAAAAGAACCGTCCTACGACCAGTGGGCCAGCCGTCAGCGCGACGAGGGGCAGCCATCCGAGCAGTACCAGAGCAACACCTGGAATCAGGAATAGATGTGTCGGGCTGCGCAGCATGAGGTAGCGCAGGTGTCTCCAGCCGTCGCGCCAGGTTTTCAGTTTTGATTCACCGGCCCGCGGATGATAAGTGATGGGCACTTCAGCGACTTTCAAGCGCTGCTGCCCGGCGCTGACAATCATCTCCGATGCGAATTCCATTCCGGTTGTGCGCAGCTCCAGACGGTCGTAGCCTGCGCGGGTGAAGGCACGCAGGCCGGTGTGCGCATCCTGCAGCTGCAGCCGAAAAAGGCGGTTCAGCAGACCGGTCAGAATGGGGTTGCCCACGTACCGGTGCAACCATGGCATCGCGCCGGGCAGGATGATGCCGCCCAGACGCGAGCCGAGCACCATGTCGTAGCCCTCGTGGAGCTTAGCTACCAGCCGTGGGATTTCGCGCAAGTCATAGGTGTTGTCGGCGTCTGCCATGACGATGATGGGTGCTCGCGCAGCAATAATTCCGCACAGATAGGCGCTGCCGTAACCGCGCCTGGGTTCATGCACCACACGGGCGCCGGCTTTCCGCGCCAATTCTGGCGAACCATCGCCGGAGCCATTGTCGCTGACGATGACCTCCCCGCGCAATCCTCTGGCCGCAAGCGCTTTCAGCGCTTGTTCCACGCAGTGGCCCACCGTCATCGCTTCGTTTAGGCAGGGCAGCACAACTGAAACTTCAGGGACGTTGTTCATGGGGAGTGTACCCGGAATGCTGTCAATTTCCCGGCCGGGCCGGTGTAGATTTGCTCGAACAATCGGGCGTCACCTAGGTGTGGCAGCGGGCTATTGCGCAAACCAAGTTTATTATAGACCGACTCACTCCACGAGCCGACTACGAAGACATCATCTTCCTGCAGGCTTGTCATGTCGGGGTAACCGACCACAATCGGGTGTTGGGGCAGGTAGTAGCGGAGGCGCGCGTCGGTCGAGCGTATGGTTGTTTCCGGTTCGACATGCGTCTGTAAGAACTGAGCCGTCGGGTAAAGGTCACCTTTGGCTCGGGTCAGACGTTGGGCGTAACTGGCGCTGGGGTTTGTCACCCACTGGATTATTCCGCCTAATTGGGCCTGAAAGATGCCGACAGTAGCCAATGATAGACTCGCAATGGCGCAGATGAACAAGCGAATCCGTGAGGGTACGACCGCTTCCACATGGCGCCGTGCAGCCGTGGCCGCGCCGCCCACCAGCACGGCGTAGAACGGCAGTACTGCCAGTAAGAAGCGCGCGTCGAACGAAAAACGCCACCACCAAAAGACCGTGTATGGAGCACACCATAAAAGCGCGCGTCGCACCGTGGGTTTTCGCAGCGCGATGGCCGCCCACCCCATTCCCGCTATGTATAGTGGCGCGGTAAGTCGGCCGAAATCGAGGAAGTTTCCCACGAACGGGATAAGTTGCATCGGGCGGCGTGGCGCGGTTAGCAAGTGGTACAGGCCGGCGTCGGGCACAGCGCCGCCCCAACCGTCATAAAGCGCGTTGCGCAGATACCACCAGCCACCGAAAGCAAACGCCGCGGCCAGCATTAGCAATCCATGTACCAGCGCCCGCCGCGCTTCCTCCGGTTCGGCGCGGGTCCATTTGCGCACAAATTGGATGAGAACCAGCAGCCCCATTATCGGCAACACGGTGAATCCGGCCTGCTTTGTCCACAGGGCCAGCCCGGCGAGAACGCCGCTGAGCAACGCCCAACTGGGTTCTAATCTCTCTCGCCAGATTTCGAGCGCGAATGCGCACAGCACGAAATACAATCCGCTGGCGATGTCCACATAACCGACCGGTGCCCATTGCATGAAAAGTGGCGTGGCTGCCAGCGTGAGCGCGGCAGCGGCCGCGGCACGTTGCCCGAACCAGCGCAACGCGAGGGCGTAAGTCGCCCAAACCGCCATGCCGGCAATTAGCACGGGGTACATTTTCGCGGCTTGCTCGCGGATATCGCCCGCTGCGAAAAAGGTGCTTGTGTAGGCTACGGGGAGCAGTGGAGGGTACCCGCGCACCTCTGCGATCATTTTGCCTCTTTCGAGAATCAAGCGCGCGAAATACGCGTAGCGGCTGATTTCGTCATCACCTGTAAATGGGTAATAGCTGGCCTGAGCCAGAACAACCAGCAGGGTTGCACCGCCGGCCAACCCCACCCACGCGCCGCACTGTCCCTGCCGAAGCTTTCTCCACCATTCCGCTGTAGAAAGGCCCACGCTCGGCCATTTTCCCCAGAGCGCGCTGGCGCTCCACAAAGCGGCGAGGATGAGCCACAATCGGGCCGTTGTGATCCCGGCAAATGCGACCAATGTCAGTGCGCTGGTGAACAGGCCGATACCCAACCCGACACTGAGCGGCCAGAAGAGCGCTGCCGGGGGTCGCAACCGCGAGCGTTCTATCAGCGGGGCGAGGTATCCGGCCGCCAGCGGCACGAGCAGCAGCGCCAACAGCCAGGATACAATTTCACTCATGGCTCAACCGGACCCACGTGGTACACCGCCACCGTTTCATTGTGCCGGTAGATTTCGGGGAGCGTCTCCGCGTCGCCGAGCGCGCGCAACACCTCGTTCTCGCGGGCGTCGTAAAAGCGATACACCGACTCTCCGGTGGCCGCAGTGATGAAATAATCAAAATCCTGCAGATCGGCCAGCGCGAAGGGATAGCCTTGCCTGAAATCATATGCGTGCAACCAGTAGGCCAGTGCCCCATCCATTGCATAGATGCTCGCGCCCGGTTCAATCGTCGCGCGGATGTGTTTTGCCAGAAACCACGAGTCTTCGCTCAGCCGCGAAAGCTTGCCATCGTCAGACTGGAGCGGGTGAATGGCTAGATGGTAGACTGCTCCCAGTCGGCTGCTTACCCCAGTAAGCACCAGTCCACTAGCGGCTGCTAGGATGGCCCAGCGGGGTGCGCGCGACAGCACCGGCAGTCGTGGCAGCAGCCAGTCCAAGCCGTGCCCCGCCATTGCCGCGTACAAAGGGGCGGAGGCAAGCAGGTAGCGCGTGTCATACGAGAATCCCTGCCACCAGATGAGATGGTAGGGGATGATGAAAGCCGCCAGCAGCCAGGCGCGGCGACGGCGATCGATGTCTTGGTGGGACGTGTTATCGACAGTCGGTTTCCAGAAATGCATAGCCCACAGCAGCAGGCCGAGCATTGCACTCGCGCTGAGCCACGGCCCCCACTCAGCATCGGCGCTCACGAACGTTATCAGCGCGCTGATCGACCGGTCGATGAACTGGGCGTCGTATGCTCCCGGGGCTGGCAGCACGCCGGCCGGGCCGGTCAGCAGCAGGTTCCGCAGGTACCACGGTCCGGCCAGCAGCAACGCCACATTTATGGCAATCAATCCGTTACCAAGTTCCAGCCGCAATCCGCGAAGCGAGCGCGTCCGCAGTAGCGGCACGACCGCCAGCGTGGGCAGAAGCACCAGCGCCGATTGTTTTGTCCACAGGGCCAGACCTGCCATCGCCCCGGCCCACAGCGCCCAGCGTCGCCCCCCGCTTTGCAGCCAGATAAACGCGTACAGAAAAGTTAGACCGTGATAAACCCCTACGGGCACATCCACGTAGCCAGCGGTCGACCAGTCTACGAACAGACGCGAACTGAGCAGCAGGAACACCGCCGCCCAACCCGCGCGCCGAGAAAACGCGACGCGCCCCACCGCGAATGTGGTCAGCAGCATTGCACCGGAAAAGGCTGCCACCACCAGCCCGGCCAGATGGTCGTTGACCGCACCGTAAGCCATAAACGCGAAGGTGTAAAGCATCTGTACCCCGAGCGGGTATCCGGTCAGTGTATTGGGAATAGAACGACTCTCAAACAACAGACGCGCATTCGGGGCGAAGCGGGCGAGCACGTCGTAGCGGTAAAAGGGATACGAGATAGTGTTGATCGCGATGACCGCCATCCCGGTCAGGCATATCAGAGTCAGCCAGAATGTGAGTGAGCGCTGTCGGCCGCCGGTGGGGGGAATTGAATTCTTCGTGCACCAAATGCTGAACCCGAAAAGAAGCCAAGGCAGCGGCAACACCAGCGCCGGGCGCAGCCACTCGCCTGGCAGCAGCCCGAGCGCCAGCATGTACAGCGACAGCATGCCTGCGCTAAGCCCGAACGTTGTCGCCAAAACCCCGGCGCGCGTAAGCGGGCCATCGCGAAAAGTGCGCATCACCAAAGACCACAGGCAGATAAAACTTGCCAGAATGGAACACATGGCGATCAGGAATCGAAACATGACGGTGTCGTATCAACCCCCGGGCAGCCAGCGGGTAGTTTATCATACGGGCGCAGGTTGTCTGTATCGGTCGGATTGCCTAGAATGTCAAGGAACCAAACCATTGCACACTATGGGAAAACTGTCGTCAACGGACAAATTGCGCTGTAGTCGGCTCTCCATGGCTATGCTTGCCGTGGCATTGTTGCTCGGGACCTGGATGAGGGTGCGCGGGGTGGTGGTTTACCCTTTTCTCGCCGATGAGCCTCATATTACCCAGAGCGGCGTGCGCGATATGCTGGGCATCGGCCCGGACCGCCATTTGGGGACGGGTCTGACAACACAGGTGTTTGGCGTTCCGCTCCGTAACGGTCAATTCCTTGCGCCTCTTTGGTGGTGGATGCAGACCGGTGTGCTCCAATTGATCCCCGGTCATGATGACATCCTGTATCGGGGGGATGACACCAAACTATATCGCCTGCTTCCGCTAGTGTGGGGAGTTGTTGGACTGGCGGTGTTCTATCGGCTGGCTGCAGGCGTCTTGCGAAGGCCAATACCGGCACTCGTCACTTTGCTGCTTAGTGTGCACGACCTGCATAGTTATATGTCTTCCAAAGCGCAGTACCCGTCCCCGGTGCAGTTTGTCGCAACCATTCTGATAGCTCTCGTTCTCGTGCGTTCGCGAGTAGGTGTGAAAGGCTGCTGGATGTTGGCGTGTGGAGTCGTGTTGTCGTTGTCTGTCTCCCTAGCAAAAGGGATTGCGTTGGTGATTGTGATGCTGGTAGTAATGACCCTGAAGCTGGTTGCATCCCCGAAACCCCGGAGATTACCTGCTAATTTGCGCAGTGTGGGTGTAGATATACGAATTTTCCTGATCGCGCTGCTGCCATTGTTCGCGTGGTGGGTGGGTGCCGAATGGTTCTTCAGTACACACTCGGTGCGAGTGGCTGACCTCGGGTATTTCGGGCATTTGTTGGATCCGGTATTAGCGCTGACATTGGGGTATGGCGAACAGTTCAAATCCTTCACTACAGGCCCATGGTACTGGGCGTTGCTGGTGTATTCCCATGCAGATATATGGCCGACACTCTCCTTTATGGCGCTACCAATGGCGGTCGGCTGTGGCATAGCGGCAGTGGGCGCTGCGCAGGGCGGCCGTCGGCGTTCGATGTATATCTATATCGTGGTGGCGATCGCGCTGCAATTGGGCGTGCAGTTAAATAAAGGTGTCGATGGTGGTCGCTACCACATGCTTTATCTGCCGGCGAGCCTGTTGGCTTCCGGGCTGTTCTTTGAGTGGCTCTGGTTCCGCGCTGAGGCCAGGCTGTCGAGTAGACTGTGGGGCACTGCTGGAATAATCCTGGTCGGCATATACGTATACGTCATGTTCGGATGGCAGCAATGGATGACCGCCTGGGTGCTTCCGGGTCGCTGGGGCAGCATTGCCCTGCTGGGTGGGCTGGCAGCAGGCCTGGTTTATCTGCTCGGCAGGGGGTCTTCGCTGCGTCAGTGGAGCGTTCTCGGAGTGGCGGGGCTGGGCGTTTGCCTTTCACTGGTCAGGGGGCCGCTTCACTGGGGCATGTTTGCATATGAGGAGCCGGGGTCGATTAATCCTCATCGCCGCGAAGTCGAAGCGCTTCACCATCCGGTGTATCGTGTGCCAGAAATCTCCGTGGTAGCGGACGCAGTCTATGCGGATAATCTCAGGTTACTCGGTTACGACATCGACTTAAGTGATGGTACGCTTGCCCTCAACACACACTGGCTGGTGGAGTACCAGATGCGGAATGCGTCGCAGCGGTTGATTGCATTTCTCAACAAAGTACTGGAGCAGGAAATGGATAAACGGTTAACACAGCCGTACCATCTTTTCCTGCACCTGCTGGATCAGAACAGTGGGGAGTTGGCTTACGGATTGGATGAGCTTATGCTCAACAGCCGTGGGATGCCTGTTAGCCAATGGCGCAACGGAGAGACTGTGACGCTGCAGCATTGGCTCGCAATATCCGAATTGCCTCCCGGGCAATACAGTTTGGGAATCGGACTGTATGATTTTGAATCGGGTGAGCGGCTGCCGGTGACAGCCGGCATCTCGGCTGGTGCTGACTGGTTCCCCTTGAGAGAGTTTGCGTTGCGGTGAGTGTCTAGAAGCGCAGCACGTTTCTAGTGCGCATGGCTTTCTGAATGTCCGCGCGCGTGGCGACGACCTCCTCCATCACAACTTCGTGCTCCACCAACAGCGCGAGGCAGTCGGCATCGGTGCACGCGGCCGCAAGGGTGGACGGGAACGTCATGCCCTCCACCAGCGGGTCGTAGTGGTCCACTCGATGTCCGTCCGCACGCAAAAGGCGCACAATTTCAATGGCGGGACTCTCTCGCGTGTCAGCGGTGTTGGCCTTGTAGGCTGCGCCAACAGCCACTGTGTGCGCGTTTTCGATATCGCGTACAGCCGCGCGAATCCGCGCCGCAATCTTGGCAGGCATCTCGTCGTTAATCAGCCGTGCCGTGAAAATCAGGCGCGAATTGGCCGGCTCCACCTCTTTGATGAACCACGGATCGATCGGAATACAGTGCCCGCCGACGCCGATTCCGGGCTTAAGAATGTCAACGCGCGGATGGCGGTTTGCCAGCGCGATGGCTTCCCCGGCGTCCATTTTGAGAGTGCGCGCGACCGCGGCGAACTCGTTCGCCAGCGCAATGTTTACATCGCGATAGGTGTTTTCCATCAGCTTCACCAGTTCCGCGGTGACATCGTCCGTCAGCAGCAATTCGCCCTGCACGAATGAGGCGTATACCTCCGCCGCCATCGTGCGGCTTTTCTCATCTGCCGCGCCGATGACGCGGTCATTGTGCACGATTTCGTGAAAAACATCTCCGGGTAGAATCCGTTCCGGGCAATGGGCCAGATGAAGGCTCTCGCCCACCTTCAGCCCTGAACGCTCCAGTAAAGGCGTCATTATCTCGCGGCAGGTGAGCGGCGGCACAGTGGATTCAAGAATCACCAGATTGCCGGTACGCAGATGGGGATTGAGCGACTTGGTCGCTTCAATCACATTGCTCAAGTCGGCCACCTTATTGCGATCATCCAGCGGGGTGGGAACGGCAATGACAAAGATATCCGCCTCACACGGAGCGGACTGCGCTTTCAGGTTTTCCCTCACCGTGGGGTCATCCATGATGGCCTGCAATTGCTCTTCTTTAATGTGTAGAATGCCATCATTGATTGCGGTCACGATATTTTCATCGATATCCACACCGGCGACAGTGTGCCCGGCCCGTGCCAACAGCAGCGCCGCAGGCAGCCCAACGTAACCGGTTCCGATCACTACGATTTTCCGGGGTTGCATATCAACCAAAGCCGTAGGTTTCTTTCTGCCAAGCAATCGTGAGCGGGATACCGTCGGCCAACTTGACGCGCGTCCGATGCCCTAACTCGCGCTGTGCTTTGCGCAGGTCGCCCTTTTTGTCGCGCGTGTTGTGGTCCTCTCGGTGCTCATATTTCACTAGGCGGTCATCTTTTTCGAGCTGCGCGAGAATCGCGTCTGACACGGTCTTGATGTCGTGGTATTCGCTGCCGGCGATGTTGTAGACCTCGCCCGGCTTGAAGCGCTGCGGGTCAGCAATGTTGGCTAGAGTGTGCACCGTGTCACTGATGTACGACGAAGTGCGGTGGTGGTCAAGGTAAACGGTATAGGGCAGGTCGTGCAGCGCGCGGTAGACAAACTGGCAGATGACGCTGCGGTACTCGGAGTAGTGTTCGCCCGGGCCATATGTGTTGAAGAGGCGCACCCGCACCGTCTCGGTTCCGAACCGCGTGGCCGAATTCACGATTTGCATTTCATTGACCCACTTGGAGATTGCGTAGTCATTAAGCTGCCGGATTGGATGCCGCTCGGGCACATCTTCCGACATAGAATTGTCCCAATCGCCATACACTTCCGAACTGCTGCTGAAACACATGCGAAACTTGCGCTGCTCCTGAAAGCGCAGTAAGTTCTTCGTACCGATGGCGTTGGTGCGCCAGACTTTTTCGTAATGATCCTCGCCGTTGACCCGCCCAAACTCGGCTGCCAGATGGTAGATAAATTCCGGCGCCACTGTGTCCAGTACGCGTTGAACCTGTCGAAAGTCGGCCACATCGCAGCGCAAATAATTGGGGCCGGGGGCATGGGGCAAGTCGCACACCCATATGGTGTGCCCGCGCTGGCGTAACTTTGCACCTAGCGGAACGCCGATTGCACCCAGACCGCCGGTAATTAGTATGTTCATAGTTTCAATTCACTCCCACGTTAGCAAGAATATGTCGGGCACGCGCCTCCCACGTATGTTGAGCTACATCGGAGTGAGCCTCGGTGGCCAATCTTTCGCCCAACTCACGGCTGGCAGCCAGGCGCTGCAGGGCTGCCCGCAGGGCGCTGGCGTCTCCTGGTGGTACAAGCAGAGCGTTATGCTCGTTTTTTAACACCCCCCGAACCATGGGCAAGTTAGTGGCCACGATCGGGCGCGCCGCGGCCATGTATTCAAACATCTTTAGTGGAGATGTCCAATTAGCAATTTCTTGCCCATTCCCAGTAAACACACGGGTGTTATACGGCATTACAAGTATATCAGCCGCAGCAAGGTAAAGTGGTACTCGTGCGGGTGGCTGGTAGCCAGAGAAATATATTTCGCGCGCGCCTAGATCGTGGGCACGGCACTGCCATTTGCCGATTTCGACAGCGTCGCGGCCGCCCACAATTAATTTCTTCAGCGGTAAGTCTGCTGTAGCGCGGAAGAGTGTATTCAGACCCCGGCCTTTATATAGTCCCCCAACATAGATAATCCACTTTCCCTTGTCTAAACCCAGATGGCGGCGGGCCTCGTTAGTGCTGATTGGCGGCTCAAAACGGCGCAGATCCACGCCATCGGGCGCGATTGTCAGGCGGTCTGGCCGAAAGTGGAGTGAGTGTACATAATGTGACTGTAGACTCTCGGTGAGTACGATCAATTGCCCGCGTGGGTGTGCCTGAATCAGGCGGAGGAGCCAGCGTTCCCGAGCCGAGGCAGGTGGCGTGTGTGTTTCCACAAGTGCGGGTATGCCTAGCGCCAGCGCCAACAGCGGGGCAGTTACATCGCGGCCACGCGTGTAACATAAGTTGACCTTTCTTTGCTCTTTCCAGAGAGCTTGCAACTGAAACCGATCTGATGCACGCACGCCACTAGGCAACGCAAATTGCTCTATCTCGAAGTTATGGGGCACATCATAATACTGTTGTAACTCAGCTACTCCGAGGCAGCCGGCCTCCGGTGAGCGTGCAACCAACTTTACCGCAATCCCATTGGAAGCGAAGGCGGCGCACATTTGCATTACCTGCACAGTGCTAGCTTTTTGGGCCGGAAATGGCTGAGTGGTAATAAAGAGTAAGCGCAAATCAGCCGCGTTCCCACGCGTCGAGTAGTTCCATTGACCAGCGCGCCAATCCGCCTAGCCGAGTACCATTGCGGCTGACCGGCTGCAACCAGTGTAACAAAGGCGCGGAGAACCCTTTTTTCGGGCGCGATATTATCTCCGCTGGCAGCAGTTGTGCAATAGCTGCTCGAAGGACGCGTTTGCCAAAACGGAATTCAGGTGGTAACTTTGCCACTAATTCTACCAACTCGTGGTCTAGCAGCGGGGGGCGCACTTCGAGCGAGGTAGCCATGCTGGCGCGGTCCACTTTGGTGAGAATGTCGTCCGGCAGGTAGGTTTTGAGATCAACGTATTGAATGCGTGAGATTGGATCTAGCTCCTCACGCCAGTATTTTCGGTAGTGCCAGTAATCGTCATAATCGTGGAAGGCGCGCGCGAGTTCCGGGAGCAGCCGGGGTTTTTGGAAACGTTTGACGCGGGAGAGCAGTGCGCCATAACGATCCGCGCTTGTTTCGCCGTGCACATCCAATCGGTAACGACCAATCAAACCGGTCACTTTTGGCCAAGATGCGATTCCCTGCAATGCGGGCATCAATATAGATTTGTAGAACCACTGTTGGATTCTACTAGGATCTGGCCGTGCCAGATAAGTGCGGTGCCATCTGTATCCGGCAAATACTTCATCGCCACCATCTCCGGAGAGTGCAACCTTAACCTGCGTTGCAGCTAATTCAGACACGGCTAGCGTGGGGATTCCGGACGAGTCGGCGAAAGGTTGATCATATAATTCCAACATGCGTTGCAGTGATTCTTCCAACGAGCCACTGCTGCAAATGCGGTCGAAGTGCTCAGTTTGGAAGTGGGATGCCACTTTGCGGGCGTAGGGCAACTCGGTGTGCTCATCCACATCAAAGCCGATAGAGAAAGTTTTCAGTGGTGTAGACGCGGCAGCCGTAGCCAGCGCTGTCACAGTGCTAGAATCTAGACCGCCCGATAGCAACAGACCTACCGGAACGTCCGCGAGCATGTGCATTTCTACGGCTTCGCACAACTTGTTGTGGACTGCTTTCACGGCAGTTGACCATTCGGGAAGGGTGCTGTAGTCGGTGCATTGAACAGGCACGCCCCAGTCGTGAATGTCCCAATATTGCGCTAAATGGGGCTGTTCTCCTGCTTGATAGGTAACGGTGAAGCCTGGCGGTACCTGACGGATGTGTTCGTAGACAGTTTTTGGACACGGGATATACAAATAGGTCAGATAGTCCCAGAGTGCCGAGTCGTCAGTGGAGAGGTCAATCTGAGGGAGGGTGATGAGCGCTTTGATTTCAGAGGCAAAGGCAAAGCGGCGACCGTCCCAATAATAGTAAAGTGGCTTGATGCCGAGACGGTCACGCGCCATCGTGAGAGTGCGGTTGCGCTGGTCCCATAGCGCAAAGGCAAACATGCCGCGCAGTTGCTCAACAATGTTCCCGCCCCATTCTTCGTATCCGTGCACAACGCACTCGGAATCAGTGTGGGAGCGAAAGACGTGTCCGCGTTGTCTGAGTGCTTTTCGCTGCGCAAGGTAGTTGTAGATTTCACCGTTGAAGACCAATTGCACCGTTTCGTCTTCATTCGACATGGGCTGGTTACCGGCGGGGGAAAGATCAATGATTGAGAGACGCCGGAAGCCAAGAGTGATGTCGGTGTCGGTCCAGTAGCCGGAGTCATCGGGTCCTCGATGGGCGATGGCGTTTGTCGCGCGGGTTATATCTTCGATGTTTGGCGATGGATGCCAGTTAATTGTTCCGATGATTCCACACATTTCAGTTCAATACCGAGAGTTTTTTCCGTGCCCATAAACGGAGATCGGGCAGCCGCCCGAGGTACCACAGTATCAGCGCTGTCCATGCCCAGTAGTTCGCAACCAGCGCGATGGTGGCGCCGGTGGCGCCCCAGGTTGGAGCGAGAACGAACAATAACGAAACCATAATCAGCGCACTGGCGAGATTGATGGCCGTAAGCTGGCGGGTTTTGCCGAGCGTCAGTAATAAGCTCGGTGCCCATATCAAACCCAACCACACATGCATCAGCATCATAACGTAGAAGAGAGGCAAGGCTGGAGCGTATTCCGCGCCAAACACAATTGGTACAAGTGGCCCGGCCAGCAAAACTATCAGCAGCACCGATGCGCCCACCCCGGCCACCAGCCAGTGCGTCAATTGGCGGATGAATCGTGGCAGGCGGTCAAGACCGGCGTCATGGTACAGGCGCGCTATTTCCGGGTAGAGCGCCGCGTAAATGGGGTTGCTGAGGCGACTGAGATAACTTGCAACTTGCTTGGCCATTTTGTAGAGACCTACGCTGTGGATATCCGTGAACATACCCAGGATGACCACATCCGCCTTGTCGGTGGCGATCTTTCGAAATCCGTCCAGTTTTAGACTCAGCAACATTACTCTAATTTCGTGACCATGCTGGCGTAGCGCGCGCAGGTCAGCCTGCCACCAATTCCCGTGGAAGCGGGCGCGCAGCTCGTGTTGGCAGGCCAGATATAGAGTGAGAGATTGCCCCGCTGAGACAACCATCAAGGCAGCCAGGTATCCGGCCACCTGCCAGCCCGCGAGCAATGCGGTGCTGACGAGTGCAAAGGTGGCTATCGATGAGAACGCGTTGAATATCGACAGCCATTTAAATCTATCTAAGACCCTGAGCACAGATGTAGTCGTGCCGCCGGTTGCCGCGAGCAAATCACGTACTATCACCAATCTCAATAAGAGCACCCCATCAGGATTGTCTAGCAGCCAGATGCTCAGTCGCGGAGCGGCAATAAACAGCAGCACGAAGATAATGGTGGAAAGCAGAAGGTTCAGCCCTAGCGCGAGTTTGACTATCGCCAGCGCTTTCGGTTCACTGTCTTCGGAAAGAAACAGACTGAGATATTTGACGATTGTTTCCCGGGTTTGCACACCGAACAGCGCCGTCACCAGCCCAACCCAGCCCACGACCAGCACGGCCATGCCGTAACCTTTTACGCCGAGCAAGCGAGCGACGAGCGGAAACTGAATCGCGCTCACCAAAGTGGCCACCAATTCAGCCGCCAGCAGCCAGCCGGTGTTGCGCGCAATGCGGTGGAGAGTGCTGTCTAGCACGGCGTTTCGGAGCCGTGCCAACAGTGGGTTTCTGTTCGGGGAGGCAGTGCTCATTTCGTGCGACCTGGTTCAGGCGCGGCGATGCAGATTGTACCTAAACACGACGGCGGCGCGCCATCAGTTCATTGTGCTTCGGGCGCGTTCTTCTGAACCGAGCTCGCATTGCCAGACCTGTGCCTGTTCAGCGGTGAGTTCGAAATCGAGCGCCTGATAAAGAGCTATGGAAGCTATATTGTCTGCCTGGGTGTTCACCTCCACCATCGGCGCACGCCCGCGCGCAAATCGGTGCAACATGTCGAGAGTCAGCGCACGACCGACACCGCGATTCTGGAAGTCCGGTGTTACCGCCAGCCGCGCTAGAAACACCTTTCCATTGGCCTGAGTGGCGAGAAGGTACCCGATAATGTTGATGCCCGCACAGGCCACTGTGGCGTACGTGGCCTGCTTCAGTGCCAGCCCGAGCATCTGGAATGAGTACCTCCACAGCGGCTTGAAAGCGGCTTTGTCCACTGTGAAGATGGCCTGCAGGTGTGTCTTGGTGGCCGCGCGGATTCGGGTTCCAGTTTCGTCGAAAGGCGGCAGCGCTGCCTGCCCCCGGTGGAGTACGACCACGTGCCCGTATTGCGCGAATCCCCAGGGTGGCAGCAGGCTCTCCGGCCAAACGTTGGCGGTCAGAGCGGCTGCGCGCGTGACGCCCTGCTGCTGCAATTCCGCCCTTGCAGCCACCCACAACGGGGTCATTGTCGGCGCGTCGCGCTCATCGTCTCGCACCGCGGCGAGGCGCAGCCACGCCGCACTTCCCGCTACCATAGGGATTGACAGCATCCCGACGGGACTGCTGTCAGCGAAAGCAACATGGCACCGCTGGTGTTGCAGCCACCCCTCAGCGCTTTGCCAGTCGAGGTGGCAATGAGCGCGTTCGGCTGAACTTAGCAGCCGCAGAAGTTCCCGGCGGTGTGTGGCGCGCGCCGGGCGTATCTCGGTGTGTGCTTGGATGATCACAGTGGCGGCGTGCGGCCGCTGCGGCGTGGGACTGTCTTAACCGCGTTGTGCCAGCGGTAGATAATCGCGCTGCTCCGAGCCGGCGAACACCTGGCGCGGGCGGGCGATGCGCTGCTCGGGGTCATCAATAAACTCAAGCCACTGAGCGAGCCAGCCGGGGGCGCGGCCAAGAGCAAATAGTACGGGAAACATATCCACCGGGAAGCTCATCGCCTGATAAATGATGCCGCTGTAAAAATCAACATTGGGGTACAGTCGCCGCGAGAGGAAATATTCATCCTCCAGCGCAATGCGCTCCAATTCCAGCGCGATATCCAGGAGCGAATTACGGCCGGTTTCGGCCAGTACGTCCTCGGCCACTTTCTTGATGATGCGGGCGCGCGGGTCGTGGTTCTTGTAAACGCGGTGCCCGAATCCCATCAAGCGGAATTCCCCCGCCTTGACTTTTTCGATGTATGCGGGGATATTTTCCACCGTGCTGATTTCATTTAGCATGCGCAATACTGCTTCGTTTGCGCCACCGTGCAGCGGGCCATACAGAGCGGCGGCGGCCCCGGCCATCGCGCTGTAGGGATCGGCGTGGCTGGAGCCAATTCCGCGCATGACGGAGGTGGAACAATTTTGCTCATGGTCTGCATGCAGAATAAAGAGCACGTCCAGCGCTTTGGCCCATACCGGGTTGACCTGGTAGTCGCTTTGATTCATGTAATCCATCATGTGGAGCAAATTCGCGGTGTACGTGAGTGAGCTGTCAGGATAGTTGTATGGACGCCCGATGCGGCGCCGATACGCGAAGGCAGCCACGGTGGGAAGCTTGCCCAGAATTCGCCAGATTTGTTTTTGACGGGATTTCTCCTCGTGAATATCCTTCGAATCCGCGTGCAACGTGGACATGGCCGCGATGGTGCCGATAAGCATACCCATTGGGTGAGCGTCGTAGCGAAAGCACTGCATCAACTTCGCCAGGTTTTCGTGGACGAAGGTGTGATGCATCACCCGTTCTTCCCAGTGCTCCAATTGCGCTGTATCGGGCAAGTCACCGTAGATGAGCAGATAAGCCACTTCCAGAAAGCTGCTCTGCTCAGCCAGTTGCTCGATTGGGTAGCCTCGATATCTGAGCACACCTTTGTCTCCATCGACGAAGGTAATTTGGCTGCTGCATGAGGCCGTATTTGTGTAGGCGGGGTCGTACGACATCATGCCGAAATCATCATCATGCACCTTTATCTGGCGCAAGTCGAGCGCTCGGATGGTGTCGTTCTGCACTGCAATTTCGTAAGTGCGTCCAGTGCGGTTGTCAGTGATTGTCAGGGTATCGTTCGTCATGGCGTTATCATCGTTTTCTCTCGCGCGGAATCTCTAGTGCAGGGGCCGACACCACCCGCGAGATATGTGATAATCCGGTCGAGATTACATTTGGATTATACACTGAAGTGGGCAAGCGTAAGCAAACCACTTTCATTTGCGCTGTGCGCCAGAATACGGTAAACTGTACTTCAGATTTTGTCGGAGGCGCTCGAATGAGCCAGAGTGGCCGTGAAAAAGCGTTAGAAACCACGCTATCGCAGATACAGAAACGTTTTGGCGAGGGGGCATTGATGCGATTAGGGGATGCCGCTACGTTGGCAGTGGAAGCCATTTCCACCGGTTCTGTCTCGCTCGATATTGCATTGGGCATCGGCGGCATTCCGCGCGGGCGCGTGACCGAGATTTACGGGCCGGAGGCGTCCGGCAAAACCACCCTATGCCAGCACATTGTGGCCGAAGCTCAGAAGACCGGCGGCGTGTGCGCCTTCATAGACATGGAACACGCGCTAGATCCGACTTATGCTGAAAAAGTGGGCGTGGATATCGAAAATATGTACATCGCCCAGCCCGACACCGGGGAGCAGGCGCTGGAAATTGCTGATTCGCTGGTGCGCTCTGGCGCGATAGACGTGATTATTATTGATTCTGTGGCCGCCCTGGTGCCGCGCGCCGAACTGGAAGGCGACATGGGCGACGCCACGATGGGAAACCAGGCGCGGCTGATGAGTCAGGCCCTGCGCAAACTCTCCGGAGCGATTAAGCAATCGAACACAGCCATGGTGTTCACGAATCAGTTGCGCCAAAAAATAGGCGTGATGTTCGGAAACCCGGAGACTACTACTGGCGGTCAGGCGCTGAAGTATTACGCCAGCGTACGCTTGGATGTGCGTCGCTTGCAGGCAATCAAGGATGGGCAGCAGATGATGGGTAACCGCATCCGCGTGCGCGTGACGAAAAATAAGGTTGCTCCGCCTTTCCGACAGGCCGAGTTTGACATCATGTATGCTGAGGGCATCAGCAAAACTGGCGATTTGCTTGACTTGGGCGTGGAATACGAAATCATCGACAAGCGCGGTGCGTTTTACAGTTATGGTGAAACCCGGTTGGGACAGGGTCGCGAGAACTCAAAGCGGTTCCTAAAGGAGAACGTAGAACTCGCAGCCGAGATTGAAAAGGCTGTGCGAAAGATTGTAGCTCCGGACAGGCCGGAGTCAATGGAGATGGACGAGGACAATGCAACAAGTGCGGAATAATTGCCCGAGAGTGAACAACCGCACGCGATTAACTCCAAGCTCAACCGGTTGCCGGTCGGCAGCCACGGGTGAGTGGGCCGCCCGGTGCGGGCGGTAACAGCCGCCGGGATAAACTGGCGGTACGGTCGTCGCCAGACCGAAACTTTGCAGGCGAACACGTCGGATTATGCTGTGACGCCCCTCTCGAATGAGAGGGGCGCAGGTGTTTGGATAAACGAGCCGGAATCGAACAGAGTATGAATGAAGTGAAATCGACAGGTTAATTGCAGCATTGGTTCTGGCTTTTTTGATTTTCATACTCCGCACTGGGTGTTCCGCGAAACAACTCGCGATCACCGGCGGTACATTCAACATCCACAGGCTTATCTGGCGGTGAGGCAATCGGTGCAGAAGCGCCGATTGCCGGCGACGACCGTGGCACTTGTGTCACGGTTTTTTATTCGGGGAGGGCATGCGCACAATCACTTCTCTGAAGCCTCAGAGGCGCGCGAAGGATCGCGTGAATGTGTATCTGGATGGCGAGTTTGCTTTTGGGTTAGCGCTGCCGCAGGCGCATGGCTTGAGTGTGGGACAGTCACTCTCGGCGAGCGAAATCGCTCACTTGCGCTCCGCCGATGAGGTGGAAAAGGCGTATGCGAAAGTGCTGCGCTTTCTGGCGCACCGACCGCGCTCCGAGGAGGAGGTGCGCACGCGGCTGAAGCGGCATGGACTTTCGCAGCCGGTGGTGGGGGCGGTGCTGCATCGGTTGCGCACGGCGAGGTTGATCGACGATGTGGCTTTCTCCGCGTTCTGGGTGGAAAACAGAAGCGCCTTCCGACCGCGTGGCCGCCGTGCTTTGCGCGTGGAATTGCGCCAGAAAGGTGTGGTGGAAAAGGAGATCGAAACCGTGCTGGAGAGTGTGGATGAGGTGGCGGATGCTCGTCGCGCTTCCCAGAAGAAGGCAGCGCGGTTGCAGGGTTTGCCCGCACGCGAACGGCGGCGCAAGCTACGCGAATTCCTAGCGCGTCGTGGATTCGATTACCAGATAATCAGTGATGTCATCGATGATCTGATGGCAGAAACAGAGAACAAAGAGGATTAACTCATGAACGTCAATATTGTGATTGTGGGCCCGATGGCGCTTGTTCTAGGAGCGCTGGTCGGGTGGCTCGTGCATAGATATCGGAGCCACGCCGCCGGCATAGAGTTGCAGGCCGAACGGGAACGCATGGATGATGCCATGCACGAGAAGGAGCGTGACGTTGAAATGCAGGCGAAGGAGGCGCTGCATCGTCGCCGCGATGAGCTAGAGAAAGAACTTTCCGATCGGCGGCGAGAAGTGCGGGACGAGGAATCTCGGCTGGACAAGCGGCGCGAGGAGATGGAACAACGCGCCGACAAGATGGAAAAGCGTGCGAACGAATTGAGCAAAGGCCAGAGCGCGCTCGACAAGCAGGTACGAGAACTGGAACAGAAGCAACACCATCAGTGGCAGGAGTTAGAGCGCGTCGCCGGGCTCACCGCAAATGAGGCTAGAGATGAACTCATGGTGGCTGTTGAAAAGGAATCCCGCGACGATATGGTGCGCGTGATTCGGCGCATCGAAGAGGAAGCCAAAATCGAAGGTGAAAACCGAGCTCGAAACGTGCTGGTGGTGGCCATGCAGCGTGTTGCCAGCGATCAGGTCTCGGAGCATTCCATCTCCACTGTGCCAATTCCTTCAGACGATATCAAGGGGCGTATCATCGGCCGCAACGGCCGCAACATCCGGGCCTTCGAGCAAGCCGCTGGGGTGGATGTGGTGGTGGACGATACCCCGGAAGCGGTCACAGTGGCTTCATTTGATCCGGTGCGCCGGGAGGTCGCCCGGCGGGCGCTCGCTAAGCTCATTCTGGACGGGCGTATTCACCCTACTCAGATCGAGAAAACAGTGAAGGAATCGAAAAAAGAAGTGGAAGCGATTATAAAAGAGGAGGGCGAACATGCTGCTTATGATGCCGGTGTGCCCGGCCTGAGACCTGAAATCCTGCGGCTTGTGGGCAAACTTAAGTTCCGCACCTCATACGGTCAAGACCAACATGTGCATGCCGTGGAGACCGCGCGACTCGCGGGGGTGATTGCCGCGGAGATTGGCGCAAATGTGGAGGTGGCCAAAGCGGGTGGGCTGCTGCACGATCTGGGCAAGGCCGTCGATCACGAAGTGGAGGGTACGCACGCCGCCATCGGGGCGGAAATTTGCCGCCGCTACAAAGTTTCCCCGGTGGTGTGCAACGCCGTGGCCGCCCATCACCACGAGGTCGATCAAGAATGTCTGGAGGCGACCATTGTCGAGGTCGCGGATGCTATCTCCGGTGCGCGCCCCGGGGCCCGCCGCGAGAACTTGGAGCAGTACGTCAAGCGTATCCGCGCGCTGGAGGAAATCGCCAGTTCGACCGAAGGTGTGGGGGAGGCTTTCGCCCTGCAGGCCGGTCGCGAGGTGCGCGTAATCGTCAACCCGGAAAAGGTGGATGACTTAGCTGCGCTACAAATTGCGCGTGACGTGGCTCGAAAAGTCGAAGAGACGATGCAGTACCCAGGTCAGATCAAGGTGACCGTGATTCGGGAGACGCGCGCGGTGGATTTTGCCAAGTAGATTTCCGGGCGAACAATGACCGGTTACGGGCTGCCCGGCCGTCCGTACAGAAACCAGTACTCTTCGCTCGGGAAGGCCGCGCTTAAGTTGGCCTCCCAGACGAACGCGCCCAGGTGGAACACCGTGCGCAATTCAGCATCCGCTGCGCCAACCTGAGCGCGTGCGCCGTTGGCCTCGGACTGATCACTGAGCAGCCGCAGCAGAAAGTGGATGTAAACGCGGGCGTACACCTCTGTGGCGTAGTGCGCTGCGCAATCGCCCGGGTCTACGCGACAATCGGAAAGATACCACTCCCACGAGTGCAAGCGACCGCCGATTTCTCGGAGCGCTTTCCGCTCCACGTTCGAGCGCCAACTCGATAGCCACTGGTCAATTTCCGCCTGCACCTGCTGCAGCTCGGCCTGCTTTTCGGCCGGGAGCGTTCCCCGGAACACGGCGAGTTTGTGCTGGCACAAGAGCAGCCCGGCTAAGGTAAATTTGGGGTAGCGTTTCAGGAACGGACCCGAATCTGTGAGCTGCCAGAACACCGTGTCTGAGCGGACGAAGTCGTTAAAATCGGTTGCCATCGCTTTCAGGGCGGCAAGTTCGTGAAGCGCAGTGGACATGTCAGAGATTGGCGGGCGCCCACGCACGCTCAATCGAAGCGGCGCGGGTTCCGATAGATCGGGTTGCCGGATATTTCGCGCCAGCGCGCGGCGCTGCCCTGCAATTGCCATTCCACCACCCGCCACCCGTGCCGATCTGTAAAGCGCAGGCTGGGCGCGCGACCGAGCACCCATGCAAAGTGGTCGTGTAACGCCGCGCCCTCGCCCTGCGTCCGCAATCTAAACCATGCGGCCGGTTCCCATTCAAGTTCCAGCTGGTCGTCACCGTGAACGCCGGCCATTTTGAATGGCGCTGAGTCTCTGCTGGTATCCAGCCAGAGGGAGTACAATCCGGATGCCCACAGCGACTGACGCACCCGCTCGCTGACGCTGTGGCGGTCCTCGCCGGGAGAATGGTAAAACCACGTGTGCGCGAACACGGTCATCGCGTTGTTTTTGCCAGCGCTGTATCACGCGAGGCATGGTCTTCGGGGGTGGGATGATACTCGCCCTGCACCCAGGCTGCCCCTTCGGGACCGATTTCCTTCTTCCACACCGGCACAATCTCTTTTAGGCGGTCGATACCGTAGCGGGCGGCCGCAAACACACCCGAATCACGATGCGCCCCCGCGCAGGCAATCAGTACCGTGGGCGTGCCCGGCGTCAGTGCGCCGGTGCGTTGGATGATTGTGATGCCGGCCACTTCCGGCCAGCGCGTACGGATCTCTTTGGCCACCTGCTGCATTTTCGCTTCCGCCATGGGAGCGTAGGCCTCGTATTGCAGCTGCTCGGTTTCATGCGGTTGCTGCGACGCGTCGGCGCGCGTGGTTTGCGCGCGCACTACTCCGGAGAACATGCATACCGCACCGGTCGATTCGCTGACAATTCTCGCAGTAAACTCATCGACGCTGAGCGGGCCAGCGCGCACTTCCACGATTGTTGGCGGGTTCTCGCCGCCCGAGACCGGCGGGAAAATCCCCACTTCGGCGTCTGGCGGAAGCGTGTCTTTCGGGAATGCGAATTCACGATTGACCGAGACGAGCGCGGTGGGCAACGACCGTTCCAGTGCGGGCACGCGCTCTATCAGCGCAGTTTTCAGGTCAGCCACGCTGGCGTTGTCGTCCAGCTCCAGAGCGATTTGTTCGATTCCGGCTCGCTCCTTAAGCGTTGCGAAAAATAGAACGGTAACGTTCATTCGTTAATAGTGTCTCCGCTTGCCCCACCCCGCTTTTCCAGCAGGCGCACATTGGCGATGCGCATGGTTTTCTCGACTGCTTTCACCATATCGTACACGGTCAGCGCGGCGGTGGTGACGGCGGTGAGCGCTTCCATCTCCACGCCGGTTCTTCCGGTGGCGCGGGCGGTTGCGGTGATTTCCACCCCGCACCGGTCAGAGGACAACCGGTCGGCGGTCGTCAACTCCACATCGACGTGCGTGAGCGTTAGCGGGTGACAGAGCGGAATCAGTTCAGCGGTGCGCTTGGCGGCCTGCACGCCGGCCAGCTTGGCGACGGTGAACACGTCGCCCTTGTTCAGGTCTCCGGCGCGGATGAGGGCCAGCGTCTCCGGGCGCATGTGCACCTCGGCACAGGCGATAGCCACCCGTTCGGTCTCCGGCTTTTTGCCCACGTCCACCATGCGCGCCTGGCCATGTTCGTCCAGATGGCTAAACGGTGTGCTGTCAGTCATCGTGCAGCCGGCCTCAATCCGAATCCGCCGTGGACAAATTCTTGCTTTTTCGCCTGCGCCACAGCGCCCTGCCGCCGAAGAATAGCGGTGTCACCACAATCAGGGCTATGGGCATCACGGTCACAATCGCGAAAATGAGAACGTCTCCCAGCGCACGCAGTCCGCGCAGCAACGTTTCCGTGGCACGTTTGAGGGTGGCAATGGGTTTCCACCCGCGCACGCTGATGGGCTGTGCAGCCGCATCCGGCAGCAACTGCACGCTGAGGGCGGAGAGGCGTGCCGACTGTTCATAGTACTGCATCTGTCCGCGCAGCACTTCAATCTGCTCGCGCACGCGCACGAGTTCACGGAAGACCTCTAACACCTCCTCACTTCTGCGCGCGGCTTCCATTATCTCGAGCAGCTGCGCCTCAGCTGCCTCCATGTTGTGTAGTTGGCTAGAAAGATCGCCGTATTCCTGTGTGACGTCCTGCCCCCAGCGCGAGAGACTGCGCACATCCACCGCCATTTCGGATATCCGCGCAATGGCCTCGTCGAGTTCCTCCGCGAGCACGCGGATGGTGATGTGGGCATCGGGGGCGCTGGCGGATTGCACCTCGAGCCCTGTACCGAGGGTTTCGGCATGGGAAACAACTGACTGCACGACGAAACCACCCAATTCGGCGGCAACCGCGGAGATGCGCTCGATGCTGGCCAATGGGTCGGCGACCACTATCGTCATGTCTGCGTTGTAAATCACCATGCGGTCGGCGGTGGATGATTGCGCCCCAACCGACTCCGCCTCGGCGCCGAGCGCAATGTCCTCCGCCAGCGCAAAGGAGGTTTTTGCGCCCGGAACAGCCTCGGATTGAACGAGCGCTTGCCTTGCCGCGCCGCAGGCTGCCAGCGCGAAGACCGTTGTGGCGAGCATTGCTGATATCCGCAGTGCTGTCTGCATTCTCATCATCATGTCCCGAAAGCCAGCCGCGCAATCAGCGCTTCCGGCAGCCCGTGCGCCTGCATACGGCGCTGCGTTTCCGCGATGTCGTATGCCACGCGCCGCTGTTCCCAACTGGCGCTGTCCGGGTCGAAGAGCGCGTACGCCGCCATCGGATTGCGGTCGCGTGGTTGGCCCACGCCGCCGGGGTTAAGTATATACCTTCCGGTGTTCAGACTGAATGGCTTTCCGACAAGTGCAATTTTCTCGTGACAGAGATTGCCGTCGTGGTGGTAAACGCGTGCCGCGTGTGTGTGCCCCACAAGGCAAACGGCTCCGCTGAAGTGGGCAAAATTCTCTGCTGCCAATCCCACGTCAGAAATGTACTCCCACACCGGGTGGCGCGGGCTGCCATGCGCAAGCGTGGTTTCATTGATTACCTGCATGGAGGGCAGAGAGTCGAGATAATCGCGCGAGGATGCCTGCAGCGCGTTCGCGGTCCAGCGCAGAGCGGTTGCCGCCAGTGGGTTGAAGGCATCTAGGTCGATTCTCCCGATAGCCGCGTGGTCGTGGTTTCCGGAAAGGCACACCATCCCTTTCAACGCGCGCACGCGCTGCACGCATTCGTTCGGGTCCGGACCATAACCCACGAGGTCGCCCAGACACCAGACCATGTTGAAGGCGCCCTGCGCGTGCGCGAGCACCGCTTCGAGCGCGGTCTGGTTCGCATGGATGTCGGCGATTACCAGGGTGCGCATCAATGATTCTGCCAGCCAGGTAATCATAACACGGAGCGGGCAGCGCCTACTTGCTCCGGTGTCAAGTGGCGGCTATAATGCCTCTGTCATGCCTATACTGGATGCGCACGTGCTGGATTTCATCAGTTATAACTATGACCAGACACTGCGTTACGGCGTGAAATTGGGGCAATTGCTGCAACCCCGCGATCTCGTCTGCCTCAGCGGCCAACTGGGCGCTGGGAAGACTGCGATGGCAATCGGCATCGGGCGTGGCTGGGGGGCGCTGCAACCGGTCACCAGCCCCTCGTATGTGCTCGCGAATGAATACTTTCGCGCGGACGGAGCGCAGTTGCACCATCTGGATTGTTTCCGCTTGGCGGATGTCAATGATGCCGAACACATTTGTCTTGACGAGCGACTGGCAGCCGGCGCAAGCCTGATGGTGGAGTGGCCGAATAACATCGCAGCGGCGCTGCCGAGGGAGAGATTGTGGGTTGGATTAAGCTACCACGAGGAGGAGAAACGCAGTCTGGAAATGAGCGCAGCCGGTGAGCGCTACGATAGACTATTGGCTGGCTTTCGGAAAACCGCTTTTCAACACGAGAACGCCTGATGCTGCTGGCTATCGACACCGCGACTAAGCACGCCAGTCTGGCGCTTGACGACGGCGCTGATATTTTGGCTGAACACAGCTGGCGCAGCGCGAATAACCACACCGTGGAACTGGCGCCACAGGTAGAACACATGCTGCGCAATGCCGGCGTACGGGCGGATGCGCTCGAGGCGCTTGCGGTTGCGCTCGGGCCGGGTTCATTCACCGGGCTGCGTATCGGCTTGGCTTTCGCAAAAGGGTTCGCTCTTGCGCATGCGCTGCCGCTGCTGGGTGTGGCCACTCTTGATATCGTCGCCTACGCCCAGCCGCCTCTGGATGGCGTTTTACTGGCAGTGCTCTCGGCGGGCAGGGGCCGCATTGCGGCGGGAGCGTACCACTGGAGTGAGGCCGGCTGGCAGGCCGATGGCCCGGCGCGTATCACCACATGGGATGAGCTGCTACGAGACGGGGAAGCCGGTGATGTACACGTGTGCGGTGAAATCAACGCCGCTGCCCGCGAGACGCTGGGAGAAAAAGTGAGCTTCGCCACGCCTCCCCTGAACGTGCGCCGGGCAGCCTGCCTGATTGCGATTGCCCGACAGCGACTGGCTTCCGGCCGGACGGATGACCCCAACGCGCTGGCACCGCTCTATTTGCGTACACCGGATGGCGGGGAGCAGCCGCCGGCAGCCGCGAAAGCCTCAGCCGCCGCCTCTCATTCAGCCTGATTCCTCCGATGGCGAAAGTACTCATCACGGGCGGCGCCGGTTTCATCGGCTGCAATTATGCGGTGCATTTGCTGCAGGCCGGCCACGATATCACTCTTTTCGACAACCTCTCAAGGCGAGGCGCTGCCAGCAATCTGGACTGGCTGCGGGAGCGATTCGCGCGCTGTTTCGAATTCGTGCGCGCCGACGTGCGCGATGCGGATGCGCTTGTGACAGCGGTGGATGGGCAGGATGCGGTATTCCATCTGGCTGCTCAGGTCGCGGTAACCTCCTCGGTGACCGACCCGCGCGAGGATTTTGAAATCAATACGCTGGGCACTTTCAACGTGCTGGAGGCGGCGCGCCTCTCCGGCCGGCAGCCGCTGGTAGTCTACGCCTCGACTAACAAAGTGTACGGCGGCATGGAGCCGGTGCGCGTGGTGGAGGCGGATACGCGCTGGGAATACGCCGACCTTCCGCTGGGATTGCCGGAAACGCAACCGCTGGACTTCCACTCTCCTTACGGCTGCTCCAAAGGTGCTGGCGACCAGTATGTGCGGGATTATGCCCGCATTTATGACCTGCCCACGGTGGTCTTCCGCCAGTCATGCGTCTATGGCCCCCGCCAGTTCGGTGTAGAGGATCAGGGCTGGCTGGCTCATTTCGTGATTTCCGCGGTGCAGGGGCGGCCGATTAAAATCTACGGCGATGGCAAACAGGTGCGCGACATGCTCTGGGTGGACGACCTGCTGGCTGCTTTTGACCTCGCCCTGCAGCACCCCGAAAAGGTGGCGGGCAAGGTGTTCAACATCGGTGGCGGCCCGGAGTACACGCTTGCGATCTGGAAGGAGGTGCAGTCTTTACTCAGCGAGTTGGCAGGCAGAGAGCTGCAGGCTGTCTATCACGACTGGCGACCGGGCGACCAGAAGGTGTACATAAGCGATATTCGCGCCGCCAAGAAGCTTGACTGGGAACCCACGGTGGACCCACAGACCGGCTTGCGGCGGCTGTGGAACTGGGTGAACGAGAATGCAGCGCTGTTCGGGGCGGGACAATCTGAGGGATAAGGATGACCCCACCCGAGACGCTGGTGGCGATTGAAAGCCGGGTGCGCATATGCCAGTTGTGCGCACTGGCCGACACGCGAAAAAACGCGGTTCCGGGCGCTGGCCGGCCGGATGCGGATATCATGCTCATTGGCGAGGGGCCGGGATACCACGAGAATGAACAAGGGCTCCCCTTTGTCGGTGCGGCCGGAAAGCTGCTCGACGAGCTCCTCGCTGCAATTGGTTTGAACCGTGAGGACGTGTATATCACCAATGTGCTCAAGTGCCGGCCGCCGGGCAATCGTGACCCGCAACAGGAGGAGATTGATGCCTGCCAGGCATACCTCGACAGGCAGATAGAGTTGATTGACCCGGCCGTGATTGTCACCCTGGGTCGCTTCTCGATGGCGCGCTGGTTTCCAGGCGCGCGCATCAGCGCCATCCATGGGCAACCGATGCGCATCGGGGCGCGCATGGTGGTGCCGATGTTCCATCCTGCGGCCGCGCTGCACCAGCCCAAATACCGGCCGATGTTACACCAGGATTTCCGGCAGCTGCCCGGATTCATCGCGCAGCTGCAGGCTGAGAGCGTGACAGAATCCGCTGCTGGGCAGCCACCGGAGCAGTTAAATTTGTTCTGAAAACAGGTAGAGAATTACACGGGTAAACAAATACAAATCGAAACCATCGGTCGGCCCACGCACTCCTCCGCGCCCCACCTCGGCGTGAATGCAGTGCATCCCATGCATTCCGCCGTGCAAGCTATCGAAAGCCTGCCGCTTCCCTCCGATCCCCTGCTTGGCCCAGGCCTCTTCGCACTCACCGATATCATGTCCGATCCATATCCCGGGCACTCGGTCATTCCTAGCTGTTGCTCTGTAACGTCCGACCGCCGCTTGCTAGAGAGAGAGACTATGGAAAGTGTGTTGGGTGAGATTCAACAACTACCTGTGCTCGACGGGGTCAACGCGACAATCGCCGACGGTGAGTACACGACCTACACTGGCGCAACTTTGCGTGGCCCGAAATTCTTCCCCGCGTGGAAGCTGGAGGCCGATCATCCCTTCGTGCAGTTTGCCCTTGCCGGTCTGCGCGCTGCCGGTCTCGACCCCCGCCTCGGTGCGTATCGCTTCTGCACCAACGCCGCGTACAGCGCCAGGGTTGCCAACGTGCCAACGGTTGGCTTCGGCCCGTCGCCCGAAAGCTATGCACATATGGTAGACGAATACATCGAACTAACTCATCTGTACGCCGCTGCGCGCGGCTACCTTGGCATTATTGAAACACCCCTCAGCGCTTGATGTATATGGAATCTACTGACAACATTTGAGGATGCCCCCCACTTCAGCTCACATAGACAAGTAACCTGCCGAGCGTTATAATCGTCAGCCATGCGATTTCTAATTTCTGGTGGGGCTGGATTCATCGGCAGCCATCTGTCTGAATCTCTCCTGGCCGTTGGGCATAAAGTAACAGCTATCGATGATCTATCAACCGGACTGATGTCCAACGTCGAGCATCTGACTGTCAATCCGAACTTCCAACTCGTTATCGAAACTATCACCAACGCGGCGGCCATGGATCGACTAGTAAGCGAGTGCGATTTGATTGTGCATTTGGCGGCGGCGGTCGGCGTGGAATTGATAGTGCGTTCCCCGGTGCACACCATCGAAACCAATGTGATGGGCACGGAGACCGTGCTGCGGACAGCTCGGCGTTACCGAAAGAAGACCCTCATTGCCTCCACATCCGAGATTTACGGCAAGTTGAACAGTGTGCCATTCAGCGAGGATGATGACAGCCTTATTGGCGCCACATCCCATCACCGATGGGCTTATGCCACCTCGAAAGCGCTGGACGAGTTTCTGGCGCTGGCTTACCACAAAGAGATGAGTCTGCCGGTGGTGATCTTCCGCCTGTTCAACACCATCGGGCCACGGCAGCGCGGACGCTATGGCATGGTGGTGCCGCGCTTCCTACGGCAGGCACTTTCCGGTGCGGATATTACCGTGTATGGTGACGGGGAGCAGAGCCGTTGTTTTTGCGACGTGCGCGACGTAGTGCCGGCCATCATCCAGCTGGCTGCTGAGCCAGAGGCCGAGGGCCGTGTGTTCAACATTGGTAACCAGGCGGAGATAACCATTCTGGATCTGGCGCGGAAGGTGAAAGAGATGACCGGCAGTCAGTCCGCAATAATACTGGTGCCCTACGAGCAGGCCACCGAACAGGGCTTCGAGGATATGCGCCGGCGTGTGCCCGATATCAGCCGCGTGCGTGAGCTGCTGGGATGGGAGCCGCGCATAGCACTGGAGCGCTCCATCGCGGACATCATCACGTATTTGGAACGGGAAGGGCTGGGCGACCTGATTTCAGAGCGCCCGGTGAACGAGCGTGTGGTGGTGGGCTGAGCGCCCTTCGAGGCAGCGCCGGTGAGCGGCAAAGACAGGCTGCTGGAAAAGATTGACCGCCGCGAGGCTCGCGTGGGGGTCATTGGACTGGGTTACGTCGGCTTGCCGCTGGCGGTGGAATTCGCGCGCGCCGGATTTTCGGTGTTGGGCATCGACACTGACGCTAGCAAGGTGGCTGCCCTGGCCGTCGGCGAGAGCTACATTCCCGATCTCCATGCTGATGGCCTCCACGGCCTTGTGGCCGAGGGTAAACTGGCAGCCAGCCAGGTTTACGATGCTATCGCGGAGCTCGACGCAATCAGCATCTGTGTGCCTACGCCGTTGCGCAAGACGCGCGATCCGGACATGTCATATGTGGTCAGCGCGGCCGAGCAAATCGGGGAGCATCTGCGCCCTGGGATGCTGATAGTATTGGAGAGCACCACTTATCCCGGCACCACCACCGAGGTGGTGCTGCCGCGCATGTTGAGCAATGGCTTTACGGCCGGCGAGGATGTCTTCGTCGCGTTTTCTCCGGAACGCATCGACCCGGCAAACCCGACCTACGGTGTGTGTAACACTCCGAAAGTAATCGGGGGAGTGACGCCGGCCTGCACCGAGGTGGCCGTGGCCCTGTACGCGACCGTGGTGCAGCAGGTGGTGCCAGTCTCCTCCACTCAGTCTGCCGAAATGGTGAAGCTGCTGGAAAACACATTTCGGGCGGTGAACATCGGGCTAATCAACGAAATCACCATCATGTGTGACAAGCTCGGCGTGGATGTTTGGGAGGTGATTGCCGCGGCGAAAACCAAGCCGTTTGGCTACATGCCGTTTTATCCAGGACCCGGCCTGGGCGGGCACTGTATTCCCATTGACCCACTCTATCTTTCGTGGAAATTGAAATCGCTGAACTTTAACGCGCGCTTTATCGAGCTTGCCGACGAGATCAACACAAACATGCCGCGTTATGTGGTCGGCAAGGTGACCGAGGCGCTGAACGAAGACAGCAAACCGGTGCGTGGTTCGAAGGTACTAATACTCGGGGTTGCCTACAAAGCGGATGTGGACGATGTGCGCGAATCCCCGGCAATCGACATCATCCAGTTGTTACAGCAACAGGGCGCAGCCGTGAGTTACCATGACCCACACGTCGCCGATTTGCGCTTTGACGACATCGAGATGTGCTCGGCCGAGTACGCAGTAGCTACGCTGGCTGCTGCTGACTGCGTGCTGATTGTGACCGATCACAGTGCTTACGACTGGAACGAGATTCTCGAGAACGCGCAACTGGTGGTGGATACTCGCAACGCTACGGCTGCCCTGCAGGGCCGCGCTAGGGTAGTGAAGCTATAACGCCAAAACACAGATGCGCCTTTGCGTGGTGGCTGGCTCTTTTCATCCCGAGATCGGCGGCCCCTCCACTTATCTGCACCGACTGCTCCCTGCGCTAATCGAACGTGGCCACCGCGTGACCGTGGTCACCCATACCGATGCTGGCCGCAGCGGCCGTGATGGCAGCTTTTCCTATCCGGTCTATCGTGTTTCCCGCCGCTGGCCGCTTCCGCTCCGGATGCTGCTCTTCACATGGCGTGTGCTGCGGGATGCGCGGAAGGCTGACCTGCTCTTCGTCAGCGATTACGGATTGCCGGCTGCGCTGGCGAACTTGCTCTTGCGCAAACCGATGGTACTGAAAAACGTGAGCGACTTTGCCTGGGAATTCAGCACCCGGCATGGCTGGCTGCCGCCCGGCGAGACCATTGACAAGTTTCAACTGCGGCGTTACGGTTGGCGTGTGCGCATGCTGCAGCGGCTGCGCATATGGTACGTGCGCGCGGCAAGTGTGGTGATAGTGCCTAGCGGCTACATCGGGACACTGGTCGCTGGCTGGGGCGTTGCGGTTGAGCGCACGCAGGTGATTCGCAATGCGTTAGACGAGCGCCAGTTTGCATCCTTACCGGAACAGGCTGCCGCCCGGGCGCTTTGCGGGCTGCCGGCCACGGATCCATTGCTGCTCACGGTGGCGCGGCTGGCCCCGTGGAAAGGAATCGCTGGGATTATCCGCGCGCTGCCACGGGTGCAGCGCCGTTTTCCAGATGCGCGGTTGCTCATCGCTGGCGATGGTCCGGAGCGCGCCGAGCTGCAGGTGTTTGCCGCGCGTCATAAGGATGCGGTGCAATTCCTTGGGATACAATCGCAGCAGCGCGTGCATCATTTGATGCGGGCGGCGGACGTGTTTGTGCTATTTTCCACTTATGAGGGTCTGCCGCACACAGTTCTGGAGGCCATGACCTGCCGCACGCCGGTAGTGGCCTCAGCAGTCGGTGGCACCGTGGAGGTCGTCACAGATGGGCGCACCGGGCTGCTCGTGCCCATCGGCGATGAAGAGGCGCTGGGCACGGCCATCTGCCGGGTATTGCAGGAACCGGATTTCGGCCGTGTGTTGGCCGACCGGGCGCACGGCAAATTGGGGCGCTTTTCGTGGGAACAGTTGCTTGCCGACACCGAAGCAGCACTACTGGAGGCGGCGGCGTGAACCTACTCATGCTCAGTGGGGACAACTCGGTTGTGCGCGGTAAGCAGCGCGCCTTCCACAACACGCTGAGCGAGTTCTCAAATTACTGGGACAGAATCGATATTCTCACCCATCGCGTTCGGGGTGTTGCGCGCCACGATTGTCTTGAAAACGTCACTTTCTATCCCTCGCCCTGGGGCAAGATGATGCAATCTTATTATGTCTGGAAGAAAGGGCGCGCACTAGCTGCAAGACGGCGCTATGATTTAATCGTCTCGCATGATTACGGTTTCTTCTTGCACGGCATTGGTGCGCGCTGGCTCTCGCAGGCGAGCGGCGTGCCGTATGTGAGCGAAATCCATCATGTGGACGGCTACCCGCGCGGCGCCAATTTGCGCGAGCGCCTGAAGCCTGTGCTTACCCGCCAATATGTGCGCGGCGCGATGTCCCGTGCGCTCGGCTTTCGCATCACAAACGCAGGCGAGTTGTGGCCTTTGCTGCGCAGCTGGGGCGTGCCCGCCAAACAGCTTTTTCTGCTCTACAGCCTGTATCTGGATTTTGACGTCTTTCGGCCTGAAAACACTGCGCTTGAATATGACGCCATTTTTGTTGGTCGCCTGATGCCGAACAAAGCGCCGTTCCTGTTTTTGGAGGGGATTGCGGCTGCGGCGCGAAAACGCGAGGGCTTGCGCGTGCTGATAATTGGCGCCGGCCCGTTGGGAACTAGACTGCAGGCGCGGGCTGCCGAACTGGGTCCGGCTGCCAGTGTTGAGTTCCGCGATTGGGTGGCCGCGCCCGGCGAGTTGGCCGACATGTACCGACGCTCACGCTGTCTAATCTGTACTTCGTTCAGCGAAGGCGGCCCGCGGGTGGTGGCCGAAGCGCTGGCGTGTGGCGTGCCGGTAATCAGTACACGGGTGGGGCTGGCGGGGGAATTGGTGCAGGATGGGGTGAACGGATTCTCTATCGATTGGTCGGCGGATGATGTCGCGGCGCGGCTGGAGCAAATCATCGCTGTCCCTGAATTGCGTGCCCGCATGGCGCTGGTGGCGCCGCGGTCGGTGCAGCGCTTCGAAAAATCGCGCGTAATCCGAGAATATGCCCACGGGTATCATCACCTGACGGCGACATGAGATTACTTTATATCACCTACAAAGTGGACGCTCACGACTCGCTTGTCGGTCATGTTGTCGGCTGGGTCAATGCACTGGCCTCTCATTTGGAACGTATTGAGGTGGTCTGTCTGGCGGCGGGCGCAGCCACGTTGCCTGAAAACGTGCGCGTGCACTCGCTGGGAAAGGAACGGGGAGGACGCCGGCTTACGCGATGGCCGCGTTTTATTCAGATGATTTGGCAGTTGCGGGATGGGGTCGATGCGGCGTTCTGCCAGTTTAGCCCGCAATATGTTCTGACAATTGCGCCGCTGGCGAAACTGCGCGGCTGGCCGATTGTTTTCTGGTACACGCATCGGCATGTGGATTGGCAGCTTCGTGTTGCGACTGCCCTGGTTGATAGCGTGGTGACTGCATCACTGGAAAGTTTCCGGTTGAGCTCGTCGAAGCTGCGCGTGATAGGGCACGGCATCGACACCGAGCATTTCAAACCGGAACCGGCCGCGCGAGTTTCGCCGCCCGTGGTGCTGGCGGTGGGCAGGCGCGCGCCGATAAAGAATTACGAGTTATTGATTGACGCCGCGGCGCGACTGTCTGAGAGCCTTGGGCGCAGCGCCTTCCGGGTGCGTATCGTTGGCGGTGACGAGGGCAACGCTCCGTCAGATTACGCCACTCAATTGCAGGCGCGTGTCCTGCGCGCCGGGCTAGAAGGAATTGTGGAATTGGTTGGCCCAATTGCGTATTCACAGATTGTGCGCGAATTCCAACGTGCGAGCGTGCATGTCAATCTTTGCCCGACGGGCGGCATGGACAAAGCCGTGCTGGAGGGGATGGCGTGCGGCGTGCCGACGCTGGTGCGGAACCAGGCCTTCGAGGCACTGGCGACGGCTGCGTCCGGCTTGCAGCTAGTGCGCGGCAAGGACGCGGCCTCGCTCTCGGAGCAATTGCGCATCTCGATCAGCATTCCTGTGGAAGACCGAGTGCCGCTCGGGAAAGACTTGCGGTGCGCTGTGGAGCGCACACATGGGCTGAAGCAATTCGCGCTGCGGCTGGTGGAGATAGTGCGGGCTGCTGCGTAGATTCCGGAAATGTTGCCGGAGAACACAACCTCGGACGCAGGAGCGCGTCGGCCGTGAGAATGATTAGCCTCGCGAGGCAACACGCCTTCCTTTTGCCCATCCTGCTGCTGGCTTCTTTCCTGCGTACTCACGATACCGGTGCCGAGTTCTTTGGCGGAGATGATGCCTACATTAGCATCAAAGCCATCCAAATAGCGCGCTACGGCGAGACGCACCTTCTGGGCCCGCCGTCCTCGTTAGGGCTGGTGCACTCGCCGGTGTCGGTCTATCTTTACGCAATCCCCTATCTCTTTAGCCCCGACCCGAGAGACGCACAGGTTTTCACCGCCCTGATGAATACGGTTGCGGTTGGCATTCTTTATCTTATCGCCCATCGCTATTTCGGGAGCTGGGCAGCAATCATCGCCTCGGTGTTGTACGCGGTGCATCCACACATGGTGTTCGCCAGTCGGGTGATAAACAACGCGCAGTTGGGCGCGCCGCTGGTCATGCTTTACGTATTGACCGGTTTGCTCGGCTATCATGAAAACAGGGGCTGG
>Ga0187827_10001380_pt1 | contig 35857 bp, 36 predicted proteins | sample ETNtaG_39_FD_167969 | JGI IMG/M metagenome (GOLD analysis project Ga0187827, IMG submission 167969) | Marine microbial and viral communities from oxygen minimum zone, Eastern Pacific Ocean - ETNP2014_SV_150_PacBio MetaG (Illumina Assembly) | ecosystem: Environmental > Aquatic > Marine > Hypoxic...
TACCTGCAACTGAGGTTCCCTGAAAAATATCGATGGGGGGTGTCAAAACGGGAAGGGGTATGCGTGAAACTTCCCTACCTCGGGTCCGGTGCAGACCCCTCTCAAACACTCTCTAGAACGTCCTTAGATGGTCACACAGTCGCATAATCGTGTTGGGATGACCCTTGGGGTATGGTTGAATCCTCCCGTGTTGAAGATTCCTGATTTGACAGTATGTTGCACCTTCGCGGTGGGGTGCGAGAGTGGTTGAATCGGGCGGTCTCGAAAACCGTTGTGCCTTATGGGTACCGTGGGTTCGAATCCCACCCCCACCGCCATTTTCACCTACCTGTCACGAAATTTCAGATTCATTCGTCTTACCTACCAACATACCTACCAACAAGTTGAAATACAATAACAATAACAATAGTTTACAATATATAGAACGGTCTCGAAAACCGTTGTGCGCTTTGCGTACCGTGGGTTCGAATCCCACCCCCTCCGCCACTACTTCTTGATCACCGCTTTGACGTTCGCGAGCGATGTCACAGAAAGATTCATCAGCACAGACGCGAGGCTATAATGATCAGGAAAGGCAAGACGCCGCCACAAGTCCGCTCCCTGCACCCGCATAAAAGCAGACGTATCGGAGAGTTCGCAGGTCGACAGCCGATTGTATAAGTATGCGGGTCACGGGCTATCCAGCGTAAACGAAATTTTGCACCCGGCCTGACGACTTGGCGACTGGCAATAGCGGGCAGTGTTACTCAACCAAACCAAGAAACTCGTCTACCGTGCGCACGGCATGTGCTATACGCGGGTAATCGAGCTCGATCGCCGCTTTTTGCTCGGCTGGGGTGAAAGTCGCAACCGCGTCTTTCAGAAACGTGGTGTGATAGCCCATCTCCACGGCATAGCGCCCAGTCGACTCGACACAGGTGTTGGTAGCCAAGCCGACCACGATAACATGATCGACGCCGCGTTTGCGGAGCTGGTAGTCAAGATCGGTGTTGGCAAAACCACTCGACAGCCAGTGCTCATCGGCAACGCCATCACCCGTATGCGGCTGCAGGTCAGGATGCCACTCGCCGCCCCAGGTGCCGTCCGCGAAGACTTGGTATTTGGCGACGGCCTGATGCACAGGGTGGGGAAACTTCCAGTCTGCGAAATCGCCCTCACGCCAGCGACGGTGGGGTGCATAGACGACATGCACGCCCCTAGCGCGCGCAGCCTCGACCAGCCGTTTCAGGTTGGGTACTAGGTTCACCGTTTCCGCGACCGGTTGCACCCGGGGCCAGATCTTGCCACCCTCGGAGATAAAATCGTTATAGGGGTCGACCATGATCACGGCCGTGGTGGCGGCCGGATAGCTATCGTCCGCCGCAAAAGTCGGTGTTGTTGCGACAAGGATGGCCAAGCTCAGGGCAAATCCCAAACGTACCAGCATATTGTCGACTCCCATGCTCATTAAGGCGAAAGTTGTCCAAATTAACCTACAGGTGTTTTTATTAGTTTTGTTGCCACTGACAAGTGCTTCTCGTGATAATTTTACTGTCCGGCAAATAGTCAACTATGTATTCACAGGTTCCGGTTATCCCTTTATATTTTCCCGTGCCACCCGCTATCTCTTGGCGCCCTGCACCACCACCCCCAACTGATTGGTCACCGGCACTCCTTCTAGCCACGGCATACCATTTGTCGCCTGATGAATCAGTGAATGTGCCGGGCGACTCTAGATCTATGCCAGCGTCTGATTTCTTTGCGTAGATAGCACCCAAAATTGTGCCACTGGAGCCTGCTTCGAATGGGCCGCCGCTACTCTTAATTATGGTTACCGTACCGTCCAACGTCCCCACTCGAACCACATGGTCCAACTGCTCCACCGTTGCGAAGTCGGTGACGGCACTTAGGATAAGCTCATAGGTACCACTCTTGACGTGATGGTCTGCAAAAGCCATTTGTGTAGCACACAAAGCGCTTATTGCAGAGACCAGTACCACACCCATTTGATTCCGAACTGACATTTATTCTCTCCCCTCCAAATTAGTGATAATTATTTTTTGTTAGTTTGATGGAAGTATTTGAAAGTTGTCAATGCTGCCGTCTGGTGGGCGCCGGAGAGCCATAGAAATTCAGGCTTCTTCTCTGAGGTCTAAGCCATTAAATGGAGCTAAAATGCCGACAGGGTATGGGACTGTGGCTCTTTGAGAGTTTTGCTGAGCGAACCGAATGTAACGCTCGCCAGTGGTCGACTCCCACTCGGCACGCTTACTATGTGCTTACTGAAGATAGACTGCGATAAAGGTGATCCCGAAGCCCTTTAAAAATATTGGAGCGGGCGATGAGATTTGAACTCACGACCCCAACCTTGGCAAGGTTGTGCTCTACCCCTGAGCTACGCCCGCGCTCCAGTAGGCCTGGCGCCCTTGGCGGCGCCCGGCGGGAGCGCGATAATAGGGGATGGATCGGGCGATGCAAGTGTGCTGTTGCGGCGGCCGGGCGGTGGCCTGGTGAGTGAGGCGCAGGCGCGACTTTTCACCCGTCTCGAAGCGCTCGGTATCGCCAGTGAGACGGTCGAGCATGCACCGGTCTTCACCGTCGAGGAGGCGCAGCGACTGCGGGGCGAGATCCCGGGCGGGCATTGCAAGTCTCTGTTCCTAAAGGACAAGAAGGGCGGGCTGTGGCTGGTGGTGGCGGATGAGGCACGGGCTGTCGACCTTAAAGCCCTGGCAAAGCAACTCGGGGCGCCGCGCTTTTCGTTCGGCAAGCCCGATCTGTTGCGTGAGGTGCTTGGCATCGAACCCGGCTCGGTGACGCCGTTCGCATTGATCAACGATCCAGGGCACAGGGTCACGGTGGTGCTGGATAAGGCCATGCTGAAACAGGAACGGCTCAACTATCATCCGCTCGCCAACACCGCCACCACGACCATCGCCAGCGCCGATCTGCGAGCGTTCATTGCGGCCTGTGGGCACGAGACGTATATAACGGAGCTGGACTAGACTCGGGCCAGCGTAGAAGGGGACGGCAGTATGGAAATGATGATTGGCGGCAATGAGGCGCCGGCCGACGCGATTAAGGATTCGGATACCGCCGGGTTCGCCGCCGACGTCATAGAAGCCTCACGCGAGGTGCCGGTGGTGGTCGATTTCTGGGCCGGCTGGTGCGAGCCCTGCAAGACCCTCGGCCCAGCCCTGGAGAAGGCGGTGCAGGCCGCCGGCGGCGCGGTCAAGTTGGTCAAGATCGACGTAGATGCCAACCAGCAGCTGGCGCAACAGCTGCGCGTGCAGTCGCTGCCTACGGTACTGGCGTTCAGCAATGGCCAGCCTGTCGACGGTTTCGTCGGTGCCGTGCCGCCGAGCCAGATCAAGAGCTTGATTCAACGACTCACCGGAGATACCGGTCCGTCCGAGGTCGAGCTCGCCCTGGAGCAGGCTGAGCAGTTGCTGGCGGCGGGCGATGCCGAGGGTGCTGGCAACCTCTATTCCCAAGCCCTCGCTGCGGAGAGTGACAATCCCAAGGCTGCGGCGGGCCTCGCCCGCGCTTTACTGGCGACCGGTGACGCGGCAGCGGCGCGCGAAGTTCTCGACGGCCTCGAGCCCGAGCTTGCGCGTAGCTCAGAGGTTGAGGGTGCGCGCGCGGCGATCGAGCTTGCCGAGCAAAGCGAGAACGCGATCGATGACAGCGAGACCGAGGCCTTGCGGGCGAAAGTGGCGGCCAACGAGAATGACCACCAGGCGCGCTTCGACCTGGCGGCGGCGCTCTTCGTGGCCGGCGACCGCGAAGGCGCGATCGATATCCTGCTCGAGATTGTAAGCCGCGACCGGGCCTGGAACGATGAGGCCGCGCGCAAGCAGCTAGTCAAGTATTTCGATGCCTTCGGCCAGACTGATCCGCTGACAATCGACGGCCGCCGCCGGCTGTCCTCGATCCTTTTCTCCTAAGTTGCAGGCGGCCATGCGCCCGGGCTCCTTCGCCATGCTGCCCGATACCTTGGCGGTGTTCCCGCTGGTGGGCGTGTTGCTGCTGCCACACGGGCGCCTGCCGCTCAATATCTTTGAGCCGCGTTATCTGGCGATGACCCAGGATACGCTCGGGGCCGAGAGTCTGATCGGCATGATCCAGCCAAGCGATCCGGCGGACGCCAGCGAGAACCCGCCGCTCTACAACGTCGGCTGTGCCGGGCGCATCAGCGGCTTTGCGGAGACCAAGGATAATTGCTTTCTGATCACGTTGACCGGGCTTTGCCGCTTCGCCGTGCGCGAGGAGCTGGATCTGGTTCAGGGTTACCGCCGGGTGCGGCCGGACTGGTCGGCCCACGCCGGGGACATGCGCATGCCCGATCCGGCGGTAGTGCCCCGCGACCGTCTTCTGCCGTTGTTGAAGGCCTATTTAGCCGCACACGACATCGAGGTTGACTGGCACGCCATTGAGAAGGTGTCGAGCGATCAGCTCGTCACCTCTCTAGCCATGGCCTGCCCTTTCGCGCCGAACGAGAAGCAGGCGCTGCTGGAAGCGCCACATCTGGCCGACCGGGCCGAGTTGATGATATCGCTGCTTGCTATGGCAGCGCTCGACGGCGGCGATACGAGTGACATGGTCAACTGACAAGGAGAGAGCCTATGGCCGAGAAGCGTGACGAGCGGGGTCCGATGGTGGATCCCAAGTTGCTCGAAATTCTTGTATGCCCGCTGAGCCATGGGCCGTTGTCCTACGATCGCGAGCGCCAGGAGTTGGTCAGCGAACAGGCGGGGCTGGCTTATCCGGTGCGCGAAGGTATCCCCATCTTGTTGGTTGACGAGGCACGGCGTCTGGATGACGAGGGCGCCGCCGCGTGAGCGAGGCCGCGCCCTGGCCCGAGGAGATCCGGCTCGTCGACGGCGGCCGCCGTCTCGAGCTGCGCTTCGACGACGGCGCCAGTTTCCCGTTGACGGCCGAGCTATTGCGCGTGGAGAGTCCCTCGGCCGAGGTCCAGGGCCACGGGCCGGGACAGAAGACACTGGTTGCCGGGCGCCGACATGTCGCCATCATGGCCGTCGAGCCGGTCGGCAACTACGCCGTCCGCCTACGCTTCGACGATTTGCACGATAGCGGCATCTACGCCTGGGATACCCTCTACCGCATGGGCCAGGACCAGGACGAACTCTGGCAAGCCTACCTCACCGGCCTGGAGACCCAGGGCCTCAGCCGCGATCCCTAATACCGTCACACCGCGATCAGATTGGCAGCAGGCCCATGGCATGACGCATGAAGACGCGCTTCAGCGGCGGCAGCTTGTCGACCGCGGCCAATCCGAGGTCGCGGGCCAGGCGCAACGGCGCGATGTCGTTTGAGAACAGCCGGTTGATGCCGTCGGTGGCGAGACCCATGCTGAGCACGTCGAAGCGGCGGCGGCGGGCGTATTCGGCGAGGCCCGCCGCGGCTCCGGGATCGAGGCCGAGGGCTGCGGCGTAGCCTAGCACCTCGGCCAGAGTGGTGATGTCACGCAAACCTAGATTGAGGCCTTGGCCGGCGATCGGATGGATGGCGCGTGCGGCATCGCCGACCAGCGCCAGGCGGCGATCGGTCATGCGTGAGGCCCAGGAGAGCGACAAGGGATAGCTCCAGCGCTGCCCCACCGGTTTGACCTCACCGAGATAGTCGGTGAAGCGCCAGGCGATCTCGGCAGCAAAGTCGTCATCGTCGAGCGCCATCATGACCGGCGCCAGGTCCGCGCGCTCGGTCCAGACCAGCGAGGCGCGATTGCGGCACAACGGTAGGATGGCGAATGGCCCGGCGGCGAGAAACCGCTCCTGGGCGATGCCGCGATGGGGGCGCTCATGCGCGACTGTGCAGACGATGGCGGTCTGATGATACGGCAGCCGGTTGACGCCGATGCACGCGCTATTGCGTGTTGTAGAAGTGCGGCCATCAGCGGCAATGGCAAGGCATGTCCGCACGTCGCGTCCGTCGGTGAGCCGCGCGGCAACGCCGGACGTGCTGCGTTCAAGCGAGGCGACTTCGGCGGGGGCCAGGTGAGTTACCTTAGGCGTCCCGGTGATGGCGTCGTGCAGCGCCGCGCGTGTCACCCGGTTCTCGACCACATAGCCTAAAGGTTCCTCGCCGATGTCTTTATGGTCGTAATGCAGGAAGAAGGGTGCATCGCCGTCCGAGACCCGGATCTCGAGAATTGGTTGCGCTTCGTCGACCATACTCTGCCAGACGCCGATATTGCGCATCAGGCGCACCGAGCCAGCGGCAAGCGCTGAAGCACGCCCGTCAGCTGCGGCGGCAAGCGCCTCGGCCGGTGCCTCGCGATCGATAACAACGGAAGTCAGCCCGACGTCCGCCATGGCGCGTGCGGTCGTCAGGCCGATCATGCCACCGCCGACGATCAGCAAGTCCGCGTCCAGGGTCTCGGAATTTCGTGCCGCCATAGGGTGAGCTTCGATCCTTCGGGCGGTATTGTCCAGTGCGAACCCCGGCTTTGACGCGGCTCTCGCAGGCCCTATAACCGGGCGGTGACGACGGGGGCAACATGATGACGGCGCTGGCCTGGGCGGGCACTCTAGGTGGCACCATGTGGTTGGCGCTGCTGCTGTTGCCGTGGCGGCCGTGGGGCACGCGCGAACGCCTGGCCCCGGCTACAGTTGTAGCGGTGCTCGGCGATGTTACGGTGCTGATTCCGGCACGCGATGAAGCTAAGACCTTGTCGCGCACCCTGAGAGCGCTGGCCGAACAGGGTGACGGGCTCGAAGTCGTTGTCATAGACGATCAGTCGGGTGACGGCACGGCCGCGGTAGCGCTGGCGGCCGGCGCACAGGTCATCGACGGTGCGCCGCGGCCAGCGGGCTGGAGCGGCAAGCTGTGGGCGCTGGAGCAGGGACGGCAACAGACGGCGCGGCCGCTCGTGCTGCTGCTCGATGCCGACATCGCATTGGCCCCAGGCATGCTTGGCGCCCTACTGGCCAAGCGCGCCGAAAGCGGTGCCGCGCTGGTCTCGATCATGGCCACGCTGTCGACGGCGACGCCATGGGAGCGACTTTTGATCCCAGCCTTCGTCTATTTCTTCAAGCTGCTGTATCCCTTCGCCCTATCCAATGTGCAGCGGGCCCCGGTGGCGGCGGCGGCGGGCGGCTGCATTCTCATTTCGCGGGAGGCACTCGACGCGATCGGTGGCTTCGCAGTGCTGTCGAGCACCCTGATTGACGATTGTGCGCTTGCTGGAGCGGTTAAGTGCAGCGACCGGCGCACCTGGATCGGGCTAAGCCATGGCGTGGTCAGCCATCGCGTTTATGCCGGGCTGGCACCGATCTGGACCATGGTGGCGCGCACCGCCTACACTCAGTTACACCATTCTCGGGCTTTGTTGGCATTGTGCACGGGGCTGATGGTGCTCGCCTTCTGGGCGCCGCTGCTAGTGTTGCCCGCCCTGCCAGCCTGGCCAGCGGTCGTCGCGGCGCTCGGCCTGGCGGCGATGCTGCTGAGCTATCAGCCCATGTTGCGCTTCTATCGGCGCTCGCCGGCATGGGCGCTACTGCTGCCGTTCATTGGCACGCTTTACCTTGCCATGACCTGGAGTTCGGCCATCGCGTCGTGGCGCGGTCGCGGGGTCAACTGGAAAGGCCGGCGTTACACGTAAAAAAGGGAGAGCCGCAGCCCTCCCTTTCCGGATGTCGTACTGATCAGCCCAGCATGTCGCTCCAGATCGAGTGCGCCCAGTCTTCGGCATTCTGCTTGATCAAGGGGGTGCGCGCGGGCGACAGGCCGCTGGCGCCCTTGATGGGGAGAATACGGTTTTCCTCGTCATTGTAGTCGTAGACAGCGCTGACAGAGATTCCTTCCTCGCCGCTGACTAGGCTGTAACAAGTGTTGGCCATGCTCGGGCGTGGCGTGTCGCGGCCGTTCATCAAGGCCACTACGGCAGCGGCACAGACCTTGCCCATAGAGTTGGCGATGTAACCCGATTTCGGCACCTTGCCGACCGTTGTGCCGTCGGTGGAATCGCCCACGATATGCACATTTTCGGCCACGGTTGAGGAAAAATCCCAGGGGTTGACCGGTGCCCAGCGGCGATCGCCAGGCACCAGACCGGCCTGGAAGGCGAGGCTGTTGGCCTGCTGCGCCGGGATGACGTTGGCAACATCGGCCTTGACCTCATCGAAGTCGCTATAGAGCGTTCGTGTCGCGGGATCGACCCGGACCACGTTGTTGTCGGGCCGGTAGTCGATGATGCCGCCATAGAAGTCATCCCAGGCCGCCTTGAACAGTTTGCCCTTGGAGACGATCTTACTGTTTGCGTCGAGTACAATGATCTTCGAGCCTGGTTTGTTGTTCTTGAGGAAGTCGGCGATCAGCGAGATGCGCTCATACGGTCCTGGCGGGCAGCGGTAGGGCCCAAAGGGCACTGACAGCGCAACTGTGCCACCGGCCGGCATGGCGGCCAGCTGATCACGCAGCATGACCGTCTCCTCGCCGGCTTTCCAGGCGGCGGGAAAGGTGCCTGGCGCCGCGTCGTCCAGCCCCTCTATCTCGCTAGTGCGCAGCGTGATGCCCGGTGATAGAATGAGGCGATCGTATGCGATGGTGCCTTCGCTCACAGTCACCGTTTGGGCCGCAGTATCGATGCCGGTCACCGTACCACGCACCAGCTTGACGCCGTGTTTGTTGACTAAGCCCTCATAGCTGACGGTGATATCGCCCATGCTCTTGAGGCCGCCGATCACCCAGTTGCTGATGGGGCAAGAGCGGAAGGCGGCTTCGCGCTCGATTAGTACGACTTCGATGCCGGGGTCCTGCAAGCGGATGTACTTGGCGGCGGTGTTGCCGCCCCAGCCACCACCGATAACGATGACGCGCTTGCCCGTTTTGGGCATGATCTCGCCCTGGGCGAGCGCCGGCAGGGGCAGGGTGGATGCGACGATGGCACCGGCGCCAGCGGCGCTGGTATGCAGAAAGCGTCTGCGGGTAATGGTCATGAATCTCCCCCTTATCGCTGGCTGGCGTAGTAATGCGCCGCGGCCACGATGTCAGTGTCGTCGATGTCGCCGAGCGCGGCGGAGGCAACCGGATGGTTGCGCGTGCCGGTCTTGTAGGCCAGACTCGAGTTGATCAGATAGGTTGCTGGCTGCCCCGCCATGCGCGGGGCCGCTTCGGCGCCGACGCCGCCGGCGCCGTGGCAGGCATCGCAGAACTCTTCGGCTACCGTGGCACCGGCCGCAGCGAGGTTTGCATCGAAGGCGGTGCTACTCGGCACCCAGGTCTGCTTCGACAGCCATTCGGCAATGCTGTCGATTTGATCGTCGTCATAGCCGGACGCGATGATCTTCATCACGTAATAACCGCGGTCGCCGCTCTGGTAATCGCGCAAGGCCTCAGCGAGAAATTCGGCACTTTGTCCGCCGATGATCGGGATCGTCTCCCCGACCGATGCGCCGTCGGTGCCGTGGCAGCCGGCACAGGTCTGTGTCAGGCGAAAGCCATCGTCGGCGCTTGCTGGCACGGCCAGTAAGGCGAGCGTAAGGACTGCTACTGTGGCAGCCTGTTGCCCGAGGTATCGGAGTCCACCCATTATCTCCCCCTAAATGCAATCGAATCGCAACTGTGTCAAACATAGCACAGTTGCCCGCAATCGCGATCCGGTCATCGGTATGAGCCGCTGGTTCGAGAGCGCTGTACACGCGCGCTTGATGGGCGGCTTGCTACTGGGCTTGTTTGCTAGCCTTGCGGCAGGGTTATTTGGCAAGCATCGGCGCTGCTCGGCGGTGCTCTAGTGTTGGCGGTTAACCTGCCGCCGCTCGGGCCCGGCCGCGAAGCCCTGATCCTGGCAAGCCAGGGTGGCCGTTTGCGCGCCACCTCGTTATTGAATCCCTCAGCTGCGAGCTGATGGATGATAAGGTCACCTGCGTCTCGGGCGAGGGGCTGTTCCTGCTGCGTGGGACGCTAGCCCCGCCGAATAGCCGCACCTCGCAAGGTTTTGCTTGCCAGCGCTGCCCCCTCCCGGCTTGAATTGGGGCAACAGATTGACAGGCGGATGACACGCCTGCAACGGCGACCGGCGCGATCTGCGCCACTTACATCCACGGGAGGGGTCGGTTTATACCGACCGCACAGCAACCAGATGGCAACAAAGGCACCTTCGGGCCCGCGCAGCATTGCGCTTGTCGGCCCGTTTTCTAGTGGCAAGACCACGCTTCTCGAAAACCTTCTCTTCGTCGCCGGCGCGATCCCGCGCAAGGGTAGCGTCAAGGAAGGCAACATGGTTGGTGACGCCTCGGCCGAGGCGCGGGCGCGCCAGATGAGCGTCGAGATATCGGCTGTCACCTTCGAACATATGGACGAAACCTTCACGGTGCTCGATTGCCCGGGCTCCCTCGAATTCATCCAGGAGGCGATGGTTGCCTTGGTCGGTGTCGATGCCGCAGTGGTCGTTGTCGAACCCGAAATTGACCGCGTGATCGCACTGGCACCAATCTTCAAGTTCCTCGAGCGGCACGGTGTGCCGATGATGCTGTTCATAAACAAGATGGACCGCGCCGAGGTTGGCGTGCCGGAGTTGTTGGGGGCCTTGCAGGAACAATCCGAGCGGCCGCTGGTGCTGCGACAGGTACCGATTCGCGAGGGCGAATCGATCTCCGGTTATATCGATCTGGTGCACGAGCGCGCCTATCAGTACAAGTCGGGCGAAGCCTCCGCTCTGATTCAGATTCCGGAAGCCATGGCCGAGGGCGAGGTCCAGGCGCGTACCGAGCTGCTGGAAGCACTGGCGGATTTTGATGACGATCTGCTGGAGCAGTTGCTGGAAGACGTGATTCCCCCCAACGAGGAGGTCTACGCCGCCCTGCACAAGGACTTCAGTGAAGGCCTGTTAGTGCCGGTGCTGCTCGGCACAGCGGAACAAGAGAACGGCGTCCGCCGCCTGCTCAAGGCGCTGCGCCACGATGTGCCAGAGGCGGCAGAGACTGCTGCCCGCGTTGGTCTTGGCGATGACGGTGATGCGGTCGTGCAAATTCTCAAGACCTATAATCTGCCTTCGTCGGGCAAGGTCTCGCTGGCCCGCGTCTGGCGCGGTAGCCTTGCCGATGGCGTCAGCCTTGCCGGCCAGCGTATAGGCAGCATCAACAGCATGAGTGGCCAGACTTTGACTAAGATTCCCAAGGCTGAGGCCGGCCAGATCGTCGCTCTCGGCCGCATGGAAGGCGTCAAGACCGGCCAGCTGCTCTCGACCGCCGGGGAGATGGAGGCGCCGGAGGCGCTAGTCGTGCCAGTGCTCGAGCCCGTCTACGCCTTCGCGATCACGGCTGAAAATCGCGCCGACGAGGTCAAGCTGTCGGACGCCCTGCACAAGCTGCTGGAGGAGGACAGCTCGCTAAGCACGGTACAGGACCAGGAGTCGCATCAGCATCTCCTGCGTGGCCAGGGCGAGATGCATTTGAGGGTGGCACTCGACCGCCTGCGCAACCGTTTCTCCCTGCCACTGGTTACCGAGCGGCCAAAGATTCCCTACAAGGAAACCGTGCGGCGCCCGGTCGAGCGGGTGCAGGGGCGGCATAAGAAGCAAAGCGGTGGCCACGGCCAGTTCGGCGATGTCTATATCGACGTCAAGCCCCTACCGCGCGGCAGCGGCTTCGAGTTCAAAGATTCCATTGCCGGTGGTGTCGTGCCGAAGCAATACATCCCCGCGGTCGAAGCCGGCGCGCGCGGCTATTGCAAGAAAGGGCCGCTCGGCTTCCCCGTGGTCGATGTGTCGGTCAATTTGGTGTTCGGCTCGTTCCATGCCGTGGACAGCTCGGAGATGGCCTTCCAGACGGCGGGGCGAATCGCCATGTCGGAAGCTCTGCCGAAGTGCCACCCCATCCTGCTCGAACCAATCAGTAACGTCACGGTGTATGTGCCGAACACCTTCACGCCGCAGGTGCAGCGGCTGCTGAGCGGCCGGCGGGCCCAGATTCTCGGCCTTGAGGCACGCGAGGGCTGGAACGGTTGGGATCAGGTAACGGCGCTTCTGCCCCAGTCAGAGCTGGCCGATATGATTATTGAGCTGCGCTCGCTGAGTCGCGGTGTCGGCACCTACGACTACCGTTTCGAGCACTTGCAAGAGCTCTCCGGTAAGCTTGCGGACGACGTGGTGGCGGCCGCCGCCGAGTAGCCCAATTCGCGGCGGGTGGCTTTTGGTGGTATCATGGCCGCGAAAAGTTGCCGCGTGAACGCTAGAATCCAGCGTAGGAGTGGGGCCGGAGAAGCTGTAGCACACGTGGTGGATAACGCTAACAACCGGGGGAGCGTGTCCATGTACGTAAAGGATATCCTTGGCGGCAAAGGCGACGAGGTCTTTACGGTTCGTCGTGAGGCGACCGTCGTCGAGCTTGCCAAGGTCTTGGTTGAGCGGCGCATCGGCGCTGCCGTTGTGGCCGATGGCGATACGGTCGTCGGCGTGGTGTCCGAGCGCGACATCGTTCATTGTATTGCCGAGTTGGGCGCGGGCGCAGGCAATCGCGCCGTAGCCGATGTCATGACGACAGACGTAAAGACCGTCTCGCCGGATACTACGATCGACGAGGTCATGGGATTGATGACGCAACGCCACATTCGACATCTGCCGGTGCTGGAAGACGGCAAGCTGGCGGGCATCGTCAGCATCGGTGACGTGGTCAAGGACCGCATCGCGAGTGTCGAGCGCGAAGCGAGCCAGTTGCGCGACTACATCACCGCCTGACACCATGAGCCGGCCCGAACTGCTCATCCTTGGCGGCGGCGTCGCCGGCGGCGTCGCCGCCTGCGCCTTCGCTGCTGAGGGCAGGGCGGTCACGCTCCTCACACAGGAGCGGCGCCACCCCACCTATGAAGGGCTGTCGCCGCGGGCCGCGGAAGGCCTGCGCACGGCGGGATGCGAGCGGGCGCTTGAGGCGGCTGGGCCCTGGGTCGAGCGCATCAGTCATTGGAACGGCGAGACCCGTACCGTCAACGGCGAGACCGTGGCGGGCGCGCTGGGTACCGCGCGCTACCGCGACCGCCAGCCGCAGCCGCCCCAGGGGCTCGGACCCGTGCGCCTGATGTGCGAGATCATCGACTACCGCTATGCTCGCACGCTATCCGGCGCTAGCCAGATGATCGACCCCTATATTCACCGCGGCCTTTGGCGTGATGTGCAAATCTGGCTACCGGCGGTTGAATACCGCCGCGAGGAAGGCAACCTCGAGAACTTGCGTGCGCCGACGACGCTGCCGCTGGTGGTTAAGATATTCCCCATGATGACCTGGCTTTGGCTCGGTTTGCTGCTGGCACTCGCCGGCGCCATCGCCGCTATGCGCCACGAGTTCAAACGCGTCTGAAGACCGCCACTAGCTCCAACTCGGCGGACCAAGGGAACTGGTCAATCGGGGTGATCGTTTCGATGGCGTAACCGCCGTCAACTAGGCTGCGGGCGTCGCGGGCGAAAGTGCCGGGATCGCAGCTCACAGCGATCACGCACGGCACGGTGCTGGTGGCCAAGGTGTGTGCCTGTGCGTGGGCGCCGGCGCGTGGTGGGTCGATGATCACGGCGTCGAAACGGGCCAACTCATCGCCGGTCAGGGGGCGAGCGAAGAGATCACGGGTCTCGTCCGGTTCGGCCGCGGCGTTGTTGTCGACCGTGTGCACTTTGCGGTGCCGAGCCAGAGGAATGGCGAGTGTGCCGCAGCCGCTGAATAGGTCTGCTATGACCTTTGCCTCGCCCAGGCCGGCGGTAACGGTGGCGCGGATGGCCGCTTCGCCTTCACAACTCGGCTGTAGGAAGGCGCCTGGTGGCGTCGAGACCGATATGCCATTGAAGCTCACCCGCACCTCACGCCGGCGTGCGATCAGCCCCTCGTCGTTCCAGGTCAGACTGGCGATATCGGCCTTCTCCGCGAAAGCGGCAAGGCGCTCGCGCTCGGCAAGATCGAGTGGGCGCTGCCGCGCGATCACCAGGTCGAGACCCGTCTCTGAGTCAAGTACCTGCAGTGTCAGCCGCTCGCTGTTGCGCAATAATTCTGCACAAAGTTTGCGCAAGGGCACCATGGCGGCAACGAGAGCTGGGGTCAGAAGTGCACAGGAGGCGATATCGACCACACGTCGCCCTCGGCGTTTGTGAAAGCCGAGGGCGACGGCTCCACGCCGGCTCTCGGCCGAGAAGCGCGCACGGCGTCGGGTCCCGGGCGGTATCACGATAAGATCGGTGACAGACGCATCGCCCAGACCGCGCCGCATCAGTGCCTCGACGACCAGCGCCCGTTTCCAGGAATTATAGGCATCCTGTGCCAGGTGTTGTACGGCGCAGCTGCCGCAATGACCAAAATGGGGGCAAGGCGGCGTGACCCGCTCCGGCGCTTCGGTGAGCCGTTCCACCGCCTCGCCGCCGATGCCGCGGCCGCGTTTGCGGCCGAGCCGTACCCGCACCGTTTCTCCGGGCAATGTAAAAGGCACATAAACCGGGCTGCCGTCCGTAAGTTGGCCGACGCCGTCACCGGCGCTGCCGATGCGCTCAATAATGACGGTTGCGGTTTGCGTGTCGTCCGTCTGTCTCGTCATCGCGATAACTGCTCCGTATAGTTCGTTCCCATGATTTACCTGTTCAGCGATTTCGGGGCCAATGGTCCCTATGTTGGTCAGCTCTCGGCTGTGCTGGCGGATATGGTACCGGCAGAGACCGTGGTCGACCTGATGCATGACGCGCCGATGTTTGACCACCGAGCCGCAGCCTACCTGCTAGCCGCTCTGGTGCAGCATCTGCCGGCCGGGGGCGTCGTACTGGGTGTGGTCGATCCGGGGGTTGGGTGCGCCGACAGGCGGCCGATAGTTATGCGCGTAGGCGGTCGCTGGTATGTAGGCCCCGACAACGGCCTCTTCGCGATCATTGCAAAGCATGCGGGCGGCGGTGAATGGTGGCAGATTACCTGGCGACCAGAACACTTGTCGAAGACCTTTCACGGCCGCGATCTCTTCGCACCGGTCGCGGGCATGTTAGCGCGTGGCGATAATGTGCCCGGCGAGCTGTTCGATGGCAACAACGCGGTCGGTATGGATTGGCCCAACGACCTTAGGGAGGTCGTCTATATTGACCATTATGGTAACGCGATGACGGGAATTCGAGCCTTTACCCTACCGAAGGATGCTGTGCTGAAAGTCACTGAAGTAAACATTATGCGGGCCCATATCTTTTCCGATGTCGAGCCGGAAAAGGTGATGTGGTATGAAAATTCCTGTGGCCTGGTGGAGATCGCCGTCAACCAGGCGAACGCGGCTGAGGTCATGAGCCTTTACGTGGGCAGCCACGTGCTGGCGTTGACCCCTGACTGAGATGTGACAACCGTCACGGGTTGCCCACTGACCAGGCGTTATTCTCTTCACACCTGTCGTACGCCTTGCGACTGCGGCGCCTTTTGCGACCATCCCGGCAAACCAGTCTTGTAGCGTTGCCGCCGGCGCTTTCTGTCTCACATTGTGTTCCCCCGACGTATGCCTTGTGTCGTCGGTGCTTTCCCGTAATATGCCCGCCTCCTGCGTGGGGGCAGGGCAGTTGAGCGGGATAGGGAGGCGCGTTCGGGCAAAACCGGGTTTGGCCCGGAGCCGGCGCGACTAGGGCATGCAAGCTTCAGCCGGCAATGGCGCCACGAAGGCGCACGACACCTTTCCGAAATTGTTGATGGAACAGGCGCAGAAGCGCCCGGATGGCGTATTCCTGCGTGAGAAGGACTACGGCATCTGGCAATCCTGGACCTGGCAGCGCTCGGCGTTGGAGGCGCGCAATCTGGCGCTTGGTCTTGCGGCGCTTGACTTCAAACGTGAGGATAAGGTTGCGATCATTGGCGACAACCGCCCGGTGCTCTATCTGGCGGCGGCGGCAGCGCAGTCGCTCGGCGGCGTGCCGGTGCCAATCTACCAGGATTCGATCGCCGAAGAGATGCTTTATATTCTCGACCATGCGGAGGTGCGTTTCGCTATAGTCGAGGATCAAGAGCAGGTCGATAAGCTGTTGCAGATTCGTGACCGATTACCGTGTCTCGAGATGATCATCTATGACGATGTTCGCGGCATGCGTCACTACCGTGAGCCGGGGCTGGAATGGTGCCAGGACATGCTGCGGCGCGGCCAGCGCTTCGCCAGCGACAACTCGCAATACTACGATACGGAAGTGGTGGCCGGCAAAGGCTCCGACCTTGCTATCATGCTCTACACCTCAGGCACCACCGGCAAGCCGAAGGGGGTGATGCTGAGCTATGATAATCTGGTGCGGACGTCCTACAACAGTATTTCACACGATTGTCTGACTGATCAGGAGGAAGTGCTTGCCTACCTACCTATGGCCTGGGTCGGAGACCACTTGTTTTCATACGGTGAGGCGATGTGCGCGGGCTTCACTGTGAACTGCCCGGAAAGCGGTGCCACGGTACTGGCCGATCTGCGCGAGATCGGCCCAACCTATTTTTTCGCTCCGCCGCGCATCTGGGAGAACCTTCTTACCACGGTGATGGTGCGAATCGAGGATGCGGCGTTGATTAAGCGCCGTATGTTCCATTATTTCATGAAGGTGGCAGAGCGCGTCGGCGTGCGCCTTCTCGACAGCGAGCAAGTATCGGTGCCTGACAGGCTGCTCTATCGCCTCGGTGAGATTCTCGTCTACGGCCCACTCAAGGACAATCTCGGTTTCGGCAAGATGCGCGTCGCCTATACCGCCGGCGAGGCCATCGGCCCCGAGATCTTCTCCTTCTATCGCTCGCTCGGCATCAACATCAAGCAGATCTATGGCATGACCGAGGCGACCGCTCTGGTCTGCGGCCAGTCCGACGGCCATGTACACGCTGAGACCGTGGGTGTGCCTTTGCCCGAGGTAGAATTACGCATCAGCGACGGCGGCGAGGTGCAGTTTCGCGGACCCGGTACCTTTATCGGCTATTACAAGGATCCCGAGGCTACGGCCGAGACCAAGACCGAAGACGGCTGGATAATGTCGGGCGATGCAGGCTATATCGACGACCAGGGTCAGCTGCGTATCATCGACCGTGCCAAGGACGTGGGTCAGCTCACCGATGGCACGATGTTCGCGCCCAAATATCTGGAGAACAAGCTTAAGTTTAGCCCCTTTATCCGTGAGGCCGTGACCTATGGCGACAGGCGCGACCAGGTCACCGCCTTCATCAATATCGATCTCGAGGCCGTGGGCAACTGGGCGGAGCGCCGTGGGCTCGCATATACGAGCTACACGGATCTTGCCGCCCAGGACGACGTCTATGCCCTGGTCTCCGGTGAGGTTGATAAGGTGAATGTAAGCTTAGCAGGGGACTCGCAGCTCTCAGGTTCGCAGATCCATCGTTTTCTGATCCTGCACAAGGAGCTTGACCCTGACGACAACGAGTTGACCCGCACACGAAAGGTGCGACGCAAGTTCGTGGCGGAGAAGTATGAGACCTTGATCTTGGCACTCTACAGTGACGCCGACCGGGTGCAGATTGAGGCCAAGGTAACGTTCGAGGACGGCCGCGAGGGTTCGATCAATGCCAACCTCAAGATCTGGGACCAGGAGCCGGTAGTTCCGCTGGCGAAGGCGAGCTGAGCCGTGAGCCAAGGCAGAAAATTTGGCGAAGTCATTCTCAGCGCGCGCGAGATTACTCTGAGCTTCGGTGCGGTACAGGCGCTGATAGACGTCTCGGTCGACGTGCGCGAGCATGAGATTCTGGCCATTATCGGACCGAACGGCGCGGGTAAAACCTCGCTGCTCAACTGCATTAACGGCGTCTATCACCCGCAGCAGGGGGCTATTCTCTTTGAGGGCGTGCCGCGCCTCAATGCCGATCCAGCGAAGATCGCCCGCCAGGGTATTGCCCGCACCTTCCAGAACGTGGCCCTGTTCAAGGGCATGTCGACGCTCGACAACATCATGACCGGGCGCAATACCAAGATTCGCAGTAATATTTTTTGGCAAGCCCTTTACGTGGGCAGCTACCTCAAGGAGGAGTTGGAGCATCGCCGCGCGGTCGAGGAGATTATCGACTTCCTCGAGATCCAGGCAATTCGCAAGACGCCGGTGGGGCGCCTGCCCTATGGCATGCAGAAGCGTGTCGAGCTGGGTCGCGCACTAGCCGCTCAGCCGCGCATTCTTGTGCTTGACGAGCCAATGGCTGGCATGAACGTCGAGGAAAAGGAGGACATGTCGCGCTTCATCCTCGACGTGAACGACGAGTTTGGCACCACCATCGTGCTGATCGAACACGACATGGGCGTGGTCATGGACATCTCCGATCGTGTGGTGGTGCTTGATTACGGCCGCAAGATCGCCGACGGCACGCCGGACGAAGTACGCGCTGAGCCGGCCGTGATCGAAGCCTATCTGGGAGTGAGCGCATGAGCGTCTTCAAGCGGGAGCCAGCCTATGCCTGAGATGAGTTTTGCAATGGAGCTGCTGCTCTTTCTCGAGGTGCTGATCAACGGCCTGCTGTCGGGGATCATGTATTCCCTGGTGGCGCTTGGCTTTGTGCTAATTTTTAAGGCTTCAGGCATCTTCAATTTTGCGCAAGGCGCCTTCGTGCTGTTCGCCGCGCTAACCTTCGTCAGCTTCCTTGAGGCTGCGATCATGGGCGCTGAGAACAGCGGCCTGCTCTATTTCGTAGCCTGCCTCATGCTGACACTCGTGGTCATGGCGGTCTACGGCGTGGCGGTGGAAAGGATTGTGCTGCGGCCTCTGGTCAACCAGCCGCTAATTATCCTTTTCATGGCTACTATCGGGCTCAACTTCTTTACTGAGGGATTCGCCCAGCTGATTTGGGGCACGGAAGTACACCGGCTAGACCTTGGCATCCCTGACGAGCCGATGGGCTGGTTGCTCGATAAAACCGACATGTACATCACCGCCTTCGATGTGGCCGCGGCAGCGATTGCTGCCGGCCTGGTGCTGTCCTTGAGCTTGTTCTTCTCCAAGACGCGCACGGGGCGCGCCTTGCGCGCGGTCTCGGACGATCACCAGGCTGCCATGTCGGTGGGTATCCCGCTACAGCACATCTGGGCGATCACTTGGGGTGTTGCCGGGGCCATTGGCTTGATCGCCGGCATCCTCTGGGGCGCTAAACTTGGCGTGCATTTCAGCCTTGCGCTGCTGGCCCTGAAGGCACTGCCAGTGCTGATCATTGGCGGCTTCGATTCCATCGCCGGCGCTATCGTTGGTGGACTCATTATCGGTGCTTCTGAGAAGCTAGCCGAGTTCTACCTTTCCGGCATCGTCGGCGGTGCCTTGGAGAACTGGTTCCCCTATATTCTTGCTACCCTCTTCTTGCTGGTTCGCCCCCAGGGGTTGTTCGGTGAGAAGATCATAGAAAGGGTCTAGGCGGTGATCTATCGCGAGGCAGGTCAGTTCAAAGCGTCGTACCACGCCGACCAGGCTATCTTCACGATCCGCCAAGACCTATGGTTTATCGGTGGCCTCAGCCTGTTGGCGTTGTTCGTGGTGCCCTTGCTGGCGAGCGAGTACTTGCTGCAGTCGGTGCTTCTGCCTTTCCTGCTCTACACTATCGCCGCGATGGGGCTAAACATCCTGCTCGGCTATTGCGGTCAGCTCTCTCTGGGAACGGCGGGCTTCATGGCGGTAGGCGCGTTTACGGCCTACAAATTCGCCACGGCTTTTCCCATTCTGCCGGCACCGATCCTGTTCATTCTGGCCGGGCTGGTGGCGGCAGCGGTTGGTGTGCTTTTTGGTCTGCCCTCGCTGCGCATCAAGGGCTTCTATCTGGCGGTGACCACGCTTGGTGCGCATTTTCTTATCGAGTGGGTGCTGACACATTTCGGCTGGTTTAAGAACTATTCGGCTTCGGGCGTGATCACGCCGCCGCCAATCACCTTGCTCGGCTTCCCCATCGACTCGCCGGTAGCAAAATACGTGTTTACGCTGGTGGTTGTCATCATCCTGGCGCTGCTGATGAAGAATCTGGTGCGCAGTGCTATCGGCCGCGCCTGGTGCGCGGTGCGCGACATGGATGTTGCGGCCGAGGTGATCGGCATTCGCCTGCTACGCACCAAGCTGATCGCCTTTGCCGTCAGCTCGTTCTATTGCGGCGTGGCTGGAGCGATGTACGTGAACTTCTACCTCGGCACGGTAGAGCCGCAGGCCTTCACCATCAATCTCGCCTTCCTGGTGCTGTTCATGGTGATCATTGGCGGGCTGGGCAGCGTGCTGGGCTCATTCCTTGGCGCCGGCTTCATTGTCGTGCTGCCGATCCTGATCAGCAACATCCTGTCCATCGTGGTACCGGATGCACCGGGGGCGGTGGTCTCGAATGTCGAGCTGATCGTCTTCGGTTGCCTAATCATTTTCTTTCTGATCGTCGAGCCTGCGGGGCTGGCGCGGCTCTGGGCGATTGCTAAGGAGAAGCTTCGCATGTGGCCGTTCCCCTATTAGGGAGACAGTGCAGCGTTTTTGCTGCGGGGGATGGCGCGTGGTATCGTCGCTCGGGGACCGCAACGAAAAATCGGCGCTGGCGCGCCGGCAGAGGAGGAATTAACCATGACGCGCAATCTTATCGCGACTGCTGCGTTGGCGTTGGCGCTGGTGCTCGGTGCCACAGCACCAGCTCTCACCCAGAGCGAAGAAGAGATGCAGTTCTATCCGGTCAATGCCTATTGGACCGGGCCCTATGCTGCGGGTGGCTCGGCCTTCGGCGGCGGCATGATTGACTACATGAAGTTGTTGAACAAGCGTGACGGCGGAATTAACGGCGTCAAGATGTTCTGGGAGAAGTGCGAGACCCAGTACCAGAACGACCGTATTATCGAATGCTATGAGCGCCTGAAGAACCGCGGTGCCGGCATGGCGCTGTTCCATCCCATGAGCACCGGCGGCACCTACTCGGTGTTCGAGCGCGCCTGGGAGGATAAAATTCCGATCCTCACCGTCGGCTACGGCCGTACGGATGCCTCGGACGGGCGCGTGTTCCCATATCTGTTCCCTCTGATGACCAATTATTGGTCGCAGAACACGGCCAAGATCCGCTTTATTGGCAGCCGGGTAGGCGGTATGGAGAACTTGGCCGGGCTCAAGATCGCTAACATCTATCATGACTCGGCCTATGGTAAGGAGACCATCCCGGTTCTGGACAGGCAGGCCGAGATGTACGGCTTCAACGTGCGCCATTTCCCGGTTGTTCATCCGGGCCTTGACCAGAAGGCGATCTGGCTGCAGGTGGCGCGCCGTTATCGCCCGGACTGGGTAATCCTGCGCGGCTGGGGCGTGATGAACCCGACCGCAATCAAGGAAGCTCAGCGCGTCGGCTTCCCGCGTGACCACATGGTCGGCGTCTGGTGGTCGGGCGCCGAGGAGGACACCATTCCCGCCGGCGACGCGGCGGAGGGTTACATCGCCGCTGGCTTCCATCCCTCGGGTACCGACTTTCCCGTGATCCAGGATATTCTCACCCACGTCTACGACGCCGACGAGGGTGAGCTTCCGCGCGAGCGCGTGGGCTCGATCTACTACAACCGCGCTATCGTCTGGGCCATCGTTTCGACCGAGGCCATTCGCACGGCGATGGACATGTTTGGCGACCGCCCGGTCAGCGGCGAAGAGCTTCAGCAGGCGCTGGAGACACTGGCATTGACGTCTGAGCGCATAGCGGCGCTCGGCGCCACAGGGCTGGTGCCGCCGTTCTCGGTAACCTGTACCGATCACGAGGGTGGCGCCCCGGTGATGTTCCAGCAATGGAAGAACGGCGCCTGGGTTGCGATCTCCGACTGGATCGAGACCGATCAGGATATCGTGCGCCCGATGATCGAGGCTTCGGCGGCGGCCTATGCGGCCGAGCAGGGTGTCGACATTCGCGATTGCGCGAATTAGGCCGCACGAACCCATGGCGGTGAGCGAGACTGAAGCCAAGGCCGAGAGCAGCGCAGCCACGCCACTGCTCTCGGTCAACAATATAGAGGTTATCTACGATCGCGTCATTCTGGTGCTCAAGGGAGTTTCGCTCGATGTGCCCGCAGGTGGCGTGGTCGCGCTGCTCGGCGCCAACGGCGCCGGCAAGACGACGACGCTGAAAGCGGTCTCTAATCTGCTGCGCTCCGAGCGCGGTGAAGTCACCAAGGGGCGGATCAATTATCTCGGCGAGGCGGTAGAGAGCTTGTCGCCGTCCGAGTTGGTGCGCCGCGGCGTTATCCAAGTCATGGAGGGACGCCACTGCTTCGAACACCTTACTGTCGAGGAGAACCTGCTCACCGGGGCCTATTCGCGCCGCGACGGACGGGCCGCTATCCAGCAGGATCTTGATCTGGTCTACAGCTATTTTCCTGCGCTCACCCGCCGGCGCACCGGCCTGGCCGGCTATATCTCCGGCGGCGAGCAGCAGATGACGGTGATCGGGCGCGCACTGATGGCGCGTCCCAAGCTCATTCTTCTCGACGAGCCGTCGATGGGTTTGGCGCCGCTGCTGGTCGAGGAGATTTTTGACATTGTACAGCGACTCAATACCGAGAAAGGCGTGAGCTTCCTACTGGCTGAGCAGAACGTTAGCATCGCTCTGAAATATGCCGATTTCGGCTATATTCTGGAGAACGGCCGTGTGGTGCTGGATGGTAAGGCGGTGACTTTGCGTGAAAATGAAGACGTGAAGGAATTTTACCTCGGCCTCAGCGAGGGTAGACGTAAGAGCTACCGTGATGTGAAACATTATCGTCGCCGCAAGCGTTGGCTGGCATAGTATTCTCGAATACCGCTTGATTACTTGGCAGAGTGGGTAATTTATGCCACACTCTCGAGCCGAGATGCTAAACTAACCGCACCGATACTATTGGAAAGGCACACCAAACCGCATAACGGGCTGGTCCCGTGGCCCTACAGGCCTATATGCGTATCAAAGCGGGTGTGGCAGTGACGGGCGATGCAACAGATAATGCAAATAGCATTAATTGGGCCGTCTCACGCAATGTGCAGTAAGCCACATATAACCCGGCAACCCAACACCCAAGGAAGAGAGGCTTAGATTTCAATGGCAGCTATCAGAAAAAAAGCACCTGCGAGGAAGACCACCACCCGTAAACCGGCGACCCGCGCGAAGGCGGCCCGCTCTGCGGCGGCCAAGCCTAAGAAGGCGGCAGCGAAGACCAAGGCTGTGGCCAAGCCCAAGAAGGCGGCGGCGAAGCGTGCAACCGCGGCCCGCAAGACCACTAGCGCCCGTAAGGCTGCTCCTGCGCGCAAGACTACTCGCGCCCGTAAGGCTGCTCCTGCGCGCAAGACTACTCGCGCCCGTAAGGCTGCTCCTGCGCGCAAGGTCACTCGTGCTCGCAAGGCTACTCCTGCGCGCAAGGTCACTCGTGCTCGCAAGGCTACTCCTGCGCGTAAGGCTGCTCCTGCGCGCAAGGCTGCTCCTGCCCGTAAGCCTGCTGCAGGCGTGAGTGCCGTTGCGAGCAACATGGTGACCCTTGCTTCGCGGCTTCTGGTTCGCTCGCTCTCCGCGCGCCTCGGACCCAAGGGCATTGGCTATGGCCAGTACCCAGTCCTGATGCATCTGTGGCAGGAGGATGGCCTGACCCAGAAGGAACTCAGCAATCGCGTGCGCATCGAGGCGCCGACTATGGTCCGCACTCTCGACCGCATGGAACGCGACAAGCTCGTCGTGCGTAAGCGCAGTGATGCCGATCGCCGACAAATTCACATTCGCCTCACGGCGAAGGGTAAGGCGCTGAGGTCAAGTCTCTCCTCGCTGTCCAATCAAGTGGACAAGGTTGCCTTGTCAGGCCTCAGCAAGAAGGACAAGGAGAAGCTCCAGGCTCTGATGGGTAAGGTCATCAAGAATCTGGAAGGCGACTCTGCCTAATGATTGTAAGGGGCGGCGTGAGCCATGGGTGCACGCCGCCTTATGCTCTTGCGCCACGCCAAGTCCTCTTGGCGTGGCGATGGGGGTGACCACGAGCGTCCGCTAAACGCCCGTGGTGAAGCAGCGGCTAAGCGTATAGCTACGTATTTGGCCGACCAACCGCTACCCGACCTTGTGCTTTGCTCCACGGCTACCCGTGCCCGTGCGACTTTGGCTGGCTTGGGGGCGGTCATCACATGCAAGGTACGCTTCGAGCGCCCCCTCTATCTCGCGCCGAAAGAGCGCTTGCTCGCACGTCTGCGTGCCATCGAGTCTGAATGGCAACGGCCGCTTCTCATCGCCCACAATCCCGGTCTGCAGGATCTGGCCGCTATGTTGGCGAGCGAAGCCGATCGTGCCCTTGGCGAGCGCATCGTAGGAAAATTCCCCACTGCCGCGCTCGGAACGTTCGACTTGCGCCCCGGTGACTGGGAGGTGTTCGGCCCGAGCCAAGTCTTGGCGGCAACGCTCGTCACCCCAAAGACACTCGCCTAACAGGCGGCGGTCTCGCTGCAGCCCAAGGCCGGCAGGACGGCCAGCGGGAGCCCGGCCCAGCGCAGCACGCCGTTCGCCATGGAGAAGTGCCCGGTGACCCGCTGGCTGTTTTCTTCGCCGCGCACTCCCGCCAAACGGTCGAGCGCGGTTGAGATCGCATGTTGCCAGTTTGCCGATATCAATTCGGCCGCTGCCGCTGCCTCCAGCACGGCGTCTATCCGGTTTAGGGTAAAGCGACCGTGCCCTTGCAGCTTCAACGCCTTATCCAGCGTGGCGCGGGCGCTGCCCTGGGCACTCAACGGTCCCCAGGTGAGATCCAGGCTGCTGATGTCGAGCGCTCCCTCTGCCTTGTGCCATCCCGCCGCATTGATGGGTAGCGGAGGGCCTACACCCTCAATCCAACCGACCATTTCGGCTTTGTCGATATTGCCGCTGAGCGGCGCACCGAGGCGCCAATCGACCGGCAGAGACACTGACGCTAAAGAAAGTGTAAGGCGCAGCATACCGTTGCTCACGTCCTCGCTGGTAATTTTGGCTTTGCTGATGGCGATCTCAAACTGGGGGCCGATAAGGGTTAAGCCGTCACCAGTTATGGTCACGTTAGCAACACGCCCGTCCTTGCGCAGTGCCAGCCGCGCCCCCAAATTGTCTGCCCACAGAACCGCCGTTGCTCGGCCCATCGGGCCGCTTGCGCTGAAGCGTTGCGGCGCCGTCAATAGTACCTCAAGGTGTTGCGGCGCCGCATCTGACAGGGTGACAATCGCCTGGCCCGCCTGCCATTGCCAAGCCTGGCTTTCGATACGGCCGCTGGCACGCAGGCCATTTAGTGTCAGGCGAGGCTCCGCCAGCAGGGTCTCATCATGCTCCAGCGATACCCAGGCGCTGGCCAAGCTGGCGCTGCGCTCGCTATGCACCAGGGCCGCTTCGTCGGCAATATGCTGCCAAAGGCCGTGCCACGCCGCTAAGATGGCACTGATAATAGCACCGGCCAGCATCGGTTCGCTTTCCATGCGCACATTATAGCCCGCGACAGGAGACGGTTGACAGTGGCCCGGCAAGTGCCGACAAACAGGAAAAATAAGCCGCGGAGGAAGCCATGGCAGCCGATCGTTACGACCAATTCGAAACTCTGACCGTCGATCGTCCGGCCGACGGCGTCTTGCGTATCACGATGGGTGACGGCGAGCGCCTACCCTCTGTCGATGCGGCGATGCACTACGACCTGGCCCACGTCTGGCGCGAGATTGATGCTGACGAGGAGGTTTCCGTAGCGATTCTGCGCGGCGCCGGTAAAGGTTTCTCCGCCGGCGGAGATTTTGACATGGTGGAAAAGGTGACGACCGAGTTCGACATGCGCGTGCGTGTCTGGAAGGAGGCCCGCGACCTCGTCTACAACGTGATCAATTGCTCGAAGCCCATTGTCTCGGCCATGCATGGCCCGGCTGTCGGTGCTGGTCTTGTCGCCGGCTTGTTGGCCGACATTTCGATTGTCGCGCGCGATGCTCGCATCATCGACGGCCACACCCGGCTCGGTGTGGCGGCGGGCGACCATGCAGCGATCGTCTGGCCACTGCTCTGTGGCATGGCCAAGGCTAAATATTATCTTTTGCTTTGCGATACGGTCTCTGGCGAGGAGGCTGAGCGCATCGGCTTGGTCTCGCTTTGCGTCGATGGTGCAGAGCTCAACGACAAGGCGCTCGAAGTTGCGAACCGCCTTGCGGCTGGCTCGCAGACCGCGATTCGTTGGACAAAATATTCCCTCAACAACTGGCTGCGGAATGCTGGGCCGATCTTCGATACCTCGTTGGCGCTGGAGTTTCTTGGCTTCACCGGTCCTGACGCGCGCGAAGGGCTGGCGTCGCTTCGTGAGCGTCGCCAACCGCAGTTCGAGCCAAGGTCGCCGCTCTAGCTTGCGGTAAGCGGGGCCGCGAGGAAGAGCAGGTTTCCATCGCACAGCATCAGGATGAGAACCGCGCGGCGCTTTGCGGAACGTGCCGAAGATAGCGCACCGACGAGTGCTGTGCAACCTGCACGTAGATAAGGTAGGAAAGTGTCTTGGCAACTTCTTCAAGGTGGGGAATGTTAGCCAGAATGTATGCTGCCAAGAGCAGAAATACAGGCCGTCTTGCGCTCTCATGAGATCCTTATGGAAGCGTCATAATTTTATAAAGTTTGGCCTTGTAGACTTATTCGAAAGGCTCTGTCTTCTCTTCTTGGCGGATCTCGTGCGCAATAGGGTCGAGCGACAATACATAGGTCGCGACTGCCCTGAGATCGGCATCGCTGAGGTGACTCGAGCCGTGCTCAATGAGCTCCGACATTGCGCCCTGGACGTCATTGCCGTCGGGATTGAAACCGGTCTGCAGCAGCCAAACGATGTCGTTCTCGTTCCAGCTACCGATCCCGGTCTCCTTGTCGGGGGTTATGTTGGGCACTGTGCCGCCAGCGGGCCAGTCTCGGTTGCCCGCATAGGCGAACGAGTCAAGCATTCCGCCAAACACATTCCGCGGCGTGTGACATTCGCGACAATGCAGCAGGTGTTCGGCGAGATAGCGACCGCGGTTTAAGACATCGTTACGGCCCGCATCGGTAACGAAAGGTTGCGGCACGAAAAACATCACCTGCCAGGCCAGGCTGGCGATGCGTTGGTTGAAAGGAAAGGTGAGCGCATGGGGCGGACTCGGTCGCGGCACTGGAGCCTGCGCCTGCAAATAAGCCCAGAGGTCAGCGAGGTCGATGTCCGTCAGGCCGCTATAGGCGGTGTAGGGGAAGCCCGGGTAATATCGCACGCCGGTGGGAGCGCGGCCGTAGCGCATGGCGGCGACGAACTGCGCTTCACGCCAGCGTCCGATGCCGTGATCGCGGTCGGGTGTGATGTTTGGCGCAATTAGCGTGCCGAACGACGTCGCCACTTTGCCGCCGCCGCCACCATCGTCTTTGTGGCAGGCGTGGCAGCCACCGGCGCGAGCCAGATAGGCGCCACGCGCGACGGCAGCATCATTCGCTGGAGCGTTGCCGGCAAGCAGCAGAGCGACGATCGCAAGCGCCGCCCCTTTCATGGCCAGTGCTCTCAGAGCTTTTTACGGTAGGGCTTATGGCAACCGCCACAGGTCTTGCCGAGCGCGCGGAAGGCTTCGATGACAGTAGGCATGGCGCCGCCACCGGCAGCGGTCACCATGGCATCGGCCGCGGCAATGGAGTCGCGCAACGCCGCTTCAAAGCCGGCCTTGTCCTCCCATAGCTTGGGCAAGGCATTGGTGTCACCAGTCTCGGTGCCTTCCGGAAACAACCCCTCGGCCATGGTGAGTCCCTCGCGGATCCCACGCGCATTGGTGATGATGTTGTCGGCAAAGGTTATGTTGCCCTTGGCGAACATTGCCAGGTTGCCCATGTTGGCGCCGACCGCCTTCATCACGTTGCGCCGGTACTTGATAATATTCTCTGGCTCATCCGCTGCTAGGGCTGCCGACAGCCCGCCGACCAGGATCGCCAACATCAGGCTCACGCAGGCCAACGCACGCGAAATTCTCATTCTTCTCTCCCATGCTTGTTCTTGTTTGCCACACCGCCTCCATTGTGACCCCAGGCGGGCGCTTGGCGCAACTGCGCGGTCGGCTTGACGCCCGTAGCTTGCGCGTCCATACCGCCGTGCTAACGAAACAGTGACGCTGGGGAAGGGTCGCCATGTACAATCTTTCCACCGTTCTCGAGACTAGCGCCCGTGAGGTGCCAGACAAGGAGGCCTTCGTTCTCGGTCCGATCCGGCTCACGTTCGCTCAGGTCCATGGAGCGGCCTCGCAGGTTGCGAACGGGCTCGCCGCCGACGGTATCGGTGCCGGCGACGTGGTGGCCCTAGCCTGCCCCAACCTACCTTATTTTCCGATCGTCTATTTTGGCATTCTCAAGGCCGGCGCCACGGTGTTACCTGTCAGCGTGCTGCTGACCGAAGACGAGATCGCCTATCTGCTGGCGGATTCTGGCGCCAAGGGTTTTTTCTGCTTCGAAGGTACCGTTGATCTGCCACTCGGCGAGGCGGGGCGCAGGGGCTTCGAACGGGTCGCAACCTGCGAGACTTTTCGGATCATCACGGCGGATCCGGCCGATGCCTCACCGTTCGACGGAATCTCGACCCTCGGCGCACTGATGGGCAATCAGTCGTCAGATTTCGATACCGTACAGTGCGCCGGCGACGATATCGCTGTGGTGCTCTACACCTCGGGCACGACGGGGCATCCCAAGGGCGCTGAACTCAGTCACACTAACATCTTGCTCAATGCCGTGGTTTCACGCGACCTGTGGGGCTCGTCCGACGATGTGGTGATGCTGACCCTGCCGTTGTTCCATGTCTTCGGCCAGGTTGTGCTGATGGTTGCCTGCACCATGGCCGGCGCCACCATGGTTCTGGTCCCACGCTTTGAGCCCGGCGCCGTGCTCAAGGCCCTTCAGGACGAGAACGTGACCGTGTTTGCCGGCGTGCCGACCATGTACTGGGCCTTGCTTAATCATCCGACGGACGGTATCGATCTCAAGCGCATCAAGGGCAATCTTCGCATGTGTGCGTCCGGTGGCGCTTCGCTTCCGGTCGAGGTATTGCGCGCCTTTGAGGCCAAGTTCGAGGTGCCGATTCTGGAAGGCTATGGCCTGTCCGAAACCTCGCCCGTCGCCACCTTCAACCACCTCCACAAGGAGCGCAAACCGGGTTCCGTGGGAACACCCGTCTGGGGCGTCGAAATCCGCGTCGTGGACGAAAACGATGAGGATGTGGGCGTCGGCGAGCCGGGCGAGGTGTTGATCCGCGGCCATTGCGTCATGCGCGGCTATCTCAATAAGCCCGAGGCCACCGCAGAAGTTTTCCGCGGTGGCTGGTTTCACTCTGGCGATATCGGCCAACTCGATGAAGACGGGTACCTCTATATTGTTGATCGCTTGAAGGACATGATCATTCGCGGCGGCTTCAACGTCTATCCGCGCGAGGTCGAGGAAGTGCTGATGGGCCACGAGGCCGTCTCGCTGGTCGCTGTCATCGGCGTGCCGCATGAGAAATATGGCGAGGAGATCAAAGCCATCGCGGTACCCAATGTGGGCGCCGAACTCGATCCGGACGCCCTGATTGCCTGGTCGAAGGCGCATCTTGCTGCCTACAAATATCCCCGCATCGTAGAGATTCGCGACAGCCTGCCCATGAACGCCACGGGGAAAATCCTCAAGAAGGAGCTGCGCGGCTGATTGCAAACGGCCTACCATTGACGGGTTTGCGTCAGGGTTGGGTGCCATGATGGTGTTGGAGACCGGCAGCAATCAAAGGCTGGTGGCGATACTGGCGGTGGATGTTGGCGACTATTCGCGTCTGATAGGCGAGAACGAGCCTGCTACCGTCTCTGCCACCGGCGAATACCACGACATTGTTAGTGGCATATAGAGGCTAATGGTGGATGTGTTGTCGACATGGCCAGTCTATAGGTAGCCTTGGATCAGCTCTTCGGCGATTTGCACGGCATTGAGCGCAGCACCCTTGTGCAGGTTGTCGGAGACCACCCACATGTTGAGGCCGTAAGGCACGGTGGTATCCTCGCGAAGGCGGCTAACGAAGACGTCGGGCTCGCCGACGCATTCGACGGGCGTCACATAAACGTTCTCTTCCGGATTATCGATAAGCTGTAAGCCGGGAGCATGCCATAACGCCTCGCGCACCTCCTCGATATCGATCGGTGTCTCAAACTCGACATTCACAGCCTCGGCATGGCCGACGAAGACAGGCACGCGCACGCAGGTGGCGCTGACTTCGATCTCGGGGTCAAGGATCTTCTTGGTCTCCTGCACCATCTTCCACTCTTCCTTCGTGGAGCCGTCGGGCCGGAAGACGTCGATATGTGGGATCACGTTAAAAGCCATGCGCTTGGTGAAGACGCTCGGTTCGTGTTCCTCCTGAAAGTAGATCTTACGAGTTTGATTGAACAGCTCGTCCATCGCCGCCTTGCCGGCGCCCGAGACCGACTGATAGGTGGCCACCACCACGCGCCTAATGCGGGCGATGTCGTGCAGGGGCTTGAGCGCCACCACCATCTGGATGGTCGAGCAGTTGGGATTGGCGATGATATTGCGCTCGCGAAAATCGGCCAGCGCGGTAGCGTTGATCTCCGGTACCACCAGTGGTACGTCCGGGTCCATGCGGAAGTGTGAGCTGTTGTCGATCACCACGCAGCCGGCTTCTGCGGCGCGCGGCGCGTGCTCGGCCGAGATCTTGCCGCCGGGCGAGAAAAGACCGATATCTGTGCCTTCGAAATCGAACGTGGCAAGGTCCTGTACCTTGAGCACCGTATCGTCTCCATAGGCGACTTCCTTGCCTGCGGATGCGGATGAGGCAAGCGCCACGACCTTATCGGCGGGAAAGTCCCGCTCGTCCAGCAAGTTCAGAATCTCCCTGCCGACATTGCCAGTGGCACCTGCCACTGCGACCCGATAGCCCATTTCGGCCTCCCTAGGTGGCTATGCAGTTAGTCTATTGAGTTCGGCGACGATCGCCTCGCCCATCACCTTGGTTGAAACGCGCGCTTTCTTCGGCTGCATGATGTCGCCAGTGCGCAAGCCCCCAGCAAGCACGATATCGATCGCCTTGTCGACCAGATCTGCCTCGTCTTCCATATCGAAGGAATAGCGCAGCATCATCGAGAAGCTAGACAGCATGGCGATGGGATTGGCCTTACCCTCTCCGGCAATGTCCGGCGCCGAGCCGTGCACCGGCTCGTAGAGCGCGCGCCGGCGGCCGGTGGCATCTGTCTCGCCGAGGCTAGCTGAGGGCAGCATGCCCAGCGAGCCCGTGAGCATGGCCGCGCAGTCCGACAGAATGTCACCGAATAGGTTGCCCGCTACCATCACGTCGAACTGCTTGGGCTCGCGCACGAGCTGCATGGCGGCATTGTCGGCATACATGTGCTGCAGTTCGACGTCGACGAACTCGCGCTCGTGAAGCGCGGTCATGTCCTCACGCCACATTAGGCCGCTTTCCATGACATTCGCTTTTTCGATAGAGTGCACCAGATTGCGGCGTTTACGCGCGAGTTCGAAAGCGACGCGACCGACGCGCTCGACCTCAGGCGTGGTGTAGACCTCGGTGTTGATGCCCTCGCGGCCACCGCCTATCAGCTTTTTGACGCCGCGGGGCTCGCCAAAATAGATGCCGCCCGTGAGTTCGCGCAGAATCATAATATCTAGGCCACGGACGATGTCCGGCTTCAGGGTCGAGGCTTCAATAAGTGGCTCGAACATCACGGCAGGACGCATATTGGCGAACAAGTCCATGTCTTTGCGCAGGCGCAGAATGCCGCGCTCGGGCTTGACAGAGAAATCGAGGTCGTCCCACTTGGGTCCGCCCACTGCGCCCAGAAGCACCGCGTCCGCCGCCATCGCGAGGTCCATGGTGGCGTCGGCACAGGGGGTACCGCGCTCGTCATAAGACGCGCCGCCGACCAGGTCCTCCTCGACCTCGAACGACAACGCCTGCCGCGCACCGAACCAGTCGATTACGCGGCGCATCTCCGCCATCACCTCGGGACCGATACCGTCGCCCGGCAACAACAACAATTTCTTGTTGCGAGCCATCGTCGTCTCCTTGTCTGTCAATCGTCTCCGGCTGGGCCGGGGGATGCTCTAGGACTGGTGCAGCCAGGGTTGTGTCGTTTTCTGCTGGCCTTCGAACTCGTATATGTCAGCGTGTTTTTCCAACGTCAGACCAATATCGTCGAGACCTTCAAGCAGGCAGCGGCGCCGATGTGGGTCGATCTCAAACGGCACTATGGTGCCGTCGGGCACCGAGATTTCACAGGCTTCCAGGTCAACCGTGAAGCGCGCATTGGCGCGCTGGTCGGCTTGCACCATCAAGCCGTCGACCATTTCCTTGGACAATTTGATGAGCAAAATTCCATTCTTGAAGCTGTTGTTATAGAAGATGTCAGCAAAGCTTGGCGCGATGACGCAGCGGATGCCGAAGTCGAGCAAAGCCCAGGGCGCATGTTCGCGGCTCGAGCCACAGCCAAAATTCTCCCCCGCGATGAGGATCTCGGCATTGCGATAGATGGACTGGTTGAGCACGAAGTCCGGCTTCTCGGTACCATCGGCCTCGTAGCGCATCTCGTCGAAAAGGTTCTTGCCGAAGCCGGTGCGCTTGATCGCCTTCAGATACTGTTTGGGGATGATCATGTCAGTATCGACATTAATCATGTCGAGCGGCGCCGCAATACCAGTGAGGGTGCAAAACGGTTCCATGAACTACCCTCCGCTCAGGCCAGTTTGCGAACATCACTGAGATGACCGCTGATCGCTGCTGCGGCAGCCATCGTCGGGCTAACCAAATGAGTACGGCCGCCGCGACCCTGGCGCCCCTCGAAGTTACGGTTGGATGTCGAGGCGCAACGTTCGCCCGGCTCCAGCCGGTCGGCGTTCATCGCTAGGCACATGGAGCAGCCGGGCTCACGCCAGTCGAAGCGGGCCTCGCGAAAAATCAAGTCGAGGCCTTCGTCTTCGGCCTGGCGCTTGACCAGCCCTGAGCCGGGCACGACCATGGCATGCACGCCGTTGGCCACCGTACGGTTCTTGGCCACCGCTGCCGCCTCGCGCATATCCTCGATGCGGGCATTGGTGCAGCTGCCGATGAACACCCGGTCGATAGCGATCTCCTCTAACGGTGCGTCGGCTTCCAGGGCCATATAAGCAAGCGAGCGCTCCATGGCTGCGCGCTTGCCTTTATCCGACTCGACGGCTGGGTCTGGCACCCTGCCGTTGATCGGTGCCACATTCTGCGGGCTCGTGCCCCAAGTCACCTGCGGCACGAGGCTGCTGGCGTTGATGCTGACCTCGCGGTCAAATTCCGCGCCCTGGTCGCTCGGCAAGGTGCGCCAGTAGGCCTCGGCCTTCTCCCATGCGCCGGGCTTGGGAGCCATCGGTCGGCCCTTGACATAATCAAATGTCGTCTGATCGGGCGCGACCAGGCCAGCCCGCGCGCCTGCCTCGACCGACATGTTGCAGACCGTCATGCGGCCCTCCATCGACATTGCGCGGATGGCCTCGCCAGCATACTCGATGACATGCCCGGTGCCGCCCGCGGTGCCGATGGTGCCGATGATGGCTAGGATCACGTCCTTGGGCCCGACACCGTCCGGCAAGGTGCCGTCGACCGTGATGCGCATGTTCTTTGGCCGTGTCTGAATCAGGGTTTGAGTGGCGAGCACATGTTCGACCTCACTGGTGCCGATGCCGAAGGGCAATGCGCCGAAGGCGCCGTGGGTCGCCGTGTGACTATCGCCGCACACTATGGTCGAGCCAGGCAGGGTGAAGCCCTGCTCAGGCCCGATAATATGGACGATGCCCTGGCGTATGTCATCGACGGGAAAATACGCCACGCCGAAGGTGCGGCAATTCTCCTCCAGGGCCTCGACCTGGATGCGTGAAGTCTCGTCAGCGATGCCGGCGGCGCGGTCGACAGCGACCGTGGAGATATTGTGATCCGCTACTGCCAGCGTGGCGTCGGCCCGACGGATCTGTCGACCGGCCATGCGTAGGCCTTCGAAGGCCTGTGGGCTGGTCACTTCGTGCACTAGATGGCGGTCGATATAGATCAGGGCCGTGCCGTCATCCTGGCGGTGCACTAAATGGGCGTCCCAGATCTTGTCGAAAAGGGTGCGTGGTCCGGACATGGCTGGTGAACTCCCGGTCAGTCTGCGGCGGGCTCGCTTTGCTCGGGAGCTTCGGCCGCGCTCTTGGCTTTAGATTTGGCACCACGGTCACTGCGCTTTTCGGAAATGCGGGCCGCTTTGCCCGTGCGTCCCCGCAGGTAATAGAGCTTTGCCCGGCGCACGTCGCCGCGGCGCATGACCTCGACCTTCTCAACCAGGGGCGAGTAAAGTGGGAAGACGCGCTCGACCCCTTCGCCGTGAGAGATTTTGCGCACGGTGAAATTCGAGTTTATGCCCTTATTGGCGCGGGCTATGCACACACCTTCGAAGGCTTGCACGCGCGAGCGCGATCCCTCAACCACGCGCACACTGATGCGCACCGTGTCACCAGGTGAGAACGCGGGCACTTCCTTGTTCTCGGTGAGCTTGCTGATTTGCTCTTGCTCGAGTTGCTCGATGATGTTCATGATCGCCATCCAACCTGCTGTCGTGTTCCGTTTGTTCAATCCTTGCCCGGGCCAAGTTTGCGTCGCCGCCAAAGGTCAGGCCGGCGCGCGCGCGTCGCCTCTTCCCGCATGGCCTGGCGCCAAGCCGCGATGCGTGCGTGATCGCCGGACAAGAGGACCTCGGGCACCTCTCGCCCTTCCCAGTCACGCGGTCGCGTGTAATGCGGGTACTCAAGTAGACCCGCCTCAAAACTCTCCTCCTCCAAGCCCGCCTCGTCGCCGATGGTGCCCGGCAGCAGTCGCACGCAGGCGTCGATCAGGGCCATGGCCGCCACTTCGCCGCCCGAAAGCACGAAGTCACCGAGGCTCACTTCCTCCAGCGCGCGCGCCTCGATCACGCGCTGGTCGATACCCTCGAAGCGACCACACACCGCCATCACCCCCGGTGAAGCGGCCAGGGAACGGACGCGAGCCTGCGTCAAAGGCGCGCCGCGCGCACTGAGATAAAGGCGCACGACACCATCCGTCTCGGAGCCCACAGTGTTGATCGTGGCGTCGATTGCCGCGGCCAAAACATCCGAGCGCATGACCATGCCCGGGCCACCGCCGAAAGGTGTATCATCAACGGAGCGCTGTTTATCGCTCGCAAAATCACGAATGTCCACCGTTTCCAGCATCCAAAGCTGGGCCTCAAGGGCGCGACCACAAATACCGTGTGCGAGAGGACCAGGAAACATGCGTGGATAAAGGGTGAGTAGGCTTGCGCGCCAGGGGTTGTGGGAGGTCATTCGCTCGTCTCCGGCGGGATCACGACGAGGCGCCCACCGGCGACATCTATCTCGGGCACTGCCGTGCTGGTAAAGGGTATTATCATCTTGCTGCCACTGATCTCGATGACATCGCCGGCGCCGAAATCATGGATTGCCTTGACCCGCCCGAGGTCTTCGCCTGAGGGGGTCTCGCAGACAAGACCGATCAGATCAGTGTGGTAGAACTCTTCCACCTCGGGTTCGGGAAGAGCCGCGCGGTCGACGTATAGCTTGTTGCCGCGCATTGCCGCCGCCGCATGGCGGTCGGTCACGCTGTCAATGCGTGCGAGGATGAAGCCCTGGCGCACTTGTGTCACCTGCAAGGCGAGAGGGTTATCGAACTCGTCGACGATCTTGACGAATTCGGAGAGCGCTGCCGGGTTCTCGGTAAAGGTCTTTATGCGTACGGCGCCGCGTACACCGTGGGCGCCTGCGATAACCCCGATACAGACCCGGCGCTCGGACACGCTATTCCTTGCCGTCTTCCGCCTCTTTGTTCTGAGTTTCTTCGGCCGGCGCTTCTTCCTGGGCCGGCGCTGCGGCTGCCTCGACCTCGGCTACCTCCTCGGCCGGCGCTTCTTCCTGGGCCGGCGCTGCGGCTGCCTCGACCTCGGCTACCTCCTCGGCCGGCGCTT
>Ga0187827_10001381_pt1 | contig 35791 bp, 32 predicted proteins | sample ETNtaG_39_FD_167969 | JGI IMG/M metagenome (GOLD analysis project Ga0187827, IMG submission 167969) | Marine microbial and viral communities from oxygen minimum zone, Eastern Pacific Ocean - ETNP2014_SV_150_PacBio MetaG (Illumina Assembly) | ecosystem: Environmental > Aquatic > Marine > Hypoxic...
TAAATATTTCTGAAGTTTCTTTCTATACCAATGTTCACTAGAATAATAATCGCCTCTAATCCGCACCATAACCATTTGAGCAATTTTTTCTTCCAAAGTTAGATGGCTAATAGTTTCTGGGTACTGGGTGCTGGGTGCTGGGTTAGGCGGCAGAGCACATGCTATGAAAAATAAGAGAGGGAGAAAAATTTTATTCATTTATAAGATTTCGCTTAACACGGGAAGATAGCCCTGTAAGAAATTCATAGGGGATTTTACTATATTTTTTAGAGATATATTCTAATTGGTTATTTTCATGATCTCCACCCCAAACCACAGCTTCATCACCCTCATTAATTGTATCTTCTCCAAAATTTATGGCAATTAAATCCATTGATATCTTCCCGATTATAGGATAAATGCATCCATTCAACTCTACACCTCCAGAATTAGAAAAATCTGTTGGGATACCATCTGCATATCCAGCCTGTAGAATTGCAATTGTTTCATTCTTTTTAGCAATATAGAGACGATTATATCCCACCGAATCTCCTGCCTTCATTTTTTTCACCAGAATTACAGGTGCTTTCATTTTCATCACTGGCTTCAATTTATTATGGGGCATTCCCGTTGGTGAGACTCCATAAAGAGAAATCCCGGGACGTACCATGTTAAAATGAGATTCCGGACAATTTAGAATGCCTGCAGAATTAGCAATGTGAAAATAATTTGTATCAGGCAAAATATCATTGGCTAATTTTATGACCTTTCGGAATTGATCCAATTGCCAATCGCGATACTCAGTATCATTTTCATCAGCTGTGGAAAAGTGGGAATAAACTGCCTCCACACGAATAGATTTACTTTCAGCTAGTTTTTGTAAAATGGAACAATCATTATCCATTTTAATTCCTAAACGACCCATTCCGGTATCAATTTTCAAATGAGCAATAAAAGGAGCTTTTTCAGATCCATATTCTTCAAGTATATTAATATCTTCAACTGAATTTATACTGCAGCGAACTTGACCATACTGATATAAATCGATACTGGATGCAGAAATTCTTCCTAAATGAAGAATTGGCTCTGATATGTCTGCAGCAATCAATTCTTCTGCCTCTTTTGCCAGAGCAACACAGAACCCAGACACACCAACATCGGATAAAACATGTGCAATTGGAACTGCGCCATGCCCATATGCATTCGCCTTAACAACCGCCATAACTTTAGCGGCCCCCACCATTTTTTTAATGGTGAGATAATTTTGCTTTAAATAGTTAAGATGAATATCTGCTTCAGGCTGGAGCAAGGGCATCTCCTTTAACTATGTCACTCACTTTTATATCAACATCATGTATTTTTGCAGCTAGAATACCTGCACCATAAGCAGGGGAAATTGAAGAGAATGTCCACTTAATATCTGGAAAATTAAATCGAAGGTCATCATTTAAAGATTTTCTAAAAAAATCATTTCTAATTATAGATCCATTTCCTGATAATACAATATGGCTTTCATCATAATCCAATTCATCTGTTAAGGCTATAATATATTCAGAGACAGCATGGGTGGCTTCTTGTACAATGGATAGCGCAACTTCATTTCCTTTTTCAGCCAACCCAATTATGGATTCAGCCAAACCTGCGATGATAAACACCGCATCGTCACTTTCATTCAGCTTTTCCATCGCAACTTGAAATTCTTCATCATTGGCATGCTTCAAAAAAACAGACATAATTTCTTCTAAGTCTTGATCACCCAAAACACTAGTCTCATTCAAGGTAAGATTTAAAAGGGCTTGTCGGCCTATCCAATACCCACTTCCAACATCCCCTTGGTCATGTCCTTCGCCTGCCTGGCGAATAGATTTCCCTTCAGAATTTCTTGATATACAAATAATACCAGTACCAACCGTTACTAATATTCCAAAGTCGCCGGGACAACCCAATATAAATGCTGCTTCAGCATCATTCATGATAATTGTTCGTTGTGATAACTTTATATTATCTAACTTTCCAAAAACCATGTCACGTCCATCTTGAGTGGATGAACCTGCCAATCCCAATCCAATAGCGTCCACGTAATCTGTAGAAATATCTGCAACACTGCATAAATTATTTATGATATTACAAATACGAGATGCCGCAATTTCTGCATCTACTGATAAATTGCTTCCCTTATCAATTATTGAGGCAATAGTTTCTCCCTGATCTGTAAATAAAATACCCCTTGTTTTAGAGGCGCCTCCATCTACACCAATAATGTAAAATCTATCCTCTTTATTCATATTTTTCTGAATACCTTATGACTAATTATAAGCGTAATAATGCAAATTAATATTGTTCCAATTAGAGTTAGAAAAAATCCTGCCCAATTAAAAGGACCATATAAAATAACGGACCTTACATTTTCAAATGCTGTAGTTGTGGGAATAGCACTAATAACGGAAAGATACGAACTGGGATAGTATTTCAATGGTATGAAATTACCAAATCCCATGGTAACACCTAAAAATAGTATAAATGAAACATTTACAAAAGATATATGGTTGGAAACCAACATTCCAATTAAGGTACCTAGTACAGAGAAATGCAAAATCAGGGTAAACATTTGAATAATAATAATTAACATATTTCCAAGGCTTTGATATTCATGGTTTAATGCAGAGGTTATTACTATTGCTACTAGCAATTGACCAATACCATACATTATTCCCCTGGAAATATTTATGATTATCAAATCTAAATTGGATATTGGCGATTTTAACAGCGCATCAATTTGTTGCGACTCAAATTGTATTTTTCTCATGCGGGTGGCGGATTGCAAAAATGCTACCATTCCTGCAGCCGTTATCCAAACCCCTGCTGCAGACCAATTTAAATAACGGATATCCATGGTAATTAACCGTGATAAGGGAATAGCTAACAGTGTATGGATAATTATTGGCGTCAATACCCAAAACAAAATTATTGAGAATGCATGTTTTTTAAATTCTAATAATTCACGCTTAAACAAAGGGATAATTGGATTCATTCCAATCCTCCTTCCGTAAGTCCGATAAATAAATCTCTCAATCTACATATGCTGGTGTCAAGATCAGATAAATTGTGTTCTAAAGCAAGTCGCAAAACATTGAAGAATTGTTGGCGCTCACGAGAATAAAACTCTAATTCAAGGCCCTTTAACTTGGGACGCAATACTCTGGGAAACTGTTCAAGCTGCACCATAAATTCTTTGGGTGGTTCTTTAGTAAATGCCAAGCGATAATTGGTGAGCCCATGGGTAGTTTCAATAAGCCTTTCCAGAGTACCATCCATTTTGATATTACCTTCATGTAAAATGGCAATTCTATCGGCATATCGTTCTGCTTCTGTAAAATTTTGCGTGGCAAATATTATTGTTTTATCATAATGGAGTTTGTCCAAAATATTCCACACTGTACTCCTGCTATGAGGGTCCATTCCTGTTGTAGGCTCATCCAACAATAATACTTCTGGATCATGAACCAATGCACGGGCAAATAATATTTTTCTTTGCAAACCAAATGCCTGATTATAAGGGGATTGTTTTAAGAATTGAGTGAACCCTAATAAGTTTGCCCAATGAAGAGTATTTTTTTTGGCCTCGACAGAGGTTAATCCATGCAATTGACCATGAATGGAAATATTATCAAAAATAGTGAGGTCTTCATCAAGATTAATATTTTGGGGCATATATCCACATAAAGAACGAGTTTCTAGACTTCTGGTACTAATGTCTTGCCCATGAATATAAACAGAACCTGTATCTTTTTCAATAAGACCTACCAGTAATTTTAATATCACGGACTTCCCCGATCCATTTTCACCTAAAATTACAAACGTCGATCCTTTTTCTACTCCAAATGATAAATCTGCAAGCAGAGTTTTCTTGCCAATTGCTTTTCCAACTGCCTTAAATGTTATTGATGCTTCCAAGTTGTTTCCATATTTTTTTTAGTTTCTGAGTGTCTAAATTCGAAGTTCCTAAGCTATAGAATGACTACGTTTTTACATAGTTAGCCATTAGTCATTCACTACTTCCTAATCACTAATATTACACTTCTGCCTTTTCCTGTTTCCCAATCAATGCGCCTCGAACCAACTTTTTCCATATTTCCAATCAACTTTTAATGGGACAGCTAATTGAACAGCTCCTTCCATTTCTTCAACCACTATTTTAGCAATAACGTCCACTTCTGATTGAGGACATTCAAACATGAGCTCATCATGGATTTGCAGAATCATTTTACTTTGATATTTTTCGATTTCCATTCGTTTATGAATATTGATCATGGCAATTTTAATAATATCCGCAGCCGTTCCTTGAATGGGCATGTTGATAGCAGCCCGTTCTTCTGCCTGTACCATGTTACGATTGGAGGCATTCAGACTATTGGTACTTCTGCGACGATGATACAAGGTTTCCACATATCCCTTTTTCCGGGCAGATTCAATGGTTTCATTCATATAGCGTTTGATTCCCGGATAGGTTTTGAAATATGTATCGATGAGAGTCTTGGCATCTGCCATGGGAATTCCAAGTTCCTGGCTCATTCGGTAGGGGCCAGCTCCATACATAATTCCAAAATTGACCACCTTGGCTGAACGTCGCTGATCCGAGGTCACTTCTGATTCTGCAATGCCATTCACTAATGCCGCCGTTCTGCTATGAATATCCGCATCTTCCTCAAAAGCCTTGATGAGTTCCGGTTCTTTGGAATAATGAGCCATTATTCGCAGTTCTACTTGTGAGTAGTCAGCAGAGAGAATCACCGAACCCTCTTTTTGTGCAATAAAAGCTTTGCGTACCTCCCGACCTGTTTCCGTTCGTATGGGAATATTCTGGAAATTAGGCGAAGTACTAGAGAGTCTGCCAGTGGCTGCAATAGTTTGATTGAGAGATGTATGTACTCTCCCTGTATTTTTATTTACATAATTGGGAATTGCATCCACATAGGTGGACTTTAACTTTGCCAAATGTCGGTAAGCCAGAACCACTTCTGGCAATGGATGAAAATTTTTCAATACCTGCAAGACTTCCACAGCCGTACTGCGTTTGCGAACGGGCTTTAATTCCAACTCGTCAAATAGTATCTGCCCCAATTGTTTAGGAGAATTAATATTAAATTTTCGCCCCGCCATATTATGGATCTTAGCCGTTAATTTTTCAAGCTCTGTTCCAAATTGTTCAGAGAGTTTTAAGAGAAATTCAAGATCTAAAAATACCCCGTTTTTCTCCATTTGAACCAGAACAGGAACTAAAGGTAATTCAATTTTTTCATAGGGAGTTGACAAATTCTCCGCATCTAACTTTTTTTCTAAAATGGATGCTAATTGGAAAGCAATATCCGCATCCTCCACTGCATAGAAAGCAATGTCGTCCAAAGGTACTTCTGCCATAGATTTTTGATGCAACCCCGTCCCAATCAAATCATCTATTGGCACCATACGGTATTTGAGATAGTCTAATGCTAGATAATCCATCTTATATGAATTTTTCTCCGGATGAAGAATATATTCAGCTAACATAGTATCAAAATAGATATTGGCAATTTTTATGGAATGACGACTGAGGACCAAAGCATCATATTTTAAATTCTGTCCACAAAATCTATTTTTTTTATTTTCCAAAAGAGGTTTTACGGTACTGATAATAGTATCTAAACTCAACTCATAATTTGAATCTTTCTCAGGAAATTTCACGGGAATATAATAACCCTCATTAGCTTTCACAGAAAATGATAACCCCACAATATCTGCTTCCAAAGCAATAACTGAAGTAGTTTCAAGATCGAATGAAATGAGATCAGATTCTTCTAATTCCAACATTAAATTATCTAAAGATTTCTTTGTTAGTATAGTGGAATATTTTTTTTCCGACGGCTCAATTACCACTACATTATTTTCACTTAACGCTTCCGCTTGGGTTACTAGTGAATACATTTCCAAATCCTGAAAATCTTTAGAAAGTGCTTCTATATTAAAGTCTACTTTCATTAAATCTTCAATATGAAATTCAATAGGCACTTCACAATCAATGGTTACCAATTCCCGTGAGAGATGCACCAAATCCTTTCCATTCTGCAATCCTGCTCGAACCCGTTTATTCTTGGCTTCGTCTGCATGTTCCAGAATAGTTTCAATATCCTTGTATTCATCTAACAGTTTGCGAGCAGTTTTTGGTCCTACACCATCAACTCCTGGGATATTATCAGAGGTATCACCCACCAATGCCAACATATCTATAATTCCTTCCGGACCTACGCCCCATTTCTCTTTTACCTTAGCCTTATCATAGATAGTAGTGGGTTTAAAAGAATTTCCGGGAGAATACATGAAAGTCCTATCGGATACCAACTGCATCATATCTTTGTCACCAGTCACTATGAAGGTTTCCAACCCAGCTATTTCAGCTTTTTTTACTAAGGTGCCAATAATATCATCAGCTTCAAATCCAGGTTTCTTCAAGGTTGGAATATTGGTATGTGATATCACTTCATAGAGGGGCTCCAACTGCTCTACCAACTCTTCTGGCATTTTTTCCCGAGTGGCTTTATATTCAGTGTATAGTTTATGGCGAAAGGTGGGTGCTTTACAGTCCAGAACCACTGCGATATAATCAGGATTTTCCTGCCGGAGTAGTTTGAAAAGTGAGTTCATGAATCCGAAAATAGCAGAGGTATGGCGGCCATCTTTGGTAATGAGCGGATTTTTAATCATGGCAAAATGGGCTCGGTAGATTTGAGCCATTCCATCAATGAGAAATAAGCGTTTTGGTGATGTCATGAATTAAGTGAAGAATTGTGAGAATTCTAAGAGGAAATTTTAGACAGGTTTATAGGGTCTGAACAATGGATTTATAGCTCCCGAAAAAAACGATATTAGGAAACCATATTCCAACATAATCAACGCTAACCTCCACAGGCTCAGCATAAGTGAATTAACACGCCTCTCTTGATAGAGAGAAATTAGGAAACTATTTGAAATTAATTTTTGTTGAGGGGTGCAAAATTTTACCTTATTTAGAGAGTGATCCTTTCATTTCCTGCGTGATATAGCCATTAATTTCTTCAGTGTCCATATCATAATTGGTACTATCTTGAATAGCTCTCAAAACATCCCTGCGACTAATTTGCCCTACCAGTTTTTTTCCCTCCACCACTGGCATTCTACGAAAATTATGCTTTAAAAAAATATCTGCAACAGAAAATAAATCGCTGTTAGGAATGACTGTTAACACAACATCTGTCATAAACTTAGAAACCGGTCCGCCGGGCATATCATAAAAGGATCCATTTGCAAAAATCCGCAGGCAATCTTTTTCAGACAAGATTCCCACTAAATGATGGTTATTATCAGTAACGGGAGCACCAGAAATTCTATTTTTCAGAAGAAGGCCAATAGCAAAGTACACATCCATATCTTTTGAAAGGGTGATGAGTCGAGTGGTCATATAATTTTTTACAATCGGTTTGGTTTCCATAGCCTATCCTTTAAATTAAATTGAAATATCTACGCTGATATCCTAACTCTATTAGATTTAATTCTAAACTAATTACTATCCACTTTTTGCCGGTAATGAATTTTTCCACAATTTGGATTATCACATTTATACGCTTCCATTTCCGGATGCTCTGTTGTAAAAAATTCAATTACACCCCATACGAACACTGCTAAAAAAAGTCCTAATCCAGCTGATATAAGCCAGCGAGTTAATTGGTTTTTATCCCCAGATTTAAATCGCTTTTGTTCACAACAATTTTTATATTTTTCCCCACTGCCACATGGACAGCTGTCATTTCTATTAGTTTTCATAGGGATAGATTAATACGAATATTTAAATAATAACAACAGAAGATTATTTTTGCAAATTATGAATTGAAAATGATTAATTGAAACTTGAGAAAGATAGTAATTATTAAGGAGAAATGGAAATAAGTATCTTTACTCCTAATATCCAAACACCAATCCCCTGATTTTACCAATAACTACCAACTAAATTCTTGTTCTCCAAAACCCATGCAAAGTAAATTTTCAGGCTCTAAAATCGGGGCTTTTCATTAAAATCATTTTTTATCTTTAAACGGAAATAAACCATGGAAGAAATTACTATAGAAATACCCACTGCTGTGAACGAACCTATTCGAGATTATGTGCCCGGATCGCCTGAGAGAAGCAGTCTTAAATCAAAATTAGTTGAAATGGAAAATGAGTTTTATGAAATCCCTATCATCATTGGTGGTAAGGAAATTTTTACAGGAAACATAGGACACTGTCGTAAACCTCATGACCATCAGGATATCTTGGCTGATTATCATAAATCTGGAATGGCAGAGGTAAATCAAGCCATTGAAGTTGCCAGAAACGCATGGCAGTCATGGTCCATTACTCCTTTACAAGAAAGAACCGTTATTTTTCGAAGAGCAGCTGAATTATTGGCTGGTCCCTGGCGAGATACAATTAATGCCGCAACCATGCTATCTCAAAGTAAAAATGTTTTTCAAGCTGAAATTGATGCTGCATGTGAGCTTATTGATTTTTTCAATTTCAATTGTCAGTTTGCTGAAGAAATTTGTAATAATCAACCTCTTATTTCACCAGATGGAATGCATAACTCTTTGGAATATCGTGCATTAGAAGGATTTATTTTTGCTGTATCCCCATTTAATTTCACATCGATTGCAGGCAACCTTCCCTCTGCCCCCGCCCTTATGGGAAATGTGGCACTATGGAAACCAGCATCATCATCCGTTTACTCAGGATATTTTATAATGAAACTTCTCCAAGAAGCAGGATTGCCCGATGGAGTTATTAACTTTCTTCCAGGAACTGGAGGTGAAGTTGGTGGCCCTGTAATGGATAGCCCACATCTTGCAGGCATACACTTTACCGGTTCAACGGAAGTATTTCAAGGTATGTGGAAACGAATTGGAGATAATATTTCAACCTATCATACATATCCGCGAATAGTCGGTGAAACCGGTGGAAAAGATTTTATACTTGCACATGAATCTGCTGATCCGTCTGCTTTGGCGACTGCGATGGTGAGAGGAGCATTCGAATATCAGGGGCAGAAATGCTCTGCAGCATCTCGCTGTTATATTCCAGAATCACTGTGGGATGATGTGAGGGATAAATACCTTACACAAGTAAACAATATTGAAATGGGCGATGTAAATGATTTCAATAATTTTATGAATGCTGTTATTGATGAAGCGTCATTTGATAATATTTCTAGCTATATCGATTATGCAAAGAACTCATCCGAATCTGAAATAATTTCAGGTGGTGGGTATGATAAAACTAAAGGCTACTTCATCGAGCCAACTACGATTCTCACCACTAATGCCAATTTTAAAACTATGGAAGAAGAGATTTTTGGACCCGTTCTAACTATATATCTTTATAATGATTCATGGAATGATATTTGTGCAATTGTAGATAGAACTTCACCCTATGCGCTCACAGGGGCAATATTTTCAGAGGATAAGAAAGCTGTAGCATCTGGAAGAAAAATGCTTACCCAAGCTGCTGGGAATTTCTACATTAATGACAAGCCAACTGGCGCCGTTGTGGGGCAGCAGCCATTCGGTGGAAGCCGAGCATCAGGAACAAATGACAAGGCAGGTTCACCACTGAATTTATATCGTTGGATTTCACTTCGAACAATTAAGGAAACATTTGATCCACCAACAGATTACCGATATCCTTTTATGGGTGAAAATTAGGAATTTTTAAAATCTTTTTCTTAATTCACAATTTTATTCACTAAAATTTAAATCGTTTTTTGATAATTTTTAATGGCTAACAGTAGAACTGTGATGATTGCACTTGGTGGAAATGCATTATCACCCAAGTCTGAAGCCGGTACCATTACCGAACAATTTAGACATACAAAAAGCAGCTTAAAGGGAGTAATGCATTTTGTTCGGGCGAATTATAATATTTGTATCACCCATGGAAATGGTCCGCAAGTTGGAGCAGAACTTTCCAGAAATGAGATTGCTGCTGAAAAAATTCCCCCTCTTCCTTTGGGTATTTTAGTTGCCAATACTCAAGGTGCAATGGGATATATGATTCAGCAATCCCTTCAAAATGCTTTATATAGTGAAGATTCTAATCGAGAGGTGGTATCATTCATTTCTCAAATGAAAGTGAATGGAAACGACCCGGCAATAGGAAACCCATCTAAATTTATTGGCGTTTCTTATACTAATGACAAAGCCCGAAAATATATGTCTAAATATGGATGGGAAATGAGAGAACAAGAACCAGGTTTATGGAGACGAGTAGTTCCCTCTCCTGATCCACTCTATATATTTAATGGAAAATCTATCAAACATTTGGTGGACTTTGGCACCATTGTTATTGCTGGAGGTGGCGGTGGAATTCCTGCTTATAATTTGGAAGATGGTTCACTCGAAGGATTAGATGGTGTTATTGATAAAGACATGACTGCCGCTTTACTAGGTAGAATCATCAAGGCACAGGAACTATTTATAATAACCGATGTAGATAATATTTACTTAAATTTTAAAACTGATTCGCAGGAAATAATTAGGAATACGACAGCTAAGGATGTAGATCAGTGGTTAAAGGATGGTCAATTTTGGCGGGGAACAATGGAACCAAAAATAAAAGCAGCTCTCTACTTTTTGAATCACCATGGAAAAGAAGTAATTATTACTTCTATTGAAAATATTGAAAAAGCTATCCAAAAAAAGGCTGGCACAAGAATTCTTAAAAATTAAATGAAGATATTATGAAGATACACGAATACCAGGGCAAGGAGCTTTTTCGAAATGCCGGCATACCAGTCCCGAATGGATTCCCTGCTTTTAGCGTTGAGGAAGCAGTGGAAGTCTATAAGAAATTGGAGACAAACAAGGTTGTTGTAAAAGCACAAATTCATGCCGGGGGAAGGGGAAAAGGTGGCGGAGTAAAACTTGCAATTGGTTCTGAAGAAGTTCAAAAATATGCCGATGATATTTTTGGCATGAATTTAATTACTCACCAAACTGGACCCGATGGGAAGTGTGTACAACGCCTACTTATTGAAGAAGCTTCCGATATTGCTCGGGAATTGTATGCTGGGATAGTATTAGACAGAAGTAGTGGTAAATTTGTATTCATGGTTTCATCTGAAGGTGGTGTTGAAATTGAAAAAGTGGCTACTGGATCTCCGGAGAGAATTATGAAAGAATGGATTGAACCTAACAAAGATTTAAGACCATTTCAAGCACGTAAACTTGCTTTTGCTCTTGGACTTTCCGGTGTGCAAATTAAACATGCGGTTAAAACATTTTTATCCCTCTGGAAATTTTTTAAATCTTATGATTGTTCTCTTATGGAAATTAATCCTTTAGTTGTAACAAATTCCGATGAAATAATCGCCTTGGATTCAAAAATAAATTTTGATGATAATGCACTATATCGTCATAAAAATATTCAGGAAATGCGTGATTTATCTGAAGAGGAACCTTCTGAAGTTGAAGCTGACTCCTTTAATCTAAACTATATAAAGCTTGATGGAAATGTAGGCTGTATGGTAAATGGTGCAGGGCTGGCAATGGGCACTATGGATATAATTAAATTATATGGTGGTGAACCAGCAAACTTTTTGGATGTTGGAGGTATTGCCAATGCGGAAACTGTTGCCCATGGATTTAAAATTATTTTATCAGATCCAAATGTAAAAAGCATCCTAATTAATATTTTTGGTGGAATTGTTCGATGTGACCGAGTTGCACAAGGTGTGATCGACGCACTCGCTCATATGGAAGTTACAATTCCAGTTGTAATTAGACTTGAAGGCACGAATGCAATTGAAGCCCGAAATCTATTAAAAGATGCAGAACATAATTTTATAGTTGCAAACAGTTTAGCTGATGCCGCTGCAAAAGCAGTAAAAGCAACAGGAGAGAAGATTTAAATGAGTATTTTAATAAACAATGAAACCAAATTAGTTGTTCAGGGAATTACCGGAAAAGAAGGAGCATTTCACACCCAGCAAATGGAGGCTTATGGAACACAAGTCGTAGCTGGCGTAACACCTGGAAAGGGTGGACAAAAAGATGATAATGGAATTCCTATTTTCAATACTGTGGCAAATGCTGTTTCTGCAACGGATGCAAATGCTTCTGTAATTTTTGTTCCTCCTACATTTGCTGCCGATGCATGCCTTGAGGCAATTGACGCTGGTATTAACCTCATAGTCTGCATCACAGAAGGAATCCCAACAATGGATATGGTGCCGGTAAAAGAGGCATTAGATAATTCTCACACTCGAATGATTGGACCTAATTGTCCAGGCATTATTACACCAGGTGAATGCAAAATTGGAATAATGCCTGATTTTATCCATAAACCACACGGCAATGTAGGTGTAATTTCCCGATCAGGCACACTAACATATGAAGCAGTTCATCAGTTAACTGAGCAAGGAATTGGGCAATCTACTTGTATTGGCATTGGTGGAGATCCTATTATTGGAACTACCTTTATTGACTTACTCTCATTATTCAAAGATGACTCTCAGACTGATGGAGTTGTTATGATAGGTGAAATTGGCGGTAGCGCTGAAGAAGATGCTGCTCAATGGATCCAAAATAATAATTTCGATAAATCAGTAGTGGCATTCATTGCTGGACAAACAGCCCCCCCAGGACGACGAATGGGTCATGCTGGGGCAATAATCGCAGGCGGGAAAGGAACGGCTTCTGACAAAATAGAATCGCTGAGAAATGCAGGGATTACTGTTTGTGACAGTCCTGCTGACATTGGAAAAACCATGGCAAACTCATTACAATCAAAATTGACCACATAAATAAGGAAAAACATGTCGAACTTAACATTTGCAATCATAAAGCCAGATGCAGTAAAAAATGGAGATACAGGGAAGATTTATGACCGAATTATCTCTGCTGAATTCAAAGTATTAAGTGCTAAATTAATTAATATGACACTTGCACAAGCACAGGGATTCTATGGAGTTCACGCAGGAAAACCATTTTATGACGAATTAACTGAATTTATGTCTTCTAGCCAATCTATGGTATTAGCATTAGAAAAGGATAATGCTGTATCTGCCTGGCGGGAAACGATTGGGGCTACCAATCCAAAAGAAGCTGATGCAGGAACCATTCGCCATGATTTTGCAACCAGTATTGGAGAAAATGCTGTCCATGGATCTGATTCAGATGAGAATGCCCGGAAAGAAATAGGATTTTTCTTTTCAGAAGCTGAACTTATCAGCAATCAATAAGGTAATTATTTGTGCAAAAACTTACTCATTTAATTTTTATAATCATTTTAACATCCTGCGGAACAGAGCCTGAATTTCAGGAAGTTATGATAAACAAAACTGTAAAGGTTTTTTCACAAGATTACCATAATGATGCTGAAAACTATACCTTTAAATGGGAGCCGCCAGTAGGTCCATCAAAAATGGTAGTACCATTCGATTTAAAAAATGATATGCTTATTTTTTCACCGAAACTGGAAGGTGATTATCAAATTCACTTATCAATTACCGATATTTCAGATGAAGTGATTGCCGAAGAAATGTTTTATTATAGGGCAATTGCAGAAACAATAGAAGTCGCAATTGCCAAGCCTATTCCTGAAGAAGATATTACCAAGCAAATTTCAACTGTAAACGAACCTAAGAAAAAAACTAGGGCGAAAACAAATATTAACCAGCAATCCAAAACAAGAAAAAAACAAAATAAAAAATCAACAAACATCGATAATGTACATTATACAATTCAAGTTGCCGCTTGGCCGTCTTTAGAGCATGCCCGTTTGGATCAACTTAAACTTATTGAAGAAGGTATGGATGCGTATATACAACGCCATTATAGAAATGAAGATGATCAAGTATGGTATCGTGTCAGAATTGGCAATTTTAAAAGTAAAGAAAAGGCCTCAATTGTTCAAAAACAAATAGAATCAATCACTCATGCGGAAACATGGCTAGACATATTACCTTCTGGTCAGAAATAGGATTTGACTTTTTCTTGTTCTCATTACATTTATTACACTAAATTTCTTAGCTATGTTAGTTTGTAATCAACCTAATTTATAAGGACTATTTAATATGGCAGTACCAAAAGGAAAACATTCGAAAGCGCGTAGTAGAAAACGCAGAACAAACTGGAATTGTGCGACCCCTCAAGTGGGCATATGTGCGCAATGCAGTCAACCAAAATTACCCTACAGAGCATGTCACAACTGCGGGTACTATAAGGGACGCCCCGTCATTTCAGCTCAGGCAAGTTAAGCTTTTCCGCGTATGAAAATAGCATTAGATGTATTTGGTGGAGATAATGCACCCGAATCCAATATAAAAGGTGTATTTTCCTACTTAGATCATTATGGCGATTCAGCTGAAGAAATAATACTTCTTGGCGACAGGGCTCAAATTGAAACTACAATTAAAAGCCTCTCGCGAGATATATCCGATGTTTCGATAATCCATACAAACGAAGTTGTAGGAATGGATGAAAGAGCATCTCGTATATTTAGAGAAAAGCCTGATTCATCACTAGTAAAATCAATTCAACTGGTTAAGGATGGTGAGGCTCAAGCTGCTGTAAGTGCAGGAAATACCGGCGCCTTGCTAACTTCTTCTCTATTTCTAATTGGAAAAATTCCCGGGATACGCAGACCAGCATTTGCTCCTTTTATTCCAACGAACAATGGTGGGTTTATTTTGTGTGATGCAGGAGCAAATGCAGATTCAAAACCTCAACATTTAGTCCAATTTGCATTGATGGCAAGTGCATATATTGAACATCTCAAAAATAGACCTAATCCCAAAGTCGCTTTACTAAATATTGGCCGAGAAGAAAACAAAGGTAATGAGCTTATGACCAATGCTTACCCCATGTTAAAAACACATGTGCGAAATTTTATTGGCAACATTGAATCACGTTATATTTTAGAGGGTAAAGCTGATGTTGTAATTTGTGATGGTTTTACAGGTAATATTGTGTTGAAACTTACTGAAGGAATTATTTCCCATTTGATGGGATGGATTCAGGAACGAATTAAGGTACATTCTGCTGACAATGATATTTCATCAATTATTACTCCTGTATTTACAGATATTAAAAATACTTTGGATCATGAAGAACATGGTGCGACCCCATTACTCGGTATTAATGGTGTAGTTATGAAATGCCATGGATCATCCTCTGAAAGAGGAATTAAAAACTCAATAATTGCTGCGCAAAAAACTGTTGAGGAAAAACTTATTGATGGTATCGCTGATAGACTTTCTAGACACAGTGATATTTTTGATGAAGACACCACTATAAGTGAAACAAACCCCGTTTAAAGCAAATATTACAGCTGTTGGTAAATACCTTCCCAAAAAGGTTATAACCAATCAAGATATGGAAAAGCTTGTTGACACAAGTGATGAATGGATTCAATCTCGGACTGGAATTCGTGAAAGACGAAAGGTGCAAAAAGGAGAAGCGACTGTAGAGATGTCTACTAATGCTGTTCATAATTTAATGAAAAATCATAATATATCTCCTGAAGAAATAGATACAATAATTGTTGCCACGGTTACTCCTGATATGATCCTTCCTTGTTCAGCTGCACTTATTCAAAAAAATATTAATGCAGTAAACGCTTGGGGATATGATCTATCTGCAGCTTGTTCAGGGTTTTTATTTGCCTTGGAATCCGGTGCTGCTTTGATCGAATCAGGTCGATCTAAAAAAGTAATAGTCATCGGAGCAGATACAATGAGTTCGATTTTAAATTATGAAGATAGAAATACTTGTATTCTCTTTGGAGATGGTGCAGGCGCCGTTCTTCTTGAACCGTCAGAAGAGTTTGGAATTATTGATTCCGAATTAAGAATTGATGGCTCAGGTGGAGAATATTTAAAAGTTGATGGAGGAGGAAGCTTGAATCCAGCCAGTCATGAAACTATCACAAATAAATCACACTATGTTTGGCAAGATGGAAAAACAGTCTATAAATTCGCAGTTAGAGGAATGGCAGATATTTCATATGAAGTTGCCACGCGGAATAATCTCAGCGGTGATAATATATCTTTATTTATTCCACATCAGGCAAATAAACGTATTATTGATGCTACAGCAAAAAGACTTGGGTTAAAAGAATCTCAAATAATGATAAATATCGATACTTATGCGAATACAACGTCAGCAACATTACCAATATGTATTGCAGAAGCCTATGAAAATAATAGGTTAAAGCAGGGAGACAACGTAATGTTATCAACGTTTGGTGCAGGATTTTCCTGGGGCGCTATGTACTTAAAATGGGGAATGAGTACGCATGCATAATGCTTTTCTTTTCCCCGGGCAAGGCTCTCAATATGTTGGAATGGGAGAAGACTTTTATTCCAATTCTGAATATGCAAAAGAAGTGTACAATAACGCATCAGATTTGCTTGGATTTGCTTTGCAGGAAATATCATTTAATGGTCCAGATGACATTTTAAAACAAACACAATATACTCAACCTGCAATATTTGTTCACTCAGTAATAGTTGATAAATTTCTCAAAGATAAAGATATTAAACCAGATGCGGTTGCAGGTCATAGTTTGGGTGAATTCTCTGCATTGGTTTCTGCTAATGTTATTTCTTTTGAGGATGCATTAAAAATCATTAAAGTACGGTCTACCGAAATGGCAAATGCTGGAAAGAATTCTCCGGGTACAATGGCTGCAATTTTGGGAGCTGATGATCAGCAGATAAAAATTATTTGTAAACAGGATGGGGTTGTTGTCCCGGCAAATATTAATGCACCTGGACAAATAGTTATTTCAGGTGAACTTAAATCTGTAGAAAATGCTATAAACACCGCAAAAGAAATTGGTGTCAGAAGAGCATTAGCATTGACTGTTTCTGGTGCATTTCACTCCCCGTTGATGTCCCCTGCACGTCAACCATTGTTAGAAATAATGAATTCTATTACTTTTAATAATGCTAATATTCCCGTTTTTCAAAATGTATCCGCTACCCCTTTTACTGATGCAGCAAAAATTAAAAATAATATGATCAATCAATTAGAAAATCCAGTATTATGGTGTGATACGATTTTGAACCTTAAAAAAGAGGGTATAACCGACTTTTATGAAGTTGGTCCTGGAAATGTCCTAAAAGGTTTAAATAAACGTATTTTCCCAGAATCAAATACTTTCACTTGTAATAAATTAGAAAATCTGAAAGCTTGTGAAGTGTTATAATTTAAACGAAAAGGTGGCTATTGTCACTGGTGCCTCCAGAGGCATCGGAGAAGCAATCGCGACTCAACTTTCCAGTTGTGGTGCTAAAATTATTTTAATTGCACGAAATGCTGATAAGCTGAAAATTGTGCAAGAAAGAATTACATCCCAAGGTGGTATTGCTGAAAGTATAACTGGGGATGTCTCAAGTTTAGATTCTTTTGCTGAAATAATTTCAAGTGCAAATGAAAAATGGGGTCATATTGATATATTAGTCAACAATGCAGGGGTTGCCAGAGACAATATTATCATGCGTATGAAAGAAGACGATTGGGACGAAGTGATGAGTATAAATCTTAAAGGGTGCTTTAACGGGATAAAATCAGTTGCCCGCCCAATGATAAAAAATAAAGCTGGCAGAATAATTAATATTACTTCAGTAATAGGTCAAATCGGTAATGCAGGTCAAAGTAATTATGCAGCATCAAAAGCGGGTATAATGGGGTTAACAAAATCAATGGCTAAAGAGTTAGGCTCACGCAATATTACTGTAAATGCAGTTGCACCTGGATATATCACAACTGATATGACTGATGAACTGAATAATGACGTAAAAGAAAAAATGAAATCCTCTATTCCTCTTGGGAGACTGGGTACTCCGGATGATGTAGCAAACTTAGTTTGTTTTCTTGCATCTGATGACGCCGGATATATCACAGGTCAAACATTTAATGTGGATGGCGGAATGGTAATGATATAATAATAAAAAGGAGATAGTGTAACATGTCTGAACAATACGATAAAGTAAAAGAAATCATCATCGACAAATTAGGTGTCGAAGACAGTAAGATCACAATGGAAGCAAAATTTATTGATGATCTTGGCGCTGATTCTCTAGATACTGTTGAGCTTATTATGCAGTTTGAAGAAGAGTTTGCTATTGAAATTCCTGATGAGGAAGCTGAAGGCTTACTTTCTGTTGGTCAAGCGGTTGATTATATCTCGACTAAGCTTAATTAAACAATAAGATGTCAAGGCGTGTCGTTGTTACGGGAACAGGTGTTCTGTCTCCCATTGGTAATTCTACCCAAGAATTTTATAACGGATTAAAACATGGAGCCAATGGGATTAGCTCCATCACCTTGTTTGATTCCAGCAACTTCAGTGTTCATATTGCTGGAGAACTCAAAATTACTCTTGAGGATTATTTTGAAAAACGTGATCTGAACCGAATGGATCGATTTACGGCTATGGCATTGATTGCCAGCACTGAAGCAGTTGATCAGGCAGGAATTGATGACGACCAGATTGATAAAAATCGCATAGGAGTAATTATTGGTTCAGGAATTGGTGGATTGAATACCTTTGAAGAACAACATTCAAGACTGCTTAATTCCCCTCGTAGGGTCAGCCCATTTTTCATTCCATCTATGATATCCGATATTGCCTCTGGGCAGGTATCGATAAAATACGGTTTCAAGGGACCAAATTACTGTGTAGTTTCTGCATGTGCTACTGCTAGTCATGCAATAGGTGATTCCCTTAGAATGATAAAATATGGCGATGCGGATGTAATAATTACGGGTGGCTCAGATGCATCTATCACTCCCATGGCAGTTGCTGGATTTGCCAATATGAAAGCCCTTTCAAAAAATGGCGATATAGAAACTGCCAACCGTCCATTTGATGTAGAAAGAGATGGATTTGTAATGGGAGAAGGTGCTGGTATTATCGTGCTTGAAGAATTAGAACATGCTCGTAAGAGAGGAGCAGAAATCCTTGGTGAATTAGTTGGATATGGTGCAACAGCCGATGCTCACCATCTTACAATGCCTGCTCCTGATGGAGATGGTGCAATAAGAGCAATGAAACGGGCAATGGAAGATGCAATATGTCAGCCAGAAGATATTGATTATATTAACGCTCATGGTACATCAACACCATTTAATGATAGAATTGAAACAAAGGCAATTAAATCTGCATTTGGAAACCATGCAAAAACACTTTCTATTAGCTCAACCAAATCTATGACTGGACATTTGCTTGGAGCTGCAGGAGGAATTGAAGCAGTGGCATCTATTTTAAGCATCAGAAATAATTTTTTACCCCCTACCATACATTATAAAACACCAGATCCAGAATGCGATTTAAATTATGTACCTAACTCTGCGGTTGAAAAAGATATTCAATACGCAATGTCTAATACCTTTGGGTTTGGCGGACATAATGCTGTTGTAATTTTTAAATCTTTTGAAAATTGAACTTTATTCGAAACATTAAATCATTATTATCGAAGAAGACTTCGAGAATCAAACATTTCGAAAAACAACTCCAATACACTTTCAGCGATACTTATTATCTTGAAAAAGCCTTAACCCACCGTTCCATTCAAAACCATTCTGAGGGGAATTATGAACGCTTAGAATTTCTTGGTGATGCGATAATAGATCAAACTGTATCCATTTGGCTTTTTAGAAAATATCCTCAATCTGACGAGGGAACTCTTACAAAAAAAAGATCGTCATTAGTTAACCGAGATTTTCTCTCAATGCTTGGCAAAAAACTAAATGTAATGAATGTGATCCGCATTGAACAAAGTGTAAACATAAATGATCCAAAAGTGATAACTAATATTGCATCCGATGTTTATGAAGCAATTGTGGGTGCTATTTATCTCGATGGAGGATTTAAAGAAGTTTCTAAATTCATTAAACGAACATTGTGCCTATCTGAACATTTAGCTGACGGAGATTTAAATTATAAAGGACAATTAATCGAATATTGCCATAGTAATAATTTACCCACTCCTCAATTCACCATTCTTGATTCACACGGACCAGAGCATGAAAAAACTTTTATTATTAAAGTGGTAATTTCTCCTGATAAATCATGGAGAGGAATTGGTTCAACAAAAAAATCTGCTGAACAAGATGGCGCTCAGCGTGCAATTAATTTTTTATTGGGGAGTTGACTTTTTCTCTAACTGCTTGATTCTATCTCTCAATCGAGCAGCTACTTCATATTCTTCTTCTGAAATAGCTTTTTCTAATGCCTCGGCTAGGTTTTCTATCGCCGAACCTTCATCAGCTGTTTCTTTTAGTAATTCATCTGATGATACTGTTTCAGCAATTTCACTACCAGTTGAAAGATTATCTATTCCAGCTCTTTCCATAACTTCATCTGAAACATAAATAGGTGTCATGGTTCGCAAGGCAACAGCTATTGCATCGCTCGGACGAGAATCAATCATTATATCTCCAACTTGTGAATTTGAAACCTCAATTTCTGCAAAAAATGTTCCATTTTTCATGCGTGCAATTGTAACCTGTTTTATATCACTTTCAAGGAGATCTAGAACATTTATTAATAGATCATGAGTCATTGGTCGCGGCATATCCACTCCTTCAAGATAAAGAGCAATTGCCTGAGCTTCATTGCTTCCTACAATTATAGGAAGACTTCGATTAGTATCCTTTTCCTGTAATAATACAGCATAACCCTTTGAAGGTGGATAATAAGAAATACGTTTAACTTCTACTAGATTCATATTGATAATTTACATGTTTCTCGTCGGACAAACAATAAGATATTATTTTCCTTCGGATATTTTTAATTTTAATTCTTGGATACGGTTTACTGGAGTTGGGTCGACATTATTAAGAAGAGCGGCATAATAACTAATCCAATCAGTAAAATGGATTAATTTCAACAATCGTTCGACTCTGTTTTTTCCAGTCTGACTTATTTCTAATTGACTGCCAGCACTTGACTCAAGTAGGGCAGAAGAAATCTGCATCCGAGCCTGTGTGCCAGAATGATCATCTTCATCTTTTAACCAAATAATTGAGAATCTATTCATTATATCTTTATTTACTGTCCAGCCTTCAATTTCATTATGATTTTGTTCTGGAAAATGGTTATGAAAGGACAGCATTTTTGCGTTTTCAGCCAATTGCCCTCTAAACCGCAATGCAGCCACCCATGTTAATTCTTCACTTCCATAAATGATTGGACAGGTAGTATGAATATTTTCAGCTATTGCGAGTGCTTTATTTTCATCTTTGTTCATTTCTATTGATAATAACTCCAATGATTCAATAGATTTTTCGACCATTTCTACAATTTGATTTTGTACAAAACCCAATCGATTTAGAAGAATTAGAATCAGAGAAAAAGAAAAACCCAGTGCTGCTCTCGGTTGATAGCCGCTAGGAATATGTATCCTATCTAAGTCATACTTATCTGCATAATCAGTAATTATCCCACCAGTTGAAATAACAATAATGGGACAGTTTCGTTCTCTGCATTGTGCGAATGCACTCAAAGTTTCCTCAGTCCCACCCGAGTAAGAACATGCCAATATTAGCGTATTTGATCCAACCCACTCGGGAATATTGTAAGATCTGTTAATGATAATAGGCGCTGAATTAGCATTCTGTGCTAAAACCCTTGCAACATCTCCACCTATAGCAGAACCGCCCATTCCTAGCACCATAATATTTTCTATATTTCGATATTCTAGGCGTGCTTTCCATGTACTCATGATTGAAAATGATTTTTTTATTTGATTGGGGAATTCTGTAATTGCACCTCTCATATCAGATTGATCGAGCATAGTATCTAATTCGAATATAGTTTCACTCATTAATTACCTCTTTTTTTAATTATTTTACTAAAATAAAGTAGTTTTTCTTTATCAATTGGTAAATCATTTAATTTATTATCTGCTAATTTGAGGATATTATTTATTTCCTCTTGAGCTCTCTTTTTAATCCCTTCATTTTCTAAATACAACCTTATATTCCCAATTCCCTTCTCAAAATTATTTCGAGCCAACTCCAAAGCTGAATTTATAATGTCAGTATCTTTTTCTAAGGCTTGAATCATAAGAAAGGTTTTTTTTCCTAAAACAATATCGCTTTCCAATGATTTACCCATATTCAAACTATTTGAAAATATTTCTAAATAGTCGTCTTGAATTTGGAATGCTCGACCTATTAATCTACCATAATCTCTAACTTTCTCGCATATTCCCGAATCCATTCCAGTTGAAACTGCACCTAATTCTGCTGCCAAACCAATTAAATAGCCAGTCTTTAAGTCAATCATTTTTATGTAATCATCAAGTGAAACAGATGATTGGTTTTCAAATTCTTTATCCAATGCCTGTCCCTCACAAACAGCTAATAGCCCATCGATAAATATTTTCATTTGAAGATGAGATTCAACCGGTGTTTCATTTAACAATCTTAATGCCAACGAAAGCATTGCATCACCAGTGAGAATAGCTACACCATCATCCCATTTATTGTGAACAGTTTCCTGACCATGACGGATACTATCTTGGTCCATAATATCATCATGAACCAGTGTGAAATTATGTAAAACTTCAACGGCTAAAGCAGCAGAAAACACACTAGATTTTGTCCCTCCACATGCTTCCGCTGAAAATATTGTTAGTAAGGGGCGTAATCGTTTTCCTCCACCATTTAATACATAAGCTACAGGCTTAGTAAGTGAAATAGGTCCACGAGGATATATGTCTGCTAATCCATTATTAATTTCACTTCTATATTCAGGTATTAAATCAGCAATGTTCAAGTGCTATTTCTCCAAATTCCGCCAGTTTATCTAATATTTCATTTTGTATTTCTTCCATACGCTGCAAAGATTTAGCTTCAAATCGACAAACAATTACGGGTTGCGTATTAGAGGCACGAACGAGACCCCAACCATCATCTAACTTAATTCTTACTCCATCTACTGTATTGCAATTATAGTTTGCTGTAAAATATTCATTTGCTTTTTGGGAAATTTTAAACTTTTCTTCATCATCCCTACATTCCAAACGCATCTCTGGAGTAGAATAGTAAACAGGAATTTCTGCAGTTAGTTCAGATAATTTTCGATCGGTTCTCGATAGGAGTTGCGCCAATCGAAGTGATACATAAATTGCATCGTCAAAACCATAAAAGTCATCAGCAAAAAAAATATGGCCACTCATTTCACCAGCAAAGTTCACATTAAGTTCCTTCATTTTATCTTTAATGAGAGAATGACCTGTTTTCCACATAATAGGTTTCCCGCCATATTTTAATATCATATCTTCTAAAGCCTGGGAACATTTTACATCATAAACTATGACATCCCCTGTGTTTTTGATAACTTCGGGAAGAAATAGTGTCATCAAAATGTCTGAACGAATTATACCACCATTTTCATCAACAGCTACCACACGGTCTGCATCACCATCAAAAGCTACCCCAAAATCGTACCGCCCGGATTTTATTTCGTTTACGAGATCAATTAGATTATGATCTTCAGTAGGGTCTGGATGATGGTTGGGAAAGGTACCATCCGCATCGCAAAAAAGCTCAGTAGTTTCTATTCCCATTTCATTGTAAATCTGTGGAGCAGATAAACATCCTGCAGCATTCCCACAATCAATTACAGCTTTCATTGGTTTATCTAATTGTATTTTTTCCTTTAACATTAATTGATATGAAGCCATTATATCAACCTTCTCAATACTACCAACACCAATTTCAAAATCTTTTAATTCAATAAGTTCTTTAAGATCTTGTATCTGGTCCCCGTAAAATGCACCCTGTTTATAGGAAATTTTAAATCCATTAAATTCTGGCGGATTATGGCTTCCTGTAATTTGCACCGCACCATCTATATCAAGATGAAACATACTGAAATAATTGGCTGGTGTAGGCACAATACCCATATCTAAAACGATGATTCCAGTTTCAAGTAATCCTTTAGAAAAATTATCAATAAGTCTGGGGGTGGTCAAACGTATATCGCCACTTATAGATACCCTTTTCCCACCAGATCTTTTTACATAAGTACCAAATGCCCTCCCTAAATCAATTACTACATCCGGTGTAAAATCTGATTCAACTATGCCTCTGATGTCATATTTTCTAAAAATATATGGATTCATCAATTCCCCTTTCTTAAATTAATTTAATATATCTCCTAAAACTACCATCTCTTTGGCTCCGGTAACCGATGGCATGTTTGCTGGTATATTTGCAATTTTTGCTACTCCTAATACGGCCATTAATAGAGATTCTTTCATATCTGGATTTATTCCAATGTCATTGGATGTTGTAATATTTGACAATATTGACCAACTGAGAATTTCTTCCATTAAAACTGGATGATGCACTCCCCCACCACTAATAATTAAGTGACAATCCGAAGTGGTAAAATTAAGATATTTATTTATGTTTTCAGCAATGGAATTAGCTGTAAAAACGCAAAATGTTTTTATCATATCTTCTGGTGATATTTCTGAATATTTTGAAATAATTCTTTCAGCTAATCCTCTGCCGAATTCATGCCGACCTGTAGATTTAGGGGGTGTTTTTTGAACAAACTTATGAGTGGATAATTCCATAAGAACCTCATCTGTTACCTTACCTATTTTTGCATGGATTCCATCTTTATCCATTCTTTCACCAAAATACAATTTACAGGCTTCATCGATGAGTGCCATCCCTGGTCCAGTATCAAATCCCAAGACCTCACCCCTAATTCCAGACTTTGGAATATAGGTGATATTCGCAACCCCTCCCAAATTTAACGTAATTGTATCGTTATCATTTTTTTGAAATAGCAACCAATCTAAAAATGGCATAAGAGGGGCACCATTTCCATTGGCTTTAATATCTGCTTGTCTAAAATTTGATATTACAGGAACTTTATTCGATTCTCTAAGATATTTTACGTCACCAATTTGCAAAGTGCTTACACCGTCTACATGAGCAATAGTTTGTCCATGAGATGCAATAATATCTACTTTTCTACCTCTGATAAACTTTTCTGTAATTGATGAATATTCTTTTCCCATTTTTCTATCCACATCCCTGATACAATCTGAATTCCCATCTAACGCCATTGAAATTAAATGACGCATATTTTCTGAATAAGAAATAGAATTAAAATCAACACATTCCCAACTGAAAACATAATCAGAATTAAGGGAAATTTCAAATATTCCACAATCTAACCCATCCATAGAAGTTCCAGACATAAGTCCTAAAACCCTCATATTTCGAATTTTATTCACTTAATAAATTTCCTACTTTAATTCGGAAAGAGGGTTTGGACCCCAAGTTAGTTGTTTTTTTTAGAAGAGAAATATTGAGCAATCAATTCTGAAAACACTTTAATTGCCGTTGCAATACAATGCTCATCTAAATTGAAATCATTGGTATGAATATCTCTGGTTTTACCATCGTTACAACCAATGCGAAAATAGGCTCCAGGAATTTTTTCTAAATAATACGCAAAATCTTCTCCACCCATACTAGATTCTTCCATAAGCACTACATTTTCTTCTCCAAGAATATCATTGGCAGCCTTAATAACTAATTCTGTACACTTATTATCATTTATAAGTCCAGGAGCGGCATAAGAAATTGACCAGGATATTTTTGCACCAGTTAGTTGTTCGACTGCATGAATTGTATTATCAATAATTTTGGTTAATTTATTCTCTAATTCCATGTTTAAATATCGTAGAGTGCCCTCCATTTTGATTTCATCCGGTAATACATTGCCAGTATGGCCACCTTCCACACTTCCAAAGGCCAGTACAACCCGTTCACGCTGGTCCAGATGATGTTTTAATGATTCTTCAAGAGAAATTACCAAATGGCTCTGAGCCCATATTAAATCAACGGATTCAGCAGGTCGGGAGGTATGCCCTCCGGGTCCATTTAGGGTAACATCTATTTGCTCTACTGCTGCTGCCATTGCCCCATATCGAATTCCAATTTTTTCAGGGCTGAGCGAAGGAAGAATATGACCTCCAATAATATGGTCAACCCCTTCAATAGCTCCGGCATCTATCATAACAACTGCACCTCCGGGAGCAATTTCTTCAGCTGGTTGAAATAAAAATCTTACTTTTCCAGGAATGTTAATATTAGATTCAACCATAAAGGATGCTAATCCTAAAATATTAGTTAAATGTGCATCATGTCCACATGCATGTGAAACCCCTGAATTAAGAGAACAATAATCTACTTTATTTATTTCTTGAATTGGAAGTGCATCTAAATCACATCGAACAGCAATTGTTGGTCCATTCCCATTACCATAATCACAATAAAATCCAGTTTTCATATCATCATTTTGATATATATCCAACCCCAAAGCACTCATTAATTTTTTACAATACTGACTGGTCTCATGTTCATTGAAACCGACTTCAGGGTGGCGATGTAGCCATCTTCTTATTTCTACTAATTTTTGAAAATTAGTATCTAACCAGTTATCAATCATATTACGGGAATCATTCCTTTATCTAAATCATTAATTGCGGACGAAATAATATCTGAGTATTCTTTATTTTTTTGATATTGCATTATTTGTCTTTGATAAGGAACTTGATTGTTTTCAACGATATCTCCTAATTGAATTAATTCATGCCGGCAGTCCAAATCTTCAGCGATTGGTAGAATTTTATCTATGGTTTCCAATATAGCGCCCTTTAAACTTTGCAAGCTACCTCCTTCATCAACAATGATATCTGCGTCTATACCATAACGGGTAGCACGCCATTTGTTTTCCTGGATAACCCAGGGATCTAATATTGCAAGTTGAGCTCCATCATCATACAGATTAGACAATCCTACTACCAAACATTGTACGAGTGCAGCCAAATTTACCATTTCCTCTACAGATGGGACGGCATCGCAAACTCGAACTTCAACTGTGCCAAATCCGGGGTGTGGTCGAATATCCCACCATACTTCTCTAATTGATTGAATTGTATTGGCCTTTTGCAGAGTACGCATGAATTTTTGAAATTCACTATAATTTTTTAAAAATGGAGGCAATCCAGCAGTTGGCAATCCTTCAAATATTTTTGTACGGGTAGAAGCCAAACCGGTGAGTTCACTGCCAAAATATGGTGAATTTGCAGATAATCCAATGAGTAGCGGAATATAACGAGTCATGCCATTGGTGATTGCAATAGCTTTCTCGCCAGATTCCACTCCAATATGTACGTGCAATCCTGAAATTATTAGTCGTCTTACTGGCCATTGCATTCGTTCAAGAAAATTTATATAACGGCTGGATTGAGTAATGGACTGATCTTTCCAATGGGCAAACGGATGCGTTCCCATTGAAATTAATGCCATATTATACTTTTCTGATGCTTGTTGAACTTCAAATGTTCTTGAAGTGAGGTCAGATCGCACAGCCGAAATATCTTCACATATATCTGTATTTACTTCAATAATACATTCTAATAATTCTTCTTTAACATTAGAACTTTCCGGAAATTCTTTTAATATCAGTGGGGCACCCGGATGTAGTGCATACGTATCTTTATTTATTGTAAATAGTTCTGCTTCCACCCCAATTGTAGGTTTTGGAGACTGATTAAAATAAATCCTTCCCTTGTTCATATTTATTGTGTCATTATTTTTTCTAAAGAATTGGAATATGCATTTTCTAGCTTTGTTCGTGAAATATCAATCTGATCATTAATGACCAATGAATTCGATTCATTAACTCTTCCAATTGTCTGGGTGTGCACATTCAGATTTTGAGCAAGAAGAATCAATTCATACAAAGCTGATTCCTCTAATGTCACAATAATTACAGATTGACATTCACCAAACAATAATTCCGAATTATGTAATTTTCGAACCACATCTAATTTTGCACCTAATCCAGCTTTAGATTGAATGAGAGATTCACTAAGATTAACTGCCAATCCTCCATCTGACAAATCATGGGCCGATTTTATAATTCCTTTTTTGATTGCATCGAGACATAGCTCTTGTATTCCCATTTCTAATTCTAAGTTAAGATGAGGAATTGGTCCCTGAATTTTTCCATGAATGGTTCGAAGGTATTCAGAACCACCTAAACTTCCGTTTAATGCTCCAAGAGTAACAATAAAATCGCCTGCATCTTTAAACTCTAAGGTTGTGCTCTGATTAATGTTTTCCAATAATCCAACCATTCCAATAACAGGGGTTGGAAATACAGCTGTATCGCCAGTTTCATTATAAAAACTAACATTTCCACCCGTTACAGGAGTGTTCAAAGCTCGGCAGGCTTCTCCAATACCCATAACCGCTTCTTTAAATTGCCAATAAATTTCAGGATCTTGAGGGTTGCCAAAATTTAAACAATTTGTAATTGCCAGAGGTTCACCTCCTGAACACACTACATTTCGGGCAGATTCTACCACTGCAATTTGACCTCCTAATCGAGGATTTAAATATACATATCTTCCATTGCAATCCGTACTAATTGCCAATCCTTTTTGGGTACCTTTCAAGCGAATGACTGCTGCTGCACCTCCAGGACCCTGAATGGTATTACTTCTAACTGTAGAATCATATTGACGGAACACGAATTGCTTACTTGTAATGTTTGGAGTTGATAGCAAAGTAAGTAAGGATTTATTATAGTTCTCATCATCATTAATAGTATCAATGGTAAAATTATTAATTTCTGAAAAATATTCAGGTTCCCTAACAGGCATATCATACTGGGGAGCTCCACCGCCCAAAACCAATTCATCTGATGGAATTTCTGCTACTTTATTACCCTGATGGTAGACTTCTAACATGCCGGTATCCGTAACTTCACCTATACGAATACATTCCAATTCCCACTTTTCGAATATTGCATTTAATTCTGCATCAAACCCTTGCTCAATTACAACCAGCATTCTTTCCTGACTTTCAGACAGCATAATCTCATATGCATTCATCCCATCCTCTCTCAATGGAACCTTATCTAGATCAATTTTAATTCCAGATTTCCCTTTAGCAGACATTTCTGAACAAGAACATGTAATTCCGGCAGCCCCCATATCCTGGATTCCAACTAACCAAGACTTTTTACACAATTCTAAGGAAGCTTCCATAAGCAGTTTTTCTGTAAATGGGTCTCCAACTTGAACATTTGATCGTTTAGATTCAGTCTCCTCAGTGAGTTCAACAGATGCAAATGTGGCCCCATGAATTCCATCTCTGCCAGTTGTACTGCCCACAATATATACAGGGTTTCCCACACCTTTTGCAATTGCAGAGGCAACATCTGTTGTTTCAACGATACCAAGAGACATAGCATTTACTAGACAATTTCCGGAGTATGAATCTTCGACCACCACTTCACCACCAACTGTAGGAATGCCTAGACAATTTCCATAATCAGCGATACCTTCCACAACATGATCTAAGAGGTAACGATTTCTTGCTCGTTCTAAACTGCCAAAACGTAGGCTGTTCATTGATGCTATTGGCCGGGCTCCCATCGTGAATACATCTCTCATAATTCCTCCAACACCAGTAGCAGCACCTTCATAAGGTTCTACCGCTGAAGGGTGATTATGTGATTCAATCTTAAATGCTGTTGCCAATCCATCACCTAGGTCAACCAGACCAGCGTTTTCTTCTCCCGCCTCAACTAATAGTCGACCACCCTCTCTAGGAAAAGTCTTCAACATTTTAATGGATGATTTATAAGAACAATGCTCACTCCACATCACTGAAAATATTCCCAATTCAACATAATTAGGTTCCCTACCTAATATTTCCAAAATACGATTAAATTCATTTTCAGAAAGACCATGTTCTTTGGCCATTTGTAAATCAATTACTGGTTCTTTTATCAATTGTAATTCCTTTATTGGTATAATTAATTGTTGGAAATCTTATTTCCACTATCTACATTCATTTCATAGACATTTCGGTTATCATCAATCATTGTAACATGAATTTTATCTGTCGGCTCTAGCGGACCATTTATTTCCACCCATGATCGTACACCTTTTGTAAAATATCCACTTGCTGTAATATGGGTTTTAATCTGCCCAATATTTGTAATGAGATAAAAATCTGTATTCGCCGGTGGAAAAAAGAATCTATACTTTTCCGGGATGTAGATTCGATTATACATATTTAAAGTATGTAAATCTTCAGAGATAGATAAATAAATTTCATTTATATCCTCTGTTTTTTCTAATTCATCTTCCCAAAGCTCACCCTGTGCAAATGATGGTTCTGAATGAATACTAATTTCAATTTCCTCCCCCTCTTTCAGATGAAGCGCCTCGGATATTAGATCCGGGATTTTTACAAATAAGCTGTTTCGAATTTTCTCCAATTTTACATGAATTAATCGCATAGCCTAAAAATTACACCTAAATCTTGTTAATTAAATAATGTCAATTCTGTTTTAGCTACTTCATCGATTTCAGGATTTACTTCACTTGGTTCCTCAATCCATTTGAAACCACTCATTCGAAGGTAATTTCCTAATTTATTTCCAAGCGCCTTCCAGCCTTTTATTTCCACAAATTGCACTAAATTTTCCTTCCTTGTTTTTTTCTCTCCCCTTTTAGTTCTATAACTATATTCTAAAATTGGATCTTCAGCTGAAGAAACCATAATAAGTTTAGATGTACGTTCATCGCTAATAAAATTAAACAGTCTTCCAAAAGTCGTGGTTTCTATGTGGAAACGTTTTACATAATAAGTTCGAGACCCACCTTCAAAATGCACGGCAGTTAGAAATCTATCTGAATTAAATTTCTCAATTAGGCTAATTTCATTAAGTTTAAATCGGTTGGTCAATTCAAAGTCAGCCAGTTCATAAGAACCATCTTCATGAATAATTAATATGGCATCATCTGTATTAAAACTACCAAGATACCTACCCTGTTTATCAGTATTCAATCTACCGATATTTTCATCCAACCATATATCTCTTCCTCCCAGAGTGGATTCACCTACTTCCTTCTGTGCTACTTTTCGAACACGGTGTTTAGATACAATATTTCCTTTTGACCCTCTACCTTTTATTGCAAGTTCACCAAAATTAAAATCAAATATTTTTTTACGCGCTTTTACAGAATTATGCAGATTTACCATTACCATTTCAGATTCACTATTTGGGTTTGCTGTAAAATATAATAATTGTGATTTGTCACTTCCCTGTGTAATATCATATTCTCGATCCCTAATAATGGAAGTTACAGAAAAACGTTTGGCATATGAAATTCCAGTTCTACCATCGAAATAAATTGCATTGTAAACCATATGTTTATCATTTTTTTTCCAGATAGCCGCATGAATTATATCTTTACCAACAAAAGTTTTCTCCCCAATTCGGGTCACAATTAATTTCCCATCTTGTCTAATTATAATAATATCATCCAGATCAGAACAATCGCAAACAAATTCGTCTTTTCGAAGAGATGTGCCCACGAAACCATCCTCACTATTCATGTATAATTTTACATTTGCGGCTGCAACTCTTCTGGCTTTAATGGTATCGAACTGGGCTATTTCCGTTTTCCGTTCACGACCTTTACCATGGTTTTTTAATATTTGTTCAAAATAGCGGATGGCATATTCCGTTAAATGATTTAGGTTGTTTTGAACCTCCTCCAAATTTGATTCAATTTTTGCTATAAGTTCATCTGCTTTTAGACTATCATATTTGGAGATACGTTTTATTTTTAGTTCTGTGAGCCGCACTAGATCTTCTTCTATGATTTCTCTTTTAAATTGAGATTTAAAAGGATCCAATCCCTTATCTATCGTTGATAATACTTCCTCCCAGGTTTCACAATCCTCAATATTGCTATAAATACGATTCTCAATAAATACCCGTTCTAATGAAGAAAAATGCCATCTGTCTTTTAAAACAGATTTTTGAATCTCTAACTCTTTTTGTAATAAATCTACCGTATTATCGGTGGACATTTTCAGAAGTTCATCTACTGCAAGGAATCGAGGGGTATTATTAATAATTACACAGCAATTTGGCGATATACCCACTTCGCAATTAGTAAATGCAAATAGAGCATCTATTGCTACATCAGATGAAACCCCTTGTTTTAAATAAACCAATATTTCAACATCTTTAGCCGTATTGTCTTCTACTTTTTTTATTTTAATTTTCCCAGAATCATTTGCTTTTAGGATGGTATCAATTAGACTTCCGGTGGTAGTATTGTATGGAACTGATGTTATGGAAAGTGTGGATTTATCTACAACTTTAATATCTGCTCTCAGACGAATCTTTCCACCTTTAGATCCTCCATTATATTGAGTAAAGTCACCCATCCCGCCTGATGGGAAATCAGGAAGGAGTTTGGTCTTTTTTCCATTTAATGAATCAATGGAACCCTTAATTAATTCACAGAAATTATGGGGCATAATTTTAGTAGATAGTCCTACTGCAATTCCTTCTACCCCTTGGGTTAGGAGCATTGGAAATTTTACGGGTAGTGCCACAGGCTCCTGTTTTCTACCATCATAAGAATTCTGCCATTCAGTCACTTCTTTGTTAAATACTACATCTATCGCAAATTTGGATAATCTCGCCTCAATATAACGGGGAGCAGCAGCAGAATCTCCTGTGCGAGTATCACCCCAATTTCCCTGAGTATTAATGAGCATATCTTTTTGTCCCATATTTACCAATGCATCTCCAATGGCAGCATCACCATGTGGATGGTATTGCATAGTCTGCCCAATGATATTGGCAACTTTATGGAAACGGCCATCATCCATTTCTTTCATTGCATGCAATATGCGTCGTTGGACTGGCTTTAAACCATCATCATATTTTGGAACTGCTCTTTCGAGAATAACATATGAAGCATAATCTAAAAACCAATTTTCATAAAGACGAGAAACTGGTCTGGCTTCCTGAATCTGTTCTTCTGAAGCAGAATTTATATCCATATCTTGAGAGACATTAATCTTTTCGCCTTTAGGCATAGACTTCCTCTAATTCATCTTCTTCAATGCGCAAATTATCAATTATAAAATTTTGACGCTCTTCTGTGTTTTTACCCATAAAATATTTTAACAGATCATTAACCGATGTTTTTCCCTTAATAATTATCGGTTCCAAACGCATAGATTCTCCAATAAAGAGACCAAATTCTTCTGGCGATATTTCTCCCAACCCCTTAAATCTGGTAATTTCTGGCTTACCACCTAAATTATTAATAGCAGCATTTTTTTCATTTTCAGAATAACAATACAATGTATCTTTTTTATTTCGCACCCTAAATAATGGCGTTTCTAAAATATACACATGGCCATTCTTTACCAAATCAGGGAAAAACTGTAAAAAGAATGTGAGTATTAATAGACGAATATGCATACCATCCACATCCGCATCTGTTGCCACAACCACCTGATTATATCTAAGATTTTCCAATCCTTCTTCTATATTGAGGGCATGTTGCAGCAGGTTGAACTCTTCATTTTCATATACTACTTTCTTTTTCATTCCGAAAGAATTTAACGGCTTTCCTCTGAGGCTAAAAACAGCCTGGGTGGCAACATCCCTTGATTTGGTGATAGAGCCACTTGCTGAATCTCCTTCAGTTATAAAAATTGTAGAATTCAGTCGCTTTTCATCATCTACCTTTTCATCATTTAAATGAACTTTACAATCTCGAAGTTTTTTATTGTGAAGGTTGGCTTTTTTTGCTCGCTGATTTGCAAGTTTTTTTACTCCAGCCATATCCTTTCGCTCACGCTCTGACTGTAATATCCTCTTTAATAAATATTCTGCAAGATCAGTATTCTGATGTAGAAAATTATCTAATTCTCGTTTTATAAAATCATTGATAAAAATACGAACCGTCGGACCATCAGCATTCATTTCAATTGACCCTAATCGGGTTTTAGTCTGAGATTCAAATACTGGATTTTGAATACGAAGAGAAATTGCGCCAATAATAGATGCTCGAATATCAGAAGCATCAAAATCTTTTTTGTAATATTCACGAAGAGTTCGCACAACAGCTTCTCGGAATGCCGCTAAATGAGTGCCACCTTGGGTTGTATGTTGCCCATTAACGAATGAATAGTATTCTTCTCCGTATTGGTCGCCATGGGTGAGTGCAACTTCAATATCTTCTCCTTTCAAATGGATAATCGAATAGTGAATTTTTTCTACATCTGTTTTTCGTTCTAACAGGTCTTTCAATCCATTTTCAGAAAAATATTTTTCACCATTAAAATTAATATTGAGTCCAGAATTTAGATACACATAATTCCAAATTTGATCTTCTATATATTCTGGTAAAAAGTGAAAGTTTTTAAATATTTTATTGTCTGGCTGAAAAACTACTTTAGTACCATTTCTGAGAGATGATTCTTCAATTTGATAATCTTGAGTAATTTCTCCCCTTGAGTAGTCAACCAGCTTCATTTCACCATCTCGAACTGATTGCACAGTAAATGCATCGGAAAGCGCATTAACCGCTTTTGTTCCAACTCCATTTAGTCCAACAGATTTTTTAAAGGCTTCTGTATCATATTTTCCGCCAGTATTTATTTTTGAGACACAATCTATAACTTTTCCTAGAGGAATTCCTCGACCATAATCTCTAACGGTAACTTTCTGATCAGATACTTTAATATCAATTGTTTTGCCATGACCCATGACGAATTCATCAATACAATTATCAATCACTTCCTTTAACAGAATATAAATTCCATCATCATGAGAAGAACCATCACCCAATTTCCCAATATACATTCCAGGGCGTGTGCGGATATGCTCCTTCCAATCCAGAGATTTTATTGTAGATTCATCATAAATTGGTTCAGGCATCTAAGAGGTTTATATTATTAGGTGTAAATATTATCATTTTAGCAACGGGGAATTTTAGGGAGAAGGAACAATGTGGAAAAAGAGGAAAGATGTTTATATATTGATAATATGGCTGGCAATATTTCTTAACAAATATCATACACTAGGATTTGTATACCCCTTTAATATGCTGTAATTTTTCTCACTATTCATACCACATTATTAACTTATTAAATGACAAATTCAAATAATTACTCGGATCAAATATCACTATGAATCAAGTAAAATATCCTGGAATTAATTCAACTGCAGATGGCGCTGCTATTGTGGTATGGGTTGAAACCCATATCACCCAGGGGGCATGCGCGTACCCTATTACATCTTCCACCACCATGGGATCAGGCTATCAGTCCATTGTAGCCAATGGTGGAAAAAACATCTGGAATGAAGATTTAGCATTTATTGAACTGGAGTCTGAACACAGCGCGGCAACAACCTGTGAGGGTTTTGCCCTTTCCGGAGGAAGAGTAACCAATTTCACATCAGGTCAAGGACTGGTTTTAATGAAAGAGGTTTTATACACAATTTCAGGAAAGAGACTACCAGTTGTGTTTCACATTGGTGCCAGGGCCCTGACATCTCATTCTTTAAACGTACATGCTGGCCATGATGATGTGATGGCAGTATCTGATTGTGGTTGGGGAATGTTATTTGGTAGAAACGCTCAAGAAGCAGGCGACCTTGCGCTCATATCCAGGCGAACCGCAGAAGACACAGACACACCATTTTTTAATATAATGGATGGTTTTTTAACAACACACACCATAGAAAACGTTCTTCTTCCAGAAGCAGAAATGATGAAAGAGTTCGTAGGGAGTCCTCAGGAAAAATTAGTTAATATGATGGATCCATATCATCCCATTATGTCCGGTGTTGTACAAAACCAAGATTCCTACATGAAGGG
>Ga0187827_10001383_pt1 | contig 35774 bp, 30 predicted proteins | sample ETNtaG_39_FD_167969 | JGI IMG/M metagenome (GOLD analysis project Ga0187827, IMG submission 167969) | Marine microbial and viral communities from oxygen minimum zone, Eastern Pacific Ocean - ETNP2014_SV_150_PacBio MetaG (Illumina Assembly) | ecosystem: Environmental > Aquatic > Marine > Hypoxic...
ATGGGCGTAGCGAAGAGATCCTGGATCAGCGGGCAATCATTAAGTCTCGCACCATGAACCAGAGAAAGGTACAAAACCTGAGATTAGCAGGATAGACTGGAGCAACAATGAGCAGAAAAGTATCTCTTAGAATTTAGTGCCAGTGGTCCCATATGGGCTGACGACGTATAATGGGGGCATTCACAGAAATGCTGACCCCTATTACGATATTCCTGAAAAAGAATTATCAAGAACCTCGTCAAGGATCAGAAAGTTAGAACCTCTTCGACACGATCCCTGGGCGCCTTTGCAAATGTGTTTGCCATTGAATCCTTCATGAACGAACTAGCCCTTGCAGACGGGCAGGATGCCATTCAATTTCGGCTGGATCACCTGAAAGACAATAGAGGAAAAGCAGTTATTGAAAGCGCTGCGGCCCACCTCAGTGACTATCAGGGTATTGAACTTGCCGGGTTTCAATATGGCCGCGGACTGGCCTTCGCCCGCTACAAAAACAGCAAATGTTACGCCGCTGTCGGTGTCATTCTTGGTATAGACCAGGAAACGTTCGAAATCAGCCTGCAACATGCCGTCATTTCAGCAGACGCCGGGCAGGTTATCGATATGGATGGCCTAACAAATCAATTAGAGGGCGGGTTCATACAGGCAGCCAGTTGGACCTTGAAAGAAACCGTGCGGTTCGGAGAATACGCGTCAATCAGTGACAATTGGGACAGCTATCCGATTCTCACCTTTCCGGAAGTTCCTACCGTAGAAACTATCGTCCTCGACCAACCGGATGCCCCATGCCTTGGTGCTGGCGAGGCAACCCAGGGCCCCACGCCTGCGGCTATTGGCAACGCCATTTTTGATGCAACGGGTATTCGCATTCGAGATATTCCCTTCCTCCCGGAACGACTGAGAAGCCTGGCACTCAAGTGATGAGTTCCAGCGTAAACCTATTGGGCAGCTTTTACTCTTGGCAAACCTCACATGATTGAAATTCGTGACTCTGGTAATATAATTTCGCTGGAACAATTCCAGGCATCAGTTGCAAGGAAGTGATTCACACCACTTTCGGGCAACCGATAAAAATATAGACCGCTTTAACTTGTACAGGGAGACAGATCATAAAATTTAATCTGGCAATGATCGGCTTTGGTAACGTGGGTCAGGGACTGGCAGAAATCCTGTCAACTAAGGCACAACTGCTGCGCGAAAAACATGACGCCGATATTCGCATCGTCGCTATCTGCGACCTCTACAAGGGCAGTGTCGCCGACCCCAGTGGCCTCGATCCTCTGGCCCTGCTGGACCATATAAGGGACAAGGGCGACCTGAAAGATTTCCCGGCTGCCAATAGCGGCTGGGATGCGCAGGAAACAATCGAAAAAAGCGGTGCCAACGTCCTGGTGGAGCTTTCCTATACTGATCTCACGACGGGTGAACCGGCGTTGAGCCACATGACCCAAGCGCTTGAGGCAGGAATGAATGTTTCAACGACAAACAAGGGACCCGCGGCACTTCACTTTCCAAAATTACTTGAGCTGAGTAAGAAGCACGGCGGTGAAATCGGTGTGGAAGGCACTGTTATGAGTGGCACGCCTGCGCTGGCAGTAAGTATGAATATGCTGGCAGCAGCTGGAGTTACTCGGATTCAGGGCATTCTGAACGGCACAACCAACTACATACTTGGTGAAATGGAAAAGGGTGCGGACTATACAGATGCATTGGAAGAAGCCCAGGCTAAAGGTTACGCGGAGGCTGACCCCACTGGCGATGTGGATGGCCACGATGCAGCGGCCAAAGTCGTTATTATGGCCAACCTGGTGATGGATCAGAGTATGACGATGGAGGACGTAAGTTGTACAGGTATCAGTGGAGTCACACGCGCCCAGATCCAGGCTGCCCAGGCAGAGAATCAAAGATGGAAACTGATTGGTACACTCGAGAAGGTCGATGGCCAGATTCAAGGTTCCGTTAAACCAGTTAAACTGGACGCTGAGCACCCTTTATATGGAGTCGGGGCAGCCATCAATGCTGTTACTTTCAGTACTGATCTCCTGGGTGATATCACTTTGATTGGTCCGGGCGCTGGCCGTATCGAAACCGGGTACGCGATCATTGGCGATATTCTGACCTTTTCGCGAACCTAGACCGAACGCCATGACAGAGTGGTACACCAAGAAAACCTTCGGCTCACTGGTCGACACCATGGCCGAACGTTTCGGTGATAGAGAAGCCTTAGTATTCAAAGATGAACGCTACAGCTTTCTGGAGGTGCGCACGCGAGTAGATGAAGTAGCCCGTGGCCTGATCCAACTGGGTGTCGAGCCCGGCGATCACGTCGCACTCTGGTTAATGAACCGGCCAGAATGGATCTTCACCATGTTTGCGCTGGCCCGTATTGGCGCCATACAGGTGCCTGTCAATTCACGCTTTCGAACTCACGACCTGGCATACCTGCTGAAACAGTCAGACACGCGTTACCTGATCACCCATGATATCTCGGGTCCTGTAGATTTTCTGGGGATGGTCCGGGAAGTCGTCAATTTACCTGAAAGTGGTTCTGCTATTGATGACCCTGATTTTCCCGAGATGAGCAATGTCGTCATCCTGAGCGATACTGAGTACAGCGGTTGCGTTCAATGGAGCGGGATGCTCGAAGCCAGCACCAACGTTGGCGACACTATCCTCGCTGCAAGAATCGAAGCCTGTGACCCGGACCTTCCGGCATTTATCATGTACACCTCTGGCACAACGGGATTCCCCAAGGGAGTGATGCACAACCACATTATGCTTCGCCTGATCGAAGAGCGTGCCTTTCGCCTTGCAATTACCGAGAACGATACGATTCTAAATTATCTGCCCCTGTTTCACCTCTTCTCATACTCTGAATGCGCGCTTACCTCGATGCTGACCGGTGCACGCCAGATTCTGATGGAAACTTTTGAACCTGATGAATGTATCCGCCTGGTGCAAGCCGAGGGCGTTACGATCATGCATGGCTTCGAGACTCATCTGAAAGACCTGACGGAATCTCAGGAACGTTTGAATCTAGACGTCTCAACCCTTCGCTGTGGCGTATTCGCCGCGGGCACAAAAAGCTCGGTTCAGATATGCCGCAAGGCGGCAGAAGTGCTCGCACCGCTGGCATCCATTACAGGCTTTGGGATGAGTGAGATGGGTGTAGGCGCCCTGGTCGGCTCGCTCGGTGACAGTATTGAGCAGCGAACCGAATCTTCAGGCTATCCCGCGCCGGGGTTTGAGTGTCGCATCCTTAACCCGGAAACCAACACCGAGCAGGCTATAGGCGAGGAAGGTGAAATAGTTTTCAAGGGTTATGGCTTAATGATGTGCTATTACGACAAGCCTAAAGAAACCGCTGAGAGTTACGACGAGGATGGATGGTTTCATACCGGCGATACGGGGATTCGTCGCGCAGATGGTTACTTTCGCTTTCTTGGTCGATACAAGGATATGCTCAAGGTCGGTGGAGAGAATGTTGACCCGATGGAAGTTGAAGCATTGCTATTGGGCGCCGAAGGCGTGCAACAGGTCGCTGTCATTGGTTTTCCTGACCCTCGTTTAACCGAAGTGCCTGTGGCCTGTGTACAGGCCAAACCCGGCCAAGATCTCATCGAAGATTACATCATTGAATTCTGTCGGGGAAAGCTGGCCTCTTTTAAGGTCCCCCGCCATGTGCTTTTTCTGGATGAGCTTCCAATGACGGCATCAGGCAAGGTCCGCAAGGTTGAGCTGCGTGAAAACGCGGTGGCTTTGCTGACAAATAGCTAGCCTTGATCTGACACTAATTCGACGAATTTCAGTAGTTAGGGTTGGATAGTCTGGTACCTGATCTGACGTGGCTAGCGCCAGGGACGGACGGGGTCGCCTAGACGCGGGAATGGCGGGGGCGCCGAGCCTATGCCACAGAAGATTAGGTGCCGGACTATTCAATCCGGTGTACAACTTAGGACTTTTGTAAACGTCACCAATGGTTTAGTTTGGTGGACGGATTCAAATTGGCTAATTCACTACAACTCACAGCATCATCCAGGGTAATGAGAGAATCTCATTGTCAGATTAAGGCTAGCTAGAGCACTCGCTTTAGGAAATCGAGCTGGATCTTGACGTTTTCCTTGAACCATTCTCCCCGGTAGGGCGCAAAATGGTTACAGGCCAGTGTATGAATCTCTCCGTTTTTCAGTTTTGACGCCATGTATTTTACCTGGTCAATGGGAACGAGTGAATCCTGTTCGGCCGCAATAACAAGTGCCGGGCAGACAATTTTCTCGGCCGCTGAGATAGGGTCAGATCTTCCGATCTTAAGCAGAGACTTTGCCGGTACCTGGTTCCTGAAGGTGGCACCTTCAGGAATAAGGGCCTTATAACCCGGCTCACATTCAGGTGTGTTAAGAAGTGCAGAACTACCGGGGGGTCCAACGACAGGAACATAGTGTGGCGAACCCGTCACTGCTGTTTTAATAAGATCCCAGAAGATACGGCCCATCAGCCAAAATGAGACCTTGGTTTTTGGTGTGTCCGGACCTTTTGGCATGCCTGCAAAAGGCACCTGGGATATCGTCGCAGTCACTTTTTTATCCCTCGCCGCCGCACAAATAACGTGAGCACCACTAAAAGACGTACCCCAGAGAACGATTCGATCATGATCAACCTGATCAATGGTTCGCACATGGGCGATTGCCGCATCCCAATCGACACCATGATGTATTGGGTCAACAAGGTTCCGGGGACTGCCGTCACTATCACCGAAGGTTCGGTAGTCAAAAACAAAGGTCGCGTAACCATTGCTTGAAAATACCCTGGCAAAATCAACGAGACCGAAGGCCCTCTCACCAGCAAAACCATGTGCAAGAATGATAACTGGCGGCTTCTCTATGCCCTGAGGGCAGAAGAGCCACCCAGCGCACCTGGTTCCTTCACTTAGGAAATCGCTATCACTTCTATCTATTTCTGCAGAATCAGTCATCGTAAGAAACCCGGGTCATGTCTTTGCGGTCAGTTGCGAATACGAACTCGCTGGTTGATGGTAACTACATTGGCCCTGCACTTCCATTTATTACCCGTGAGCAGAGATGGAAGATGTCAGCAAAGTTGCGCTCCGCAGCAGGTATTGAGTGGATCTGGCTCCTGCCCATGAGAAGCTTTTCAATTCCATGCAAGTCCCGTTATCCTATCCACCTCTTAACCAGGAAGCTCTCAGGGCTTCAGAGTAGATTATGATCGCAGCCTTGATGGAAAAACGTCCATGGGACTTAAATGCTCGCTAACCGGATCTTGTCTGGATACGAAACGAGTCACATAAATAACCAAGGAACATGTAAATGAGTGACACACTAAAAGGAAGAGTAGCCCTTGTTACAGGCGGTAGCCGAGGAGTCGGCCGGGCCATTTCACTGGCACTGGCGGCGGATGGCGCTGACGTTGCTATGATTTTTCGAAAGGACCAGGATGCGGCTGATGCCATGGTCTCAGAAATCACCGCTATGGGTCAAAGAGCGATAGCATGCCAGGCATCCGTCACTGATTATGATGCAATCAAGGATGTTGTAGCGAGGGTAGAAACCGAGCTGGGACCCGTTGGAATCCTGGTCAACAATGCTGGTATCGCCAGCAGAGGTAAGACGGTTGCAGACACTGACCCGGAAGAACTGCTGCGGGTTGTATCTACCCACGCCCTCGCCTCCCACCATCTAAGTGGACTCGTCATTCCAAAGATGCGAGAGCTTGAGCGCGGTGATATGGTAATGATTTCCAGTGCCGCGACCCAGGGCCTTGGCGCCAACGGTGCCCCTTACAACATGGCCAAGTGCGCCCTCGAAGCGCTTGCCTTCACCCTCGCCAAGGAAGAAATGGCCAATGGTATCCGCGTCAACGTCGCAGCTCCGGGTCTTGTCGAAACTGAAATGGGCTCTCGCCTGGTGAAGGCAACTCAAGGTGTTGATGATCTACGCACAATAGACGCCAATATGCCGTTCGGTCACGTCTGTCAGCCCGAGGAAGTGGCTAACGTGGTGCATTTTTTTGTCAGTGCAAAAAATACTTATGTGACAGGTGAGCGCCTATACGTTCATGGTGGCGGCGCTCGCTGGTAGGCCCGCCGATTCGGCCTTTTATCATCCAGCTAAACAGTGGCAGGTCAGGTACCCGGCTCCAGTGGCTGGCCTCCCCACTGCTCTAACATGGCAAATTCCTGCACAGGTTTTCGCTTGAGCTTAGTGAGTTGTTTAACTGGTTTCCCAAGTGGAATGACGCCACAAACAGCCACATGGTCCGGCAAACCAAACAGTTCTTTCATACCGGGTTCTTCGGCTGCTGCGAGCGTCGTGATAGCACCGGTAAAACCTTCACTTCTAGCCGCAAGCAAAATATTCCAGGCAAAGGGGTAAATGGATGCCCCGGTGATGATACCCACCCGGTCCAAATGCTGGTCCATGGAAGCTGCAAGGCTCAGATCAAGGCACAAGACCAGTACCACTGACGACTTGAGAAGGGGTTCTGTAAATACCGATGGCACCTGGGTTTCAGCGATATCTTCAGCACTGACAGCTGACGGTTCAAGAGAACTCCATGGGTTCTCACCACGAGTCATTTGAGCAACATAACGTCTGGCAGCAGGTTCCGTCAGCTTGACCAGTGATCGCCTGGTGGTATCGTCGCGTACGACAATGACCCTCCACCCCTGTCGATTGCCACCGCTTGGCGCAAACCGGGCCATGTCAAGAATTCTATATAAAACCTCTGTTGAGAGTTCTTCCCCGGTGTATTCACGGCCCGCAAAGGTTGTCTGCATTGCGTCGTAGATTTCTATCGGTATTCCCCTTCCCTTCACATTTGTCCGGCAGTATCGCCAAGGCCCTTGAACATGGTTTCATAGGCACCAAGTAGAAAATTTGATGCACCCTCTTCTCTGCCTTCTTCGACTTCAAATACACCCCGGTAGTCCATCCGACATGTATCCGGACCAGTTTTGGTGATGGTGCCAGTGGCATTATATTCTGTCATTCCAGCCGGCATGACACGAATAATGGACAGGCCGAGGATCATATTCTCATGATCAAGTGAATCCAGGCGTTCACTCACAGGATCAGGCAGTCCATTGAGATAAAGATGACGGATCATGCCCAGACCTTCTCCCTCTATCTCGAGACGTTCCAGTTCTATGGGCCACCATTTTTCAAATTCACCGAAATCAACGAGCAGTGCCCATATCTTGTCCGCTGCTACATCAAAGTCCCTGCTCACATTTAGTTCCACCATGGTTCTTTTTACCCCTGCTTGATTGATTTACACACTTGATCTACACCTGCACAGACCGGCTGCGAAGCCAGCGCTCACGCAAATCATACTCCTTCCTGATATTTTCCCAACTGACGTGAAAAAGAACCAATCTGGGTGCTGTTATGTGTCGCGCAAGCGCGCTATCGCTCCTATAATGCACGCTTTCCATAATCTTGAGTCTCATGAAAACAATCATAGAACCCTTCAGAATAAAAACGGTAGAACCCATTCGTCTGACAACTATGGAGGAACGGCAGGCCTTCATTAAGGAGACTCACTACAATCTTTTTTCACTACATTCCGATGATGTAATGATTGACCTCCTGACAGACAGTGGAACTGCAGCGATGAGTTCAGCTCAATGGGCAGCCATTATGAATGGAGACGAAAGCTATGCAGGTTCTCCATCCTTTGGTCGTTTCGAGAAGGCAGTGAAAAATCTTATGTCTTTCAAGCACATTATTCCCACGCACCAGGGTCGAGCTGCTGAAGCTATCCTGTTTTCAATACTCGGTGGTGCGGGCAAGAGGATCCCATCGAATACACATTTCGATACAACACGCGGAAATATAGAAATCAGCGGCGCAATAGCTGACGATCTTGTCATCGAGGCCGGCAAGGACCCATCTTTCATTCATCCATTTAAAGGCAATATGGATCTCGAAAAGCTGGAATCCTACCTGCAGGACTTCGAAGAGCTTGTTCCCTGTGTGATGCTGACCATCACCAACAATGCCGGTGGGGGGCAGCCCGCCAGTATGGACAATATTCGAAAAACTGCTGACCTGGCCGCGAAATTCAACAAGCCATTTTTCATAGATGGTTGTCGATTTGCTGAGAATGCCTATTTTATTCAACAGAGAGAGCGCGAATTTGAAGACGAGTCCATCGTCGAAATCGTACGCACCATGTTCAGCTTTGCCGATGGTATGACCATGAGCGCAAAAAAGGATGCGTTCGCAAATATAGGTGGCTGGCTCGCACTGAATGACGATGGGCTCGCCCAGCAGGCTCGCAACAGGCTGATACAGACCGAGGGTTTTCCAACCTACGGCGGGCTTGCCGGCAGAGATCTTGACGCCATTGCCCAGGGGTTAAAAGAAATCGTTGACGACGATTATCTTAGATACAGAATACGGACCAATGAATATATTTCCGAAGGACTGGATTCCATGGGCATCCCGGTGATGAAACCAGCTGGAGGACATGCCGTTTTCATTGATGCTCGAAAATGGCTGGACCATATAGAACCCTTAAGTTATCCAGGCCAGTCCCTGGCAGTGGCACTGTATGAAATGGGAGGCATCCGGGGATGCGAGATCGGCACCGTCATGTTCGGGATATCCCCAGATGGAACGGAGTCTGCAGCAACCATGGACCTTGTCAGGCTGGCAATGCCCCGCAGGGTTTACACACAGTCACATGCCGACTATATCGTTGAAGTATTTGAAGAGCTCACGGAAATCAAACAATCTCTGCCTGGGTACAGGATTGTGGAGCAGGCACCTGTGATGCGGCATTTCACAGCAAAGTTTGAACCGAAGAATTAGACCAGGATGAAATCCTCTTAAGACTTATGAACGACTCTAGGCCAGCAACCCGTCTCGTTGTAGTAGCCGGTCCCACTGCCTCCGGTAAGACAACCCTCGGGGTGAAGCTGGCTGAATATCTTGATGGCGAAATAATTTCAGCTGACTCAAGGCAGGTTTACCGGGGAATGGATATTGGCAGTGGAAAGGACCTGGACGAGTATGGAGATATCCCCTACCACCTGATAGATATCGCTGACCCTGGTGATGAATTCAACGTCTATGAGTTCCAGCGATGTTTCTGTGAGGCATTTGCAACCATTGAGTCTAATGCAAAGGTGCCTCTGCTGGTAGGCGGAACGGGTCTCTACCTGGCATCTGTCCTCGACAACTATCACCTGGTTGAGGCACCTGTTGATCATGTTCGAAGGGAATCCCTTGCAACGATGACGTTAGGTGAGCTAACGGACCGCTTGAAAGAACTGGATCCTGACCTGCACAATACAACAGACCTGCTCGACCCCCAGAGAACCATCAGAGCAATAGAAATTGCCGAGTCAAAGAACAGGGACACCCAGTTCTCTGTCATGCTGCCTGAATTTAAACCGCTCATTTTTGGTATCGCCTGGGAGCGCCCCGTGCTTAGAAATAGAATTACCATCCGTCTGCGGGACAGATTGGAAAATGGCCTGCTTGAAGAGGTAGAGCGGCTTCACGACGAGGGAGTTTCCTGGGAATCCCTGCACAACTATGGACTGGAATATAGATTTGTTGCGTCTTATCTTAAGGGGGAACTGAACAGAAACGATATGTATCAGAAGCTCAATTCAGCCATTCATTCATTCGCTAAACGCCAGCAAAAGTGGTTCAGGCGAATGGAGAGGAATGGTACGGTGATTCACTGGCTGGACGGAGAGTTGGACACCTTCCCACAGGCTCTGAAAATCATTCAGGCCTAGCCTGGAGGGACAGCTCGCGCTCCTTGATTCCCTTGGGCGCCACCCAGTGCTTTCGTTGGCTTGAGGAAACAAGCAATATCTCAACCTTCCCCTCACGCTGTTGGTAACGTATCACGGATAACTGGTAGTAATAGTAAGCAGGACGGTCACGAAGTTCGCTACTGTCATGCTTGGGAAAGGTGAATTACTTCGGCAGCGAAGCGCCCCTTGTAATGGATAGCAGTTGTGCACAACCAAGGTTAACCCCTGCCCATTCACATTCCACCGTGAGCCTGGCCAATGTCGCGGTCGCCAGCAGTTTTCCGTCCTCTGGAATTGGCACCTCATCCTTGGAAAGATCCATCAACAGATCCTCCAGACCCGGGTTGTGACCCACCAGCATAACCCTGCGAATGTCTGCAGGTACCTCCTGCAGCAGTGCGATCAACTCATCGGAATCAGCTTCATAGATACGAGGATCCGCCTGAATATCCTGAGCATTCTTTCCCATCACCTTGCAAGACTTCTGTGCGGTGACGATAGCACGCGCCGCAGGTGAACTTAGTACCAGATCCGGCAGCAGATTCTGCTGCAGCAACCAAAGACCGATCCGCTGGGCACCGCGCTTACCACGATTTTTGATAGGGCGGTCAAAATCGGCCTGACCTGTACTCCAGTCAGACTTACCGTGTCGCAGGATCAGGAGTTCTCTTGTCATAAAGTTTCCAGGTGACAGAAAGTTATTGCATATCTATACAATCATCTCAGCCAGGCAGTACTGGATCATAGCATCGAAATCGACCCCACCCCTTGCTTCATAGACCTTCACACCGCTAAGTCCATTCGAACATACGCAGGCAATCGGTGGCCAGATCATATAGGTGAGTACACCCAGATCGGCCGCCAACATGACCAGCAAGCACGCGCGCATATTTTGAATCCAATCGCTCTCCGACGAGTCCTTTTGCCAACAGCTGTGTGTCATCACAGATGCCTTCAAATGCCAGGCGTTGCCACTGGCTTTCAGCACTACTAATGGTACCGTCAAGCTGCAAATCAAACGAGATATCGAGCTCATGAAATGTATCATCCATCTTGTTGTGGCAGGAGAAACCATTCCCCGCTCCGAACTCACTAATCTGGAGCTGTTTCCGACGCCAGAAAAACCGTGCCTGCCCCGGCTGGGGTGACATAAGGTCCAGGTCGAAACACTTCACTTCACGTTCAGCAAACAGTGATGCTGACTCATCACGGTATGCATAACAGGAATTACAGAGCCTGTCCCAGTCGGCCCGATCCCGCTCCCAGGCCATGCGAGCAATCTGTCCCGGCCCAGGCGGAAGCATATTGGCTGCGTCCTCGAAACGTTTGTGATCGTCCTTTGGTACAGGGAAACCCTGCAGGCAGGCCCGTGCCATTTCCAGCGCCAGCGCGAGATGTTCCCGGTAGCCAGGCAGGTCGCCAAGTGTGGCAACTACCTTTTTCATAAACCCTTGGCTGGTAGAGGCTCCCTGAATTTCGATGCAACGATTCAATAGTTCGGGTGACAAAACTGAAGCATCTCCTGACAGGTGCTCTGCTGAAGCTTCAATGATCTGGTAGTCGGGAAAGCTGACTACCCAATCATAAGCAAGTTGGTGACGATAATCGGATTGCAGCCCACGCACTCGCATATTTCGATTTTCAAGCAGGTCGAGTTCAACTTCAAAGCTTCGAGAATAGCCATCACCTGGTATGGATTGTGTCGGAAAAAACAACGGAACAGGATTGCTCAAAATATTTTCCTACGGATTAGTCTGGGACCGAGTATAAGATTGTTTGTGCACATCATATCGATGCAGCATATTTCTGGTGTTCCTCATGGTTAGCCTGGATAGTTCATGAATTATCCAGGCTAGGGTCCGAACACTGGAATCACCTGCTCAGCAAACTGAGCAAGCGAACCGATGAATTTCTCGAGACTCTGTCGCGGAAAATCCAGGATGAGATAATCCAGACCCAAATCCCTGTAGCTACCAATCAGCTCGAGAACTTCTGGTACCGCCCCTTGAAAACCCGCTGGGGCAATGCCACCAGGGGGTGAGAAATTGATGCTGCTGCCCATCGCGATAAGAGGCGGATCCTCTCTGCCACGCTTTTCGCACAATTCAAACAAGTAGGCTAGCCTACGCTCAAAACTTCCAGCGCTAAGGTGTAGAGGGAACCATGCATCACCCATATCTACGGCCCTTGACGCAGCCGCCCTGCTGTTCCCTCCAATCCACATGGGTGGTATTTCACCTGGATATAGTTCTGGCGAGAACTTGATATTGCCGAACTGTACGAAGCTGCCATCAAAGCTTTGTGGCCTGGGATTCGTCCAAAGGTGCTTTATCACCTTTATGTATTCGTCAGTCCTCGCGCCGCGGGCCTCATATGGCACACCCAAGGCCCTGAACTCCGCCTTCATCCATCCGCTGGCACCACCAAAGATGATTCTCCCCCCGGACAACTCATGCGCTGTTGCAATGGATGAGGCAACAAAGACCGGGTGACGATAAGGAATTATCATGACGCCGGTACCGAGTTTGATACGGCTGGTTACCCCAACCAGGTAGCCGAGAGTGGTGACCATTTCATAGAAACGGTCACGGGCAGCGGTATTATCAGCAAGCGGAACCGAGACATGATCTCCCAACCACAGACTGTCAAAACCGAGGGCTTCAGCTTCCTGAGCAACCCGCAAAATTGCTTCAGGGGATGACGATTCCCCCCAGTGTGGAACCATGACACCAAATTTCATATGTCACCCTGCTCCGCGAAATCGTATGGTACTACTAGGCTGGCCGCTGCTGGAATAGCTCGTCCCGGGGCTCGAATCGCTCATATACACGCTTAACAATCTCCTGCGGAATGTCCCAAACGAATTTGGCATCGCCAATGGCATCCTGCTTCATACAGTCAGGCATCTCATCATCTTCCGGTCCAAAACCGGCAAGCGAATTAAATTGCCATTCTTCCTGCATGCATTGCCACCCCTGATCAGCCAGTGCTTCGCGCGTTACCTCCTCGCCGAGAAAATGACTGTAGAACTGGCTCATCTCCTCAATATTGGGCATCAGGAACTGGCAGAAGCCAACAGCATCAAGGACCGTATTGAGGATTTGTGCTTCCTGGGAAGCCTGTGCTATCTCTTCAATCGGCTGACCCGGTTCGACAACAAGTCCGGCCGTGTGGTCTGCTCCCATAGCGCTCGTGCAGTAGGTGACACCCGCAGCCTTTAGTGGGCGCGGGTCCCAGGCCGGGAACGCCTGCCCCTTGAGGACACCAACACGATGGTGCTTCTGTTTGCGCCCGGTAGCCGCCGCTCCATTGCCAAGCGCACGGCCGATCTCCGTACCTTCGGCAATTTCCCGCAACACCCGCTTCGCGCCCTCTGCATCCCCCCATTCCAGATCACCAGAATCCATGTAGATGCCAATGGCGGCTCCCGTCTCAATGGTATCGACGCCAATCTCATCGCAGAGTCGATCCAGGTCGGCTACATCTTCCCAACTCGCTATGGCGCAATTCGAGCCCAGCAGTGTCAGGGTTTCAAATTCGAGAGCAGAGGTTTTGTAGTTACCTTTTGAATCATTGACCATATTGCTGCACTTCACAACGCAACCCGTCATGCAGGCATGCATGCGCCCACCTCGTTTTTCGAAGCTTTCAACGATACGCATCCCATCGAGGGTCTCGACGTCGGGAGAACTGCCCGCAGTACGATTCTTGTATGGGAAGGTGTCAATGGAATTGGCCTCGCTGACGATGACGCTGGTGCCCCACTTTGGGAATGGCTCCAAACCAGGCCCGGAGATGAATTCCTTCGTGTATTGCTTGGACATGGCTGTAAAGGCTTTCGCGTCGGCCGGCTTGCGGGTAGGCAATTTCCCTGCATCAATGGCGAAGTACTTGATCCCCTTGCTCCCCATCACAGCACCAAGACCGCCTCGTCCGGCATGACGGGCCGGGTGGCGCTCCTGCTCTTTGTCCGTGCAGGCAACAGAGGCACCACTGAGTCGTTGCTCACCCGCTGGCCCAATCGACACGAAGGATGCGTTCGCTGAATAGGTCTCTTTCAGGTCATCAATCAGGGCATAGTTCCATTTCCCCCTGTGTTCATCGGCTGGAATGATGCGCACGCCTTCAGCATCGATATCGATCGCATAGCGACGTTCAGAATCTGCCGGTTCACCCCTGACTATGACTACTCGAAAACCAAGTTTCATAAGATCCTGCCCGGAATTACCCCCTGCATTAGCCTCCTTGATACCGCCAGTCAGTGGACTCTTGGCGCCCACAGATATACGACCCGAAGTCGGAGCAGATGTACCCGCTAGAAATCCTGGCGCAAGTATAAATACATTGTCCGGCCCCAGGGGGTTACAGGTCGGATCACACTCTTCCAACAGGATACGCGCTGAGAGTGCGCGACCAGCCAATAGCTCCCAGGCCTCAGGAAAGGGTTCGATCTTCACCGACTGGTCATTCATGTCGATGCGAATCATGCGATCGGCGCTGCTACTATTCATCAATGTATCTCCTCGATTCTGGATACTGTTTGAAGTGTATTTTCAACAAAGTCTGTCTGGTGAACTCTCCTGCAATCATTCTAACTAGCCACCAGCGATAGCTGCCACTATTTCCAGACTGTCATCCTGCATCAGGGGAGTTTCAATTTCATCGCGTGCCAGCGCTTCCCCGTTCACGAAAAATGAAACGAAGAGCTTCTGGGCACCTTTCGAATCAAGGATAAGTTTCTGGAAACCAGGATATTTTTCCTCCACTGCTTCGATACACTCGCGAACCGTTTTGGCGGAGACTTCTATACTGGCCTCCCCCCTGGTCGGAACGCGGTATCGTGGTGGCACTTCAACCCTTGGCATAATCTTTCTGTTCCTGTTCGAAGCACTAAGTCAGATATTCAGGACCGGAAACTAAGCATGCTGCATCGACTTCGAACCGGTCCCCTTAGAGCCAGCCAAGTATACCGAATCGCTGACTTCATGGGAGAAAATTGTCTTCATGAAACAATCGTGCGCTCGATGCTTACCGCACCTTCAACTTTCTGGCCAAACTATTGCACGGAACCAATTTTCAGCTATTCTGTGATCTGAATGAGAATAGGGAACGAACAATGACGGTGGAATTCTGGACCAGCGGACGTGCCCCCGACCCGGCTGAGGTTGCGCTTCGTGCCGAGGATGCGGGTTTTGACGGCATTATTTACGTGGACTCGCAGAACCTTGCCGGTGACTGCTACATAGCTTTGGCAAGGGCTGCGATGGCAACCAGCCACATCAAGCTGGGAACTGGCGTGACCAATCCAGTAACGAGGCATCCCGCAACAACCGCCTCCGCTATCGCGACCGTCCAATCACTGAGCAAGGGTCGAGCCAACCTGGGTATTGGTCGTGGTGATTCGTCGCTCGCCTACATTGGCTATGCACCCGCCCCCCTGAAAACTCTGAAGGACTATGTGATCAAGTTACAGGCATACCTGTCAGGTGAAGAAGTGCCCTTCGATGCAGACAGTAACATCGATTCACTGGGGCTTGCAGATAAGCCGAAAACCAGCCGACTCACCTGGTTGCCTGCAGACCAGGCGAAAGTCCCTGTTGACGTGGCAGCCACCGGGCCACGAGCCATCGCCATGGCCGCACAATATGCCGATCGCGTTAGCCTGATGGTAGGAGCAGACCCGGAGCGCATTGCCTGGGGGATCGAAGTTGCAAGGACGGCACGCCGGCAGGCGGGACTTGATGGAGATATACCCTTCGCTGCATATCTCCCATTGATTGTGCATGATGATCCGGAACGTGCAATGCAAATGGGAGAAGGGTCACTGGCGAGCCAGGCACGATTTTCGGTGATGCATGGGAAGGTGGTGGGTCCTGTATCGGATAAACAGCAATCCACACTGGGACGCATCCACAATGCCTACGATATGACCCGCCACACAGAGGGAAGCAGTTCACAGGCTGCCACTCTGAATATGGAGTTCGCGCAGGAATTTGGCATCTTTGGTCCGCCATCCTATTGTGTTGAACGCCTGCAAGCATTGATCGAGCTAGGTGTAGATCGATTCTTCCTGCCGGGAGGATCATTGCTGATATCCAATGACGAGGATCAGGTGCAGGCTGTAACACGCCTCACTGAGGAAGTTATACCAAGACTGCTACGGGACAGCTAGGGTGATAAAATTGGCGCTAGGGGCCGGCTCTCCCTTAATGGAAAACAGGCACCAGCTTACAAATTATTCTATCCTACCCGCACATAGGAAACGCCCCACCCCGGGTTGTAGACTTCCTGGGCACGAGTGTTAGTTAGCCCACATGATAAGAGAAGCATGAAATGACGAATGAACTTACCCAGGCACAGCTGGATGCCTACTGGATGCCTTTCACAGCAAACCGCCAGTTTAAGAAGGATCCGCGCATCATAGTGGAAGCTGAAGGGTGTTATTACACTGATTCAGATGGTAGGAAAATTTTTGACGGGTTGTCTGGTCTCTGGACCTGCGGTCTGGGCCATAGGGTTGAACCAATAGCGGAAGCCATTGCGAAGCAGGCTAAGGAATTGGACTACAGTCCCGCATTCCAGTACGGCCACCCGAAGGCTTTTCAGCTGGCAGAGAAGATTACGGAGTTTATGCCTGGCGATCTCAACCGGGTGTTCTTCTGTGGCTCGGGATCAGAAGCTGCAGATACTGCACTGAAACTAGCCAGAGGATACTGGCGAGCCAAGGGTCAACCAGCAAAGACTAAACTCATCGGTCGGGCCAAGGGTTACCACGGCGTTAATTTCGGTGGTATCAGTGTGGGCGGTATTGGCGGCAACCGTGCAACCTTTGGCGAAGGTGTCGCCACCGACCACCTGAACCATACCTGGCTGCCGGAGAACTATTTCTCAAGAGGATTACCAGAACAGGGTGCAGAACGGGCAGATGAATTGCTCGACATAATCGCCCTGCACGATGCTTCCAACATTGCTGCGGTTATTGTTGAGCCCCTGGCTGGTTCGGCTGGAATTTTCCCACCCCCCGTAGGCTATCTAAACCGATTGCGCCAGATCTGTGATGACAACAACATCCTGCTAATTTTTGATGAAGTGATCTGTGCATTTGGACGCATGGGCGCAAAAACCGGAGCAGAAGCCTTTGGCGTAACACCGGACATAATGAACATCGCCAAACAGTTGACCAATGGCGCGATGCCGATGGGTGCAGTTGTCGTCAATCAAGAAATATACGACTGCTTCATGGAAACCGATGCGCCTGAATACGCGCTCGAGCTGCCACACGGCTACACCTATTCGGCCCACCCGGTTGCTTGCGCTGCCGGGCTGGCAAGCCTGGACTTTATACAAAAGAATAATGTAATTGATCGCGTTGCAGACCTGGCCCCATATTTTGAAGAGGCACTGCATTCACTGGCCAACTCACCACATGTCGTTGATATCCGCAACTACGGTCTGGCCGGCGGCATCACCCTTGAATCCTATCCAAGAGAACCGATGCGCAGACCTTTTGAAGTCGCCATGGACATGTGGAACAAGGGGTTCTACGTTCGCTACGGCGGCGACACTGTTCAACTTGGCATTCCCTTTGTCACAGAAAGGCAAGAGATAACCAGTGTGGTTAATGCGCTTGGCGAATCACTGGCTTCCTGACTAATATTATTAGCCTATCTTGTCGCGTTTAACTTTGATGCCGACAACCTCTCGGTCCCAGGTATCGGAGGTAATGCCATCACCCTTTAGCAGATTCTTCTGCACCTTTTGGGTCGGCGTCTTTGGCAAATCATCCATAACTCGGATGAACCTAGGCAGCATAAAATGCGCCATCCGTGGCTCAAGAAAATGAAACAGCTCCAGAGGGTCAAGCGTCTTGCCTGGTACGGGCGCAACCACAATCATAACTTCATCTTCACCCAGTTCACTGGGCACGGGTATGGCCGCTGCTTCATGTACGGCGGCAAAAGCTGTGACCTCACTTTCAACCTCGAATGATGAGATATTCTCACCACGCCGACGGATAGCATCCTTGATTCGGTCAACAAAAAAGTAATAACCATTCTCATCGTATCGGAAGCCATCCCCCGTATGAAACCAGCCGTTACGCCATGCCCTGGCAGTCGCTTCAGGGTTCTTGTGGTAACCGTGATTCAATGCCCAGGGAAGGTCTGTCCTTAGAATCAGTTCACCAACTTCTCCGGGCGCAACCTCACAGTCATTCTCATCGACGACGCGGACTTCCACTCCTTCACGTGGCTTGCCGCAGGTACCGGGTTCGGGTGGAAAAAGATCCGATAGCATGGGCGTAGAAATTTCAGTCATATTGAAGGTCGTGCGCACATCGATATTGTAGCGCTTACCTATTGCCAGCGTGTCCTCGTTCCAGGGTATACAGACTGCCTTTCTCAGTGAATGATCTGTATCGCGATTGCTGGGTGGCAGTTTCAACAGAAACGGGATCATGGCGCCAAGCAGACACGTCAAGTTGATATCATTCTCTCTTACTGTCTGCCAAAACTCGTTGGTTTTAAAGTGAGTGTCAAGAAAGCAGGAGCCGCCATTGGACAGCGTAACGTTCATATAACAGGTTCCACCTACATGGAACATTGGCAGGTTGATCAGGATTCGATCATTGGAATCAATATAGGTACCAGCGATGGGTCCCATTGCGTAGCCCTGAATATAAGATGACAAGACAGCTTTTGAAGGGCCCGTGGTACCAGATGTAAAGATAATATATTGCGTATCCCAGGGTTCGACGACGTCTGGCATAGTATCGAGCCCTTGCCCTGGCAACATCGCCTCGGATGGGTGTGTTGCCAGTTTTGCCAGGGTCGCCTCACCATGAGTGATGATCACATCCTTCAACTGACCTGTCTCGATATCGTCAAGGCGCGAGCAAAGATCGGCATGGCAAACCATGAGGGTCGCATCTGACAACTGGACCACATGCTCCAGTAGATTACCCTTATATGCTGTATTCACCGGCACATAGACTGCACCAAGATAGTTGAGCCCAAACCAGGTCAGAACAGCTTCCTTATTGTTTGGTTGCCAGGACAAAACATGCTCACCTTTTTTGACGCCCATTTCCTGGAAGCCCCTGGCAGCACGCCTGACAAGATCAAGCGTCTGCGCCCAGGTCCATTGATCTCCACCGTAGAACATGAAGGCTATTTCGTCTGGCTTTTCCTGAGCCCAGCGCTCTAACTCATAGCCAGTGACACAAACTTCTCTTGCGGGCATGCGGGGATCAAAAACCATTTAACTTCGCAGGGTTCAATTGAATTCAAGGCAGATTAGCATAGCGACGCAAGATTTTTATGCAGAGTATAGTTGGGATCCCGAGTTGAGATTGTTTTTCTGCTGCCTTTGCCTGATTACGGATGTATACAAGCTAATTCTTGTCCGATTTTGAATATCGAGCGGGTTAGTTCATCTCAACGCCGCCAGCAACTGACAGCGCGACACCGGTAATATTTTTTACCGAGGCGAGATAAAGAGCGGCCTGCCCCATATCTTCTACGGTTTGCGGGCGACCCATCGGAATCTGGGTTGCCATGGCCAGCGGCAGGAAGATCAGCTCAGACCCAGGGTTTCCTTGACCTTAGTCACAATAAGATCTGCATCAGGTACATAGATCTTCTCCAGGGCAGGACTAAATGGCACTGGTGAGAAAGGCGCACCAATTCGACCCACCGGCGCGTCCAGATAGTCGAAAGCCTTGTCTTGTATCTGGGCGACAATCTCGCCGCCAATACCGCCGAATTCAACAGCTTCATGAACCACCAGGCCATGATGCGTCTTCTTGATAGAATTTATCACGGTATCAGTATCAAAAGGTTGAATGCTCCGTGCGTCAATGACTTCCACATCGACACCTAATTCACTAAGGGTGTCGGCAGCCTTTAATGCTTCATGCACCATGCGGCTAATTGCAACAATAGTGAAATTTGTGCCTGGTCGAACCACTTCTGCTGTACCGATTTCAACTTCATAAGTGCCTTCCGGTACTTCACCTTTGAGGCCCAGAGAAACCTTGTTGAGCAATACAAACACCGGGTTATCATCTCTTGCGGCCGCTATGATCGAACCTTTAGCATCATAAGGGGTTGCAGGCATGACCACCTTTATACCCGGTAGATGAGCCAGCCAGACTTCAAGGCTTTGACTATGTTGAGCGGCCATACTCATGCCAGCACCCGTCATGCTTAGTACGGTAACGGGTAACGTAACACTACCGCCAAACATGTATCGCATCTTTGCCATTTGATTGGCAATCTCATCCATGCATTCGCCCATGAAATCAACAAACATAACGTCAATGATAGGTCGACAACCTACAGCGGATGCGCCGACACCCAATCCTACGATGCCTTTCTCCGAAATTGGCGTGTCGACAATCCGATCTTCACCAAACTCAGTGAGCAGACCCGAATATTGACCGAATGGACCACCGGCCCCTGCAACATCCTCGCCAGCGACAAAAGCATTGGATTGCTCCAATAGAACTTCCCTTACGCCTTCAGTAATGGCGGCGACATAGGTCAATTCTCGCGGTTCCGCATTTCCTTTAATTGCTTCAGACATGGCTAGGCTCCCTTCACACAATAAACATCTTCGAGCAGCTCTGACGGTTCAGGGAAGGGGCTATCCTCCGCGAACTGAACACCCTCTTCTACAAGATCGTTAACTTTGCTGTAGACCTTATCAATCTGCTTCTGTGTCATGACGCCAAGTTTGATCAACTCTGCTTCAAAGGACTGAATCGGGTCACGTTTCTTCCATTTCTCCAGCTCCTCGTTGGTGCGATAATTCAAACCCATGCCTCGCACACCAACGTGATCATAGAAGCGGTACGTCTTACATTCCAGCAATGTTGGGCCTTTTCCTTTTCGCGCACGATCAATCGCTTCCCGCGCGGCCTCAAAAACTGCGATTACATCCATGCCATCTACAACGACACCGGGTATTCCATAACCACCCGCCCTATCGGCAACATCGACTATCGTCTGATGCTTTGCCTGGGGCGTGTATTCACCATAGCCATTATTCTCACAAACAAAAATACAGGGCAGTTTATAGAGCGCAGCCATGTTGACGGCCTCATGGAAACTACCTTCATTAGATGCGCCATCTCCAAAAAAGGCCACGGCAACTTTTTTGGTCTTTAGGAACCTGTTTGCAAAGGCTGCACCCATGGCTATTGGCGGTCCACCACCGACAATACCGTTGGCACCCAGCATACCCAATTCCATATTGGAGACATGCATACTGCCGCCTTTACCCCTGCAATATCCTGTGGAGCGACCAAAGAGTTCGGCAAACATCTTCGAGAAATCACCGCCCTTGGCAACAAGATGTCCATGTCCCCTATGAGTGCTGGTGATCTGATCATCATTGCTAAGGTTTTGCATGACACCCGAGGCAATCGCTTCCTCACCGACATAAAGGTGCAGGGCACCGGGTATTTTTGCTTCCTCCATCAATCGCCCTGCCGCATTTTCGAAGCAGCGGATCCGGACCATCGTCAGATGCAATTCCTGTAGAACTTTTTTTGTAGGTTGTTTAGACAAGTTTCACCTCTATTACGGTTTAGTCTAGTGAGTTACAAAGCCTTTTATACGCGGGTTTTTGGTATTTGTCTCCTGACTGGCACTAAACCGGGTCGGGAAGCTCCAACCGGGTTTAGACCAGGAGTTGCCAGAAAGACTTCTGCACCATGGGACACAGCGCTCTTTTCTTTGATAGAGTCGGAAAACAATATCTACACATTTTTCGTTTTGTGATGCAATTGGAGAACGACAATGGATCTTAACTACAGCCTTGAGCATGAATCATTCAGAAACGAAGTGCGTGCATTTCTGGCAGCGAATGGCGATAAGGCTCCAACGGGCACCATATTTCGCAAACAGACCAAAGAAGACCTCGGCTGGCAAAAATTACTTATAGAGCATGGCTACGCAGCGCGGACCATACCCAAAGAATATGGTGGATATGGCGCGGAGACCGATATTCTGAAGTCTTATATCATCGCAGACGAGTTTGCCCGGCAAGGTGTAAGACCCGGGCACAGCGGGGATTTCAGGTTAGTTCCTACGCTGCTTGAGCTCGGTACGGAGGAACAAAAGCAGCAATACATAGCACCTACCGTCAGCGGAGAAATGACATGGTGCCAGGGGTATTCAGAACCTGGTGCAGGATCGGACCTGGCGTCTTTGTCTACAAAGGCTGTCGTTGACGGCGATGACTTTGTTATCAATGGTCAAAAGATCTGGACCTCCGGCGCTCACTATGCCGATATGATTTTTTGCCTGGTTCGAACCGAACCTGATGCCCCAAAGCATCAGGGCATCAGTTATCTTCTGTTTCCGATGAGCACACCAGGAATTGAGATTCGCCCCCTGGTCAACATGACCGGTGATGCAACATTTAGCGAAGTCTTTTTCACCGATGTGCGTGTTCCTACCAGTCAGATAGTTGGAGCACGTGGTGAAGGCTGGTTTGTAGCCAACGCAACACTAAAGCATGAACGTGGCGGGTTGGGTGACCCCAACCAGGCCGAAGAACGCTTTCACTCCATTCTGGAGATGATGAAGCAGGAAAAAATTGACGGCGTCCGCCTTATTGACCAACCGGTATACCGGGACAGGTTATTAAAACTCCAGGCACGAATTCTGTCTATGAAATTTAACGGTATGCGCATTTTAAGTTCATCCATCAAGGGTGATGATCCAGGGCTGGCGGCATGGATAGTCAAACTACAGGGCTGTGAACTGAACCACCAGATGGCAGCAATGGCGATCGATATATTGGGAGAAATAGGCATCCTGTACGACGATAGCCCTCACCTGCGCGATGCGGGTTTCTGGCAATATTCATACATGCTGGATCTGGGACTAATCATTGGTGGTGGCACTGCGCAGATTCAAAAGAACATGATCGGTGAGCGTGCCCTTGGATTACCGAAAGAACCCAAACCCCAGGAAGTAGAATAGGAGGCATCGCAATGGATTTTTCACTTAGTGAAGAACAGCACATGCTCCAGGAAAGTATTTCCAGACTGCTGACAACGGAATGTCCCCTGAATGATATCCGTGAACTCGTAGATTCTGGTGGAGATTGCTTGACCGAAGTCCAGCAAAAAATAGCGGAATCTGGCGTCGCCGGGATCTTGATACCAGAGAACCTGGGGGGAGTTGGACTTACCCTCCTGGATGCGGCACTGATCGCTGAGTCCCTTGGTGGTGCGGTCGCCCCTGTCCCTTTTATTGCGTCTTCTGTTATGGCACCGGTTGCACTGCTTGAGGCCGGTAGTGATGAGCAAAAAGAAAAGTGGTTACCACAGATTGCCTCAGGCGCTGCAATTTTTGGTACAGGTGTTACAGAACAGATTGGCAACCGAGAAGATCGCGGTATAACCGCGAGCGCAGACGGGCTGAACGGAACAGCAATGTTTGTGCTTGATGGCATGAGCGCAGATATGCTGATCATCGCTGATGACAGCGGCTGTATGCACCTGGTTGATTCACAAGCCAGCGGCTTATCCCGCCAAAAACTGAAGACGATTGACCGCACTCGCACCGTCGCAGAGGTCATTCTTGATGGTGTGACTTCGGAACCCCTGCCCGGCTCCCATTCGAACCGCGAGCCGTTGCTGAAGACAATAGATGCCGGACGTCTGATGCTCGCCGCTGATACATTAGGTGCAGCTCAATACATGCTGGAAAAATCTATTGCCTATGCAAAGGAAAGAAAGCAATTTAACCGTGTCATAGGCTCCTTCCAAGCGGTAAAACACATGTGCTCAGAAATGGTTGCTGAACTTGAGCCCTGCCGATCACTGATCTGGTACGCAGCCTATGCAGGCACTTCAATTCCCGCGGAGGCAAGAATGATGGCCTGTCACGCAAAAGCGCACCTGTCGGAGGTAGGTCAGTTCGTTGCACGCACGGCGACGGAAATTCACGGTGGAATGGGGGTTACGGACCTGCTGGGATTACACTATTGGTTCAAACGAATTGGATTTAATCGACAACTTCTGGGTGCACCGGAGCTGGTTCGTGAAGAAGCGGCAAGGGCCCAGGGGTGGGTATAGCGGAAGCGGCTATATTAGGCACCTGCGTTGGCTAACTCGAATAAAGAACTAAAAAATTAACAAGGATAAGTATGGTTGATCGGCTGAAAGGAAAAGTTGCAATTGTCACCGGCGCGAGTCGAGGGCTGGGCGAATATTGTGCTTTGGGTTTTGCCCGCGAGGGCGCCAAAGTGGCTGTTGCTGCACGCACGGTAGAACAGAAAGACCCCCGCCTGCCGGGCACCATTTACCATACCTGCAAGCTAATCGAAGAGGCCGGCGGTGAAGCGTTACCCATCATCTGCAACGTGGCGGATGAGGCATCCATTGCCGATATGGTCAGACAGGTAACGGGCCACTGGGGGCGCATCGATATCCTGATGAACAATGCCGCTATTCAACCACCCGGAGACAACGCCACCATAACCCCCAAACACTGGGAACTGCAGTTCAAGGTCAATGTGCACGGTCCCTTTCATTGTATTCGTGCAGTTCTGCCTGTAATGACTGAGCAAAAGAGCGGCAATATCATCAACATATCATCTGTTGGTTCCACACATGGCACACCCTACGGTGGCACCAAGCGTGCACTTGAAGCCATGACCGAGGGTCTTGGTGTAGAGCTTAGAGAGCAGAATATCGTGGTGAATGCCCTCAAGCCCATGAGTGCAATTGAAACGCCTGGCTTTCTGTTCGCCCAGCTGCCACGCAATGAAGGTGAAACGCCGACCTTACCACCACAGGATAGTTACGTTGAAGCAGCAATACTGTTGGCGATACAGAGTGTCGATTCATTCACCGGACGAGTGCATGATGATGCGGAAGTGATTGGACTCCTGGCTGATGAGGCTACCAAGGATAAGTTCCGGGAACTCAACCCGGACTATTGGGCGGCTGCTATGGACAACGCCAAATAAAAGGGCACTGTGCAGTAAAGACACGATGCCCAAATCTCCATCGATGATCCGCTGATAGAGATAGAAGCAAAACAATAATCCTGATTGCAAGGAGCAAGAGCACTCATGGTCTATGATTCCAGAATGTTGTCCAGGGACCAATGCGTCCTGGCATGCCAAATCGAACACTGGGCGCAGGAAAAACCCGACGCTGAAGCAATAGTTTTTTATGGCGGGGAAACCTGGACCTGGCAGCAAACACTGGACTATACACGCCGAACCGCGAAAGCGCTGCAGCTTATGGGTGTTAAGAAAGGCGAGCATGTGCTGTCGTGGCAACCCAACACTAAAGAGGCACTGCTTAGCTGGTTTGGAATCAACTACCTTGGTGCTGTGTATGTACCAATAAATACAGCCTACAAGGGCTCCTTACTCGAGCACGTGGTGCAGTTATCTGACGCTAAACTGATGGTATGCCATGCAGACCTCGCACCGCGGCTGAATGAGATAGACACGGGGAACCTCAAAGATGTCATTGTCGTTGATGGCGACGTTTCCCTCGCAGGACCTGTAACACACCCGCAATCGGCTCTAATGGCTGAAGAGGGTCTGGATGAAATTCCTGACGATATCGAACCCTGGGATACGCAGTACATAATCTTTACCTCTGGCACTACCGGACCCAGCAAGGCGGTATTGTCATCCTATGTGCAGGGATATTCTATGGGTCCTGAGGCCCACCCCTATGTCGATCAGACAGACCGATCGATGGTTAACATGCCCCTCTTTCATGCTGGCGGAACCATTTACGTCATCATGACACTGGCGAATGGTGGTTCCTGTTTCATTGATACTCATTTCAAAACGGATGAATTCTGGCAAACCGTGCGTGAATACGAGATAACGTCAACCTGTCTGATAGCAGCCATGACCCCCTTTCTGTTAAAAGTTCCAACTCGGGATGACGACAGGGATAACCCGCTGGTAAAAGCTCTTTGTATACCCTGGAACCAGGAGGCCCGCCTGATGGGCGAGCGTTTCGACATTGATGTACGTACATGTTTTAACATGACTGAGATATCCGGCCCACTGGTTTCCGAATCCTTCCCTCCCAAAGATGGTACCTGCGGACGCGTGCGCGATGGAGTAGAAGTACGTGTGGTGGATGAAAACGATTGTGAAGTGGCGCCGGGTGTTGCCGGTGAATTAATCCTGCGAACAAATCGACCCTGGTCTTTGAACCACGGCTATTACAAAAACCCCAAGGCCACCGCCGATGCCTGGCGCAACGGCTGGTTTCACACGGGAGATAGCTTCAAATACGATGAAGATGGGTATTTTTACTTTGTCGACCGGATCAAGGATGCCATCAGACGCCGTGGTGAGAACATTTCATCCTTCGAAGTTGAAAATGAGGTGATTGCTTTTGAGTCAGTCCTCGAGGTGGCGGCAATTCCCGTACCTAGCGACCTGGGAGAAGATGAAGTGATGATTGTGGTGGCACCGGTGGCCGGGAAAGAGATTGACCCTCTGACCCTGTTTAATTTTCTACAGCCACGTATGGCGCATTTTATGCTGCCACGCTTTATTCGTATCATTGATGAGTTGCCAAAAACTCCCACCCAGAAGGTACAAAAACATCAACTCAGGGAAGCTGGTGTCACTGCCGATAGCTGGGATCGGGAAGCTGCTGGCATCGTGGTAAAACGCGATAAGATTGGCAGCTAAGCACTAGCTGGTTCCTGTCCGTAAATAGAGAAGTTTGACCAAATATCGCAACACAATAATAACGTAAGATATACAAATCAATCACTTAAGAAGGAAGGGGCCGCCTAGGATAGCCCGCTCGATGTAAGAAAACGGACAAGAACTGGCTAAAACTTACCTGGTGAACAATACCTATTTTGATTTCGGCAAACCGAGTACTCGCTCACCAAGAATATTCCGTTGTATTTCACTGGTACCGGCGGCAATGGTGCTGCCAAATGAATTCATGTAGGCCAGCGGCCATTGCCCACCCACGGGTGCCTGCTCATCACTAACGTAAAGGCTGCTGGCGGAACCCTCAATATCATAGGCCAGTGCGGTCCTGTCTTGGCCGAGTTCAGAACCTGTTACCTTGAACTGCAGCGCAAGCCGATCGGGCTGGTCCTGGAGCTCGCCGACTCCAAGGCGGCGCTGGTTTTGCTTAAAAGCTTCCTCACGGATCAGCAGTTGAACTATCTGATCCCTGATCAGCGGATCATTCGCAGCAGTCTTGCCGTTGCGATAGGATAAACCGGCAAGTTCTATCAGGGCCAATGCAGTAGCGGTGTTGGCCCCTTCTTCCTTTTCAAGACTCATGCCCCCCGCTGCCGGTGTCACCAGGCCTGCGGCACCACGCTCATGGGTCAGGGTCGTCATGGCAACCTTCCAGCCGGCGCCGACTTCATCGAGGCGATAACGGTCTTCCACAAACAGGTCTTCCATAATCACTTCATTGAACCCTGTCCCCCCCGTCATCTTGATCAGCGGTCTTACGGTGATGCCATTGCCAACTGCACCTGCAAAGGGCACCACAAAATAGGACATACCATTGTACTTATCATCCCTGTCCGTTCGACAAAGAAGAATCATCCAGTCTGCAAAATGAGCAAGTGAGGTCCAGACCTTGTGACCGTTTATTAACCACCCATCGCCCTTTCGTTCGGCAAATGTCTGCTGATTGGCCAGATCAGAACCTGCGCCAGGTTCGCTGAACCCCTGGCACCAGAGGTCATCGCAGGAAAATAGCCGGGGCAACAGTTCGGCCTTAACGTCCTCCCGGGCATGGAAGAATACTGCTGGCGCCGCCATACCCAATCCAGAGATGTTAGGGAAGTATGGAGTGGCTGCCTTGCGCAGTTCTTCGTTAGCAATGGCCTGGCAGTTATTGTGACCACCACCACCCACTTCCTTTGGGTAGTCGCAGCCAACCAGACCTGCCTCATAGGCAGACTTCTGCCATGTCTTGAGCCAATCGAGCGCATCACGATCGTTTATCTCAAGCGCACTTTGCGGTATGGCGACCGGCGGATCACCCGGGTGATTCTCGCTCAGCCACTGTCGACAGGCTGTTCTAAACTCAGCCTGTTCAGGTGTATCTTTTGCTTTGGCATCGGTCATAGGTATGCTTCCGTTACAGATACATAGAATACTAATATTAGAGCGAGAGTAAAGTGTCAGGCAATTCTCGAGAATACCTGTACTCTGGCACTTTACTCTGACCCGGGAAGAACCAAGTGGTTAATGACGAATTCATCCTGCTAAAGAACCTGCACCGAACCTACCAGGAAGCCGGGCTGGAGCATGCCGTGCTCAAGGGGATCACGCTCACAATCGGGCGCGGTGAAACGATTGCCCTGCTGGGCAGAAGCGGTTCAGGAAAATCCACTTTACTCAATGTCATCAGTGGCATCGACAAGCTGGATCAAGGTCGGGTGATTGTCAATGGCGTCGACCTGACGGTATTACCAGAACGTGAATCGACCCTATTTCGGCGAAAAAACATTGGCTTTGTATACCAGTTTTTTAATCTTATCCCTACCCTGACCGCAGTTGAGAATATCGCGCTGGTACTGGAACTAAACGGCTATTCCCCCTCAGTTGTCAGAGAAAAATCTCGCGCTATGCTAACCGCCGTTGGACTTGGCCAGGAAGCTGATCGCTTCCCCGACAGGATGTCCGGTGGAGAACAACAACGTGTTGCCATCGCCAGGGCTCTGGTACATTCCCCTGGCCTGGTTCTAGCCGACGAACTTACCGGCACCCTGGATGCCGAAACAGGTGAACTTATACTCTCATTGCTGCAGCAACTGGTGTCAGACCAGGGAGGAACATTGCTCCTGGTGACTCATTCCCTGGCAGTAGCAAAAACTGCGGACCGAATCCTGACTTTGGAAGACGGTCTACTGTCTGAACAGGAGGGGTCCTTTGCCTGGTAGGTTACTGGCGCCTCTTCTCTGGCGCAGCAGCCTGCGCTTTATGGCTCATCACAAATGGCAAAGCTGGCTGACCTTCACCGGTATAGCGCTGGGCGTTACCATGGTGGTTGCCGTGGATCTCGCTAATAGTAGTGCCCGTCGTGCCTTCTCACTATCCCTTGAGTCAGTAACAGGCAACGTAACACATCAGATAATCGGCGGCCCAAAGGGAATTGACGAAACCATCTACAGCCGATTACGAAGAGAACTGGCCATTCGCAGCAGCGCACCCATGGTCACCGGCCGGGTGGAGATTAGGGATCAGGCCTTCAGGCTGATCGGCAGCGATCCATTCAGCGAGGCACAGCTCGATCGCCATACACTTAAGCTCCACCAGGGTGAACTATCCGAAGTATTGTTGGATCCCGCAGCAGTGGTTCTGTCAGAACGAGGAGCCAGCAGACTCGAACTGTCATTAAATGAAACCTTCAGTGTGCAAATCATAGGCAGAGAGGCCGAAGTTAAACTTGTTGCCATATTTGCCACCGACAATCCCGCGGCAACAGATGGTTTGATTTTCGCCGATATAGCCGTTGCTCAACGGCTGCTGCAGCGTACGGGTAGATTGGATCGGATCGACCTGATACTGGACTTGCATGACCAACAGCGTGTGTCTGCATGGCTCCCTGATGAATTAAAACTGGTGGAAAGCGAGACCCGTAATCATTCGCTGCAACAGATAAGTGAAGCATTTCATATCAACCTGACCGCCATGAGCCTGCTGGCACTGCTGGTGGCCACCCTGCTGATATACAACACCATGACCTTGTCGGTCATACAGAGGCGCCACATGCTGGGAATATACCGTACCCTTGGCGTCAGTCGACGCGAGATATTCAGTCTTATCCTAAGTGAATCCCTGGTCATGGCGGTAGCTGCCAGCGCGGCCGGTTTGATCTCAGGGTTGCTGCTTGGGCAAATGCTGGTCCAGCTGGTGACTCGCACAATCAACGACCTGTACTTTAGTCTTCATGTAACGGCATTTCTGATAGATCCCTGGTCCCTGCTGAAAGGATTTTCACTTGGGGTCGTGATGACGCTGTTGTCAACGCTGTTGCCAGCCTGGGAAGCAAACCGGACCGAACCCATTGCCGTTCAACAGCGCTCAGTACTGGAAGAGCAGTGGCGCCGGCGGCTGCCCCTTTTGGTGATTGTTGGAATTGGTCTGCTGCTGCTGGGAATGTCCCTTGTTAACAGCGATCACGACTCCCTGTTGGAAGGTTATATGGCACTCACCATGATAGTGCTCGGTTTTTGCCTCATCGTTCCCAGCCTTGTTGTCGGGCTAATCCGAGTTACCCTCATGATTATCTCACCCATGCAAACCCAGGTGGTTCGCATGGCAATTCGTGGTATCAGCGCCGGTATAAGTCGAACCGGCCTTGCGGTTGCCGCACTCACCGTGGCTGTGTCCGTAACTGTCGGAGTTGGCGTTATGATCGGCAGCCTTCGTCACACGGTCATCGTGTGGTTGGAGCAGTCCCTTAATGGTGACATCTATATTGCTCCTGCCAGTCCAAACAATATTAGTTCCGTGAACAGCCTGATGCATGAACTGGTAGAGGTAGATGGCATAAGACGAGTGACCAGCAACCGCGTACTAAACGTTGAATCTGAATTCGGTCCTGTGCGACTCATGGCGATTACGCCGAACGGCGTGGAACTTCGAATGCCCATCAAATCTTCCCTGCAGGGAGCGACTGAACTTTTTTCTACGGGCCAGGGCGTGTTGATCTCTGAACCTTTGGCCTATCACCGGCAGCTGGGTACCGGCGACACACTATCACTGCATACCCGAAAAGGCCCGCGGCAGTTTCCAATTGTTGGTGTATTCTACGATTACACATCCACCCATGGGATGGTAGCGATGCAGCGTGATCTTTACCGCCACTGGTGGGGCGATGACAGCATCTCCGGGCTAACTGTATATGGCAACGACGGGATAGCCACCGAAACACTGCGCAATTCAATTCGAACAGTCATCGGCTCCAGACAGGCGCAGTTTCTGGTCATTTCAAATAGTGAAATCCGGCAGAATGCGATGGGCATCTTCGACCGCACGTTCGTCATTACGGATGTCATGAGAATACTCGCGGTACTGGTTGCTTTTATCGGTGTGCTGAGCGCGCTGATTGCACTGCAGCTGGAGCGCGCGCGCGAGTTCGGTATTCTCAGGGCCACCGGTATGACTCCTGGCCAGGTCCGGGTGATGATCATCGTACAGACTCTTTTGATGGGATTATTCGCTGGTCTACTGGCTATTCCACTGGGACTTCTGATGGCCGATGTTCTGATCGAGGTGATCAATCGGCGCGCCTTTGGCTGGAGCATGCAGCAGATCTTACCCCCAGTCGTGCTGGTTCAAGCCATGTCCCTGGCACTGATCTCAGCCTTCCTGGCCGGGCTCTATCCAGCTCAGAAAGCAGCCACAATTTCACCTGCCACCGCACTGCGCGAGGAGTAACCTGATGACAGGCAGACCCGTTCGTCTTTTGCTGATATTCATCCTGTTACTCCAGGCCTGCGATGATCAATCGACCCAGGCGCCAACCCTTGACCTCATGAATATCCTGGGAGGTGAGGCAACGCAAGGTTTTGAACGGGCCATTGATATCCGGCAGTTTCAGTTCCCGAAGGACCACGCATCACATCAAGGGTTTCGTAATGAATGGTGGTACTTTACCGGCAATCTGGTTAGTGAGGATGGCAAGCACTTCGGTTATCAAGTCACCTTTTTTCGAACGTCCCTCTCCCCTCCAAAGGAACCCCTGGGGAAAGCACAAAACCAGGAATCAAGCTGGGTGGTTCAGGATATCTGGATGGCTCATGCGGCGCTGACCGATATCCATGATCAGCAGCACCATGCGTTGCAAAGATTTTCCCGCGCTGGCCCGGCACTCGCCGGTGCAACTGTTGATCCATTGAATATCTGGCTTGATGACTGGCAGGTGATCAGTAAACCAAGCTTTAACAAAAGTAACGAATTTCCCTGGCAGGTCACCATCAATACAGATGATTTCTCATTAGAGCTGGATCTTACTGCGGTAAAACCTCCGGTCTTGCAGGGTGATCGGGGGCTCAGCCAGAAAAGCGCTCCTATCGGAAATGCCTCCTACTACTACAGTTACTCCAGGCTACTAACAACAGGGAAGGTGCGCATAGGAAATAACGATTACCCTGTCACTGGCACGAGCTGGTTTGACCGCGAATGGAGTACCAGCGCCCTGGATAAGGGGCAAACGGGCTGGGACTGGTTCTCTCTACAGTTCGACACTGGTGAAGATCTGATGTATTACCAGCTGCGAGACCTGCAGGGTAATGCTGACGGGAACAGTCAGGGGAGCTGGATCGATGAAAAAGGCGGCAAGACGCCAATCAATGAACAGGACATGCAACTTAACGTGCTTAAAGAGTGGCGCAATGATGATGGACAGGTATACCCGGTCCACTGGCAGATGGACTATGGAGACCAAAGCTGGATCATTCAGGCTGCTGTGGAAGACCAGTTTATGGACCTGGCGGTGCCCTACTGGGAAGGCTCCGTGAAAATCTATGACACCACATCAATGAACCTGTTGGGCAGGGGTTACCTTGAAATGACACGAATCAAGCCAATTTGAAATCGGAGGCGTTATGAAAACTGAACCAGAGAAAGGTGGCTGCCTGTGTGGGGATATTCGCTATGAGTTTGATCGTAAACTGGTCATTTCAGCACACCACTGCCACTGCCTTGACTGTCAAAGATGTACTGGCAGCGGCAAAGCGACAATTATTTTTCTGCCCAGGCAAGCGCTTCGACTGACAGGTGAGCTGAAAGTGTTCTCTGTTGTGGGAACCGACGGCAGCCATGTGAATCGCGCCTTCTGCCCCAGTTGCGGCTCACCAATGATCAGCTATGTTGACGAGAATCCAGAACTCACCTTCGTCAAGGCTGGCACGCTGGATGATTCTTCCTGGGTCACCATTGAATCCAGCTATTGGAGCACTTCAGCAAACGATTGGTCACCTCTGGATGGAGAGCTGCCACAGTTTACCGGCAATCCCGAATAGCGGACCAATTAAGTCCGTCCATGGACCTGGTCACAGGAATTGGAAATAGAAAGGGGGCCGAAGCCCCCCTGAAGGTTCATTGCAACGACTAGATCGAACCCAGATTCACTCTCAACTCAAGCGCCCAGTGGCGTCGGATGTTGGGGACTCTGAAGTTGAGCAAACCACCAACGACCGTGGTGGCCTGGTTGTATATCTCATCGGTGATATTCTTCATGAAATACGCTGCTTCGTAGCGACCATCTGGGCTGCGCCAGGTAAGTGACGCATTGTAGATATCGGTGGCATCGCGACGGTGACGGATAAAGTCGCCATTGAACTGCTGCACACCCAGGGACTCGTTGGTCCGGGAGCCGCCGATGGACTGTTCGTCTGCATTGAGCCAGTCTGCGCTCAAAGTCAGGTTACCCAAATCATTGAGCTGCCACTCGTAAGCAAATCCGGCAGAAAAGGTCCACTCGGGTGACCGGCCGGAAGGGGCGATGCTGGAAACATCGACCGGTACGAGCCAGCCGGCGAAATTACCGATCGCATCGTCGATTCGAACAGGAGGTCCACACACAGGCGAGTCTTCGGAGTACGGTCCCCCGACCGTAGGTGGGTTCAGTGGATCGGTGCCACTGGTTCCATCCGGATCGGTGCAGAAGCCCTTGCGCGTCGTATCCAGATTCGCAACGTTCGCCCAGAGGGTTAGATTATCGGTCGCCAGGAATGTCAGCTCAACCTCAAAACCTTCGGTCTCGAAGCTGCCAAGATTTGACTGAACCGTCTCCTGACCACCGCCGCCAGAGGCGGCACGGATGAAGGCGGTCTGAAAGTCCTCAACCTCGGTGGCAAATGCGGTGGCATTGACACGTAAGCGGTTGTCGAGCCAGTCGGTCTTGATGCCGATTTCGTAGTTTTCCCCTATCTCAGGCTTAAAGGGCCCAAGCGTCGAGATCGAGGTTGCGCGACCGTTCCAACCACCCGCAGTGAATCCTTTCTTATAAGTGAAGTAGGCCATCAGATCGTCATTGAACTGGTAGGTGACGCCAGCCATCGGCGTGAAATCAGTCCACTTTTTCTTCGGCAGTGACATGCGGTTGTTGCAGATGATGGGGGCGCCTGTGGGATCCAGTACCGGACGGCAGCCACCCTCGACGCCGCCACTGCTATCAGACCCGATAGCCGGTGTCAGTGCCCACACCGGTGTTGGTGTCCCAGGACCGGTAGCGGGTGGAAGCGTCGGCGGTAGCGTGACGTCTATTACGAAGGCCGGAGATTTGGTGCATCCTTCGGCGTTTTTCGCAGCGCCCGCTCCAAGCGAATCATCACCGGTACCAATGCAATGCCTGAACTCCTTGGTTTCCGAAGTGTAGCGTCCACCAATAGTGAATGTCAGAGCGTCGGTGGCATGCCAGTTAGCCTGTGTGAACACGGCCCAGGCTTTGTTATCCTGGGTGGAGAACTGCGCCTGCCCATAGGTCGAGGGGTGGGTGAAGGTTATCGCCGTGGGGTCAGGCGGGTTCAATATAATGTTTGGCGCGAACAACATGCCATAGGAACTCTGCTTCATGGCATATTCCTGCTCGAAGTAGTAGATGCCCGAAACGAAGTCGAACGTGTCTGAGAAGTCCGATGCAAAGCGTAACTCGTGGGTCATCTGATGATGATCCGTGGTTCGTCGCCCAGCGAACAGATCATGATTGGACGCGTCGATTGTAAAGATAATGTCCTCGTCGGTCTGCCGGTAGTTGCCGATGTAGGTGAGTGCGCCCCAGTCACCCAGTTCGTAATCAACCTGTGCGGTGATACCCCAGACGTCCGTGTCGAACTGCTGTCCCCGGTCTTCCGTGTTGGAGGCGGTATACTCGTCATCAACTGACACGCTACCGAAGGGCTTACCGCAGATCTCCGCTGCACCCGCCGCCGCAGTGAACGGGTCCTGTCCGAGCGCGATCATGTTGTAGAGGGTCTCTGTCAGAATAACCAAATCGTTGGATCCCGGCGTTGAACCTCCAATGATCGCCAGAACTGGATCCTCCCGACAGTAATGGTGTGACTGGGTCATGTTGGTGTCATCTCTGGTTTCACTCCATTCTCCCCGCACCGTAATGTCCAGGTTATCGCTAGCGTTCCACTTTAAGCTTGGCAGGATCGTGAGTCGGTCGTTTGCACCCCGGTCCTTGCCGACGAATGAGTTTTTCCAGTAGCCGTCGTGTTGGGTGCTTTTGAACGCTACTCGACCGGCGAGGGTGTCATCAATCATGGGAATGTTGAGGGTTCCTTTCACGTCCATACGTCCGAAATCACCGCTCTGGACCGAGAAGCGACCGCCCCAGTTATTCATCTCCGGCTCGTTATGCAAAATCTGCACCGCACCGGCGATGGTATTGCGGCCGAACACGGTGCCCTGAGGGCCGCGCAATATCTCTACCGATCTCACGTCGACCATGTCGCTCAAGGCCGTAGCCACTCGAGCCTGCACGACGCCGTCAACGTATATCCCTACCTTGCTGTCGGCAGTAGACTCGATATCGCCGGTACCCTGGCCGCGGATATAAAACGACGCCGAATTTTGAAAAATGCCTACAGGTTCGAACTGTACTCCGGGGGAGGCGTTGGTCAGGTCACGCAGGTCCTGGGCAAATTTCCGCTCCAGCGCCTCTCCCGTGACCGCAGTCATGGGAATTGGAACATCCTGGAGAGAAGCTTCGCGGCGAGTTGCCGTGACGATTATTTCCTCCAGGGCTTTATCAGCGGCTATGACAGCGCCTGGCGTCAGGCTGATGATGATTGCCGCCAGTATGGCGGTAGTTTGTTTGATGGCTTTTGTAACGTATTGTCTGGGTCTTGTTGCTGAAAACTGTGACTGGGTATAAAGAACGGTTTTCCTTAAGATAGGAACAAAGAACATGGCGACTCCCTCATAGCTTAATTCAAATTGGGCACAGAATTAGCCGATCTCCAATACCAGGGAGTCC